>Ga0187871_10000610_pt1 | contig 33790 bp, 27 predicted proteins | sample June2016WEW_16_1_FD_132988 | JGI IMG/M metagenome (GOLD analysis project Ga0187871, IMG submission 132988) | Peatland microbial communities from SPRUCE experiment site at the Marcell Experimental Forest, Minnesota, USA - June2016WEW_16_10 | ecosystem: Environmental > Terrestrial > Soil >...
GCGAAAAAGCTTGGGTTTCAATTAGTTATCCAGCAAACGGCGTAAACCTACAGGGGAAGGTTTCTGGAGAGTGCCGACACGGCACGCCGGGGGCGTGCGCCACGAGAGCTACCCAGCTAAAATGGCCGTAAACGGAATACTGGCTGCCCCACAAGCAACATGGCCGCGGCTAGGGAGATGGCTATCGATATGGGTAATACCGTGGGATGGAATTCCATGCGGAGTGTGTGGCTGCCAGCGGGCAGCACCACGCCGCGGAACGATATGTCCGTCAGGTAGATCTCGGTAGGCTTCCCGTCGAGCCACGCTCTCCAGCCGGGATAGTAGTTCTCCGATGCGACCAGGAGAGACGGCCCCGCGCTTTGTATCGACAAGGCGAGTGCATCGGGCTCGTAGTGCAACACTGTCACTTGATCCGCGCCGGTTGGGGCGGCGGCCGGCAGAGTGACCGGCCGCTCCGTGATGGCAGTTTGACGGAGGTCGACATCGGCCAGAGAGCCGGCGGTCCTCACTTGATGAACGAGGAAGAACCTGGGCATCGCCGCCGTGTTCTCGAACAACTGCTGGCCGTACGGCAGCGCCTCCACATCCCGGTATTTCGGAACCAGGCGGAGCCGTTCGGCGGCTTTGTCGCTTGAGACCACATACTTCACGTTCATTAAATCCAGTATCGGAGATTCGATCTTCTCGACCGGGTAATACCATCCCCACCGGTATCCATCGTGCAGGTACAGGCGAAGCTGAATAATATTCTCCAAAGCCAACGGACTTACGCCGCTGGCGCTGGGCACGTGCGTGATGGGCGCGGCAACCGACCACATATGACTGGCATCCACGGTGTCAATTCGCCAGGGTGGATACGCCTGGTTCGCATATTTGCGGACTTCCCCGAGCAACTCCACGCTGCCATCGAATGCGCGTGCGGTAACGCCCGGCTCCGCCTTCAAGGAGGCCAGGTTCATCGGTCGGCCGGAACCAACCAGAAACAAGTCCACCGCTATGACGATCCCAACCGCGTAACGCCACCGCTCACCGATGCGGAAGAACTCCAATCCCACCGCAGCCAGGCCCGCCAGCGACAGAGTAAAGATGCAGTAGCAGTACTCCGGATGGATGCCGATCCGCACCCTTTCCGGCAGCAGGGGATATACGGCGCGCCATAATGGCGTCTTGTCGCCAAGCATCCAGAGCATGCCGAATAGCAGCATGATGCCCAGCGCCGCGACATACCGCGTCCGGCCAAGAGCCAGCGCGACCAGAGCCAGCGCGAGTCCGGCCAAGCTGCTGTATAAGTACAGAAAGGTTATGTCGCCCGGCCCGTGAAAGCGGCTCATGTCGAAGACGCTGTAATGATTCGGCAGCACCAGCGAGACCAGACTTTGCCAGTACAGACCGCCACCCGTGCCGAGCCAGCCGGCCCGGTACTTGGCCACGCTATGCTGTTCCAACTGCGCTGTCGGGATGAATTGAATAGCGGCGAGGGCGATTCCCAAGACACAGCCGGCGGCGGTCCAGGCGATCAGCCGGACACGAGACAACCGCACCAGCACCAGGATGACCGAGAGCGCCGCGGTGGAAACGAACACTGCCAGCGTGGGCTGCGGGAAGCCGCCTAAAACGGACATCCCCAACGCCGCGGCAAGAACGGCGAGCCAGCGCCGACGGAAGCGCTGGCGCAGTTTGAAAACGGCGAGCCAGGCCAGCGGCATCCAGGCCACCGCCATGATGGCGCCGATGTGTTCCGCGCGCGACGCAAAGTAGCCGCCTGTTTCGAAAATCAGAGCCCCGGCCCATGCGGGCGCGCGTCCAGCGCCGAATTCCTGAAACAAGTAGTAGGCCGCGATGCCGGCGGTCCAGATTTGCAGCACCACGACCCACTCGAGCAGCATCGGGAGACTATCCAACGACGTGTGCGCGGCGATGAAAGCGCTCGCCAACACCAGCGGATGGAAGAAACACGCTTCGATATTGGCGAAGACCGGATAGCCGCAATAGCTTAAGGGGTTCCACAGAGGGAATCGCCCTGCGCGCAATTGCTCCGCCAGGAAAGTGACCATTGGCAGTTGCACGCCGCGGAAGTCCCAGGGAAAGCTATATTGCGAGTTGAAGAGGGGTTTATAGAAAAACACGATCGCGTTAGCGAGGAGCGACAGGTAGATCGGAACGGCTCTGCGCTTTGGGGACGCGGTCTGCATTCCCATACTTCATCACAGTTTCAGACGACCGGCTAAAGCCTGTCCTACCTGCGATAATAATCAAGTCACAGCCCCATGGACTTCAAAGAGCAGCTCAAATCCTCCGTCGACATCGTCAAGACGATCGAGGAATACGTGCGGCTGAAGAAGTCCGGGGTTTCCCGTTGGACGGGGCTGTGCCCGTTCCATAACGAGAAGACGCCATCGTTTTCGGTGAATGCCGCGCATCAATTTTATGTTTGCTTCGGATGCGGCGCAAAAGGCGACGTGCTGAAGTTCGTGATGGAAATGGAGCACGTCAGTTTTCCGGAAGCGCTGAAGCTGCTGGCGGAGCGCAACGGTATCCCGATGCCCAAGCGCGCGGAGTATGCGGACCCGGACACCCGGCTGCGGGCCGCCGTATTTCAAATCCAGGAACTGGCGGAGGCGGCTTTTCGCGAGCAGTTTGCCGGGCCGGCGGGCGCGGAGGCGCGGCGCTATCTGGAGAAGCGCGGCGTATCGCCGGAGACGAGCGCGCTATTCGGCCTGGGGTACGCCGAGCGCTCGGGCCGAGGGCTGCTGCGCCTTCTGGAGAAGCAGGGATTCACAGACGAGCAACTGGAGAATTCCGGCCTGTTGGGCCGGCGAGAGGACGGCAGCTTCTACGACCGCTTCCGCAACCGGCTGATGTTTCCGATCCATAGCGAATCGGGGAAGACGATCGCATTTGGCGGGCGCGCCCTCGACCCAGCCGACGAGGCCAAGTATTTGAATTCCGCCGAATCGCCGATATATAAGAAGAGCGCAGTGCTCTACAACCTGCACCGGGCCAAGGATGGCATCCGGCGGGCGGAGCGGTCGGTGCTGGTGGAAGGGTACATGGACGCGATTGGCGTCTTCGCGGCGGGTGTGCGCGAAGTGGTGGCCAGTTGTGGAACGGCGCTGACGGCGCGGCAAGTGCAGGCGTTGCGCAAGCATTCCGACAAGATCGTGGTGAATTTCGACCCGGATGCAGCGGGGGCGAAGGCGGCGGCGGATTCCATCAACCTGCTGCTGCAAGAGAGCATGTTCGTGCGCATCGCGGAACTGGAGGACGGCCTTGACCCGGACGAATACTGCATCAAGTACGGTGGCGAAGGCTACCGCGCAAAGGTGGACAAGGCGAAGGATTATTACTATTGGCTGGAAGACAGGGTGCTTCGCAAGTTCCCAAACTCCCTGGAAGGCAAGCTGGATGGCCTGCGGAAGATCCTGATACCGGCCATTAACCAGCTTCCCGACGAGGTTTCGAGGGAGGCGCGCGCCGCCGATGCGGCAGGCCACCTGGGGCTGGATCCAGCCGTGGTGCGCACGGAGCGCCGGACGGCCGTGAAACGGCACGGCAAGGAAGCCGCGCCCGTGCGCGAGCCGCTGCGGGCCGACGAGAAGATTCTGCTGAACCTGCTGGTTTCCGATGCCGAGGCGCGGCACGAGCTGATTCCGGAACTGGAGCGCCTGCCGGCGGTGGAGCAGTTCGCCACGCGCCGTATATTCCAGGCGCTGTTCGCTTTGCATAGCGGAGGCGGAACGGTAACCTATGAGGAGTTGCACGCGCGGCTGGAGGAAGGCGATCAGGAATTATTAGCGTTCGCGGTGCTGCGGGATGAAACGGATGGCTCCGTCGTTTCACTATCCCTAGGAGAGGAATGTCTGCGCAGCCTGCAGCGGTCCGGTTTGAAAACCCAGGTGGCTGCGCTGAAGGCCCGGGTGAAAGAAGCGGAGCGCTCAGGGGATCTGCAAGCGGCATTCCGGCTGGCGGAGGAATTGCACGACCTGGAGAAGGCGGGCTAGAGCCGCGCTGCGCAGAAACGCGCGGGTGTACAATGTGGAAAATAGTCTCGCGACGGGTAGGGTGTTCTTAGTGGTACCGGAAGACAAATTCGATCGGCTGCAGCAGTTGGTGGAGGACGGCAAGGAGAAGGGCTACGTCGCCTACGAAGACTTGAGCGACGCCCTGCCCGCGGACCTCGGCAACGGCAGCGAACTCGGCAACCTGCTGGCCGGACTGGACGGGTCCGGTATCGAGCTGTTGGAAGATCCCAAACTCGAATTCGACCAGAAGCTGGGAGAAGCCGAGGATCTGCTGGATCTGGATCTGGGTCCGGTGGCCGGGGAGAAGGTCAACGATCCGGTACGGACGTATCTGCGCGAGATGGGCACGGTCCCGCTGCTGTCGCGCGAAGGCGAGACGGAAATCGCGCGGCGTATCGAGCGCGGGCAGCGTACGGTGATGAAAGCGATTTCGCGCTCGCCGCTGGCGATCCAGGAAATCCTGGACTTGGCGGAGTCGGTGCGGCGCGGCACGATGGCGGCGCGCGACGTGGTGCTGGTGGCCGATCCGCTGATCATGGACGACGCTAGCGAAGAGAGCGGCCAGGAATTCATCGACATGGCGGAAGACGCCGCGCGGCACTTCAGAAAATTCCAGCAGTTGCGGCAGAAGCTGAACGCCATTCCGCGCGGGTTGAAGCCCAGGCAGCACGCCCACCTGCTTTGGGAGACGCATCGCGCGCGGGTGCGGGTTTCGCGGCGTATCCGAACGGTCCGCTACCAGGGTTCGATCCTGCGGCACTTCGCCGCACACATCCGGGCGGCGGTGGAAGAACTGACGCCGGTGGAGCGGGAGATGGCGCGGGTGCAGCGCCGCATTGAAACTTCGCCGGTGCGGGCGGAGGGCATCAAGGAATTGCGGCGGGAGCAGCGCGGCTATCAGCAGAGGCTGCAGCAGATCGAGGAGCGGTGCGGCTCCACGGCCGCGGAACTGCGGCGCTCGTCGGCCATTATCACCAAGGCCGATTACGAAGCCGAAACCGCCAAGCGCGAATTGATCGAGGCCAACCTGCGGCTGGTGGTGAGCATCGCCAAACGATATACCAATCGCGGGCTGCAATTTCTGGACTTGATCCAGGAGGGCAACATCGGCCTGATGCGCGCGGTGGACAAGTTCGAGTACCGCCGCGGATACAAATTCTCGACCTACGCCACCTGGTGGGTGCGGCAGGCCATTACGCGCGCCATCGCGGACCAGGCGCGCACCATCCGCATTCCGGTGCATATGATCGAGACCATCAACAAGCTGATCCGGGCATCGCGCCAGTTGATTCAGGAATTGGGGCGCGAGCCGACCACGGAGGAATTAGCCAAGCGCCTGGAACTGCCGGTTTCCAAGGTGCGCAAGGTGCTGCGTGTGGCGCAGGAGCCTATATCGCTGGAGACCCCGGTGGGCGAAGAAGAAGAGTCGCACCTGGGAGATTTTCTGATCGACCAGGCAGGTGTTTCGCCTTCCGACGCGGTGATCAATCTGAACCTGCGCGAGCAGACCGCCCAAGTGTTGAAAACGCTCTCTCCGCGCGAGGAGAAGATCGTCAAAATGCGCTTCGGGCTGGAGGACGGCAGCGAGCACACCTTGGAAGAGGTCGGGCAGAACTTCGCGGTGACGCGCGAGAGGATCCGGCAGATCGAGGCCAAGGCGTTGCGCAAGCTGCGGCATCCCAGCCGGAGCCACCGGCTGCGGGCGTTTATCGAGGATGGCAACGGGAACGGAAACGGGTAGGCGCGGCGTTCACAGGTCCGGGTTCCAGATATCCGCCATTTCCAGCACAAAGCCTTCGACGGGAGGTTCGCCCTGCACGCGGCGCGGATTGATTAACCGTTCCGCCGTTTGACCCGGACGGTAGATGTAGACGCTGCGTGTCTTGGGATCGATCAACCAGCCCAGCTTGGCGCCGTTCTCGATCCACTCCCGCATTTTGGATTGCAGGGTTGACAGCCGGTCGGACCGTGATCGCAGCTCCACCACAAAGTCCGGGCACAACGGCGGGAAAAGCTCCTTTTGCTCCGGCGTCAGCTTGGCCAGCCGCGATCGTAAGATCCAGGAGGCGTCCGGAGAGAGCGCCGCGCCACTGGGCAGAATGAACTCCGCATTGGAGTCAAAGGCCTTTCCACTACCGTCGCGCTTGGTCCAAACTTGCAGTTGCGCCGACAAATCCATGTTTCGATTCGAGGTTGCGCCTCCCGTGGATGGCATGATGACGATTTCTCCATCCGCCGTGCGCTCAATCCGGAGGTCCGGATTGGCCGCGCAGAAGCGGTAATATTCGTCGTCGCTCATGTGCCGCGCCGGTTGGATACGGATCGGCGCCTCCGTTTCGATACCGGTGAGCGTCACTTCCATTGCTTCCATGATATACGATTGTCTTTCCGGGAGGCATTATGGAACGACGAACCTTTCTGATGGGAGCCGGTCTGGCGATGGGCGCGCGGGCGGCAAATGACAAAGTAGGCATCGGCGTGATCGGTCTGGGTGGGCGCGGGCGCGATCATCTCAAGTATTACAGCAAGCTGCCGGACGCGCGCGTGGTGGCCATCTGCGATGTGAATCAGGCGCAGACCGAGCGCGCCGTACAGATCGCCGGGAAGCTGCAAGGCAGCCAGCCGCAGGTGCATCAGGATCTGCGCAAGCTCTTAGAGGACAAAGACGTGGACGCGGTGTCGATTGCCACGCCCAATCACTGGCACGCGCTGGCCACCATCTGGGCGTGCCAGGCGGGCAAAGACGTGTACTGCGAGAAGCCCGCCTGCTACAACATATTCGAAGGCGGCGCCATGGTGGCGGCGGCGCGCAAGAACAACCGCATCGTGCAGATCGGGATGCAAGGCCGCACCATCGTGCACAAACAGCGCGCTATGGAATTGCTGCACGCGGGCGCCATCGGGCAGGTTTATATGGCGCGCGGCATCTGCTACAAGCGCCGGCCGTCGATCGGCCACACGCCTGTGGAGCCAGTTCCGGCGGGGCTCGATTGGGACCTTTTCCTGGGCCCGGCGCCGATGCGCGAGTACACCAGGAATCGCTATCAGTACAATTGGCACTGGTTTTGGGACACGGGCAACGGCGACATCGGCAACCAGGGCATACATGAGATGGACCTGGCACGGCGAGGGCTGGGCCGGGAGCTGCCGAAGAGCGTGGTTTCGACCGGCGGGAAGTATGTGTACGAAGACGACCAGGAAACACCCAACACGCAGATCGCCACGTTCGACTACGGGGATGCCGAATTAGTCTTCGAGGTGCGCGGGCTGAACACCGGAGGGGATGCGGGCATTCCGGCGTCGGGCCCGAATTTCGTCGGGGCGACATTCTTTGGCAGCAAGGGATTCATGGCGGTGGATGAACACGGTTTCCAGATTTTCCTGGGCGACAAGCGCGAGCCGGGGGAGCAGATGAAGCACGTGGAAGGCGAGATCGACGACACCACCTCGCACATGGCTAACTTCCTGAAGGCGGTGAAGAGCAGGAATGCCGCGGATCTGAATGCCGATGTATCGGTGGGCGTAACTTCCGCCGCGCTGGTACACATGGCGAACGTCAGCTACCGGGTGGGGCGCAAGCTGAGCTACGACGCGGCGTCGGGCACCTTCACCGGCGATGCCGAGGCCAATGCCATGATGACGCGGCCTGTGTATCGCAGCCCATATGTGGTGGCGTGAACACAATGACACTTACCTCCGCATAAAATTATGGGACCGCCCACCGATCCGAAATGAACCTGGCCGTTGTAATATGCCGGCATCGACCACATGCCGCCGGACACGCCGGTAACCGGCGAAACCGGCGCGGTCAGTGCGCCATCCAGCTCCTGATAGATGGCGCTATCGTTCAGCGTATTAAACTTACCCATGTTGTCGCGGTCCACTAAGTAAATGTTACTGTCCTTGCCCGCGCCGATTGCCAGACGCCGCACCTTTCCGTTGGCGCCGGTCATATCCGGCAGCACCAGCGCGCCGCCCGATCCCAAGTCGACATCGCCGCCGGACTCGGCAGCCGTATTGTACATGGTGAAGTAGTCCGCCACGCTAAGCTGGCCGCCCGCAGCGGAAAGCTTGATGAAGGCATTGCCGTAATCGCCGTTGACGGGGAAGCCCTGCGCATTGAGGGTCGTGTCGAACGTGCCATTGGCGTCCAGAAAATAAATGTATCCGCTGGAATCGGCGGCAAAACCGCCGCCGGCGCTCCAAACGGCCCCATCGACGCCATTGGGAGTCACATTGAGCACGGTGGTTTGCGCCAGCGTCGCGCTGTCGTAGCCCATAATCCAGCCGTTATAAGGGGTGTGATCGCAATGCGACGCCCAACCCAGGTAGACTGTTCCGTGCAGCAGCAAGAGCCCCGACCGCTCCTTATATTTCCTGGGGTCGAAAGAAACGTAGCCTCCGCTGCTGTTCGGGCCGGTTCCGGGGTGCTTGGCGGCGATTTCCGTGGCCGCGGCCAGCGATGCGCCCGTGGTCAGGCTGACTTTGTACAGCCGCTGATGATAGTTCCCCGACGAGTCCTTGCTCATGGCTACCGCGAACTGGCGCCTTCCGATGCGCCGGCCTCGTACGCGACGACCGGCGTCGAGGTGATCCCTATCTCGGGAGACACCGAAGCGCAATTGCGGTCGTCGGAAGGGGTTTCTCCGGCGGCAAGCAGCGCCACTTTCCAGAACTGACTGCCGGTATCCGCATCCAGCGCATAGAGGCTGTCGTTTTCGGTGGCCACGACCAGCACGTTATGGGTTCCCTGGTTTGGAATCGCGATCTGCGCAACATACAGCGGTTGTGCGTCCACAACGCCATCCAGGATTATCTGGAACAGCTTGCCGAACGTCGCGGAGTTTATGTTGCCGGTCGTCAGGATGGTTTCCGCCAGGTTTTGCGCCGTACGGGCGATATCGTTATGATAGGTCAGCACATTGGCCTGTGCGGCCAAGGGCGGAAGCGGAAGGGCGAAGAGACACACGCAGCATAAACACGGCCGTATATCCATGCTGGATGATACCACGCACAAGCGGGGCTGAAGCACCCGCGCCGGCTAAAGCCGCCCTCCAGTTACTGAGTGAGTAAGCCGAAGGCGGCCACGCCGTTCGGCGTTCCAACATATACTTTTCCGTTGGCGATGGTCGGCACCATGAATTTATTGCCGGCGCCGAAGTTGTCGCGTCCACTCGGCGCCTGAGTCGTATTGTATAGCTCCTGGCTCAAATTGACGGCCGTGTACGCGTGCAAAACGGCGGTCGAGTTGTTCTGCACGGCCCAAAGAATGCCGTTCGCCGTCCCATTCGCCGAGATGCTGGGCGTGGCTCCGGGATAGGGGAACTGAGTGTTAGTCGCGGAAACGGGCGTCGATGACAGCACCGCTTTGGTGAACTGAAAAGCCCGTATCGGACCGCCCACGGCTCCAAAATAAACCTTGCCGTTGTAATAAGCGGGCATCGACCAGATACCGCCGGGCAGCGCGCCGTCCAGTTCCTGATAGATGGCGCTGTCGTTTGCGGGATTGAATTTACCCATGTTATCGCGATTGACTAAGTAGATATTACTGTCCTTGCCCGCCCCGATGGCCAAGTGCTGCACCTGTCCGCCGGCGTCGGTCAAATCCGGCAATACCAGCGCGCCGCCAGACCCTAAGTCGACGTCCCCATCGGACTCGCTGGTGGTATTGTACATAGTGAAGTAATCCGCTACGGCCAGCTTACCGCCTGTGACCGAAAGCTTGATGAAGGCGTTGCCATAGTCGCCGGTGCTGGGAAAGCCCTGTGAATTGAGGGTTGTGTCGAACGTGCCGTTGGCGTCCAGAAAATAAATGTATCCGCTGGAATCGGCGGCAAAACCGGCGCCCGCGCCCCAGATGGCCCCTTCATCGCCATTGGGAGTCACGTCTATCACGCTGGTTTGCGCGAGCGTCGCGGCATTGTAACTCATGACCCAACCGGTATAAGGGGGAAAATCGCAATGCGACGCCCAGCCCAGGTAAACCTGCCCGTCCAATAGTAAGAGGCCGGACCGCTCTTTATACTGTTTGGGGTCGAAGAACGCGTAGCCGCCGCTGCTGTCTTCGCCGGTCCCCGGGTACTTGCCGACCACTTCCACGGCGGCGGCCAGGGCCTTGCCGGTAGTCAGGCTCACCTTGTGGAGGCGTTGATGATAATTCCCCGCCGAATCCTTACTCATGGCCACGGCAAAGATCTCGCCTTCGGAGGTGCCGGCCTTGAGGCCGACAACCGGCGTCGAGGTAATGCCGATCTCGGGAGTCACCTGCGAGCAGCCACGGTCGTCCGACGCGGTCTCGCCGCTCGCGAGCAGCGACACTTTCCAGAGTTGCGCGCCGCTATCCGCATCCAGCGCGTACAGGCTGTCGTTCTCGGTGGCCGCAATCAACAGGTTATGGATTCCCTGGTTCGGAATAGAAATCCCGGCAACGTAGAGCGGTTGCGCGTCCACCAGGCCGTCCAGCGTGACCTGGAATAGCTTCCCGAACGTGACGTAATTCACATTGCCGGTGGTGAGCGTGGTTTCCGCCAGATTTTGTCCCGTACGGGCCGCGTCGTTGTGATAGGTGAGCACGTTGTGCTGCGCCGCCAGGGGCTGCAGCGGAGCCGCAAACAGAGATAGCCAAATTAAGCCCGATCTTATGCGCATATTACCCTCTCTCATATAGTCTCCTACCGCGCAGGCCGGCACAGCTACTGTGTCTTCGATAGCTTGGTGCGTATTCATACTGAAGACCTGGGCCACGGATGGACACAGATACGGCAATGCGGCGGTTTCGTGGGTTTGGCGGGATTCATCGCAGTTTGTAGCGCTGCACCTTTCCGGTGGCCGTTTTGGGCAACTCATCCAGGAACTCGATACGCCGCGGGCGCTTGTAGCCGGCCAGGCGGGCGCGCACGAACCGGCGCAGATCGCCGGCCAACTCTTCCCCGGCGGCAGCGGGCTGCTTCAGCGTCACGAAGGCGCAAGCGGCGGGCAGACCGTCTTCGCCCAGCCGCGCCACCACCGCGGCCTCCAGCACCGCGGGGTGTGCGATCAGTGCGCCCTCGACTTCGATGGGCGAAACCCACTCGCCCGACACGCGGAACATATCGTCGGAGCGGCCCGCGTACCAGTAGTATCCGCCGGCATCCACGCGATACTTGTCGCCGCTGAAGAACCATCCCTCGCGCATGCGTTGCGCGGTGAATTGCGGCCGGTTCCAGTAGTGCGTCGCGTTGCTCGGTCCGCGCACCCACAAGTCGCCGGTCTCGCCGGCGGGCAGGTCGCGTCCGTTTTCATCCGCGATGCGCACCTCATAGCCCGGCACGGGCACACCCGAGCTGCCCGGACGCAGGCTCCCCGGACGGTTGGAAATATAAATGTGCAGGACCTCCGTGGAACCGATGCCGTCCAGCACGTCGAAGCCGAAACGCGCGCGCCAGCGGCGAACGATTTCCGCGGGCAGCGGTTCGGCGGCCGAGATGCCCAGGCGCACGCAGCTCAAATCGTACGGATTGGCGCTGTCCGTTTCGTGCAGCATGGCCGCGTAGTGCGTGGGTACGGCGAAGAACAGCGTCGGCCGGCATTCGTGCGCGCATGCCAATATGGCATTCGCCAGCGGCTTACCGGGATAGAGCACGGTGGTGGCGCCCACGTAGAAAGGGAACATCAGGCCGTTGCCCAGACCGTACGCGTGGAACAGCTTGGCCGAAGAAAACGTGACGTCGTGCGGGTGGATGCCGAGCACGCCGCGCGCGTATCCTTCGCAGCAAGCCAGCCAGTCGCAATGCCGGTGGACGGCAGCCTTGGGCGGTCCGGTGCTGCCGGAGGTCCACAGCCAGAAGGCCGGATCGTCCGGGGCGGTGGGTGCGCAATCCAGCGGGGCGGGCGGTTCCGCCTGCCATACCGGCGCCGATACGACGATTCTCGCCTGGCTTTCCTCGGCCAGAACCGCGTAATCCGCCGGGCGCAGGGCGGTGCTGGTGGGCACGGCGACTGCGCCGATCTTCATGGCGCCAAAATATGCGGCCACGAACTCCGGGGAGTCGGGCAGAACGATCAACACCCGGTCGCCCGGTTGCACGCCGGCGCGCCGCAGCCCGTTTGCGGCCTGATTGACCAGCGCGGCGATCTCGGAGTAGCTGTAGCGGCGCCCTTCGTAGACGATGGCGATCTGGCTGCCGCGACCCTCCGCGACGTGGCGGTCGACAAAGTACTGCGCGAGATTGAACGGCTCCACTTCACTTGAGATTCGCATATTTGGTTCCACCGCGGCGGCCTATCCGTCAGCCAGTTGCTATTCCGGCCCGTGAGAAGCAAACTGTAATTGTCATGGCTTCCAGAGTTCGCAAAGCCGTCTTTCCGGCCGCGGGTCTGGGCACCCGCTTTTTGCCCGCCACCAAGGCGCAGCCCAAAGAGATGCTGCCGCTGGTGGACAAGCCGCTGATTCAATACGGCGTCGAGGAGGCTCTGCACTCCGGGATTCAGAACATCATCATCGTCACGGGACGCGGCAAGAGCGCCATCGAAGACCACTTCGATGTGAGCTTCGAGCTGGAAAACATGCTCGAAATGCGGGGCAAGAAAGATCTGCTGGCGATCGTGCGCAACGTCTCCGACATGATCAACGTGGCGTACACGCGCCAGAAGGAAGCCTTGGGGCTGGGGCACGCCGTATTGCGCGCCATGGAACTGGTGGGGGAAGAGCCGTTCGCGGTAGTGCTGGCCGACGATGTGATCGATGCCGAAACGCCCTGTCTGCGCCAGTTGCTGGACGTGTACGAGTTCTTCTGCTCGCCCGTGGTGGCGGTGATGGAAGTGCCGCCGGACAAGATCTCCGCATATGGCGCGATCGACGCCGAGCCGATCTCGCATAATGGCAGCCGCGATCGGGTATACCGCATACGCGACCTGGTAGAAAAGCCCAAGCCATCGGAGGCGCCATCCAACCTCGCGATTATCGGCCGGTATGTGTTGATCCCGGAGATATTTCAATCGTTGCTGGCGATCGAACCGGGGTCCGGATCGGAGATCCAATTAACGGATGCGCTACGGCATCTGCTGCGGACGCGGCCCATTTATGCGTACCGGTTCGAAGGTACCCGCTACGATGCCGGCGACAAGCTGGGATTTCTTAAGGCGACGGTCGAATTCGCCCTGCGCCGCCACGATCTGGGAGGCCCATTCCGAGAATACCTAAAGGGGCTGTCTCTTTAGTTTCAATCACTTACGGACACAGTAACAGCAGTACTAGAAATCTTACTAAAAGTTATTGCACCTGGAACTGGTGGGTGATATGATTGGTCCGCGGTTTCCTATTACCACTGGTCCTGGATTTGATGGTTGATACAATACTGATCGTTGCATTTTCGCTGGCCTTGTTTGTTTACTGGTTCCGCTATACCGTTCTTTTGTTGCTTAGCGAAGAACAGGTGGAAGGGCACGGCACGGTGATCGGCCAGTTGAGTGTATTGCAGACGCGGGAAGCTTTGCGGCAGGCGCAGGGCGATTTGCCGTTGGATCCCCTGCAAAGCGCCCTTGACAAGGATTACCGGATGCTCCGCTACCTGTTGGACCACGCGGCGGGTATGGGTCTGGGCCCGGTGGAGCATCATCTGCTGATACTCGACTACCGCATCATGAAGACTTGGTATCGCCTGACACGTAACGCATCCGCCCGGCAGGCGCGGCGCGCGCTGGATGAGATGGCCGGGGTGCTGAGTTGCATTGCGTACAAGATGGGCGAGCGCGCCGCCGGCTTTTCGGAGGCTTAGGAGGGCGGCCAATCCTGGCCGCTGCTTGAGTTTCTACATTTTGTCCGCCGCAGTGGGGCAGGCTCGAAGCCTGCGCGGGCCTCGCAGGCCCGCTCTTGGTGGGACAGGCTTTAGCCTGTCGAGGACAGGCTTTAGCCTGTCGTGAGCCCTCTGCGGGCAGAACTGCCTGCCCCACACTGGGCGCGTCAACGGCAGCCTGACGAGGGGCTGCTAGAATAGACGCTAGTGACTGGGAAAGCTTTCTACATCGAGACCTTTGGCTGCCAGATGAACGCGCACGACTCCGAAAAGGTCGTCGGCACGCTGCTGGCCAAGGGTTACAACCAGGTGGACACGCCGGATGCGGCCGACCTGGTGCTGTACAACACCTGCAGCATTCGCGACAAGGCCGAACAAAAAGTCTTCAGCCGCCTGCAGAATTTCAAGCGCGCCGCGGGCAAAGGCAAGGTCTTCGGCGTGCTGGGATGCGTGGCGCAGCAGGAGGGCGAGAAAATCTTCGAGCGCGCGCCGCACGTCAGCCTGGTGGCCGGCTCCGCCAGCTACACGCGGCTGCCCGAGATGCTGGTGCAACTCGAGGCTGGCAATCGCCACGTCACAGGGCTGAGCCTCGACACGGACGAAACCTTCGATACGCCGTTCACGCGGCGCGACAATCCGCATCGCGCCTACATCACCATCATCGAAGGCTGCGATAAATCGTGCGCGTATTGCGTGGTGCCTTTCACGCGCGGGCCGGAGCGCAGCCGCACCAGTGAAAGCGTGATGGCCGAGGCGCGCCGCCTGGCGGACTCGGGCTACACGGAGATCCAGCTTCTAGGGCAGAACGTGAACAGCTACCGCGATCCGTCGCCTGCGGGATGGGATTTCGCCACGCTATTGGCGCGCGCCGGCGAGATCTCCGGCATTCGCCGCGTGCGTTACACCACTTCGCATCCGCGCGATTTCACGAAAGCCATAGTGGACGCCATGGACGCCAATCCGGTGCTTTGCAATCATGTTCATTTGCCGGTGCAGTCCGGTTCCAGCCGGATGCTCGCGGCCATGCAGCGGCTCTACACGCGCGAGCAATACATGCAGCGCATTGCATGGATCAGGAACGCGCGGCGCAACATGGCGCTGACCACCGACATCATCGTGGGCTTTCCCGGCGAGACCGAGGCGGATTTCGAAGAAACTTTGAAGCTGCTCGACGAAGTGCAGTACGATTCCCTGTTCAGCTTCAAGTACTCGCCGCGCCCCAACACGGCCGCGTTGGCAATGGAAGACAAGATCCCCGAGGAAGAGAAGACCCGCCGGATCATGATCCTGAACGAGAAGCAGCGCGCCATACAGATTCGCCGCAACACCGAATTGATTGGCGCCGTGGAAGAGGTGCTGGTGGAGGGCCGGCACGAAGCGCTGGGACAATGGATCGGCCGCACATCGCAGAATCGTACGCTGAATTTCACGCATCCGGACGCGGGTGGCGCGTCTCTGCTGGGCCAATACACGCTCGTGCGCGTGACGCGCTCGGGCCCCAATTCGCTGGCCGGTGAAAGCGTGCCGAATGTGGTGTAATAAGCTTGGGAGGGTCTTATGGAAGTCGAAATGAAAATCCGCGGCTTGATGATGGACCCCGTCACGAACATGCCCATCGTGATCCTGAAGGACATCAGCGGCAATGCGGTCCTGCCGATCTGGGTGGGGATCTACGAAGCCAACGCCATTGCGCTCGAGATCGAAAAAGTTGCGACGCCGCGGCCCATGACCCACGACCTGATCAAGAGCCTCCTGTTGGGACTCAACACCGGCGTACGCAAAGTCGTCGTGAACGAGTTGAAAGAGGAAACCTTCTACGCGTTGATCTGGCTGGAGCGGGACGGCGAACTCATCAGCGTGGATTCGCGGCCGAGCGACGCGCTGGCGCTGGCCCTACGCCTGGACTGCCCGATTTTCGTCGACGACACGGTGCTGAAATCCTCGAAGCTGGCCGCCTCGGTTTCCGATAAAGAAAACGAGAAGGAACTGCGGCGCTGGCTGGAAAACCTGAACGACGAGGACATGGGCCGCTACAAGATGTAATCGTGCAGTTGGGGTCGACCGGCATTCAGCTTCTCTCCGAAACGCGCGCCTACGCTATATTTGCGCGCGATAACCTGATCGCTTTGGTGGAACGCACCGCCGAAGGGTATGGCAGCATCGGCGGCACGGGTGTGTGGACCGAGCGCGGTCTGGCTTACTTGATCTGGCGCGACGGGCAAGCGTGGCTGGCGGGGAAGGGCTTCGAATTTCAGGCCACGGACGAACAAGTGGCGGCGGTGCGGAGGTTTTCCGAAGATTTGAAGGCGGCGTCTCCTGCGATTCAATCACAGGCCCGGCCAGCATCCCCTTGAACGGTTACCACAAGCCATGTAGTATTGTCTTGTTTATCGGTTTTTCACGATAACTGCAACGGAGGGAACTCATGCCAATCCGGAACGCCTCGAACTTTCTTTTGACCGGAGCGTTCTTTGCCTGTGCCACGTCTGCGCCCGTGCTGGCCCAGCCGGCCGAGACCGCATCGGGATATGACCAGCCGCCCAAGAACATCCTGGATGTGATGCGTGCGCCCTTGCCGCCAGTTCCCGCGGTGAGCCCCACCCACGACACGATTCTTCTGGCGACCTGGCAGCAATACCCGTCGATCTCCCGGGTGGCGACGCCCTTCCTACGCCTGGCGGGCGTGCGCGTCGAGCCAAAGAACCACAGCAAGCACGACACACCGGGCGGGTACGGCATCACGCGCTGCGCCACGAACTTCGAACTGGTGCACATCGCCGGTGGCGCGCAAATGCATGTCGCGCTTCCTGCGGGCGCCTGCCCGGGCCAGCCAATGTGGGCCGCGGATGGAAAACGATTTGCGTTCGTGAATCTCGCTCCCGAGTCGGTCGAGCTCTGGATCGGCGATGCCAAGACCGGCGCAATACATCGCGTACCCGGCGTCCGTCTCAACCCCATGTTCGAAGATGAGATGCATTGGATGCCCGACCAGAAAACGCTCTTGGTCAAGCTGGTGCCCAAGGGTATGGGCGCGCCGCCGCCCGAACCCATCGTGCCGATCGGCCCGAGCATCCAGGAAACCGAAGGCCAAAAAGGACAGAGCAGCACTTACGAAAACCGCGATACCCTAGGCAACAAACACGACGAGGAGCTCTTCGATTACTACGCCGCCTCGCAACTCGCCTTGATCGATGCGGCCACCGCGGCGATCGCGCCCATTGGAAAGCCGGGAAATTACGAATCGCTCGATCCCGCGCCGGATGGCCGGCACATCCTGGTCAACGCCATCCACAAGCCCTACTCGTACGTAACCACTTACGACCGCTTTCCCAAAGAGGTAGAAGTTTGGGATGTATCGCAGCGCGCGCATGTTTTGACTCATACCGTCGCGTCGCTACCGATGGCGGATCGCGTTCCCATCCATGGCGTTCCGCTGGGCCCGCGCGATTTTTCCTGGCGCGCCACCGATCCGGCCACGCTCGTCTGGGCCGAAGCGCTCGATGGCGGCGACTGGAACGTGAACGTTCCGGCGCGCGACAAGGTCGTGCTTCAGAAGGCGCCTTTCAATTCGCCCGCCGTCGAAATCACCCGCACTGAGCAGCGTTATGCCGGCTTCGCCTGGAGCGAAAAACCCAGCGTCGCTCTTTTGACCGAGTACGATAACAACCGGCACTGGACGCGGAGCTTCGCGCTCGACGTCGACGATGCACAAACAAAACCACGTCTGATTTGGGATCTCTCGACTGACGAGAGGTACAAGGATCCCGGCTCTCCAGTCAGACGCCAACTCGCGGACGGGTCCTGGGTGCTTCGCCAGGACGGCGATTCCATCTACCTTGCAGGAGCCGGCGCTTCGCCCGACGGAAATCGGCCGTTCCTCGACCGGCTCAACCTCAACACGCTAAAGTCCGAGCGGCTGTTTCGCAGCGATAAGACCTGCTTCGAGCGATTTCTTTCCTTTACCGGGCCGGATGCACGGATGTTTCTGACCTGGCATCAATCGCCGGCCGACCCGCCCAATGCTTTCACGCGAACGCTTGGAGAATCCCTGGATGCGCCCGGCGGGGAAGCGGCCTTTGCTTCCACCAGCGCTGCGCTCACGCACATTCCCGATCCTACGCCGGCGGTGCGCGCGATCCGGAAACGGTTGGTCAAATACAAGCGCGCCGACGGGCTGGACTTGTCGTTCACTCTTTACACGCCGCCGGGTTACCAGGAGGGCACGCGCGTCCCCACTATTCTTTACGCGTATCCTCTGGACTACGCGGACGCCTCCACAGCCGGCCAGGTGGTGGGATCGCAGGCCACCTTCACGCAGTTGTATGAGTACAGACTGTTACTCCTCGGCGGCTACGCCATCGTCGACAACGCTGCTTTCCCCATCGTCGGCGATCCGAAGAAAGCCTACGACACCTATCTGGTACAGCTCGTCGCCGATGCCAAGGCCGCGGTGGATGAGGCCGTGCGCCTGGGCGTTGCCGACCCCGACCGCATCGGCGTCACCGGGCACAGCCACGGCGCGTTGATGACCGCGAATCTGGTGGCCCACTCCGACTTGTTCCGGGCCGGTGTCGCGACCAGCGGCTCCTATAACAAGACGCTCACACCTTTCGGTTTCCAGAACGAGCGGCGCTCGGTTTGGGAGGCGTCGGACGTCTATCTGAAAGTCTCGCCGTTTTTCTTCGCCGATAAATTGAAGACGCCACTGCTCATCATGCACGGCGCCGAAGACGCGAATCCGGGTACTACGCCGATACAAGCGAGCAAGCTCTATGAGGCAATTCGAGGCAACGGCGGCACCGCCCGCCTGGTGCTGCTCCCGCACGAGCCGCACTGGTATACGGCCATGGAGTCGAACGAACAGCTTGTTTACGAGATGCTGCGCTGGTTCGACAAATACGTGAAGAACGCAGCGCCGCGGCCCGTGACCGCATCCCATTAGAATAGTGACAGGTCCGCCATCGTCAGATCGTGTAACGTCCCGGCCGCGCGGCAGAGACACCAGGCCGCCATGCTAACTTAATCGGAGTGCCCTCCATCGACGAACAATTAACCTATCTGAAGAAAGGTCTGGCCGAAATCATTCGCGAAGAAGATCTGCGCGAACGCCTGGTCGAAGCCGCGAAGGCTGGCCGTCCGTTGCGCGTGAAAGCCGGCTTCGATCCCACCGCGCCCGACCTGCACCTGGGCCACACCGTTCTGCTGCGGAAGATGAAACATTTCCAGGACCTCGGCCACACCGTCATCTTCCTGATTGGCGACATGACCTCGCTCATCGGCGATCCCACGGGCCGCAATATCACGCGCCCGCCCATGACGCGCGAGGATATCAACCGCAATGCCGAGACGTATCGCGCGCAAGTTTTCAAAATCTTGGATCCGGAAAAAACGGAGGTGCGCTTCAACAGCGAATGGCTGCAGCCCTTGCGCTATGAGGAACTGGTGCGCCTGTGCTCGCGTTACACCGTGGCGCGCATCCTGGAGCGCGCGGAATTCGCCAAGCGTTTCAAGGATGGCGTGCCCATTTCCGTACACGAGCTGCTGTATCCGCTGGCGCAGGCGTATGACTCCGTGGCCCTGCGGTGCGATGTAGAAATGGGTGGCACCGATCAGAAGTTCAACCTGTTGGTGGGCCGCGAAATTCAGAAAGATTACGGACAGCCGCAGCAGATCGTGGCCACCGTGCCGCTGCTGGAAGGGTTGGACGGCGTCAACAAGATGTCCAAATCGCTGGGCAACTACATCGGCATCACCGAACCGCCGGAGATCATGTACCGCAAAGTGATGCAGATCGGTGACAATCTAATGTTCCGCTACTATGAGTTGCTCACGGATCGCAGCCTGGCCGGGATCGACCGCATGCGCGCGCGCATCGCCGGCGGCGAGTTGCACCCCATGCAAGCCAAAGCGGAACTGGCGCGGCTGATCGTAGCGGATTTCCACTCCGCCGCGGACGCCACAAGCGCGGAGGAGGAATTCAATCGCGTGGTGCGCCGCCACGAAGTTCCGGACAAGATACAAACCGTGCCGATGCCGGAAGGCGCGCGCACCGCCGCCGGCATACGGGTCGACAAGCTGCTGGCCAAGATCGGCCTGGCTGAGTCGGTCACGGACGCCGTGCGCAAAATCAAGGCGGGCGCCGTAGAGATCGACGGCCAGCGCGTGCACGATCTGCTCCTGACCGATGCGCCCGCGGAGACGATCGTACACGTCGGGAAGAATTGGCGCAAAGTCGTCACCCCGCTTTAGGAAAAGCCGTATGCTGGCGTTCCGCGACAACATCTTCCTGGCCGCCGACGCCTTGCGCGCCCACAAGCTGCGCGCCTCGCTGACCATGCTCGGGCTAACTATGGGGGTGGCGACGCTGATCGCCGTCATGACTCTGGTGCAGGGCGCCAACCGCTACGTAGAGCAAAAAATCGCGAATCTGGGCACCAACGTGTTCCGCATCTCGCGCCTGCCCTTCGCGGTTACGGACTTCGCGGTGGTGGTGCGCGCGCAGCGCAACAAGAACATCCTGCCGGAGGACTTGCAGGCCGTGGCGGAAAGCTGCCGGCACTGCCAGTACGTGGGCGCGTCGGTAGCCAGCACGCTCGGCGTACGCTACCGGGATCGCGACCTGGAGGATGTCGCGCTGTACGGCCATACGGCCAATATGGCCGAAATCGACACACGCACGCTTTCGCTGGGCCGTTATTTTACGGAATCGGAAGACCGCCATGCCGCGGCCGTCTGCCTGCTCGGCGACCGCCTGGTGCAGGAATTGTTCAGCGGAACGGACCCTGTCGGACACATGGTGAAGACGGGCAACGAAGAGTTCACCGTCATCGGGACTTTCGAATCCATCGGATCCGTGTTGGGCCAGGATCAGGATACTTTCATAATCGTCCCGCTGAATACTTACCTGCGAGTCCGCGGATCGCGCAACAGTCTGACGCTGGAAATCAAGGCGGCCGGCAGCCAGCAACTGTTTCAGGAGGCGCAGGACGAAGTGCGGGTTACCATGCGCGCCCGCCGACATATTACCGACGGCCGCGACGAGGATTTCTTTATTGGCACGGCCGACAGTTACATCTCATTGTGGCAAAGCATCAGTTCGGCGTTCTTCGCGGTATTTGTGATGGTAAGCTCGATTTCCGCTGTGGTAGGCGGCATCGTGATCATGAATGTGATGTTAGTGAGCGTGACGGAACGGACCAAGGAGATCGGCGTCCGCCGCGCGATGGGAGCGACGCAAAACGATATATTGATGCAATTTCTGACAGAGAGCGTGATGCAGTGCATCGTGGGGGGACTGATCGGCGTATTCATTGGCTTTTTGTGTGCGCTGGCGATTCGCAGCCTCACGTCGCTGCCTGCCGCCGTGCAGACGTGGGTGGCGATTCTGGGGGTGGTGCTCAGTTCGATTATTGGGCTGTTCTTCGGCATTTACCCGGCGACGAAAGCGGCTAAACTGGACCCTGTGACGGCGCTGCGAACGGAGTAAAATGGAACCACAGATGGACACGGATGAACATAGATTGAACGCCATCAGCGAACGGATTATCGGGTGTTCATACACGGTGGCCAACGCCCTCGGCCATGGGTTTCTGGAAAAAGTTTACGAGCACGCGCTTGCATACGAGTTGCGGAGCAGCGGTCTCGCACTCGAAACACACAAGGCCCTTCAGGTCCGCTATCGAGATATAGTCGTGGGCGAATACGTGGCCGATCTCCTGGTTGAAGGGCTTGTGCTGGTGGAACTTAAGGCAATCAAAGAGTTCGAAAATGTCCACCTGGCGCAGTGCATCAACTATCTCAAGGCTACCGGCCTGCCACTGTGTCTCCCGATCAATTTCGGCACTCCCAAGATACGTATGAAGCGTATGGTGAGCCCGTCTTATCCGTGTTCATCTGTGTCCATCTGTGGTTTCAATGACCCGTGCTGAAGTCAAGGAGAACTTGCTGGTAGCCCTGGACACCCTCCGTTCGCGGAAGGTGCGGTCGGGGCTGACCATCCTCGGCATCGTCATTGGTGTGACATCGGTCATATCCGTGGCGGCCATCATCGACGGGCTGAACGGCTACATCGAGGGGCGCATTCGCAACCTCGGCTCGCAGACTATTTTCGTGACCCGCATTCCGCCCGGCTATACCGGCCTTTCGCGGCTGCCGGCGAACATTCGCGCGCGCAAATACCTGCAATTTAACGATGGTCAATACCTTATGGAGACGGTTCCGTCGCTGGCCTACGCCACCGCGTTCGCGCAACGCATCAACATCGGCGAAGTCTCCGACCAGCTCCGCTATGGCGCCCAGCACGTGGAGCGCATGATCGTGCGCGGCGTGGAGCCGGACTATACCAACGCCGTGCCATTATTCACAGTCGCCGAGGGCCGCTTCATCTCGCCTTTCGATCTGGAGCACTCCCGCGACGTAATCGTCATCGGCCAAGCCATTGCCGACTCTTTGTTTCCGCACATCGACGCGATCGGCAAGATGGCACGCCTGAACGGCCGGCTGTACGAGGTCATCGGGGTTTTCGAGAAGGACCCCGGGCTGTTCGGCGGCTTCGGCGTGGACCAGTTCGCGGTAATTCCGCTCACTAACTTCCACAAAAACTACCCGGATATCCGGGAAGTCTTTCTGATCGCCTCCGTGCGTCCGGACGCCGACGTCACCCGCGCGCGCGACGACATCGTCGAGGCCATGCGCCGCCGCCGCCGCGTGCCGCACAGAGGCGAAAACGATTTCGATGTGGCGGACGCCAATTTCTTCCTGGATCTCTGGAACCAGCTTACTGGCGCGATGGTTCTGCTTACCGGCGTGATCAGCTCCATCGGGCTGCTGGTGGGCGGCATTGGGGTGATGAACATCATGCTGATCTCGGTCACCGAGCGCACACAGGAAATCGGCATTCGCAAGGCCATCGGCGCACGGCGCGCGGACATCCGGGTGCAGTTCCTGCTGGAGGCGGTTACGCTATCGGGCATCGGCGGCGCGCTCGGCATTTTGTGCGGCGCGCTGATCACATTCGCCATACGGGCGCTGGTACCGTCCATACCGGCGACGCTTTCCGTGCTGTGGGTTACACTCGGGGTGATGATTTCGGTAGGAGTGGGATTGTTTTTTGGGTTCTATCCCGCCAATCGCGCTGCCAACCTCGACCCCATTGTGTGCCTGCGCTATGAGTAAGGGGCGAGCGGGGCAGGCTGAAGCTTGTCCAGGCCGCGCAGGGCGCTGCCCCACAGTATAGTAGAGTTTGATGCAGTTCTTCCTAGTCTGCCTGCTGGCCGCCTCCGCCCTGCTTGACGGAGCCGCGCGCGAGCCTGCCGAGATCGCCAGCCGCTACGCCGCTTCCGATTTCCCGCTGACTGCGAACCCGAAAGCCCCGCAGTGGAAAGACGCGCCCACCGTCGTTGCCGAAAATGGCCCGCGCGGCGAACCCGTCCCCGGCCACCGCACCGAAATCCGCTCCCGCTGGACCAGCGCCAACATCTACTTCCTGTTCGTTTGTCCATATCGGGAATTGCATCTGAAACCCAAGCCTTCGCGCACCACCGAGACCAACCAGCTATGGAACTGGGATGTGGCCGAAGTCTTCGTCGGCAGCGATTTCGAGCACATCGCCCGCTACAAGGAGTTCGAAGTGTCCCCGCAAGGCGAATGGGTCGATCTGGATATCGACCGCGTGAATCCGCTTCCGGAAGGTGGCTGGCTCTGGAATTCCGGATTTCGGGTGAAGGCCCGCGTCGACGCGCGCCACAGGATCTGGTACGGTGAGATGCGCATCCCGCTGCTCTCCATCGATAGCCGTCCACCGGTCGCCGGCCTTGAAATGCGCATCAATTTCTACCGCTGCCAGGGCCGCGAACCCGGCCGGAAATTCATCGCCTGGCAGCCCACCGGAGAAGGCAACTTCCACGTGCCGCAAGCCTTCGGCCGGCTCAAGCTTATCCCATAATGCCCCAATGATCTCGCCGCAGACCGCCAAATCGCTCCGTATTTCCCACGTTGGCCTGCGCGGCGTGGTCGGCTCCGGGCTCACCGCCTCGCACGTGCTGGATTTCGCCGCCGCTTTCGGCACATTCCTGGAGCCGGGCGGCGCCGTGGTGATCGGCCGCGACCCGCGCGCGAGCGGCGTGATGATGCGCGAGGGCCTGCTCGCCGGATTGCTCGCCTGCGGACATGACGTGATCGATCTGGGCATCGCGCCCACGCCCGTGATCCAACATTCCATCCGCCGCCGGGATGCCGCCGGCGGAGTCTCCATCGGCGCCAGCCACAATAGCGCCGAGTGGAACGCGCTGAAATTCTTCGGCCGCGACGGCACCTACCTTTCCACCGCCGAAGCCGGCGAGTTGCTGGATATCTACCATCTGAAGAAGTTCGCCTTCGTCGATTGGACCCGTATCGGCCACGTCACGCCCGAAACCCGCGCCATCGACCGCTATCTCGACGACCTGGCCGCCCACTACGACTTCGCCGCCCTGCGTAAATTCCGCGTCCTGGTGGATTGCTGCAACGGCACTTCGTCGCTGATTCTGCGCCGCGCCAACCAGCGCTTCGGGACCGAATTCATCCTCCTCAACGAGCGGATCGAAGGCGTCAGCTTCGCCCACGAGCCGTCCACCACGCGCGACGCCGTGGCGCTGCAGCTCGCGCCCCTAATGAAGCCGTTGCGCGCGGATGCCGGCTTCCTGTTCGATGTGGACTCGGACCGCGTGGCGCTGGCCGCGGAGGACGGCACGCCGGTTTCCGAAGAGGTGGTCCTGCCCATGCTCGCCGACTACCTGTTGCCGCGCGCGCCGGGCAAGCTGATCATCGCGAACATATCCAGCACGGCGCTGCTGGAAGAGATCGCCGCGCGCCATGGTGGCAAAGTTGTGCGCGTGCCAGTGGGCCGCCAGGCGGCCATCGACGCACTTTCCACGTACCGTCCGGAACAGATCGCCCTGGCCGGCGAAGGCACCGGCGCCGTGATGATGCCGCAGTTCCGCTTCGTCTACGACGGCATCGCTTCCATGCTCGCCGTGCTCTCCATGCTGCACGAAAGCGGCCGCACTCTGAGCCAGGTGCTGGCGTCTTATCCCAAGTATTCGATTCTGAAAGGGCAAGTGCCGCTGGTGACGCAGCGCATCCCGGCGCTGCTGATGGACCTGCGCGAGCGCTATAGCGACGGGCGCGTGAGCGTGCTCGACGGGCTGCGCGTGGATTGGCCCGGCCGCTGGTTCCACGTGCGCGTGAGCCAGACGGAGCCCATCGTGCGCGTCATCTGCGAGCAGCGCGGCGATCCGCCGAAAGAACTATTTGAGGCCCTCCTGGAAGAAGTCCGGAGCTTCGCCTGAACGGGGAGGGCGTGCTTTAGCGGGGCCACCGGCTGGGCCGGTCCGAACCTCTGGCGTAGACGGTCCTGCCGGGTGGGGCAGCCTCGCAGGCTGCGGACCCGCTCCAAGCGGGTCCCGGCGAGCGAAGCTCGCCCAAGCGCAATTGCCCCCGGAAAACCCGTGTGCAAAGAGGCCCCCCGTGATAGCTCCGGCGCCATTGATGCTCGCGGGTAGTGTTTCAATGCTCCCCGGCGGGTCGAAGGTTGTGAAGTTGCCTGTCGGGTCCCGCACAAAGCCATGGCGGGCGACGGTGTCTTCGTAAGATCCTACGCTGGAGCCGGTGGGGCTAATGCCAACCGGTTCGGTATCCAACCTTCCAGCCGGGTCGAAGACCGTGATGTTGCCCTGCGGATCCCGCCGAATTGATGCCCTGGACAAGCGTTTGGATACTTCCCCGCGGATCGAAGGATGTGAAGTTGCCTTGGCTTCGCACGAAGCCGTGGAGATGGCCGGCCGTCACCCTTAGATAGTCGCCCGCCGTGGCTCCATTGGCGTTGCCGCCGGCCAATGTTGCGAGGCTCCCCGGAAAATCGAACGTCGTAATGCCGCCGTGCGCATCGCGCACGTAGCCGCGGTCGGCACTGCTCGCGTCTTGATAATACCCCGCGATGGCGCCGGCCGGCTCGATGCTCGATACATGGGTGGCGAGGCTGCCCGGAGGATCGACCCTGAGGGTCGCGCACAAAGCCGTGGTATCTGCCGTTCGCATCGGCGTAGTAGCCGGCAATTGCGCCGGCGTTACCGGGAGACGTTTGCGAAAGAGCGGAGTCGCCAGCTCCGCCGCCATCGCGATTGCCGGCAGCATCGGTCGTTTCATCACTCCGCTCCTTGGCTGAAATCGGAAGTCAGCCCGTTTCAATGTTATTCCTGGGAGCGGCGGCTGCGCATGTCGAACTGTAAATGCTAAAAGAGATTTACAAAATCTCGAATCGGAAACTGTTTTGGTCGTCGCAAAAGCCGCGCATAACCCGGCCGTGGATCGGAAGGCTCCGTTGCTGCGCTGTCTACCGGTTTGATAGCGGCCGGGCGTGGTATTCGGCGATGCCGCGTCCTCAGGCGCCGGAAACCCGAGGCTGGACTTCCGCCGGCAGACTGAAGAGTGCGAACCGGCAGCGGCGGAGCTCACTGGAATTTGGCGCTGCGCGGATACTTCCCGGTTCGGCTTTCTCCGTGGCACTCGAACACTCGACTACGGTGGTTGGCGCGCCCACCAGGAACGCAGGTGGCATCGATCTAGGGGCGGTGTATGGAATCGGCGCACTACCGGCGCATGGCGCCGCCCCACAGATGCGATACTAGGAAAATGCTCGCTCCTACCCCCACTGCCGCACTGCGTGTCCGCAACCTGCGCAAGACGTTTAAGGACGTGGTGGCGGTGGACGGCCTGGAACTGGAAGTGCGGGCGGGCGAGTGTTTCGGGTTGCTGGGACCGAACGGCGCCGGCAAGACCACGACCATCGAAATTTGCGAAGGGTTGACGGAGGCCGATTCGGGCGATGTGGAGCTGCTGGGCATGCGTTGGAGCACGGACGCGGCGGAGCTGCGGCAGCGGTTGGGGATTCAACTGCAGGAGACGCAGCTTGCCGATAAAGTCACGGTGATGGAGACCATCCGGTTGTTCCGCAGCTTCTTCCGGCATGGTCCGGCGGCCGCCGAGGTGATCGCGCTGGTGCAGCTTGAAGAGAAGGCGAACGCGCGGGTGGGCGGGCTTTCCGGAGGGCAGAAACAGCGGCTGGCGCTGGCTTGCGCGCTGGTGGGCGATCCGGACTTTCTGTTTCTGGACGAGCCTACCACGGGCCTGGATCCGCAGGCGCGGCGGCAGCTTTGGGAATTGATCGAACGATTCAAGCTGCAGGGGCGTACCATTCTGTTGACCACGCACTACATGGACGAGGCGGAACAGCTTTGCGAACGCGTGGCGATCATGGACCATGGGAAGGTCATCGCGCAGGGGACGCCGCGCGAGCTGATCGTTTCGATCGGCGTGGAGCACATGGTGGAGTTTTCGGCGGGCGGCGCGGCAAAGGCGCTGGAGATGCAGGCGCTACGGCGGATGGAGGGCGTGCGGGATGTGCGCGCGGAGAATGGGACGGTACAAATGCAAGTGACCGAGTTGCATCGCGCGGTGCCCGCGCTGCTTGAGGAACTGGAACGGCAGGGCGTTCCGCTGACGGAACTGCGCACCCATTCGGCTACTTTGGAGGACGTCTTCGTGACCTTGACGGGACGGCATTTGCGCGATGAGTGACACAACGGCGGTCCCCGAAATTCGTGCGCGCGAGGCGGCGGACAAAATGCCTCGGGAGCGTGGGCTGGCGGACCATGCGCTGGTGCAGTTGACGCTGACGCGGTTCCGGGAATTTCTGCGCGAACCGGAGGCGCTCTTCTGGGTCTTCATCTTTCCGGTGCTGCTGGCGGGGGGCCTGGGGCTGGCGTTTCGCAACAAGCCGGCGGATGTATTGAAGATCGCCACGGTGACGCCGGAATTGGCGCAATCGCTGCGCCAGGACAAGCTGCTGGACGTGCAACAGTTGTCCGCGCCGGCGGCGGAAGAAGCGCTGCGCACGGGCAAGGTGGCGCTGCTGGTGGAGCCGGGAGCGCTAACGGGAACGGTGGTCTACCGTTACGATGACACGAATCCGGAAGGGCGCACGGCGCGCATGCTGGCGGATCGCGCGGTGGAGCGCGGGGCGGGGCGGGTGGATCCGGTAGCGGCGCGCGACCGGCTGATGCGCGAGCCGGGATCGCGGTACATCGACTTCCTGATTCCCGGACTGTTGGGCATGAACCTGATGGGCAGCGCGATTTGGGGGATGGGATTTGCGATCGTGGATGCGCGGCGCAGAAAACTGATGAAGCGGCTGATCGCCACGCCCATGCCGCGGCATTACTATTTGCTGTCGTTCCTGTTGTCGCGGTTGGTGATGCTGGTGATCGAAGTGGGGTTTCTGCTGAGCTTTGGTATTTTCGTTTTCAAGGTGCCGACGCGCGGCTCGCTGGCGGATCTGGCCGTACTGTGCGTGGTGACATCGCTATCGTTCGGCGCGCTGGGATTGCTGATCGCGTCGCGGGCGCGGACCATTGAAGCGGCATCCGGGCTGATGAACCTGGTGATGATGCCGATGTGGATCGTCTCGGGCGTCTTTTTCTCGGCGCAGCGGTTTCCGGACATGCTGCAGCCGGTGATCAAGGCGCTGCCGCTGACGGCGGCGATCGACGCTTTGCGGGCGAATATGCTGCAGGGAGCCGGCTTGGCGCACGTGTCATCGGAGCTGATGGTGCTGGCGGCGTGGCTGGTGGTGTGCTTTCCGGTGGCGCTGAAGTTGTTCCGGTGGCGATAGGGCGCCTTGAGTTTCTACATTCTGTGAGCCGTGGTGGGGCAGGACTCCAGTCCTGCGCGGGTTCTCCGGAACCCGCTCCTGGCGCGCGTACACGCCTGCCCCACCAAATGGCCAATCTTCAGCGCACGCTCTAAGCGTGCAGGGGCGAGCGCCATTCGCCTGCACGCGGGCGCTTATGGGGTAGTGGCGGAGACTTCGCTGGAGGCGGCCGAATCGTCTTTGCCCGAATCGACCGCTACCACTTCGTAGTAGTAGGTCGTATCGGGTTTCAGGCTCGCATTGGTGTATGTAAGCGCAGCGACCGTGGCGATTTTGGCGAGATCGCCGGAATTAGCGCCCCGCAGCACCTGGTAGGAAGTTACCGGGAGGCCGCCATGTACTATATTCTCCTGCCATGTCAGAACGATGGCAGTGTCCCCGGAGGCGGCCGCCGTCACGCCAGTGGGCGCGGCCGGCAGGGGATACGTGCTGGTCCAAGCGGCGGGGGACATATGCGAGGTGACTCCCGACTCCACCGCCGCGACGGCGAAGAAATTGAGGGTTCCCGGACTTAGCGATTTGGCGTCGTAAGTGGTAACCCCGGCCGGCTTGGTGCCTATCTGCTGCAGGCTGGAAGTCGAGGGCCCGGCATAGATCAGATACTGGGACAAGCCGGAGCTATCCTGCGGGGGAGCCCAGGCCAGGTCGATTTCGGTGGCGGAAACCGCGGTTACCACCAGATTGGTCGGGGCGTTGGATTGCGATTTAGCCGTTTGCACGCCGAGAACTTCCGACATCGGCGAGTTGTTATTGGCCAGATCGAAGGCTTGCACCTGGTAGTTGTAAAGCGTGTCCTCGGCCAGTCCTTGGTCGACATACGGGACTTGAGTCGCGTTGGTAACCCAAACGCCGGTGCATGACCCACCGGACTCGGACGGCGTACAGCGGTATACGTTGTAACCGGCCACGCCGACGTTGTCGGTGGAGCCATCCCATGTGAGAGTCACCTGGTTATAGGCGGACCTGCCCGTGAGATTAGTTGGCGTCGATGGCGGGGTTTTATCCGGCGGCGACACTAACTGTTTGGAGTAACTGAAACCGGTACTGCTGAACTGCGCCACCTGCATGGCACTGCTGGCGAGCGTGGTCTCCTCGTGCACGATGTTATAGTCCGAGCAGCTTTCGGTGGTGCAGGTACAGTTGGCGGCGCCGCCATTGGAAGCGGTTCCGCCGTAGGTCTGGTAGGTGATGAAATAGTCCGGGCCTTCGGGCGCGGCGTACAGCATATTGGTGTACTTGGCGAGGGCTTCGACGGTTTGCAGATAATAGGAGTCCAGCGGCCCCCAAAAGCTGAAGGGATCGCGGGCCCGGTAATCCTGGCCGTTCAGGACATTCCACTCGCTATTCTCCATTTTCCAGACCCAGCCTTCGCTCATGGCCACGGGCTTGCCCGCGAGGGCCGCCGTACTGGCGACAATTAAGGTGTTATCGATGAAACTGCCCTCCGGCTCGGAGTTGATGGGATAGAGGTGGAAATCGATATAGTCGAGGGGCAGGGCCACATAGGCGGTCAGGTAGTCGAGCAGGCTGCTGGATCCCTTGGCGTTGAGCCAGGTGCCAAACCCGGCGCCCAGTTTGATGGGCAGGTTCAGCGGGCGGACGGCGGCGATCATCCCGGAAATCATTTGGGCGGCGTCGGCCGGGTTGTTCATATTCGACTGACCGGTCTGCGCGGCTTCGGCGTCGGGCTCTTCGGAAAGGACCAGGAAATCCGGCTGCATGGTTTCGGCGACGGTAGCGGCCATGCTGGCGCGGGCGGCCATGTATTGATTCCAGTCGAGCGTGGCGTAAAAGGCGCTCAGGCCAGGCCATCCGGCTTCGATATCGTTAGATAGCAGTTCATCGTTCTCGACGATGAGCTGCAGACCCGCGGCCTTGGCGGCGATGGCGAGTTGCGAATAGAAGTTCAGGTACGGCTGGAGCGCCGCCTGACTGCCGAAAAAAGGCTCATAGAGAGCCGGGAAACCGACTTGCACCATCACGGCCTTGACGCCCAAGGCATGCAATTCCTGCATTTGGGTGAGTACCGCGGGCAGGTAGTTGGAACCGGAGATGCCAGGACCGGTGTTGGCATCGGCCTGTTGGAGATTCCCGGCAAAGATGGTAGGGCCGTTTCCGGTGATAGGATTCCAGACCGGAGGGATGGTCAGCAGGATGTTAAAGGCCTGTAGATCGCCATTTAGCTCATCAAGGATAGTACTGCAATACCCGGCAGGGGGTGGTGGAGGCGTCGGCGGCGCCGAGACATCGGCTCTGCACGGCGGCAGAGCAAACCAGAATAAGGCTGCTAAGATATAGAAAACGCACGGCTTGGATTTTATCAATTCAGTCCTCCTGGGTCAAGTATCCTGTGGCGCGCGCAGTCTTCGAGCTCGAGAGGAGCTCTGTCTGCAAGCGATGTCAGAATCCGTGGCGCGGGAAAAACTGTATGATCCAATCCTAGTCCTATTACGTCTATGTGTCAACCTTCACACTCAGTATTCCAGTACTTCGGTACTGGAGTGCTCGTGGCGCAGGCACTCTGCCTGCCGCGCTGACACTCTTGTCAGCGCAGGCGACCTACGCTCGCCGTTGGCGGCGCATGGCGCCGCCCCACGTATTCGCGCGACAATGGTACGGAGTTCTGCCTGCCGCATGCCCGACGCGACGCCATCGGAAGAGAAACCGAAGCCGGTACCCAGTTCCGGAACGCTGGGGGTGCTGCGTGTATTCGGCGTGCCGGTGCGGTTTCACTTCACGTTTGTGCTGCTGTTGATCTTTCTGCTGTTCATCGGCGTGGGGGAGCGGCAGTCGGGGGCCATGACCGCGCTGTACGTGCTGGCCCTGTTCGCCTCGGTTTTGCTGCATGAGCTGGGACATACGCTGGTGGCGCGCCAGTATGGCATCCGCACCACGGAGATCGTGATGTACCCGATTGGCGGGGTCTCGCGGCCCGAGCGCATCCCAAAAGGGCGGGAGGAATTCTGGATCGCCATCAGCGGACCGCTGGTTAATGGGCTGATCGCGGCGGGGCTGTTCGCCTGGCTGGCCACGCAGCACCAGTTCGTGGCCGTGGAACTGCTGCGGGATCCCACGGATGCCAACCTGGTGCAGCGCATTGCCACCGGCAATTTCCTGCTGTTCGTTTTCAATTTGCTGCCGGCGTATCCGATGGACGGCGGGCGGGTGCTGCGGTCGGCGCTGATGCTGTTTAAGCGGGAGGAAGAAGCCACGCGCATCGCGGCGGGTTCGGGGCAGGCGCTGGCGGCCATGTTGGGATTGTGGGGACTCCTGTCTTCCAACTTCATTATGGTTTTTGTGGCGATGTTCATTTATATCGGCGCATCGCAGGAGGGCGCGGCGGTGCGCGGCCGGCTGCTGACCACGGGCGTTGCGGTGCGCGCCGCCATGATCACGGACTATCGCACGCTGACCCACGGGGAAAGCATCCGGGACGCCGGCAATCTGCTGCTGGCCACATCGCAAAACGATTTCCCGGTCATGCATGGCGATCAGGTGTTGGGGCTGCTGACGCGCGCGGCGCTGGTGCGGGCCATGCTGACCGGCGGGCCGGATGCCTACGTGGCGTCGGCCATGGACCGCAATCCGCGGCGGGTTTCGCCGGACACGCCGCTTTCCGATGTGCTGCAGGATTTGTCGGGCACGCGGGCGTGCGCGCTGGTGATGGATGGGGAGAAGCTGCTGGGACTGTTGACGTCGGAAAACGTTTCGTCTTACATCCTGCTGCGGCAGGTGGCCATGCAGCAGCAGGCCAGGGCGCAATCGCGGTGAAGGGCGGCGAATCACAGGCTGAAGCCCGCGCTACCAAGGATCGGGTGGTGCTGGTGGGCGCGGGATTCGGCGGATTGTACGCGGCGCAGGCGCTGCGGGGCGCGCCCGTGGATCTGACGGTGATCGACCGGCGGAACTTTCATCTGTTCCAACCGCTGTTGTATCAAGTGGCGACCGGCGGATTGTCGCCCGGAGAGATCGCTTCGCCGGTGCGCCACGTGCTGAGCCGGCAGCGCAACGCGCGGGTATGGATGGCGGAGGTGCGGGACATCGACGTGGAACGCCGCCGCGTGCTGCTGGACGATGGAGAGGCGCCGTACGACACGCTGATTCTGGCGACCGGCGCGCACCATCATTATTTCGGGCATGACGATTGGGCGGCGCTGGCGCCGGGGCTGAAGACCATTGAAGACGCCACGGAGATCCGCCGCCGGATTCTGCGGGCGTTCGAATGCGCCGAGCGCGAGGCGGACGAGGCGGAGCGCCGCGCGTGGCTGACGTTCGCCATCGTAGGGGCGGGCCCCACGGGTGTGGAACTGGCGGGCGCGCTGGGAGAGATCGCCAACGATACACTGCGGCACGACTTCCGCAGCATCAACCCGGCGGAGGCGGCCATCCTGCTGGTGGAGGGCGCGGACCGCGTGTTGCCGTCGTTCCCGGCGGATCTTTCGGCCAAGGCGGAGCAGGCGCTGCGGGCGTTGGGCGTGCGCACGCGGACGCACTCCACGGTAACCGATTTGGACCGCGCGGGCCTGACAGTGCGCACCGGAGACGCGGTGGAGCGCATACCGGCTAAGACGGTGTTATGGGCGGCGGGCGTGGAGGCTTCGGAACTGGGGAAGGTAATTGCGGAGCGCACCGGCGCGCCTTTGGACCGGGCCGGCCGCCTGGTGGTAGAGCCGGATTTGACGGTGCCGGGGCATCCCGAGATTTTCGTCATCGGCGACCTGGCGAACTTCAGCCATCAAACCGGACAACCACTCCCCGGAGTGGCGCCGGTGGCTATGGCGGAGGGCCGCTACGTGGCGCGGTCGATCCGGGTCCGCATGCGCGGGGAGACGGCGCCGCCGTTCCATTATTTCGACAAGGGCGCGCTGGCGACCATCGGACGCAACAAGGCGGTGGCGGCGTTTGGCCGCGTGCACCTCTGGGGACCGATCGCGTGGTTCGTGTGGTTGTTCGTACACTTGATGTACCTGGTGGAATTCGACAACCGGCTGTTGGTGCTGACGGAGTGGGTGTACGACTACATCACGCGGAATCGGGGGGCGCGGTTGATCACGGGCGGCCGATAGTAGGGCGGCGCCATGCGCCGCGGAGCGGGTTCCGGAGAACCCGCGCACGGTCGAAAACCCACTGCGTTTCTACATTCTGTCCGCCGCCGTGGGGCAGGCTCGCAGCCTGCGCGGGCCTCGCAGGCCCGCTCTTCGGCGAGCGAAGCCAGCACCCGGCGGGGCTATAGCCTGGCTATAGCC
>Ga0187871_10000611_pt1 | contig 33789 bp, 24 predicted proteins | sample June2016WEW_16_1_FD_132988 | JGI IMG/M metagenome (GOLD analysis project Ga0187871, IMG submission 132988) | Peatland microbial communities from SPRUCE experiment site at the Marcell Experimental Forest, Minnesota, USA - June2016WEW_16_10 | ecosystem: Environmental > Terrestrial > Soil >...
CATCCGCCACCACCGGCCCCACCGGACAGAAAGTGTCAAACCCCTTGGCCCGCGCCCACTGCCCATCTTTTTTCTGAAGATCGCGAGCCGTAACATCGTTCAGGCACGTATAGCCCAGAATGTACTGCCGCACATCCTCATCCGCCGCCGGCCGATAGCAAGTCTTCGCCATCACCACGCCAAGCTCGCCTTCATAATCCACGCGCTCTGAAATCTGAGGCCGCTGCACCACGCCGCCCGGACCGAGCAGCGCCGAACTAGGTTTGAAAAACAGCAGCGGATCTTTCGGAACTTCATTGCCCAGCTCCGCCGCATGTTCCCGATAGTTCCGCCCCACGCAAACAATCTTCGACGGACGCACCGGCGCCAGCAGCACCGCCTCCTCCAAAGCAATCGCGTCGATCCGCCGCGTCCGCAAACCTTCCACGTCGCCATCCGACTCCTCTGGCGCAGTAAGCAGAATGCGCAAGATAGCCTCGCGCCCCGCCACGGACTCCACCAGCCCATACTGAGCCTCACCATTCAATTGAAACCGGCAATATTTCATAAAATCAATCTAACGGAAGCGAGTGTGCGGACGGGCGCCTCGCGAGCCTGCCCCGAGCGGAGCCGAGGGGTCCAGCCAAGCGCAGCGAGTGTGGGGACGGGCGCCTCGCCCGTCCAGCCAAGCGCAGCGAGGCGCCCCTTGCACACGCCTTGCGCCGAATCCTCCAAGAGAGTCCTCACCCTCAAGGCACGCTCTCACTAGCCGCCTCCGACCTCCCACTCTCATTCCCCCGCGAATCCACCGCCGACACCGAATAAAAATAAGTCTTCCCCCCAACCACCTGCAAATCCCGATATGCCGGCACCTTCACCGGCTCTGTATTCAATCGAACCGCCGCCTCACCATAGACATTACGATAAATGTTGTACCCGTCAAGATCCGCATCCGTAACCGGAGCCCAGATCAAATCAATAAATGGAGCCTGCCCCGGCCCCGAAAACACCGCCTGCAACCCAGTAGGCACGGCCGGGGGGAACACATCGTGCGCCCACACTTTCAACTCCGGCGTGTCGTCGCCTTCCACCTCAACCGCAGGCTTTCCCGCGGCCTCAACCACACTCACCACCACGCCCCGGTAGAAATAAGTCTTCTCCCATTCGAAAGTCTGGTCGAGAAAAGAAGTAACGAGCTTGTCGTGTTCGTGCGGCACATTGTTACTCGTGCAGTTTGAACCCTCAGCGGTCTTCTCCGATTTGGCGTCATCCCGAAGGCCCGCGTTTTCTCCAGCGGGCCGAGGGATCTCCTCCGGCACACAGCCGTTCGAGTTAGACTGCACCGCCGCTGGCACACTCGTCGCAGCCCCAGACGATGTCACCAGCCCGCCTGGTCCAGCCGCGCACTCCGTGACATCAATCTCAGCGATCCGCGTACCCGCGCCCGCTTCCGCTCGCCGGTAAATACGGAACACATATTTCACGCCGGTTCTTCGTCCCGACATCGGCGGACATTGCCACGAGATCAGCACTCCTTGCGGGGTAGGCTGAGCGCTAAAGCCACTGAAAGGAGGCAAAGTGGGAACCAGCGCCACATGCACCAGGTTCGAGATTCCCGCCGACCGGCCCGCGGCATTCAGTACTTCCACGGCATAAGTGGCGGAGCCCGCAGGGTTAGCCTGCTCCATTGCAGAAGACAAAGCATCGATGAAACTAGCGGTAAGTTTTTTCCCGGATGATTTATTCGTCGCCGCGAAATCCGCGGGAGGCGCAACCTCCCCGATCGGCGCGTCGCATTGCTTGTGTCCCGGGTCAACGAGAGCAGGATCAACGAGAGCCGGATCAAGACTCCGGCAAACCCGAGTCTTACCCAAATACCGCACCCGCTGCCGGTCTGTAGTCCGCGGAGGAATAGTCCAGGTAAGAGTAACCTTGTCGCCCTTGCGAGCGGCCCGCAGATCCGAAGGCGCTTTCGGCAACTCCAGCGAAGGCGGCAGCGGCGCCCCAATCTGAGCGCACCCCGCCAACCAAACCAACCCTGTCACCAGCAACAATTGTCCCAGTAGAAGCTTCTTGGGAGAAGATGGAGAAAGGATCATCAGCTCTACAGAATATACCGGGACAAATCCTGGTCCTTAACAATATCCGTCAACATCTTTCGCACGAACTCCGCATCGATCACAACGTGGTCCCCTTTTCTCTCCGGAGCGTCAAAGCTAAGCTCATCCAAAACCCGCTCCATAATCGTATGCAGCCGCCGCGCCCCAATATTCTCCGTACTCTCATTCACCCGAAACGCAAAGTGCGCAATCTCCTGCAACGCCTCCGGAGTGAATTCCAGCTTAACCCCCTCAGTCTCGAGCAATGCCGTGTACTGCTTCACCAAAGAAGATTTCGGCTCCGTAAGAATCCGCACAAAATCTTCCATGGTCAAAGACTGCAACTCCACCCGAATCGGAAACCGCCCCTGCAGCTCCGGGATCAAATCGCTGGGCTTCGAGACATGAAACGCTCCAGCAGCAATAAACAGAATATGGTCCGTCCGAACCATCCCGTACCGCGTGTTCACGGTAGTGCCTTCCACAATCGGCAGAATGTCGCGCTGCACTCCCTCCCGTGAAACATCAGGACCATGCCCGCCCTCGCGCCCCGCAATCTTGTCGATCTCATCCAGAAACACAATGCCCGAATTCTCCACCCGGTCAATCGCCATGCGCGTAACCTGATCCATGTCGATCAAGCGTTGCTCTTCTTCCTGAATCAGGTACTCAAACGCCTCATTCACCTTCATCTTCCGCTTCTTGGTCCGCGCCCCAAAGATGTTCGGCAGCATGTCCTTGATGTTGATATCCATCTCCTCAACACCCTGGTTCGTCATAATTTCAAACGAAGGAAAATTCCGCTCCCGCACATCAATCTCAACCTGCCGCTCGTCCAGCTTGCCCTCGCGCAACTGCTGCCGCAGCTTCTCCCGAGTCCGCGAAGAAGATTCCGCCAAAGCCGTGCTGCTGTCGATCACCACTCCGCCGGCAGTAGTAGTCTCGCCCGCGCGCGGAGGAGGCGAAGGCGGCAACAAAATATCCAGCAGCCGCTCCTCAGCATTCAACTCAGCTTTGTCCGCAACATCCTCCAGCTTCTCCTCCCGAACATTGTCGATAGCAATCTCCACCAAATCCCGCACCATCGACTCCACATCCCGCCCCACATACCCAACCTCGGTAAACTTAGAAGCCTCCACCTTCAGAAACGGAGAATTCGCCAGCTTAGCCAGCCGCCGCGCAATCTCCGTCTTCCCCACCCCCGTAGGCCCTATCATGATTATGTTTTTGGGAATGATTTCTTCTGCCAGCTCTGGAGTCAGTTTCTGCCGGCGCATGCGGTTGCGCAGGGCGATGGCGACGGCGCGCTTCGCGTCCTTCTGGCCGATCACGTGTTTGTCGAGTTCGACGACGATCTCGCGCGGAGTCAGTTCGTCGAGTGCAAGTTGTTCTTCTTCGGCGCTGCTGGGGAGATAGATAGCCATAAATTCAGTGATTAGTGTTCAGTGGCTAGTGCTCAGCAAGTCGCGGGTTCTACTGACCACTGACCACTAGCCACTGACCACTGCCTTTACAGTTCTTCAATCGTTACCTGATCATTCGTATAGATGCACATCTTGCCCGCAATCTTCATCGCTTCTTCGGCGATCTGGCGGGCGCTGAGTTGCGTATGCCTGGACAACGCTTCGGCGGCCGCTTGCGCGTAGGGACCGCCGCTGCCGATGGCCGCCACTCCGCCATCGGGCTCGATCACGTCGCCCTGTCCGCTCAACAGAAATGTTTGCTCTTTGTCGCAGACCAGCAGCAACGCTTCGAGATGGCGCAGGTATTTATCGGTGCGCCAGTCTTTCGCCAGTTCTACCGCGCCACGCCCGAGGTTGCCGTGATACTGCTCGAGCTTCGATTCGAATCGGCTGAAAAGCGTAAACGCGTCGGCCGTCGAGCCCGCGAAGCCAGCCAGGATCTTGTCGTTGTAAAGCCGCCGAATCTTTTTCGCCGTATGTTTAATGACAGACTCGCCAAGCGTAACCTGGCCGTCCCCGGCTAGCACGACGCTGCCGTTGCGGCGTATGGATAAAACTGTTGTGGATCGAATCAGTCGCTTCGTGGACATGGGCGTAATCGTCGATTATAGCAGCGCGCGAGGTTCGGATTTCGCGTCCAGGTTCTCCCCGACCGTGTCATTCCGACCGGAGCCGGCGCGCGAGCGACGGCGGAACGGAGGAACCTGCTGTTTTCCGTCCCTCGAAATGGGATTTAGAGCGGCTTCCTCTGAGATATCCGCCCAAAATCTTGTCAATAGGCAGAAATTACACGATCGATCCTAAGTAGCTCAAAGCAATGGAAATATATTTCCGGCAAATGTGGCGGATTCACCCATTTCAAAATGATATACTGAAAGTATAGAGTAAAAATAAAAGAAAACGAGGCGCGGCCCACAGGCCGCGCCTTTTCTCTTGCCCAAGCCTTCGCAACCACCCCACAGGAGCCGCATGGATGAATTCAAGTTCTTCAAGACTTTCAAGGAGCGCGGCGAATGGGTGGAAGCTCTCTTCATGGCCGCAGCTCTGCGCCACGGCTACAAAGTCCTCAAGCCCTGGGGAGACTCCTCATCCTTCGATCTCGCCCTCTATTTCGGCAACCGCATCGTAAGAGTCCAGGTAAAATCCACCTCCTGCCGCGTCGGCACCGGATACTTCTGCCAGTTCAAGCCCAACTATTTCAGCGACCCCTACACCCTCGACCAACTAGACTTCTTCGCCGCCTACGTAATCATGCAAGAGACCTGGTACCTGATCCCAGCCAAAGTCCTCCTAGGCGGACCAGCACTCAAAAAAGGCCTCATGCTCTACCCCATGCAACCCCTAAAGAAAAACCGCTACCTCTACGAGCACTACCGCGAAGCCTGGCCCCTACTCCGCTCGCAACAGAAAAGCAAGCCTCGCCACAAGAAATAGCCCGCGTGGAACGGACACTCCTATCCGACACACTGGACGTTGGTCCTCCTAGGGGAGGACTCGCAGTATCTAAAGCTGCGGGTGCCCTCGCCCTCCTGTCGGCCACAGGAGAGTAAAGAGGCGGGACAATTTGCCCGCAGAGGTTCCATAGAGGATTACCTCGGAAACGTTGATTTTCCGGGGGTTATCGCGTATACGTACATATTAGTGTGCATGATGGCAGCACAGGACGAGCGGGCGATCCTCGTCAGTCCCTCCCGGACTGGAAGCTCAAAGCAATAGACGGTGTAACCGTTAACTTCGGGCGTCTTATAAAGGCAGCAATGTGGGTGCTCATTGCGCGTTATGGGTACTACGCCGTGGTCGCTCTAGCGGGGAAAGAGACTCTGGCCAACATAGGACTAAAGCTCCTCGCGAATATCACTTTCTCGCAGACGCTTGCCTGGACGGGAACGGGGGGAGCGGCAGTTTGGGCCCTCTCTGAGAGAAGATTGCGAAAGAAGATCATTCGACAGAAGGCGGATCGCATCAAACAACTTGAGAAGCACATCGATAGAGACAGGAGCTCCAGCACTTTGACGGCTGACGGATCCACGCGGCCGGAGGATTACGAATGAATGCCATCCAGACACAGGCTGCCACGGCGCTGCTCTCGATCATAGGTGCCGCCGTTCTCTTGAAACTCGCGGGTGCTTGGTCCAGCTACCGCGTGGCCGCAGTTCGTCAGGATTTGTTCGAAATCCGCGACGCCCTTTTTGACCTCGCCGTGGAGCATCCGTTTCTTTTCAACCATGCTGCCTACACGAGACTGAGATACAAAATCAACATCTCGATACGATTTGCGCACAAGTTCACGATGACGAGATTGCTGGTAACCCTATGGGTTCGCCAATTCGCGACGCTACCCAAGGACAATTGGCCCGAGACCCTTTCAGGTCTTCCCCTCGAAATTCAGGACCGGTTGACGTCGATTCAGAAGACCATGCTCTTCAGAATGGCATGCCACGTACTGCACATGCCGCTGCACTTAGCGTGGAAAATCCTCGACGTCGTCAAGGCCGTATCAACTGAGGGAGCAAGTAAGGCCAAGCAGGAAATTAGGGACAAGGTGGAGGTTCTCGAGGTCCAAGCAGTGGAAGAGTCCGAGATGGAAACGAGGATCGGACGCGCCTCCCTCGTGGCCGCAGGACGGTAGCCTCGTCCAGAGAGATTCATAGGCCTATAATTCGAGCGCCAGGGGAATCGGAGTCTGACCCTGCGCAAGACTCTACCTACACGCCTACCGCCTCCGGGCTAGGCTTCGCCGCCAGTAACTGCCTCAGCACATACTGCAAAATCCCACCGTTAGCATAGTAGAGCGCTTCCTGCGGCGTATCGATGCGGACTAGCGCGTCGAACTCAACATATCTTCGGACGGACGGGGCGTCCGCCGCTCTGCGAGCCCGCACTTTTACCGTGCGTCCGGCGGCGAAGTGTTCCACACAATCGCAGATTCCTGTGATCTCAAACACTTCCTCGCCGGTCAGCCCGAGCGATTCGGCGGTCTGCCCCGCGAGAAACTGCAAAGGCAGAACTCCCATGCCAACCAGGTTCGAGCGATGAATACGCTCGTAACTTTCGGCGATCACGGCGGAAACGCCCAGCAGGCGCGGACCTTTGGCGGCCCAGTCACGCGACGACCCGGAGCCATACTCTTTCCCGGCGAGAATGATCAGCGGCGTGCCTTCCGCGATATATTTCTGAGACGCGTCAAAGATCGACATTTCCTGATTCGTGGGCAGGTAGCGCGTGAATCCACCCTCGACGTTCACGAGTTTGTTGCGCAGGCGGACATTGGCGAAAGTGCCGCGTACCATCACCTCGTGGTTGCCGCGCCGCGAGCCGTAGGAATTGAAGTCAGCGGGCTTAACGCCGTGCTCCTGCAGATATTTTCCAGCGGGACCGTCTTTCTTGATCGAGCCCGCGGGAGAAATGTGGTCGGTGGTAACGCTGTCGCCGAGCACTGCGAGGACGCGCGCGCCGTAGATCTCTTCGACAGGTGAAGGCTGAATCTTCATGCCTTCGAAGTACGGAGCGCGCCGGATGTAGGTGGAATCTTTTTCCCAGGCGTAGGTCTGGCCTTTAGGGACGTTGAGGCCGCGCCAGCGCTCGTCTCCGGCAAAAACCTCCGCGTAGCTCTTTGAGAACATCTCGGCGGTAACGGATTTTTCGACGGCCTCTTCGACTTCGCGCTGCGTGGGCCAGATGTCGGCGAGGTAAACCGGCTTGCCGTCTTTGCCTTTGCCGATGGCGTCTTTGCGAAGATCGGTGTCGATGCGTCCGGCGAGCGCAAAAGCAACCACCAGCGGCGGAGACATTAAATAGTTGGCGCGCACTTCGGAGTTGATGCGTCCCTCGAAGTTGCGATTGCCGGAGAGCACTGAGGCGACGACCAGATCTTTTTCATCGATCGCCTGCGAAACTTCCGTGGGCAGCGGGCCGGAGTTGCCGATGCAAGTCGTGCAGCCGTAGCCCACGATGTGGAATTTTAGTTTTTCCAGATAAGGAGTGAGGCCGGCATGCTCCAGATAATCGCGGACAACTTTCGACCCGGGCGCGAGCGAAGTCTTCACCCACGGCGGAACCTGTAAACCTTTTTCGACGGCCTTCTTCGCCAGCAAACCCGCTCCGATCATTACCGAGGGGTTGGAGGTGTTGGTGCAGGAAGTAATCGCGGCGATCACCACGCTACCGTGCTTTAAGACGTCCTTCACGCAGGGCGCAACGTGTTCGTGCACGTTGGGATCTTCGACGCCAATGGCCGCGGGACTGCCGCCTTCCTGCTCCCAGTTTGCAGCACTTCCGGCTTTCGACGTTTGGGTTGCAGTCGCAGATGCGGCCGCCGCGCTCGATTTCGGTTTGATGAGCGAGGGCAAAGCTTTATTAAATGAGTCAGCGGCTTGTGAGAGGATCACGCGATCTTGCGGACGCTTCGGTCCGGCAAGGCTCGGCTCAACTGTTCCCAGATCGAGCGAGAGCAGCTCAGAATATTCCGCTTCGGGCGTTGTCTCGTCGTGAAAGAGTCCCTGCTCGCGGCAATAGGCTTCCACCAGCGCAATCAGTTCGGCACTCCGCCCGCTGAGCTTCAAATATTTCAAGCTCTCTTTGTCGACAGGAAAGATACCGCACGTAGCACCATACTCCGGCGACATATTAGCGATGGTCGCGCGGTCGGCGAGCGGAAGGTCGCGCAGTCCGGGGCCGAAGTACTCAACAAATTTTCCCACGACGCCATGCTTGCGCAGCATCTCGGTAATGGTAAGAACAAGATCGGTAGCAGTCGCACCTTCGCGCAAACGTCCCGTAAGCTTCACGCCGACCACCAGCGGAATCAACATCGAAACCGGCTGCCCCAGCATCGCAGCCTCAGCCTCGATACCGCCAACTCCCCACCCCAAAACCCCAAGGCCGTTCACCATCGTCGTATGGCTGTCGGTGCCTACTAGCGTGTCGGGGTAGGCTGTTTTGTGGGCGTTGGATTCGTGGACGAAGACTACTCTTGCCAAGTATTCGAGATTGACCTGGTGGACTATGCCGGTGTCGGGGGGGACGATAGCTAGGTTGCGGAAGCCGGTTTGGCCCCAGCGCAGGAAAGAATAGCGCTCTTTGTTGCGTTGGAATTCGAGGAGGGCGTTTACGTCGAAGGCACTCGCGGTTCCGAATTCGTCGACCTGGACGGAGTGGTCGATTACCAGTTCTACCGGTTGGAGAGGGTTGATTAGAGCGGGGTCGCCTCCCAGTTGCTGCATGGCGTCGCGCATGGCGGCTAGATCTACTACGCAGGGGACTCCGGTGAAATCTTGGAGGAGAACGCGGCTGGGGGTGAAGGCTATTTCTTTTTCGGGCTTCGAGTTTTTATTCCAAGCAGCCAGCGATCGGATGTCTTCTTTTCTTACGTTGCGGCCGTCTTCGGTGCGCAGCAGATTTTCGAGGAGGATGCGGAGGGAATAGGGAAGATGTTTGGTGGAGATGCCTTGCTTATCTAGGGCGTCGAGGCGGTAGATTTCGTATTCTTTTTTTCCTACTTTGAGGGTGGAGCGGGAGTTGAAGCTGTTTAAGGACATAATGGCCTTCCCTGATGGATATAGATGCTTGGCGCCGAGAGCAGAACCTGTCAGTTTAGTCGTTTTGGGGTGGATTGCGTAGGGGGGAGTTCGATGCACGCGCAAGATCAAAGACAGTCGACCACGGAGTACACGGGGTTTCACGGGGTAGAACGGAAGAGCTTTTAACCGCTAAGGTCGCTAAGAACCGCCGCGAAGTTCGCAAAGGAAAGCAGCGTTATGGCGGGTTATTTTTGCGAGAGGAAGTAGAGGTCGTCGTGGCCGCTCGGGCGGGCGTAGACGATGGTGGAGAGGTCGCGGGAGACGATGAAGGCGTTGCCCTCGTAGTCTTCGCGCAAGGCGAAGGGGAGTTTCAGGGCGGGGATGGGGGAGCCGATCTGAGCTCCGTTGTGCCAGGGCTGGCGGTAGATGGTGGTTTGGCCATTGGTGGCAAGGGAGTAGATGAAAGATTTTCCGTCCTCTGCGAAATAGGCGAGATAGGTTGCGATCCCGGGTTTGAGGGTCGTGCACTTTTTATCGGCGAGGGAATACTGATAAATACCGGGATGTTCACCCCAGAGGGAAGTGGCGATGATGAATTTCTGGTCGGGAGAAACATCGACGGCGGTCCCACAATCGTCGAACAGGGGAACGACGGGAGAGTCGTTCAAGAAGACTCTCCAATTCTTTTCCATGCGATTGGCCTTGTCATCGCCGCCCAGAATGAGGGATTGATCGCCCGGTTCCCAGATGCCGAAGCCGATCCAATTGCCCAGCCAGGGCAGTTGGCGAAGGTGGGTTCCGTCAGTATTAATGATAAAGAGCCGCACGCCCTGGCCAGATTTATCGGAGAAAAGGAATTTTGTTCCATCATTGGAGAAGGACAGGGTTTCGAGAGAGGTGCCGCCGGCGGAGAGTCTTAAACGATTATTGCCATTGACGTCAGAAATCCAGAGATCGGCTTCGCCCAATCGCCCCTCCTCGGGAACAGTGACATAGGCGAGATGGCGGGCATCGTTGGAGAGCACGGGCTGGGTAACATTTTCTGTAACGATATCGGAGAATTGTTTGGAAGCGGGGCGATAGAGGGTGAGAACTCCCGAACTTCTGCCGTTGATGAAGTAAACGCCTTTGCCGTTGGGATCTGGCATGGGAACTCGATCGGGACCGGGGCCGAAGGTGATCTGCTTCAGAGAATGATCTTCGAGGGAGAATTGCCAAAGATTGGCGATGCCGTTGACCTTGTGGCTGACGTAGAGGCTCTTGCCGGGCACAGCCCAAGATGCGAACTGGTAGGTATCGGCGAGGTCGCCAAGGTTTTCGATTTGATGGCTGGAAAGATCGAGCCGCTGAAAAGAAGTTTTTCCTGAGCCGACGGAAGTGAGGAGCAGGCTCTTTCCGTCGGGGTAAGTTTTCAGGGTGACGGAGTAGAGACCGCTGGCGTGCGCGCGATCAAGCGAGGCGCGGAGCAGTTCTTCTCCGGAACCGGACTTTGGAATACGAACGATGCTGTCGTCGGCCTTCTGGATAAACAAGGACTGGCCATCGGCCGACGGGACGACGCTAATGCCGGAGGCAAGGCGTTTTGGAGTACCCCCAAGGGTGGGAAGGGACCAGATCTCAGGATCGCCCAGGGTCTGGCGAAAATAAATTTCGGTGCCCTCGGAAGAAAAATTAAGGACAGCCTTGTTGCCTTCATCTTTCGTGAGTTGGAGCGGGTCGCCGCCGGAAGTGAGCATGACGAAGACCTGATCGTAGCCGTCGACCGGGGAAGTAAAGGCGATGGTGCGGCCGTCGGGCGAGATGGCGGGATAGTCCATCGAGCGGTTCCAGTTGCTGATTTTTGAAATCCTCGCGGGGCCTTCCGAGGAGCGGCGGCTGAACGCGAGATGGTAGACACCATAACCTGCGGCGAGAACGAGGACCAGGAGTAACGCGCCAACCGAAAGAACTTTGCCTTTGTTGCGAAAGGCAGCCGCGGCGATCACGGAACTTTCGGAGGGATGAGCAGCGGTTCCAGATTGTTGAGTCGCCGGTATGTGAGGAATAGTTTGCGAAGTGGAAAATCCAGAGTTCGCGGTTGAGGAGAAGGCGGAAGGGACGGAGCCGGAGGAGATGCGGCCGGAGCCGGTGTCGCGGCGCAGGCGTTTGAGGTCGGCGCGAAGTTCGGTGGCGTTCTGATAGCGGAGGTCGAGATCTTTTTCGAGAGCTTTGCCGATGATGCGTTCGAGTTCGGCGGGAACCTCGGGATGCAGGCGCGTGGGCGGCAGAGGGGAACGGTTGAGGATGGCTTCGAAAATTACTCCGGAGGTGTCGCCGCGAAAAGGCAGCGATCCGGTGGACATTTCGTAGAGCACCGCGCCGAAGGAGAAAAGATCAGAGCGGGGATCGAGTTCCTTGCCGCGCACTTGTTCGGGAGACATGTACGCCATGGTGCCGAGCGCGGAGCCGGGGTTGGTGAGATGTTCGGAGTCGCCGCCGAGAGTAGCGACGGTCGCGGCGGAGGGTTCGGCCTGGACGCGAGGGGTGGTGACCTTGGCGAGTCCGAAGTCGAGAATTTTGGCGTGGCCGCGTTTGGTGACGAAGAGGTTGGCGGGCTTGATGTCGCGGTGAACGATGCCTTCGGCGTGGGCAGCGTCGAGGGCATCGGAAACTTCGATGGCGAGGTCGAGCAGGCGATCGATTTCCATGGGACGGGCTGCGATTACGTGCTTGAGAGTCAGGCCTTCCAGCAATTCCATGGCGATGAAGGTCCGTCCGTTTTCTTCGCCAATGTCGTGGATGGTGCAGATGTTGGGATGGTTGAGGGCGGAGGCGGCTTTGGCTTCGCGGCGAAAGCGGCTGAGAGATTGGGGATCTTCGGCCAGGTCCTCGGGAAGAAATTTTAGGGCGACGAAGCGGTCGAGGCGCGTGTCTTGCGCTTTGTAGACGACTCCCATGCCTCCGCCGCCCAGCTTCTCGATTACGCGATAGTGCGAGAAGGTTTGTCCGATTAGTGAGGAGGAATCGGTCATTTTGGGTGGAGAGTGCGTTTACTGAATGCACATCTTAGGTTGGGGGCGGGGACAAGTCAACGACTGGGAGGCCGGTGTTGCATTGTGCGTAAGAAGTCAAAACCCCCACCCTTGCAGCAAAAAACGCGGCAAGGATGGGGCACCCGTTTCGGTGGTGCTGCATGGAATCAAAACACCTGGGTTTTGGTTACTTTGCCGTTTTCGAAGTGGATTACCCAGCGGTGGCCGCTTTTCAGGTAGAACCAGGTTTCTTTCAAATTTTTCTCGTCGACGTCATCGACTTTCTTCTGGTCGGGGTCGCCGAAGCTCATCAGGACCATTTCGTAAGTCATGTTCTCGATGACGGTGTGGGCTTCGATGGCGTTGCGAAGTTCTGGCGGCATGTCTTTCTCGGAAAGCCTTCCCTCGATGCGGCTTACGTCGAGCAATCTGGACATAAACCTCAAGACATTTTCGGGAGCGATGTCGATGTCGGTGAGATCTTTCTGATACTTCAGATTCAGGCGCGAGCCTCCGGCGCGTTTGTAGGACGCGCCCGTTTTGTTGGCGTGATTGCTGCCGCGCCGGCCTTCGCCGCCGCCTTCCAGATGGATTTCGATTTTGTCGTTGTCGATTTTGACATTCGTAATGGTGACCCATTCGTCGCGCTCAACGCCTACTCCCTTGGCCTTGAGCCACTTGGTCATCTCGGCTAGATCGACTCCGCGATCGTCGGTGCGTTTATTGGAGAGCGGGAGGAAGTAGACGTCAACGCCATCTTTGTAGGCGGGGAGATCGACCAGAGCCTTTACATCCTTGCCGAGTAATAAGGTAGTCAACTGCTCCTGCGCGTTCTTCGATGTGGAGGCCTGGGCCGCGCTCAGTAACAGCATGAGACCGGACAGCGCGGCCCAGAACATGCGGGGCTTCAGAGTGCGCATGGGGTTCTCCTTTGCCGGGCTTCTAAGATACTTTCAGCGCAGCGGGCTGGCGCCTTGTTACCGGCGGAAATTCTATATCGTGACAGTATTTATGGGGATGTAAATAGCTCTTGGGTGCTAGAGGGCGCTCCGCCGCCGCACCTCACTGCCGCACCCCGCTGCGCTCGGTTGGACCCCTCGGCTTCGCTCGGGGCAGGCTCGCGAGGCGCCCGTCCCCGCACGAACCTTCCCCCACATGAACCTCCTCCCACAAACTTTCCCAATACGTCCCCACGCAAAGCTTGATCTAGTTTTTCTTTTGCGATGGGGTTGTGTATTTGTCTAGCGGGAGTTCGAAGTACATCAGTTCGGCGCCTTTGGCGTCGTTGACGCCGCTTACGAAGATGCGCGCGCCGGCTAAGGGCGTGGGGATGTCTTCTACATCGAAGAAAAGAAATCCGGATTGCGTGGTGTGGGGCTCGACGGCTTTGGCGGCGAATTGCGAGGACTCGATTTCGGTCCGTTCCTTTTCGGTGATGGTGCCTTTCACCTTTTTCTGCGGAATGGGAAACGGCAAGGGGGCGTTGGTGTTGGTGCGGGGATTGGTGATGCGGCGGTAGATGTCTTCGGGGGAAACCGGAGTGAGCTTGTCGCGGTTGGCGGTGGTGAAAGTTACCTGCATGTTGGCGATGGAGATAGGCTGGTCGCCGTCATTGGTGACTATGAAGAAGACTGGCAGGAATTCGTGCTCGTGAAAGTTCACGGAAAAAATCTTCGCCTTGTCGGGAGTGTCGTAGGGGTCGGCGGCTATGGCAACTTTTTCATCGGGGTGATCGTCGTGGGCGGGATAGGTTTTCGCGGGATGGGCGGCGGGCTTTTGGAAATCCTTTGCGTTCAGGGAAAGGACGAGGACGGCTACGGCACATGAGATGACGGTGGTACGGAGAATTACACGCTGCATGGCTTTGATTATAGAACTGGTCTCGGAAATGTTCTGGGGTGGAGCGAAGTCCGTCACGGGCTAAAGCTCGAATCAATCTTGGCGCTTTTGAAGCAGACCTGAAGGCCTGCTCTACCCGCTTGCTTTGTCCGCGAAATTGAATTGTTGCGCAAGAGACCTGCGGGGCAGGAGATTGTTTAGAATGGCTGAACTTGATCTCTTCTCTCTATAGCTTTCTTTACAGCGTGGCGCTGGCCGCGGGAATGTTGGCGAGCCTGCCTTACTGGATTTTCCAGATGGCGCGGCACGGCAAGTACCGCGCGGGGTTGGGAGAGCGGCTGGGGCGGGTTGCTTCGCGGCTTCAGTTGCCGGGAGAAAAAGAGCCCGCGATCTGGGTGCACGCGGTTTCCGTGGGAGAAGTGCTGGCGGTTGCGGGATTGGTGGAGGAACTGCGGCGGCGTTTTCCGCGGGACAGGATTTTTGTTTCCACGACCACCGACACTGGGCAGGCGCTTGCCCGGCAACGGTTTGGCGAGGCGAACGTGTTTTACTTTCCGATGGATTTCGCGTTTGCGATTCGTCCTTATGTGCGGGTACTGCGGCCGCGGTTGGTGGTGATTGCGGAGACGGAGTTCTGGCCTAACTTTTTGCGGCTCGCGCACGCGGCCGGGGCGCGGATTGCGGTGGTGAATGCGCGCATCTCGGACCGCTCGTGGCCGAGTTACCGGCGGTTCCGCGGATTGCTGCGAAGAGTGCTGGCGAACGTGGATTTGTTTCTGGCGCAGACCGAAGAAGATGCGGCGCGGCTGCGGGATATCGGCGCGAGAGATGAGCGGGTGCGGGTCAGCGGGAATCTGAAGTTCGACATTCCGGCGCCGGCTCCGCCTGCGATTGTGGAGAGCTTGCGAAAATCGATTGCCGCGAGCGCCGCTGGTCCGGTGCTGGTTTGCGGCAGCACTGTCGATGGGGAAGAGCCGCTGTTGCTGAAGGCGTTTGAGAATTTGCTGGTACAACATGGGCAGACGGTGATGATTCTTGCGCCGCGGCGCCCGGAGCGCTTTGCGGCAGTGGCCGCGCTGCTGGGGCAGATGTCGATTCGCTTTTGGCGGCGATCTCAGTGGAATGGCGAGGCTTTGACGGGCGGAGTTTTCCTGCTGGATACGATCGGCGAGCTGGCCGCGTTGTATGCTCTGGCGGATGTTGCCTTTGTGGGCGGAAGCCTGGTGGCACACGGCGGACATAACATCATTGAGCCGGCGCAGTACGGTGTGGCTACCGTGGTGGGGAATCATACGGAGAATTTTCGCGACATCGTGAGCTTGTTTCAGAGCCGGGATGCGGTGCGAATTGTTGGTCCGGCGGAGTTGCCCCTGGTGTTAATGGAATTGCTGGCCAACGATGCTGAGCGAATCGCACTGGGGAATCGCGCCGCTGAAACCATGCGGTCGCAGATTGGAGCGACAGCGCGAACGGCCGATGCTCTCGAGGAGTTGCTGGCGCGGCCATGAACTTGAATCCCTTGTCTGCAGCTTATGGCGCGGTCACGGCGACGCGCAACGCACTTTACGACTCGAGATGGCTGCGCCCGCGGGCGCTGCAAGGTCCCGTGATCAGCGTCGGAAATATTTCGACGGGAGGCTCGGGCAAGACTCCGTTCGTGATTCTGCTGGGTGAGTTGTTGAAGGCGCGCGGAATTGGTTTCGATGTGCTTTCGCGCGGCTACGGGCGCGTGACTCGTGGAGTGCTGCTGGTGGACCCAAGCGGGCTGCCGCGAGATTTCGGAGACGAGCCTTTGCTGATCGCTCGACGATTGCAGGCGCCCGTCGTCGTCGGAGAGGATCGCTATGAGGCGGGGCGGTTTGCTGAGTCGCGATTCGGCGCGCGGATTCATTTGCTGGATGACGGTTTTCAACATCGAGGGCTGGCTCGCGACTTCGACATTGTGCTGGTGACTCCCGACGATGCGCGCGATCGCTTGCTTCCGGCGGGGCGGTTGCGGGAGCCTCTGCGTTCTTTGCGAAGAGCGGATGCGGTGGGGCTGACGAGTGGTGCTTCGCCGGAGTCGTTTCCGATCGCGGGCAAAACGGTGTGGCGAGTGCGGCGTGGAATTGTTGCGCAGAATATTCCGATGCGGCCGGTTGCATTCTGCGGGGTAGCGCGGCCGCAGAATTTTCTGCTTCAGTTGTGGGCAGCGGGCATCGATCCCGTGGCTGAGGCGTTCTTCTGCGATCATCACGCGTACACGGAAAAAGATGTTCGCGACTTGTTGCAGCTTCGGCAGCGCAGCGAGGCTGGCGGCTTTGTTACCACGGAGAAAGATGCGGTGAATCTGGGCGGTTATCTGGCGGCGCTGGCACCGCTGGCGGTGGTCCCGGTCAAGATGGAGTTGGCCGATGCGGCTAACGCTGTGGATACCATGCTGCGCATGATCGAGGAGCGGCGAGGGCGGTCGTGAGAGAATGCTGACGGCGCGATAAGGAAGCGAGCCAAACGCGCGATTATTGTGTCGCAAAGAACGCGACACATCGCGCGGCTCGCCCAGATCCTTCACCGCGCAAAGAACGCTTGTTCAGGATGACAGGATGTTTATCGAATGTCTAAGCATTTGAAAGATGCCGAGCGGCTGCGGAAGATTATCGAGGCGTTTCCCAAGGTCACCATTACGGTGCTGGGAGACCTGGTGGCCGATGAATTCGTGTTCGGGGAGATTTCGCGGGTGTCGCGCGAGGCTCCGGTGCTCATCCTGAAGCATCGAGAGCGTACGGTGTTGCCTGGCGGCGGCGCCAATGCGGTCAACAATCTGGCTGATCTGGGAGTGAACGTGCTGCCAGTCGGGGCCATTGGTGACGATGAGCCGGGGCGGCTGCTGGTGAAATTCTTCCGCCACAAACGGATCCCAGTCAGCGGAGTCCTCAAAGATAAGTCTTACACGACGGTTACAAAGACGCGCATCCTCGCGGGTTCGACGCATAATTCGCGGCAGCAGGTGGTGCGTGTGGACCGCGAACCAGAGAATCCTCCGAACCAGCATTTGACCCGGGAACTTTTTCTGGCGGCGCGGGAATATCTGCGCGCCTCGGATGCTCTGCTGGTTTCTGACTACGGTTATGGATCGGCGACTCCGGCGATCGTGAATGCGTTGCGGCAAGCGGGGCGGCGAAGAGTTGCACTTGTTCCCTTGATTCTAGATTCGCGCTATCGGCTGCTGGAATATTCGGGCGCGACCGCAGCCACTCCGAATGAGCCCGAGGTAGAAGCAGCGCTGGGTAATCGCATCGGGCAGGACTGGGAAAAGTTGACCGAGGCAGGGAAACAAGTGATGGAGCGGATGAAGCTGCAATCGCTGCTGATTACGCGGGGCCGCGACGGTATGGTTGCGTTTGATCAGAGGCACGCGCCGGTCGATATTCCGATTTTTGGTTCGGACGAAGTTGCCGATGTGACCGGCGCGGGCGACACCGTGATTGCGGCGTTCAGCGCGGCGCTTGCCGCCGGGGCCAGTACGGAAGAAGCAGCGCAGCTAGCTAATTATGCCGGTGGAATTGTCGTGATGAAGCGGGGCACGGCTACGGTTTCTCGCGATGAACTGTTGCATGCGATTGAGCAGGCTCCGCCTTCGACTCGGGCGCATTGATAAATTGTTGATTAATGATTGCTGATTAATGATTTAGAAACCTGCCGGCGCGAGTTTCTAATCAGCAATCAGAAATCTTCAATCAGCACTTGTGAACTTGCATCGGGAATCGCGCTTAGAGAAGCTACGATGAGCATCAAGATTCTTGGACGCGAGCAACTCCGCCAGCGCGTGGAGCAGTGGCGGCGCGGCGGGGAGCGCATCGTGCTGGCTAATGGCAATTTCGATTTGCTGCATGTGGGCCACGTGCGCTATTTGCGCGGCGCAAAGGAGTTGGGCGGGAAGCTCGTGGTCGCCATCAATTCGGATGAATCTGTACGCGCGCTCAAAGGTGAGGGGCGTCCGGTGATGCCGGCGGAGGAGCGCGCTGAAATTATTGCGGCGCTTGGTGATGTGGATGCGGTTGTCATTTTTCCGGAACTCGATGTCCGCGCTTTGATTCGGGAGATTCGTCCGGATATTCAGGCCAAGGGGACGGACTACACGGCAGAGTCCGTTCCCGAGCGCGATGCGGTGGCGGAATACGGCGGGCGCGTCGCGATCGTGGGCGATGCGAAGGATCACTCGACCACCGAGATTATTCGCTCGCGGCTGGGGCGGCCGTGAGTTTCGAGTCCGCGAGTCTCGATATTATTTCCGAAACAAAGATCGACAGGTTGCTGATTGTGCGACTCAGCGCCATGGGAGACGTAATCCATACGCTGCCCGCGGTTCATGCGCTGCGCGAGGCATTTCCCGCGGCGCACATTGGCTGGCTGATTGAAGAGCGCTGGGCTGAATTGCTGTGCGCGCCTGGAGCTTCGCGGCGTGGCGTGCGCTCTGCGCTGCGGCCGCTGGTGGATGAAGTTCACGTTGTGAACCTAAAAGCGTGGGGAAGGTCTCCGTTTTCTGTTTCAACTTTGCAACGCGCCGCGACGGTTTGGAACGATGTGAGGGACGCGGGCTACGATGTCGCGATCGACCTGCAGGGGGCGATGCGGTCGGCGCTGCTGGCACGGCTTTTGGGGGCACGCGTAGTTTACGGCGCGGCGGAGCCACGCGAGTCTCCCGCCAGCTTGTGGTACACGCGGAAGGTGGTGGCGCGCGGCAAGCATGTGGTCGAGCAGAATTTTTCTGTGGCTCAAGGGCTGACGGGATTCTGGAAGGGAACTTCGCCGCCGGATGTTGCTTCCGACCTTCCCCGCGATCTGCAGGCTGAGGCGCGCATCGGGCAGCGGCTCGCGGAACTTGGCATCGGCGAATTTGCCATTCTGAATCCGGGCGCGGGCTGGGGTGCGAAGCGGTGGCCGGCGGAGCGCTACGGGGAAGTTGCGCTTCGGTTGGCGCGGCGAGGTGTAGGTTCGATTCTGAATTATGGTCCGGGCGAAGAAGAGTTGGCACGTGCCGCGGAGACGGCGAGCGCGGGGGCGGCTCGGACTATGAGTTGCACAATTACGGAATTAATTGCGCTGACACGGCGCGCGCGGCTTTTTATCGGTGGCGATACGGGGCCACTTCATCTGGCGGCGGCGTTGCGGGTTCCGGTGGTCGGGATTTATGGGCCTACGGATCCGGGTCGCAATGGGCCTTATGGTGGGCGCACCATTGTGCTGCGCAACGCTGAGAGCGTTACTTCGCATGCGCGGCGTTCAGAGGCAGATGAGGGATTGTTGGCGATTGGGAGTGATGCGGTAGTGGCGGCGGCTAACAAGTTACTGGACGATGCTACTAGATGACAGCGCAGCGGGCGAGGACGCCCGCTGGACAGCCGGCGGGACGCCGGCGCTACTTGGGATGGCGGCTCTAGCGGGTTAATGCATGGCTGAGTGGTCACAGATCGCGCGGCGGGTTCGGGTGCCGGCGGGATTTCTTTTTGCGGTGTTTTATTTCTGGTTGGCGCGGCCTTCCTGGCGGTCGATGATAGTGGGCGCGACTGTGATTGTTCCGGGGCTCTTGATTCGCGCGTTGGCTTCAGGGCATGTGCGCAAGAACGAATCGCTGACGACATCGGGTCCTTACGCTTACACGCGCAATCCGCTTTATTTGGGATCGCTGGTGATGGGGTTGGGTTTCTGCGTGGCGGCCCGCAGTTGGTGGGTGGGGGTGGCGCTGGTTGTGATGTTCTTTGCTATCTATCTGCCGGTGATCCGCGATGAGGAAAAATTTCTGCGGGCGAAGTTTTCTGAGTTTGAGGAATATGCGCGGGTGGTGCCGAGGATGTTGCCGCGGCTCACGCCGCGTTCAGGCGGCGAGGAGAAAGCTCCGGCGGGATTTTCTTGGGAGCTGTATTTGAAACATCGCGAGTACAACGCGCTGCTGGGAGCGGCGGCGATGATGGCTGTGTTGATGTTCAAGGTGCCACTGTTTCACAGATAAAAAGGGCCGATGGTCGCGGGTCACTCCGACAGGCTGGCCCTGGCTTCCAACGCCTTGTAAGCCTGGGTCAACTCCGGGCGCGCAGAGTGTGATCCGTCGCAGACCTTCAGCAGCAGCGCGTAGTACTCTTCCATGGCATCGTAGTGCTTGGCGGCTTCGGCGGCGCGGGCTGCGCCGTAGAGTCCGTCGAAACGGTTGGGATGCATCTTCAGATCGGTCTGATACTCGGCCAGCGCCTGCTGTGGGCGCTTGGCTTCGAGCAGAATGTCGGCGATCATTTCGCGGGCAGGAATGCCTTCCGGCTCTTCGCCGGTTGCATCTTCTTTATCAGCTATGGGCCGGAGCGCTTCGACGGCATCGTCATCTTTGCCTTCCGCGAAAGCCAGCCAGGCCTGGGCCTCTTTGCGATCGCCTTCTACGGCGTCGGCAAAATCTGATTTCTCGGCAACTCGCTTTTTATGGATGCGCTCGATCTCCGCGATATCCTTGCGGACGGCGTCGGGCTGGCGCAAATGGGCCGAGCCGATCGCACGCGCCCAGAAAATCATGGAATATTCCGCGGTGCCCGCAACGTCGGTGGGAGGAATCGCCGCCGCGGCAGCCCAGTCGTGCATTTCGACGGGATAGACCGCGCTCAGATGCGCCAGCGTCGCCAGATGCGGATCGTATCCCTTGCCATACATATCGTCTTTCTTGTTGGGCATGGCGCGGATTTCTTCGATCAGCGCCTTGGCGTCGGCGTCGCGTCCGCTTTGCATGTAGGCGTAGAAGAGGAAATCCATGGCGTGGAACTGGTGACCTTCGCCGCCCATGTGCATGGCGGCAGTTTTACGCGTGGCGGCGATGGAGGCGAGATTGGAGTTGATGTCGTCCTGCCAGAGGCCGACGCGCGCGAAGATGTGCGAAGGCATGTGCAGGGCGTGCGGAGAGGCAGGCGCAATCTGCGCGTAGCGGCGAGCGGCGGGCAGGCCGAGTTGCGCGAGTTGCGGCTTGTCATAGCTATGAATCAGATAATGCGCTACGCCGGGATGGTCGGGTTCGATGACAAAAAGTTTTTCGAGGATTGCGGCGGCTTGTTTGCGATTAATGAAAGTCGCATCGTCGTGCGGCTCGGAAGCCAGCAGCGACAGCGCGTAGAAGGCCGCGGCTTCGTGATCTTCGGGATAGGTCTCGTAGACTTTCTTCATCGCGTCGGAGTAAGCCTTGGCGCGAGCGTCGTGGTCCAGTTTTTTTGAGTCGCTGTAAAAAGCTGTGATGGCGGCGATGTAGGCCTGTTCACGCGGAGTGGTGGGGCCGCTGTTGGTTTTCGCATGCTGAGCTTCGTCCAGACCGCGCTGGATTACCTCGCCATCGGGATTGTTCCAGAGTTGATGCCACAGGCTCATGGCCACGCCCCAATGAGCCATGGCGCAGCGGGGATCGTCCGCGGCGATCTGCCGGAATTCTTTTTCCGCCTCTTCGTACCAGAAGGAGTGGAGCAAGGCTACACCGCGCTCGAATGGCTTTTGCACCGACGAGGAGCAGGAGACCGGGAAGATGACCGTCCCGAGCTGCGAAGCCGTGAGGTCTTCGTGGTGATGGTGGTCTTTATCTTTATCGTCGTCGGCAATTGCGGAGCCGGCGGCTAGAATCAGAGCAGCGGCAAAGAGCAGGAGCGCGAAACGCTTCATAGAAACCCCACGAGAAGCGAGTTTAGTTGAGCAGGAAGTGCAGGGTCAAACGTTGCGGGGCTAAAGCCCGTTGATTTCCTGGCATTTTTGACGCAGGCCTGAAGGCCACCCCGGCTTGAACACCCGGCCTGCGAGCGCTGCGCTCGGCCTGCACCCCTCGGCTTCGCTCGGGGCAGGCTCGTCGGGCCGCCCGTCCCCACACTAAGCCGTGGACGGACTAGGCGACCGGTCCTCATACTCGCATCTACCAGGCATTCTAGTGTTCGCTGGCGTACATAACTAAGTTCTGTTACACTTCGCCGCAATTGAGTCTGGGCCGCGTCGCGAGCTGCTTGGGGTGCGATTCGTGCATTCGGGGAGACAGCGCCGGACGCAGGATCCAGGCGGACAAGATCACGTCACCCGTCCGCAGGGAGTAGCCATGGGCGTGCACCCTGGGCCAGAGAAACGTCGCGCTGCGGAAGCAACGCTCGCCGAGCTGGAGCCTATCCGGCGGGCTCTCCACGAAAACGAAGACTGGTATCAGGATCTGGTTGAGCATAGCCATGATCTGCTGTGCGTTCACGATCTTGCAGGCCGGCTGCTCTCTGTAAATCCCGCTCCGGCACGGCTGCTCGGGTACAGCGTCGAAGAGATGCTGCAGATTCCGATGCGGGAGTTGCTTGCTCCGGAATTTCGCAGCGGGTTTGATGCCTATCTGGAAGAGATCGAGCGCGTCGGGGAAGCTAGCGGCCTCCTGACGGTGATGGCGAGGTCGGGCGAACGCCGCATCTGGGAATATCACAATACCTTGCGCACCGAAGGAGTGGCATCTCCGATTGTGCGCGGCATAGCGCATGACGTCACCGAACAGAGAGAAACGGAGAAACAACTGCGCGAAGTCAGCGAGCGTCTGCTTTCCAGAGTCCGCGAAAATGAGCGCACGATCGGGGAACTGAAACTGTTCCGGACTCTTGTGGACCAATGCAACGATGCCATTGAAGTGGTGGATCCGGAAACGCTCCGTTTTCTCGATGTCAATGAGAAGGCGTGCTCAGTGCTGGGCTACAGCCGCGAGGAGCTTCTGGCGCTGAGAGCACTCGACATTAATCTGACGGTTACCGAGTCTTCGGCGGCAAAGATTATCGAGGAGTTGCGGAAATCGGGGTCGCTCGTGATGGAAAGCGTCCACCGGCGAAAGGACGGATCAACCTTTCCCGTTGAACTCAGCGTGACGAGAGTCCAAATCGAGCGAGACTACATTGTCGTTATCGCCCGCGATCTTACCGAGCACAAGATGGCGGAGGCACGGCTGCTGGAATACGAGAGAGTGGTCGAAGGGCTGGAGGAGATGATTGTGGTGTTGGATCGGGATTACCGTTACGTGATCGCCAATCGCGCCTACCTCAACCATCGGGGCCTCGAAAAAGAACAAGTCATAGGCTGTCTGGGGGCCGAACTGATCAGTAAGCAGGCCTTTGAGACAGTTTTCAAGCCCAAGCTGGAGGAGTGTCTTCAGGGCAAGGTCGTCCGGTTCCAGACGACCTACGATTATCCGAAGCTGGGGGAGCGAGACTTATCCATATCGTATCTCCCAATCGAGGGCCCACGGGGCATCGATCGAATCGCCGGCGTCGTGCAGGACGTCACCGAGCGCAAGCGGGCTGATGCCCGCCTGCGGGAATACGAAAGAGTCGTCGAAGGGCTGGAGGAAATGATCACGGTCGTGGACCGGGATTACCGCTACGTCATCGCCAACCGGGAATTCCTGAGACGCCGAGGCTTGGAGAAAGAACAACTGATTGGGCGCACCGTCATGGACCAGTTGACCTCGGAAGGAATGAGCCAGGATGCGGTTGCGCGGGTCAAGGAGAAGCTGGATGAGTGCTTCCAGGGTAAGGTCGTGCAATACGAGTTGAAGTATGAGTATCCTTCGATGGGCAAGCGAGACTTATCCCTGTCGTACTTTCCCATTGAAGGTCCCACGGGCGTCGATCGCATCGCCGCTGTCTTGCAGGACATCACCGAGAAGGTAAGGTCGGAAGAAGCGCGGAAAAAGGCGGAGGAATGCCTGCTCCTGATCGTAACCCAACTGCGCGAGGTCACAACCGAACTTCGTCTGGCCAAAGAGAAGCTGGCGGAGGAAAAGCTTTACCTGGAAGAAGCCATCGACAGCGAATTCGGATTCGGGGAAATTATCGGGCGCAGCGGTGCCTTGAAAGAAGTGATGGCCAAGGTGGCCAGGGTCGCTCCCAGCGACGCAACCGTGTTGCTGCTGGGCGAAACCGGCACGGGCAAGGAATTGGTGGCGCGCGCCTTGCATCGCATGAGCCCGCGGGAGGGCAATAGTTTCATCAAGCTGAACTGTGCCGCCATCCCCTCGGGGTTGCTGGAAAGCGAATTGTTTGGCCACGAGAAAGGAGCTTTCACGGGCGCGGTTGCAAGGAAACTTGGCAGGCTGGAGCTGGCCGACCGGGGCACTCTTTTTCTGGATGAAATTGGAGAAATTCCCCTGAGCTTGCAGCCCAAGCTGCTACGCGTGCTGCAGGATATGGAGTTCGAACGGCTGGGGGGGACGCAGACTTTGAAAGTCAATTTCCGGTTGCTGGCGGCGACCAACCGGGACTTGCTGCAAAGCGTGAAGGCGCGCGAGTTTCGCAGCGATTTGTACTACCGCCTGAATGTGTTTCCGATCTATATACCGCCATTGCGGGAGCGGCGCGAGGACATCCGTCCCTTGGTCGAGCACTTCGTCCGCAAGTTCGCCGTGAAGATGAAAAAATCCATCACCAGCATTCCATCAAGAACCATGGAAACTTTGGTGCGCTGGGAGTGGCCGGGCAACATCCGCGAGCTGGAGAACTTCATGGAGCGTTCGGTCATTCTCACACCGGGCGCGGCCCTGCAGGCGCCACTCTCCGAGTTGCAAACGGCCGTTGACCAAAGCCATAGTGGCGAAAATGGCGGCTATCGCGACAAGGATAGGGATAAGGACAAGGACAAAGAGCGCGAACGCATTCTTCGCGCTCTGCGGGAGTGCCACGGCCAGCTCGGTGGACCCGACGGCGCCGCCGCACGGCTGGGAATGAAACGCACTACGCTGCAATCCAGGCTCGACCATCTCGGCATCAAGCCGAGAGAGTTCCGCGCGTGAGCTTTTGTGCATCTTACTGGGACGCGCGATAGCGACGCGCGATACGATATTCTTTCCTCATGACACCACGATTTAGACGAATCCTGGAAGCCGCGTTCTGGTTTGTCGTGGGCTTCGTCGCCCACATGCTGTTGCTTCACTTCCACCATCATCCCGGCTAGGGGGCACTTTCATAGTTTGAATGCTCTTGCGGCGTCATCCTGAGCGGAACCGGTTTTCAGGCGGAACGAAGGATCTCCTCACGCGCATGCGTCCGTGTACGGGAGATCCCTCACAAAAAAGACAGACTCAGACTGACCCACTAGAAACGAGAAAGCCCCTCGCTTGCGCGAGGGGCCTTCTGGGGGAGGGACTCGGGCGAGGCGCCCTGTGGTCCCAGATGTGCCTACTTCATCTGCTGTTGGTCCGGGGCGGGAGCCGAAGAATTACTGGAGAGTTGCTCCAGATCGTTCTTCAGCAGGCTGATTTCCACGCGCCCGCCGCTGATGTGCTTGGTCTTCGCATCCGCGTCCGTACCGGCGGCCGGGGCGTTGCCCATGCCAACCAGGTAGATGCGGTAGACCGGAATCTCGTGGTTGAGCACCATGTAGCGCGCCACCGACTCGGCCATCTTCTGCGAGTTCTGGATTGCGATCTGACCCTTGCCGGAAGAGAAACCCTGCACTTCGATGATGTAGCCGCGCTGGCCCTGAACGCTGTTCGCCATCTCATCGAGAGCGTCCTTGGCGTTCTTGCTCAACACGGTCTGGCCGGGCTTGAAGCGGATTTCGGTCTGGTTCGACGCCTTGTATTGGTCGATGTTGCCCACTACCGTCTCGACGGTCTGGATGCGGGTTGTGGCTTGCTGCGCGCTCTGCTGCGCCATGGTGGCCTTGTTGCCGGCTTCGATGGCGTGTTGATCGGCTTCGTTGGCTTTGTTCGAAGCCAGCTGGATGCCGGCCTGGGCGCGCGCGTCGGTATCTTTAATGGCCTTGCTGTTGGCTGCGGTCAGATCGTCCAACTCATTCACGCGATCGCGGATGGGATCGGTCTGCCGCTTCACATAGTTCTTGCGGGCAAATGGATTCACGCGTCCCCAGAAACCTTCCCGGCTGGGCGGTTGCAGGGGCTGTTTGCCGGTGGCGGTCTCAGTGGATTGTGCGGGCTGCGATGCGGCCGGTGCTGTGGCCTGATCTGTGGATGATTGCGAAGTCTGTGCAAAGGCCGGAAACGCAAGTACGACGGCCAGGGGCAAGGTAACGAGAATGCGGCGGTTCATAGTAAAGTTCCTCCAAGTTTGGGGGAGCGTTTGGGGGCTCCACTCCAGCACGCCGAAACGGGCGTGTAGCGTGATTTTTTGCGTCCCCTAAAACTTACAGACCACGAAGCAAGCAATAGCGCTTTGCCGGCATGCGCTGACGCAACGCACGCCTAACATATCAAACTCCAGGCGCCTCAAAAACCTGCTGGCGCCTACCTTCTCTTATACAGGTCAAATGCCAAACCGGGCTCGAAAGTTAACGAGCTAAGTGCTTGATATCTAAAGACATTGTACCTCGACTGCGGGCCTGGGAACAGCTGGGGGGTATCCGGCAGGGTAATTTTGGCGAGCCTGATATAAAAACTGCGTGCGGGGAAGCGGGCGGAACGGGCGCTCGCGAGAGAGATCTTCACCACAGAGGTCACAGGGAATCACGGGGTTACCCTGTGTTCCTCCGCGCGGTAAAGGTTCTAGCTGCCGCAATGCCTCTCGTATTGCTCGATGATGAAATGATCGGTCATGCCGGCAATGTAATCACAGACCACGCGGGGCAGAGATTCCTGGCCGGCCTTCGCCTGATAGTAGTGCGGCAAGGCTGAGGGGTTCTCCATCCAGAAGGTGAACAGTTCTGTGACAATGCGCTCGGCATCGTCTTTTTCCCCCGCCAGCGACGCGCTATAGTAGAGATTCTCATAAAGAAAGTCCTTGATCTGTTTGCGCTCGGCTTCCACCTCGGGGCTGAATGCTGCCAGGCGTTCTTTGTGCACCCGCACGTCAGCCAGAGTTTCGATTCCGGCCCGCTTCAGCCGCGCCTGCGTGTTAGTGATGAGATCGCCGGCGAGGCGGTTGAACACGCGCTTTACAGCTTCATTGAATTTCAACTTGTCGGCAACATTGGGATAAACCTGCTCAACTTGGCGAAAGAAACGTTCAAAGACGGGAACGCCTTCGCGGATCTGCTCCAGCGTCAGCAGATGAGCTTCGTAGCCGTCGTCGAGGTCGGCGGTGTTGTAGCCGATCTCATCCGTCAAGTCGATGAGCTGGGCTTCGAGCGGAGGCCGCTGGTCGAGAAGATACTCCGCCAGTTCGGGATGCTTCGCCGCATCATAATCGTGCGAATGTTTGATGATGCCCTCGCGCACTTCAAATGTGAGATTCAGGCCACGAAACGCGGCGTAGCGCTGCTCGAAGTCTTCCACAATGCGCAAGGCATGCAGGTTATGGTCGAAGAACAGGCCGTGGGCGCGCATCGCGGCGTCGAGCGCCTTTTCGCCGGCGTGCCCGAACGGAGGATGGCCGAGATCATGCACCAGCGCCAGCGCTTCGGCCAGGTCCACGTTGAGAGCAAGCGCTCCGGCAACGGTTCGTGTGATCTGCGCTACTTCGATGGTGTGAGTGAGGCGATTGCGAAAATGGTCAGAGTAGCGGCGGGTGAAAACCTGGGTCTTATCTTCAAGGCGGCGAAAGGCGCGGGCGTGGATGACGCGGTCGCGGTCACGCTGAAAGTCGTTGCGATAGGGATGCGGCAGTTCAGGGAAGCGGCGTCCGCGGGAAAGTTCCACATGGACCGCGTAGCCGGCCAGCATTCAGGAAGTTTAGCAGGAGCAAGTACCCAGTACCTAGTAGCAAGTAAACCAGTGCGAAGGGTCTTGCTGGGTACTCGGTACTGGGTACTAGGTACTGTTTTACTGATTCCCCGATCCTTCCTTAGCCAACCGCACCTTGGCGGCGTCGAGTTTTTTCTGCGTGGCCGCGAACAGATCGGTGTCCAGTTCCGAACCGATGGTCTTGTTCCACTCTTCGACAGCGCGCTCCCAGTGCGCCGCGGCCAGCTTCAGCCGTCCTGTCTTCTGGTAGAGATCGCCGAGATGATCCTGCACGGTGGGGTCAGAACCCATCCGCAAGGACGCTTTGGTCAGGTTCTCTTCAGCGAGATCGTACTTGCCGAGTTTGAAGTAGGCCCAACCCAAGGAATCGAGATAAGCGCCGTTCGTGGGCTCGAGGCTCACGGCCGTCTTGATGTAGTTGAGCGACTCTTCGAGCCGGACGTCGCGGTCGGCATTCATGTAGCCGAGATAGTTAAGGGTAGCGGCGCTCTGCGGGCTCGAAGCCAGTATTTTCTTGAACTCGGCCTCGGCCTCGTCGAATTTCTTTTCACGCTCGTAAGTAGAGCCGCGCAGGAAGTAAACATACTCCTTGTCTTCGGCTTTGGTGGAAAGCTTTTCCGCCTTATTGAGAGCCTCTTCGGCGTCGCTCCAGCGGTGCAGCCGCGTGTACATAATCGACAGCCGGAGATAAACGTCGCGGTCTTCCGGCGTGCCCTTGAGCAGCGAGCGCACATCAGCGAGAGGCTTTTCAGGATCGCCGGTATCGGCCAACTGAGCATCCAGCACCATGCGCAGTTCGCGGTCATCCGGCAGCTTTTGCACTGCTTCTTTCGCCGCTGCCGTAGCTTCCGGCCACTGTTTCGCTTCGCGATAGGTATCGATCACATCCTGATAGCCGGTGCGCGCATTGTCGTCGCCGAGCGGGATCATCTTGCGGAAAGTTTCCACCGCGGCCGTATAGTTCTCCTGGTCGCGGTAGACCATCCCTAGGCGCTCAATAAAAATCGCGCGATTGTTGCGGTCGGCCTGCGAGTAGTTGTTGTCGGGCTTCTCGGTTTTCTTCAGCAGGTCCTGCAGAATCTTTGCGGCTTCATCGTAACGAGCCTGCGCCTCGTAGACGACCGCCACGTTGTAGGGAACTTCGAGCGCGTCGGGAACCATGGCTTCCGCCTTCTTCAGGCTGTCGAGCGCCTCATCGTATTTTCCCTGGCGGCGGTAGATCTCGGAGATGCGCAGATAAGTCTGGGCATCTTCAGGATTCGCATCAGCGATCACCTTGTACTGATCGAGGGCGGCGTCGACCTGGCCATCGTTCAAAAGATTTTCAGCCAGGCCGCGAATCGCATCGAGATTGTCCCGGTCGAGCTGGATAGCATGTTTGTAAGCGTCGATGGCGTTCTTGTAATCCTTGCGCTGCTCGTAAGTGGCGCCCAGTGCGGCATACAGCTTGGCCGAACGCCCGGTATCGGGTATGGAACTCAGCACCTCGAGCGCATGCGTGGTGTCGCCCTCATCGCTGTAAAGCAGCGAAAGTGTCGTGACGGCTTCTTCCGAATCCGGATCGAGCTTCACTGCGATCTTCAGTTCATTTTCCGCCTTCTGCAAATCGTTGTTCAGGCGGTAGAGCCGGCCCAGCAGCAGATGGTCGTCAACCTTGTCGGGCTCGATCTTTACAATCTGTTCGTACTGCTCGATCGCCAGCTTGAGCACGTTGTCGGAACCATTGCCGTTTCCGCTGCCCGGCATATCGCCCAACGAGCGCAGATAAATCCGGCCGAGCAGTTTGTGAGCCTCCAGATTGTTGGGATCGCGCTTGAGAATGTCCTGCGCCTGAAGCACGGCGTCGCGAATGCGTCCGGTCTTCACATAGAGTTCAGCCAGCCCGGAGGTGAGGAACTCCGAAGACGGATCGGCCTCGATGGCCAGCCGGTATTCATCCATCGCTTTATTCGCCAGCTCGCTGCGGCCGTAGACCGTAACCTGCTCTTCGTACATGTGCGCCAGCGTGTAGTGGTAATACGCGGCGGAGCGATCTATTTTGCGAGCGGAAGACGGCGAAGATTTGGATGGGGCCTTGGAGTCCGCGGCCTGGGATGAATTGCCTTGGGACGAAGTAGTTTGTGCGGCTGCGGCCACCGCGAAGATGGAGAACACTAAAATAGCGCGAAAAATTCTATTCATGCTCGACCTGACGACGCTGGAATTAATTCTACCGGACTCGGTTCTACTAGAACGCTTCTGTTCGAGCTTCCTGCACTTCCCGGAAGCACTGTTCTTTTGGATGCAAAACCGCCGGGGGTGGGGTGCTCTAATTCTAACCCGATATCAGCCGGATTGGGAAAAAACCCTCCCCGCGGCGCAGGCCGAGCTGAACGCGAAAGTACAGCGACCGAGGGGACTTGCTTGTGTTGATTGTCAAGATAGGTAAAGCAAGAAGCCTTGAACCGCAAAGAGCGCAAAGACATCGCGAAGCACGCAAAGAAAAACTCGAAGCAATCCGGGACAGGTTTTCTTTGCGTCCTTCGCGCAACCGTTGCGTTCTTTGCGGTTAAGGCTTTTGACGTTAATTAACTTCAGTGCCGAAAATGCCGCACACCAGTAAACAGCATGGCCAACCCCAATCGATCGGCAGCGGCAATGACCTCAGGATCGCGCTGCGACCCGCCAGGCTGAATGATGGCAGTCGCTCCAGCGCGGGCGATTTCCTCCACGCCATCAGGAAACGGAAAGAATGCGTCGGAGGCGGCAACCGTCCCTTTCAGCGGCAGTTGCGCCTTCATCGCCCCGATCTTCGCCGAATCGACGCGGCTCATCTGCCCCGCGCCCACGCCGACGGTCTGCCCATCGCGCGCGTAGACAATCGCATTCGACTTGACGTGCTTGCAAACCTTCCAGGCAAACAGCAGCGCCCGGGCCTCTTCAGGAGTAGGCACACGCTGGGTAACAACTTTGAGATCGACGTCCTGCAGGGGACGAGAATCGTTGTCTTGCAGGAGAATTCCGCCAGAAACGTTCTTAAGAATCCACTTCTGAGGCGCGGCTTTCACTTCGACAAGGCGAAGATTCTTCTTCGTGGCGAACCGCGATTTCGCGGCCTCATCAAACCCCGGCGCAGCGATCACTTCGAGAAAAAGCTTGTGCATCTCTTCCGCAGCTTCGCCGTCAATAGGACGGTTCACTCCAATCACTCCCCCGAACGCCGAAACCGGATCGCATTCCAGCGCCCGCTTGTAAGCCTCGGTGAGAGTCTTGCCAGTTGCAGCGCCAGCGGGATTGGTGTGCTTGATGATGGCACAAACCGGCTCGTCGAATTCCTGCGCTAAGTCCCAGGCAGCCTGCAGATCGACGATATTGTTGTAAGAAAGTTCCTTACCCTGAAGCTGGCGAGCGTTAGCCACGCCCACGCCCGAGCCATCCGAATACATAGCAGCCTTCTGGTGCGGGTTCTCTCCATAGCGCAAGTCAAGCGTTTTGTGAAATGAGAGCCGCAGAGTCTGAGGGAAGGGTTGGCTCTTTGTGGGGACAGCCGCCCCCGGCTGTCCGGCGGAGCGAAGCTCCGCCTCTGCCGGCGGCGCAAAACTGCTGAGGTCCGGAATGCCTTCGAGCGTGGAAGCGATCGCGGTGTCATAAGCTGCCGTAGTAGCAAAGGCCTTCTGCGCCAGCCTCCACTTGGTCTCAAGCGAGAGCGCTCCGCCAGAGCGGGCAAGTTCATCGGCAATAGCCGCATAGTCAGCAGGAGAAGTAACCACCGCAACATCATGAAAATTCTTGGCAGCCGATCGAATCATGGACGGCCCGCCGATATCGATGTGCTCAATCAGTTCCTCAAAGGCCACGCCAGGCTTGGCAGCAGTTTTCTCGAACGCATAGAGATTCACCACAACCATGTCAATCGGCTGAATGCCATGCTCGGCGACAGCAGCCATGTGCGCAGCATTCTCCCGGCGATGCAGAATGCCTCCATGCACCTTGGGATGCAGCGTCTTGACCCGCCCATCCAGCATTTCGGGAAAGCCGGTGAGTTCAGAAATGTCTCTGACGGCGACACCGGAATCGCGCAGCAGCTTGGCCGTGCCTCCGGTAGAGATAAGTTCGATGCCTAGGCCAGAGAGCTGGCGCGCGAAGTCGACAAGTCCAGTCTTGTCAGTAACGCTGAGAATGGCGCGCTGAACGCGGGAACTGCTGCGGGACATGATCGGCCTCGAATATGAAGGATGATTGAGTAGCGACCGAAGATTCTACCAGCAACCTGGCGGCATGAGCCGCGGTTAGTTTGTCAGAGCAGCCGATTCGGTTGGCGTAGCCCTGCGCACGGATTGAATGACGCGGTTGATCTCCGCCTGAGTCACGCCCGTGGCATTGTGATAATCCTTTTGCAGGAATATGAGTTCGAAGTGCGATTCATCCGAGTAGAGATCGAGAACGAGCCCGTCCTGCCGGCCTTCGGGACTGCCTTGCTGAAATCCTTTGTACTCCTGATTCTGCACGTAGAAAATTCCCGTCGCCGCCGCCCTCGCTGGCATGATCGATTTGGTCAGCAGCACCATTTGTTCGCGGGCGTGCAGGGCCGACGAAAAGGACCAATAGTGCATTTTGTCAGGCGTGAACCCGTATACATTCTTAACGAAGGTATAGTCGGAGGTTGAGCTTCCGGGGCCAAAGAGGATCTCGACTCCTTGCGGCGGCGTTTTGAAATCCGTGGCCCACAACTGGGCAAACTCTCGCGGCGGAACAGCAGTCACCATGAGTCGCAGCCCTGACCGGAAGGTAAGGACAACCCGCGTCTTCTCCGGCTTGTCCTTGGGATACAGCGCGGTCTTGGCGTCATCAAGATCGTTCCACGGAACCTCAAACTCATAGCCCACGTAAGACAGCTTTGTTGCGGGAGACTGCGAAACGGAATGATCCTTCAATTCGGTTGGAACGATTTTCGCGACTGGGAGAGCCGTTCGTGCCGCATAAAAAGAGAGCGCGATCGGAGCAACCCAATATAAGCATCCGAAGATGACGGCGAGCGTGACGACTATCGTGGTCACTATTCGTCGCAGGAGTTTCATAATCGCCGCTCCTACGACTTCGCCTTAGCCTTCAACTTAACCTGCCCCCCAGCCATCTCCACCGAGAACTCCACATCCTGGCACCCATACTGCTTGCGGATCTCATCCGTCTTCTTCTGCACGAAAGTAGAAAACGAATCCAGGTTGCCGGAAACTTTTTCTCCCGCCTTCTTCTTGGCCGCGACCAGCGTGTTGAACAAGCGTTCCACCTGTTCGCGCTCCCCTTTATCTGCGGCGGTGTGCAAGGTGAACGGTTGCGAGGTTGCTGAACCCTCAGCCACAGCCCCGCCAGCAGCGGCAGCGTGACTCAAACCGTACACAGGATTGTGGTGTGGCTTGTGCTCCTCCACATCAGGGCGAACTCCCTGCACAGCCAGCAGCGCATCCTGCGGCCGGCGATAACCCTCTTCGCGGATGCGTGACTTCTTGCGCCACAGGTCGCTATAGATCGCGTAACGCTGCGCCATTTCGTTGTAGCGGAAGCGCTGGGAAAAACTCATGCGCCCGCCGTCGGAAAATTTCCGCAGCAGCGACAGCACCTTCCACTCAATGTCCGTGGGCGGACGCTTGGTCGGGTTGCTGAAGTAAACCTCATACTCAATCTTCAGCCGCCGCAGCTGCGTCTCGAGCACGTTCAGTTCTTCGTCGGTAGTCACGAGGGGGTCTCCAGCCAACAGTGTAGTGAGAACCCAAGCGGGGCGCGAGGTACCCGGCGGTCACCAGAGGTCATGGTACGAAAGTAAGGGATGCAGCTTCCGGCTGCTAGCTCCTAGCTGGTGCTTTTTGTTTGCGGCAAATAGGCTTTCTCGGCAGGCTGGAATGTGAGGACTGTGGGATCGAGCTAGCAGCCAGAAGCTAGGAGCTTACTTCGAAGAATTCGCCGCCATCTTCTTAACCATGGCCAGCACCAGCTTGCGGTCGCTGTCATTCAGACTGCCGGCATAGCGGCGCACCTGGCTGAGGAAGCGGACTTCGTCGTCGGAGAGCTGCGGCAATCCCTTGTTCCCGTTGCTGTGCCCCGACTCCGAGAAGAACTGCGAGAGCGCAATCTCCATGGCCCCGGCAATTTTCGAAAGCGTGTCCAGCGAAGGGATGGTATGCCCATTCTCCACCCGCGAAAGATAGCAGCGCAGCAGCCCGGTCCGCTTCTCAATATCTCCCTGAGACATGCCTTTCTGCAGCC
>Ga0187871_10000613_pt1 | contig 33739 bp, 28 predicted proteins | sample June2016WEW_16_1_FD_132988 | JGI IMG/M metagenome (GOLD analysis project Ga0187871, IMG submission 132988) | Peatland microbial communities from SPRUCE experiment site at the Marcell Experimental Forest, Minnesota, USA - June2016WEW_16_10 | ecosystem: Environmental > Terrestrial > Soil >...
ACGACAATACTAGTAAGATCTTTGAAAAGCGAGTTTCTTCCTTCGCAGCGTGCCCAGCAATCCGTCGCGTGAAATTTCTTACCGGCGCAACGTCTACTCCAGTCCGCCCCCAACTCATCCCACTGTTGTCTTGAACCAAACACAGCCGCGACCGTATAGACCCGATATTTCGGCCCATCAAAGGATCGGCTCTCGTCTCCATAAGCGCAATACACGTACACCTCAACAGCGCCAAGTGTAACGTTAATGGGTGGAATAGTCAAGTATATTTTTACCTTAGTTAGGGCGCCTGTGGGGCGGGCTATCCAGCCCGCGGACCCGCTTTCCAGCGGGTCCAGCCGCCTGAAGAAAAGGCGGCTGCGGGCAGGATTGCCCGCTCCACATTAACAGGCGTTGCGGCCGTTCCAGATCTCAGGCAACGTCCACAGCAGGATTTGAAAATAGAGCTTCAGCGATCGATTGCGCACCAGTTCCAGGTCCAGCTCGCGGCGTTCGGCATAGGATAGCCGGCTGCGTCCCCCGATTTGCCAAAGCCCGGAGAGCCCCGGCTTTACATCCAGGACTTCCGCCGCGTGCGGACGATAGTGCTGATGCCATTCCGAAACCGTGATCGGCCGCGGCCCAACCAGCGACATCTCCCCCCGCACCACGTGCAGAAGCTGCGGCAATTCATCGATGGAATGCCGCCGGCAGAAACGCGCGAAACGGCTGCAAATACGGCGATCGCGGACACTCTTTTGCCGCGGACCGCTCTCATCCACGATGTACTCGACCAGCGTGAAGCGCGCCGCCGGCCGCGAGCCGTGCCGCCACATGGTGCGGAACTTCAGCACCCAGAGCGGACTCCCTCCCAAGCCTAACCGGCGATGTGCGATCAGCGGGGAGGTGCGGGAGAGCACGGCTGTGGAGATCGCCACAATCAGCATGAAGGGCGCGATCGCCACCAGCACGCACAGTGCGGCAATACGTTCCAACACGCTGAGCAGGAGCCACAGGGTCGCCTGACGGTGCAGACCAGGTATCACGTGTTGATTATGCCGCGCGCGCTACCTGTCCGTGGTGCGGAACTCGTAAACAATTTGTGAAATTTCGCTAGCGCAGAACGACCTTCGCAAGTCCCGCGTTGTTGGCGCTATCCAGGACCCGGATCACCACCAGGTGCTCTCCCGGCGTGAGTTTGTCGAGTGACAGTACAAAACGCTCCTGTTGCGAATCGATGACGCCGTCGGCGGCTTCGAGCGGTACCCAGCCGGTCGCGTCCAGCGAATATTCGCAGCGCCGCAGGGGCGAGGCGGCATCGTGCGCATCGAACTCCAGCTCCGCCGCTGCGCCATTGCGGCGCACGCTGCCGACGGTGACTAACGGAGGCGTGTTATCGATCATCACCGGGGCGCTGGTCAGGTCCCCGTCGCGCGCGGTGGCCGGCGGATTCACTTCGCGGTCCGAGGCCACCACCCGGAAGTAGTATTTGCCGTCGGCCAGCACGTCGCTATCGAAGGTGAAGGCGTTGTCGTGCAGGTCGCCCTTCAGCAGCATCCAGCGGCGCTCGTCGTCGGCGCGGAAATAGAGATTGTAAACCAGGCGGTCGCCGTCGGGATCTTCAGCTTGCCAACTGATGGTGATCTGTTGCGCGGCGGCGCGCGACAGGGTTTGCGTCGGCGTACCGGCCGCGGCGGAAGTGCTCGCATCCCCGGTATCGGTGACCGTCACGGTATAGGGCGAAATGGCCTGCTGCTGAGCCCCCCGCAAGCCGGAAGCCTGCGCCATCTGCAGCGTCACGTTGACGCTGTGCACGATGGGCGGCGAGTTCTGCGGCAGGTAGGCGAGCGTCACGTTGTCCAGGATGGGAGTCACTCCGCCCGTGCCCGCAAACTCGGCCTTCCACTGGATGTAGCGGGCGTTGGGGCTGGCGATCGCGGAGGCGGCCGCGGCGCGCAGCGGATCGGACCAATCGCTCCAGGTTTTGTCCGGTTTGGCGGAGTTGCCCGCGCGCGTGCGAAATACCAACGTGGAGGCCGGCGTCATCTCGGCGCGCCAGCTCAGGCTGCCCCATCGCGATGCCGTGCCGGCATCGTGCACCGGCGATTCGTAGTAGCCGGAACTGCCGGGGATTTCGCCCAACCGGTAAATGCGGCCCATGTCTCCGGTGGCCACCAGCACGGAGCCGGAAGAAGGAAGCAGCCGCGTAGCCTCGCCTTCGTTGGTCTGCAACACCAGCGTGATCTTGCGGTCATGCGAGAGGCCGTAGATGCGCCCGTTGGTGTCGGTCGAAAACAGAAGCTGGTTGGGGAGCGCCAGCAGATCGTAGGCGTTCTCTTCTTTGGAACTCCACAGGGTCTCTACCGTGTTGTCCGGGTTGATGCGATAGATGGCGGAGCGCTCCACGCCGGTTAGATCCGGAGTAGCCGTGAATTGCGTGGATACCTGCGGAGCGGCAGCGGACTGCGTCTGTTTGATGGGATCCGGCTGGGCCTTGATCTCGGCTCCAGGCTGCGTATTCTGCGCTTCCACGGTAACCGACTGGGGCGCGCCCTGCACCGTGCTGGTTACGCTCGCGCCGGACTGGGAGGCCTGGACGGCAGCTTGCGCGCGCTTGGCCAGAGAGCCTCCCAACGCGGCCACATAGACGGTGCCATCGGGCTGCGGAATGATGGAGCGGATCTCGGGAAGGCTGGCGTCGTAGAGCACAAAAGCCTTGTCCTTGGCGGTCACGCGATAAAGGATGCCGTTTGGTTCGGTGCCGGCCAGCAAGCGGCCCTGCATGTCCACGGCGAGGCCGGTCACGTGGGATTGGCCGGTATCGTAATAAAGCTCGCCCGCGCCCGCGGACGTGACGCGGTAGATCTTCCCCTGGTCGCCGGTGCCCACGTAAAGCGCGTCATCGGGACCCGTGGCCAGCGACCAGATATAGCGCGTCTTGGGAGCGAAGTACTCGGTGGCCTTTCCTTTTTCGATGCGATACACCTTGCCATCGGGCGAGGTGCCGGCGTAGAGCACGCCGTGGCGATCTGTGGCGATGGCGAAAATCTCCGGCTGTTCGGCCGTCCAGAGCAGGGAACTGGCGCCCGACGGGTCCACCTGATAGATGCGTCCGCGATGGCCGGTGGCTACATAGAGGACGCCGTTCGCACCTTCCGCCACACTCCATACCACCGCTTGCCCGGAGGAGAAGAGAGTATCCACCTTAGGCGCCAGCGTCAGGCGGCCGTCGCGGCTGAGGGATACGCCTTGGAACTGGCCGCGGATGAAATCCTGGTAGCTGGTCATCTCCCACGCGGTCGTGGCGGAGGCGAGAGCCGCCGTTGTGCATAACAAAACCGCAAAGACGGCGCGGCCGAGCTGGCGCTGAAATGCCGTTCTCATTCTTTCACTTCCACTTGGATCGTTTTCGACCCGTTGATAACGCTGTCGCCGGCCCCGAACTCGAGTTCCGCGATTTTCGAATTGCGCGTCTGCGTGATATTGCCCTGGGCGGTCTGCGAGCCGGCCAGGATCATGGCCACGGAAGGCGGCGGGTCGGGAAAGTCCGCGCCCTCCAACTGGAAAGCCGGCTCCGGCCGCCACACCCGCACGTAGCCCTTGGTATTGGCGCGCAGGCTGTTGACGGTAGAGATCAGTTGCGCGATCGATTTAGGCTGGGATCCCAGGATCATGCGGAATTCCGTGAGATTGGTGGTCATGCCGTCGGCCACCGTGAAATAAAGCGGCCCCGGAGTGATGCCTTCGGGAACCTGGTAAACGATGGTGCGCGGCACTTCTTCGCCGTTCTCGCCCACCAGGGTGGTAGTTAGTTCGATTTTGCCGCCGGCCCGCACTTCCCGGCGCCCCACCGAGACGCCATCGATTTCATACTGCTTCTTGGCGTCGAAGGATTCGATATTGAGGGCCACCTTCTTCACGTTCAGCGCATCGAATCCGCTTTGCAACACATAAGCCAGCGGGATGGCGGTGGAAAGCGACGCGATCATGGCGGAGCCGGTGTCGGCGGCGTACATATTGTTCACTTCGAGCGGCGCGGAGGACCCATGGAATTCGATGGTGCCGGTGACCCGGAAGCTGGAAGCGCCCACCGTGCGCTCCGTGGCGTCGATGGTATTGAAAACGGCCATCTGCACCAGCAGCGGCGAGAGGAAGCGATCGTTCACCATCTCCATCTGGTAGCTGTCGAGGCGCTTCCCGCCGCGTGAAACCGATATCGAAACAGGAGCCATGGCCGCCGCGTGCCCCAGTTCACCGGCGATGGCGGTGTTGCGGTCTTGCAGGATTGCGCCCATGGTCTCTTTGGGCGCGGAGATCTTAAAAGATGCCGACAACACCGGCAGCAGGGCGAGAACTTCGGACCGGGTGAACGGTAGCGCCGTGGAACCGACCGCCAGAAAACGATGTCCGAAGGCATAAATCTTGTTGCCGTCGATGTAAGTGACGGTGCCGTCCGCGCCGATGCTCAGGTCGCCGGTCATCAGTTGTACGCTGATCATGGAGCCCGGCTTCAACGTGGCAGGATCGCCCATGCGCGGAGTGGAGGGACCTCCGGAGGAAAGGCCCTGGGTGGGTTCCAGGCCGACGGCGCGAAGTTGCGGAGCGAAGGCATCCAGCGTGCCGCGCGTAAAGCCGGAGAAGGAAACGGGCGTGGCGATGTCCAGCAGTTTGGCATCGCGGGTGGCGGGCTCCAATCGGCCGGGCAGCAGGCGCGTCAGATCTTTCGCGGCGAACAGCGACGCCAGCGAGACTTCGTTGCGCGCCACCTGCGTCTGCGGCGGCGTACGGCCGGCCTCCGTCACCCGCACCATCTCCTCGATGGGACGGATACCGGTAATCGCTTCTTTGGCGAACGGAAAAGCCAGGGCCACCGCGCCCGCGAGCTTGCCATCGATGTAAACCGGGCTGCCGCTCATGCCCTGCAACACGCCGGTCTCGGCCAGCGGGCCACCCGAAAGGCGCGCCAGGATCAGGTTTTGCTTGGGGCCGATATTCTCCAACACGCCCAGCACTTCCACCTGGAATTCATCGATGCGATTGCCGGAGAAAACGGTCTTGCCGATGCCGTGCATGCCTGGCTTGATGTCCTTCAGGGGGAAGAACGCAGTCTGGGCATGGAGAGCGGCGGCCAGGGCGAATACCGCCGGGACAGCGAAACGCGGCACGATTACCATTTTACCTTGGAAGGCCATTGAAACACAGATAGACACGCCTGCACACGCATTAAGGCCTTACCTAAGTGACGGTTGGGGAGCGTTTTCGGTTCCCGGCCCTTACTCCGCGCCAACCGCGCGCAGGTAGTCGCTCAACGTCTTGCCGGGCTCGTCCACGAACACGGCGCCGGTCCGCGCGCAGGCGCGCACCCGGTCCAGCCTGAAGCTGCGGAAATCGGTGCGCAGCCCGCACCAGGCGGCCAGCGTCCAGGCGGACCCCCAGAAATGCAGCGCGAGCGGGCGGATGGTGCGTTGCGTCTCGCGGCCGCGGTCGTCGACGTAAATCAGGGCCAGCATCGCATGGTCGTCGATGGCGGCTCCGGCAGCCTCGATCAGCTTCTCGATTCCGCGGTGCGCGTTTCCGAGTGGCGCATAGATCTGGGGCCGGTCGATCTCGGCGCGCCGATTCTTGGGCAGCGCCAGGATCACCTTATCCAGGGCTGGAACCGAGGCCGGCCTGAGCCGGGGACCGCCGAAAGCCTGCACCATCCGCAGGCCGACCACCACCGCTTCCACCTCATCCCGGGTGAACATAAGAGCCGTCAGCTCGAACGACCGGTCCAGGCAATACCCGACGCCCGCCTCGCCTCTCACCGGGATGCCCGATAGCGAGAGGTCGCGGATGTCGCGATAAATGGTCCGCTCGGAGACGTTCAGGAATCCGGCAAGCTGGGCGGCGGTGGTCAGCCGCCGCGCACGCAGGTGTTGCGCAATCTGGAAGAGCCGGTCGGCGCGCCGCATGATGACCATTATCGGTCAGCATGTCAGGCGGCCCAAGCCGGCTAAGAGCCGGCTTGCAGGCAGACTGAATGACCTGCTGACAGCATTCCGTCAGGAGTCTTGCTACCATACTTTCGGCGGCGGCACTATCATTATCGGATCCTCGAGCAGGTCCCCTGGTAGCCGCGCCGGGCCGCAGCCCGTGGCACGCTGAAGCGTGTCAGGATGGCCCTGCGGGCCACCAAATGTGATGAAAACTCAATTTGGGGGGCGGCCAATCCTGGCCCGGGGTCCCCGCTGGGGGCGGCTTTCCAGCCGGCTTGGCCGCCTGATAGGCGGCTGCGGTTTTCAACGGTGCGCCACGGGACGGGCGGCCGGTCATTATGAGATAAGTCCAAACTTCCAGGGACTCTTAAGTCCCGCTCCGCGGGCCGTCGTCACTTGAGGTCTTTTACCGCCAGCGTTAACATACGGCCGGACGGGCGGCCGCCGCGGTATGTAATGGCTTTCACCACGGAGGCGTCGCCTGGAACCGGTACGGGCTCGCCTGCGTATTTCGGCGTGAAAGCGTCCGGATTGGTGCCATCGAACGTGTAATGAATATCGCCCCCGGTCAACTCGGTCGTCATGCGCACAGCGGGCTTTCCGGCGGTATCCTGCGCGCGCCCCATCGACACATCATACATAGTGCGCGCGTAATTCACCTGCGCGGCATCCAGACGCGCGAATTGCGATTCCACGCGCGAGGTGAAATCGTCCCAATTGCGGCTCTCCTTCGGCGACCAGAACACTTCGGCCAACGCCAGCCCTCGCGGCCACGTCATGTATTCGGCGTGCCTGGGGTTCGGTACGGACTCGGTCCAGAGGTTGCCTTGACCGCCCAGAATATACTTCGAATCCACGCCTTCCGGGGTCGGCTCGAAGCGATAACAGGTGCTGAGCAGAAGCCGTCCGAAGGTGCTGGGTTCAAGCGACGGGTCGCCCTGATAGTAATCCAGGTAGACGAAGTTCGTGGGCGTCATCACCACCTGGTGATTCATCTTCGCGGCGGCGATGCCTCCGTCCATGCCGCGCCAGGACATCACGGCGGCATTCGGCGCCAGGCCCCCTTCCAGGATTTCGTCCCATCCGATCAGCTTTTTGCCCTTGGCTTCCACGATCTTTTCGGCGCGCCGCACCAGATAGCTCTGCAACTCCTCGACGTTCGAGAGGTGCTCGTCGGCCATTCGCCGCTGGCACTTCGCGCAGGTTTTCCAGAAGCCCTTGAAACACTCGTCGCCGCCGATATGAATGTATTCGGAAGGGAAAAGCGGGGCTACTTCGCTGATGACCTTATCGATGAACTCGAACGTTTTCTCGTTTCCGGGACAGAGCGCATTGTCGATTTTGTTGTAGAAGTTGGATCCCGGATTCACCTGAAACGGGCCGCCGGTGCAGGATAATTCGGGGTAGGCGGCCAGGGCGGCGAGCGAATGACCCGGCATCTCAATCTCTGGAACGACGGTGATGAAGCGCTGGCGGGCGTAGGCGACCACTTCGCGGATATCGTCCTGCGTGTAGAAGCCGCCATCGGTGGCGGCCTCGCCTTCGCGCGGGGCTTCGCGGCTGCCCCAGCGCGCCAGCCGCGGAACCCGCCAGGCGCCCACCTGGGTCAGTTGCGGCAGCCCCTTGATTTCGATGCGCCAGCCGTTGTCGTCGGTCAGGTGCCAGTGGAACACATTCATCTTGTAGCGCGCCATGCGGTCGATATACCGCTCCACGAATTCCTTGGCGAAGAAATGCCGGCTGACGTCGAGCATCAGGCCGCGCCACTGAAAGCGTGGGTAATCGACAATGTGGACGCAGGGAACGGTCCAGGCGGCGTCGCGCCGCGTGGCGCTCTCGATTTCCGGAGGCAGCAGTTGCAGTAGCGTCTGCACGCCATAAAACAAGCCCGCCGGCGTTGCGGACTGGATGCGCACGCCGCGCGCCGTCACCACCAGTTCGTAGCCATCGGGGTGGGCGGGCGCCGGAGACTGCGCGCTGAGGCCCAGCACAATAGCGTTGTGGCGCAGCAGGGGATGGGTTGATTCGGAGACCTTCAACTGCCACCCGGTGGGCGCGGCGATCGCCTTCGCAAGGTAGTCCGCGGCCATGCGCGCGTCGGGGACCCCGGCCGGCGCAACGATGCCAACTCCGGCATGCAGCCGGAAGGACCCCGCATGCGTCTCAACGGAAACAGGTTCAGGAATCAGTCCCAGCGTAGCGGCCGGGGCGGCCGATAGGGCAAGCGTCAGAGCGGTGAGGCCAAAAATGGCGGTCTGCATATGCGCGGGCTATTGTAACGTGTCGCGCGCTGGGTAGGAGGGCGGGCAATTCTGCCCGCAGCCGGCTTTCAGCCGGCCACCCAGCCGGTACGGAAGGTGGTTTAGCATGTTATACCGCCTGGCGAATTCCTGGATTTCGATAAAGCGGTTCTTAGCCACGCCGGAAAATGTCTGCGCCACCGGATTTACTGGCCAGTGTATCGCCAGCTTCTCGATTTGCGCCGACTTGCCGAGGCCGATGTGCTGCCGCAAAGGAGATCCCCCGAACGAGCTTTGGCTGCCCACGGTACAGTAGATCTCGCGCCTGCCTTTTCGCCGTTCTGCACCGTTACCTGGATGCGCGCGCCGATGGCGGAACGGTTCGCCTTGACGCCCACGAGGCGCAACTCGATCCAGTCGTTTCCGTTGCCGGGGTTTGCGAAAAGACGGAATGTATGACTGTCCCCCGGCACCGCCCGGCCAATCGAAGTCGGAATATCCACCGCGCCATCGTTATCCCGGCTTCGTCCTGCGTTTCCACCACGATCACGCTGACTTCCACGGCTTCCGCGGACTTTGCCGTTCGCGGAAAGAGCAGCCCGAAGGCAAGAAAGCCCTGCGTGAGAGATTCCACGCAACCCCGTGCCATCGACCGAACCGATATTGCAAACCAGGCGGTGATCAACAGGGCTCCAGCCATAGAGTCGATGCAACCAGCCGAATGGTTACATTCCGGATATCGTGGCGCTCGATGTTGCGCTCTGTGGCCGGCCGCGAAACAGCGCCTGCCAATCGCTTCGCTGGCCTTGGCGATAGAAACCGGCGTTATCATGAACTTTGATGCAGACCGCGCCCGCGTCCGTGGCCGCCATCGTCGCTATCTCGCTCCCTCTCGCGGTGTTTGCACAGACCACACCGGACAAGCCCGCCGGATCGGTGCGCGTCTCGGGACGCCTGGTATTTCCCGATGGCACGCCTGTCAGCTTCGGCGTTCGCATGACCCCTCTCGACTCTGACGGCTCCGCGAAGGACGTAATCGTTATCACCGGCCTTGATGGCCGCTTCACGTTTACCGCGCTAACCGGCCACAAGTATCGGATTGGCCTGGCGGACCCCGGAAGAAAGACGCCTCCCAAGACCGTCGATACCCTCCGCCGCCAGGACATCGATCTGGGAGACATGATTTTTGAATCCTGCCCGCCCATAACCATGAAGTTTCCGAAGCCGCCGCCGGCGCCCGTGTTGGTTGGCGATCTGAAACTGGAGCAGATTGTCATTGAGCCCCAACAAACGGTTGACGTCCATCGCCCTGTTCCCAATTCGCCGCCAACAGACTTCAAACCGGTCATCGCCGTCGATCCGCCGCCGTGTGGGTCCGGGCCGTCACTCGACCGGCGATCTGAATGGGAAGGCTTCCCGATGGTTTCCTTCGACCGTTACCTGACCGTTGAATCCTTTGTGGGCGGCAAGGTGAAATGGATTCGAGTGGTGCACTACGATCCCAGGCTCACGCCGCCGCAAATCCGCGACGAAGTGCGAAGGGTCTGGCTCGGCGTTTTCTGGTTCGCAGCCGGCGGCATCATCTGGTCCGAAGCGAACTTGTGGAACCTCGAAGCCTCGGTCGAATACGAAGACGGCAAGCGTAGCTCCGTCACGATGGACGGTGGGATTCACGTTCAGGTGCAGGATCGGGAAGGCAAGTACTGGTTTCTTCGGCTGTGGCCCGCGGTGCAATAAAGCGATGCACGCCCGGCTCGTTGTAACTCCCGGCCCCGGCATGGGCGCGGCCTATGCGATCGCTACGGATTCGTTTGCGATCGGTAGCGATCCGGAGAACTCACTCTGTCTCGCCGGCCCGTCGGTCTCGCGCGAGCACTGCGTCATCCTCAGGCACGGAGTCGATTTCACGATCAGCGACCTGGGCAGGCCTGCACCGCACGCGGGTCAACGACCTGCTTGTAACCGAGCGCCTGCTGGTCCACGGAGATGTCGTCGCCATTGGCGGGAGCCTCCTGCGATCCTTATCCGGCGACCAGACCGTTTGTGAAATTCCCATGGGTCAAGCCGGCCTTCCGGCGGCGCTGGATCATGCGCGCGATTTCGACACCCTGCTGCGCATCGGCAGCATGCTGAATTCGTTTCCAGCTCTCTACAGGCTGCGCCGGTTGCCCCGCGACATGCTCGAGCGCCAGTTGCTGGAGTTCATCAGCGTGCCGGCGGGACTTTTAAGTCCCGCTTCAGCCGGTTTCTCCCATCGTTTGCGTGCGGGACTACCGCAAGCGAACCGCCGCCTGGCGCCGCGCGCTCAAGCGGGCGCCGCTCTCTGAGTTAACCGCCTCGCGCGTCTGCCGCAGGGAGACCATAAGCGAATCGACCGAGAGACGATTCACCACCGGACTGACCAGCCACCGCAGCGAAAACGGAATGTCTCGCGTCAGCGCGATGGCTTCCACTTCCAGGTATAGTCCCCCGTCCCGTTCCTCGTATCTCACGATCGAATGCAGCCGCCACAGGAAGCCGCTCCCCTGGCCCGGCGGCAGCAAGCGCGCATTGCTGCGCCCGTAATCCTCGATCTCCTGGATGCGCGTGGCAGCCGTTATGCTGTAGCCGCGCTGCTGGTCCAACGCAAAATCGCGGGATTCGTATTGTCCCTGCATGGCCGCGCTAACCAGCAGCGCGCGGTGCTGCATGATCATCGAAAATCTCTCGTCGTTCGCTTTTGAATCCAGCGCCTTTGAGTCGGCCACTACGGGCTTGTAGAATTGCTTGTACCGCCCGTAATCGTGGACCACGGCGAGCATCTCCTCGACGGTGGCATGCGGAATGAAAACGGCCCCGATCCAATCGTGAATCAGCCCGTTCGGGGCGTTTATTGTTCCCCGCCCGGATACCGGCGCCACCAGCACTTCGCCCTGCCTCAGGCGTGCCGCCCGGCCGGCGGCCTCGTCTGCCCATAGGAACGGCTTCCGCCCATCCCGGCGGGCTTGCATGCCCGCATCCGCCGATCGGACGTAGTCGTCCCATGCGCGGACCGTTGCTGGTTGCAACTCGACAGCGCCCGCCAACCCGGGAGCGCTTGCCGCCAACAGTGCCAATCCGAGAGCTGCCCGCATGCCAAACCCCGCTCTTAGGCAAGTGCAATCCGTCGGCCAATGTATCCCAACCGCCGCGCGGCCGGAATTTACACCAGCCACGCCTTCGGAGCCTTGCCCGCGCTTCGCCGCCTGGAGTATAGTCGTAGTGACTGGCACCATCCCAAGGAGGGTTTATGCGTAAGTTTGTACTGGGTATCACATTTGCGTCCGCGCTGGCCATGACCGCTATGGCGGCCGAGTTTAGCGGATATATTTCCGATGCCGGCTGCACCGCGAAACAAGGCGCGGCGAAAACCGCCGCCGACGGCCATGCCGGATGCGCGAAGAGCTGCATCAAGCGCGGCGACAAAGCGGTTCTGGTTACGCCGGAAGGTAAGGTATACACGATCGCCAATCAGGACAAGGTCGTCGAACACGCCGGCGAAAAAGTTACGTTGGTGGCCAAGGCCGACGGCGACAATCTCACGGTCAGCGAGGTAAAGTAAACGGGCGCGGGACAGGCGAGCTATTGCAGCTTGCCTCTCCCAGCCACTTCCCACACCTCTTCCACTTCTCCCTTGCGGATTCCGTAGACCCGCTCGTGCAGATTCACAGCCACGCAAATGTGGTTTGGAATAATGTGCAGGCGTTCCCCAATCTCAAATCCGCGATCGCACTCGCGCACATCCACATAGCCGTGCTCTTCGTTCATCTTATGGAACACCGCCGCGGGCGCCTCCACCACATGTCCGAATGTGGATTCGGCGCCGCAGCCCGTCAGGCGATCCGATGAAAAGGTTTTGGAACCGCCGTCCACGATGATCTGTCCGGGCCGCGCCGTCGAGACTACCGTCACTTCGATCGCGGCGGCGCATTCATCGCGCGTGCAGCCGCCGCTCGCCACCGTGTTCCAGTCGTTGTACACGTAGGTGCCGGGGCGGATTTCGTTCAGGCCCGGCAATTCGTGCGAGTGGAAAAGCGAGGGCGTCGAACCGCCGCTGACGATGCGCGCCTCCATCCCCGCGCGCCGGAAATCGGCGAGTATCGATTGCATCAGCAAGCCCAGCGCGGCCAGCCCTGCCTTTCCCTGCGCGCCGTTATCTTTGATGTGGCCCGGGTAGAACGCGATGCCTTCGAATGTCAGGCCCGGCAGACGTTCCATCCCGCGCGCCAGGTCCAGCAGTTCGCGGCCCGGCGAAACGCCCACCCGGCCCAGCCCCACGTCGGTCTCGGCCAACACGCCAACATTCACCGAGTTGGCCTCCGCCGCTTCGGAAAGCTGCCGCGCGGCGTACAGGCTATCGAGCGACACCGTCACCCGCGCGCGCCGCGCCACCGCCATCAGGCGCGCCAGTTTGGCTGGCCCGATCACCGGGTAGGCCACCAGTAAATCGGGCGGCGATGCGTCCAGCATCACCTCCGCCTCGCCCACCTTCGCGACCGTGAGTCCCGCCGCCCCCAGGTCCAGTTGACGCCGGCCGATGCGCGGCGACTTGTGCGTCTTGGTGTGCGGCCGGAGCCGCAGTCCGTGGCTCCCGGCGTAATCCGCCACGCGCCGCAGATTGCGCTCCATCACGTCCAGATCCACCAGCAGGGCGGGTGTGTCGACCTCCGCGGCGCGCATCATTTCTCCGCGTGGAAGTGCATCGTGATCTTGTCGTCCGCCGCGTTGTAGCGCAGTTCCAGGTCTTTGACCTTTTGCTTTTCCATGGGGAAGTACAACAGCCCCGAAACAGGCTTGTCCGTCTTCGTTTGGGGCAGTTCCTTCTCTTTCAGCACCGCCAGCATGGGATCTTCCTTCTCGTGGGATGCGGTGCGCGTCTTGGCCTCCGCGCCGTCGGGCGCGCCGGCGTTGCCCACGCCATCGCCGCCCAGCCGGCGCGGCTGCCCCATGGACCCCGGATAACCGCCCCAGATAGGCCCGTCGTTATCGTGCAGAGGGGTAGCCCCCGACCCGCCCGTCTGGCGCACCACCATGGCGCCCTTCCCCGCGATCTGGCCCGGCGCGAAAGGCCCGGTCCGTTCGCCGTCTTTGTCCGTCTTCAATACGAAATCGTCGCGGTCGATAGCCACCTGCTTGCCGAACCGCGGCGTCACTTCGACGGCCACCACGATATAGTGGCCGCCCAGGTCCGAGCCAAGCAGTTCCTTCACCGCTTCGGGCTTCGCATAGACCGTGGCGTTGATCACCACCGATTCGTTTTCCCCGCGTATTTCCACGGGCTTGTTGCTGTCTTTATTGCGGGCCGCCCCGGCACAAACCAGTGCCAGCGCGATCCCGGCCACTCGCGCCACCTTCATCGGAGCCTCCGGTAGCATTATAGCCCGGCCGCCCCGTGGCGCACGCTTTAGCGACCCGGCGGGACTTTTAAGTCCCGCTGCAAGTGCTATCCTCATACTTTCATGATGCGAGAAGCGGCGGTAAAGCGAAGAGCGGCGGTAATCGGAAGCGCGGGTCAACTCGGCGTAGAACTCGTCCGCGAACTCAACCAGCGCGGCTACCAGACCGTCGGATGGGACCGCAGCCATCTGGATATTACCGACAACCAGCAGGTCGAAAGCGTACTCACCCCCTGGGATCCCCAGGTGGTCTTCAACGCCGCGGCCTACAACCAGGTGGACGTCGCCGAGAGCGAACCGCAGGCAGCCTTCGTCGTGAACGCGCTCGCGGTGCGCAATCTGGCCCTGGCGTGCCGCCAGCTCGACGCCCAGTTCGTCCATTTTTCGACCGATTACGTCTTCGATGGCGCCGCCGGCCGTCCCTATCTCGAAAGCGATCCCACCCATCCCCTGGGCGCCTATGGCGTTTCGAAATTGGCCGGCGAACTTTACGCCCAGGCTTACCTCGACGCGCCGCTGATCGTACGCACTTCAGGCGTCTTCGGGCCCGGCGGATTGCGCACCGCGCGCGGTAATTTCGTGGAAGTCATGCTGCGCCTGGCGCGCTCCGGGCAGCCGATCCGCGTCGTCGAAGATCACGTCGCTTCGCCCACCTACGCGCCGCTGCTGGCCGCCCGCACGGTGGATCTGGTGGAAGGCGGCCACACCGGCGTATTCCATGTCGGCGGCGGCGTGCCCACCTCCTGGTTTCACTACGCGCAGGCTATCTTCGCCGTGGTGCAGCCGGAACATCCGGTGGAGTTGCACCCCACCAGCGAGCGCGAATACCGCACCGCCGCCCATCGTCCTAAGTTTTCGGCGCTCTCGAATGCCCACATGGAAAGCGTGGGAATCGCCGCCATGCCCCCGCTCGAGGAAGCCCTGCGCCTCTACTTTGCCGCCCGCGAGAACCTGCTCAGCTCTTCTCGGGCTTGATCGCGTAGTAGCCTTTACGCACCTGCACCTTCAGATTCTTGTCGCCCACTTTCACCACAAGTTTGCGGAACGAGCCGTCCTGATCCGGGTTGGTCGACGTGTAGGCGATCGAATACTGGCTGCGCATTTCGTCCTGCAGTTCCTTGAAGGCGTCGTCCAGGCTATGTCTGCGGTCCACCTTAAAAACCCGGCCGCCGGTCTCCCCGGACATCCTTTGCAGCGCGAAATCGCTCACGCTGCCGAATGAAAACGGACCATACGCGCTCGGATCCGCGTAATCGATGCTATAGATCACCACGTCCGACTTCTGCGAGGCCTCGATGGCCTCTTCGATCTTCAGCTTGCTGCCCTCGTCGATGCCGTCGGTGATCAGGACGATGACTTTGCGCCCCACCTCGGCGCGCAGTTTCTCGTTCGCCGCCAGATAGACCGCATCGTAGAGCACCGTGCCGCGCGGCTGGCTGATGGTCGGCACCGGACCCGGTCCGAAGCCGCCCACCCCCGAGTTCACCTGCAACTGCGAAAGCCCGGCCTGCAGCAGTTTCGGGGAATTCGTGTAATCCTGCAAAAGCTCCGAATCCTCGCCAAAACTGATCAGGAACGCCTCGTCCTTCTTGCGCAGCACTTGCGCAAAGAACTGGTGCGCGGCCCGCTTCTCGATATCCAGCAGGTTCCTCTGGCTCGCGCTGACGTCGATCAGCAGGCCGATCGTCAACGGAAGGTCGATTTCCCGCGTGAAGTATTTGATGGCTTGCGGCTTGCCGTCCTCCAGCACCGTGAAGTCGTCTTTGTTCAGGTTGCCGATCAACCCGCCGTGCTTGTCGTGTACCGAAGCCAGAATATTCACCAGCGAGACGTCTACGGTAATCGAAGGCGGTGGTGCGTCGTCGGCGGGTTTTTCAGCCGCCTTGTCTTGCGGCAGCAAGCGCGGCACCAGCAGGAGCGCCGGCAGAAACAATAAGGATGCGATCGCCCGTTTGATCGGGGCGTGGGTCGGGGCCATAGGGTTACAATGACGGACGCGGCTCAAAGCCGCCCTGTTACAATAATGCGCAAAGCCATCCTGCATCTGCAAGCCGCCGATCCCGTTTTGAGCGGGATCATCCAGCGCGTGGGCGCTTACCGTATCGAATTTCGCGATCCGGGCTTCGAAACCCTGGTCAAGTCCATCGTTAACCAACAACTTAGCGGACATGTCGCGCAGGTGATCTTCGCCCGCCTGCTGGCCGCCGTTCCGGAAGGCGTCCTGACTCCCGCCAACGTCCTGGCACTGCGTCCCGACAGGATGCGAAAGCTGGGCCTGTCGAAGCAGAAGACCGCCTACATTCGCGACCTCGCACGCCACACGCGGGATGGCGCCATCGACTTCGCCGCCCTTTCCGCCCTTCCCGATGCCGAGGTGATCGAGCGCCTCACGAAGGTGAAAGGCGTGGGCGTCTGGACCGCGCATATGTTCCTGATTTTCGCCTTACGCCGCGCCAATGTCCTGCCCGTCGGCGATCTGGGGATTCGGGCGGCCATCCGCAAGGCTTACGCCCTTGCGGAACTACCCAAACCGGCCGAAATCGAAGCCATGGGCGCGCGCTGGCATCCTTACTGCACCGTGGCCGCCTGGTATCTCTGGCGCAGCCTGGAGCCCAACGCCAACCCGTAACCCGCCCGGTGTTTGGACATTTGGTGCCCGTGGCGCACGCTTTAGCGTGCCGGCGGGGCACCGTCGAAAACTCACCGTGGGGCGGGCAATCCTGCCCGCAGCCGCCTTTTCAGGCGGCTAAGCCGGCTGGAAAGCCGCCCCCAGCGGGGACCCCGGGCCAAGATTGGCCGCCCCACTCTTGGTCTTCGCCATCTTTGCGGCTCCGAAAACAACCGCTAACTTATTGAGCGCCAATGGGGTCTCAGATGAGCGCCGGCGGGACTTTTAAGTCCCGCTTACGGCGGACTGATGAAGTCCGCCGCTAGCACGCTGAAGCGTGTGCCACGGGCTGCGGCCGGAAATCACCAAAAATGAGTCCAAGTCCTGCTTCGTTATTGGCCGGTTAGTCCAATTCCTCGCCCGTTGGCGCGGCCGGAACCGGCGGCAGGGATGCCACCCACTCGCGCGCCAGGCTCTCCGGATTACCACCCAAGTCCACGGGCATGCTGCGTACCTCGGCGTGATCCTCGATGAAGGCGGCCACTACCCCGCTGGGCGTCGCACGCAGTTCCAGCTTCGCACCGCGCGCTTCCAGCCGCAGCGTCGTCCCCAGCCACGCCAGGTGGACCTTGGTGCGCATGGCGTGCCCCAGCCGGGTGGCCTGCCGCAAGAGTTCCGCCGCGTACGGACCCTTCCTCAGTTGCTCCGCATAGCTGGCCGACGCCTGCGTTCGCGCCCGTTCGGAATCCCTTGTTTTCGCGTCGCGGCTGTTCTGGTCGCCGCGCTCCTCACGCGATTCCATGCTCTTCAGGTTGCTCTCGAGATTGTCCAGAAAACTCATGTCGTACCAGTATGCCAGTTCCTACGCGATCAGCTTCTCCACCGCATCGCAGAATATGTCGATCTCCTGCGCGGTCGTGTATACGTTGGGCGTAATCCGCAATCCCTTGAACTGCGGATGGACTATGGCCACCGTCATGATGTGGTACTTATCCCAAAGCTGTTCCGATAGTGGACCCGGTTCCTTGGCCGCCACCGTCAGCAGCCCGATGCCGCAGCTTAGCCTCGGATCGGCGCTGGTCAGGGTCGCGACACCCGGCAAACGCGTCAGCCGCTCGGTCCAGCGCGCGCGCAGGTAACGCAGACGCGCCGCCTTGCGCTCTACGCCGATCGCCGAGTGAAACTCCAGCGCGTCCGAGATGGCGTTGTGGTTGGCCGCCGGATGCGTCCCGATTTCCTCGAATTTGCGGATGTTTTCCGTCATCTCCGGCGGCGCCGCCATCAACGGCCACACTTTGCCGATCTTGGATTTGCGCACATAAAGGAACCCCGTTCCATGCGGCGCCAGCAGCCACTTGTGCAAACTGGTGCCGTAATAATCGCAGTCCAGGTCGGCGTGCTTGAAAGGAAACTGGGCGTAGGCGTGCGCGCCATCCACGATGGCTTCTATGCCCCGGCTGCGCGCCATTTGGCAGATGCGTCTCACGGGGAAAATCTGGCCGGTGAGATTCGTGATATGGCAGAAGTGGATAACGCGCGTGCGCGGTGTGATGGCGCGCTCGAAGCGATCCGCCAGATCCTCCAGCGAAGGCGGCGGCGTGGGAAACGAGATGGTTTTCAGCACGATGCCGTCGCGACGTTCGCGCTGCTTCCACGTCGTGATCATGCGCGGATAGTCCTGGTCGGTGGTCAGGACTTCGTCGCCGCGCTTCAGTTCCAATCCCAACTGGACATTCTCCAGCGATTCCGAAGCGTTGCGCGTGATCGCGATCTCTTCCGGATCGCATCCGAAATCGGCGCCCAGCCTCTGGCGCACGGTTTCCACTTCCGGTTCGAGCACCGCCCACATGGTGCGCGCCGGAGCGATGTTGCTGTATTCGAGCGACCGCCGCATGGCTTCCTGCACCACCCGCGGCGAAGGGCTCACGCCGCCGTTGTTCAGGTTGATGATGTTGCGGTCCAGCGTAAAAGCCGATTGAATTTCGCGCCAGAAATCCTCGTCCCGCGCCAGTTCGTCGGCGGGCCGATTGTTGCCCACCGTGGCGGCGCGCGCCCGTTGTATGAAATCGGAACGAAGCAGGGCTAACGCCCCCGCGGCACTCAGAAAATGGCGGCGCTCCATGTGACCTCCGTGCTGCTTATTGTACATCCCCGTTAGGGTTCGCGCGACACGGCCCGCGGGCGTAGCCACACATGATATACCGCCGCTCCCGCGCCGATAGTAGCCAGCGAGGTGACCGACGCCATCGGCTGCCAGACGATGCCGTAAACAATCATGCAGGCGCCCACCAGGATGTAGGCCAATGGGATCGCCGGAAAACAGAAGCTCACCGGCCGCAGTTTCTGCCAGCCGGGCCGCCGCCGGAAGATGAACAGGGACGCCACCGACAACACCGAGAAAAAGGTCAGGCTGAAGCCGATGTAATACACCAGTTGCGGAAATGGCGTCAGCGTCATCACCATGGCGCAAAGGGCCTGGCTCAGGATGGCAGTCACCGGCGTGTGCCACTCCGGATGCACTTTGGCGGCCGCCTTGAAAAACGCCTTGTTGTTCGCCATGGCGTAGTAAACCCGCGGCCCGATGGTCACCTCCGCATTTACCGTGGCCATGAGCGAAAGCGCCATCAGCGCGGAAAACGTTCCCGCCACCTGCGGACCGAATAGGTTGGATGCCGCCAGCGAACCGATCGCCAGCACGCCCTTCATGGACTCCAGCGGCGTCGAGTAAATGAAGATCAGGTTCAGCCCGATGAACAGCGCCGTCACCAGCGCCGTGCCGGCGGCCAGCGCGGCCGGCAGCGTCCGCTCCGGGTGTTTCAACTCTTCCGCCACGTAAGTCGCGGCATTCCAGCCGCTATAGGCCACCATCACCCACAGCAGGCTGATCACGAATTGCGCCGGCAGCGTGGTCGGCGCCGTGCGCACCGCCGGCTCGGAAAAGTGCCGCCAGCTTCCCGATCCGCTCAGGAATCCCAGCAGGATGAAACCGGCGATCACCGCGATCTTCGTGGCCGTCAGCGCGTTCTGCACCTTGGCCGTGCGCCGCACTCCCAGGCAATTCAAAATACTGAATCCCAAAATCAACAGGCACGCAGCTACCTGTCCTCCGCCCAGGCGAATCAGGAAGGCCCCTGAGCCGTACACATATCGCGCGTGCTCCTGCCGCAGCGATGCATCGAAGTATCCCAGGTAATTGGCGAACGCCAGGGCCGCCGCCGCGATCGGAGCCGAGAACCCCGCGAAGAACGACACCCATCCGGTCATGAAACCCCACGCCGGCCCGAAGGCGCGCGTCAGGTACACATACTCACCCCCGGAACTCGGGAAGTTGATCCCCAATTCGGAATAGCTGAGCGCGCCCGCCAACGCGAACAGAGCACCCGCCAGCCAGACCGCCAGAATCAGCTTGGCGCTGCCCAGGTCGCCTGCCATAAACCCGGTGGTGGTGAAGATCCCCATTCCCACCATGTTTGAAACCACCAGCGCCGTGGCACTCACAAACCCGAGTTGGCGGAGAAGTCCCGCTTTGCCCTGCAGCTGCGTGATCATGTTGGCTTATGGTCATTGTATGTCACGGTGAGGCCCGCGAGGCTTTCCCTTCGCTTCGGCCGGCGGATGAAAAATGAAATTTCAGAGCGTGAACGGGATTCTGAGAAGATCTGGGAGGGACGTCCTTCTGGCGGCTATGGGGTGGGCGACAGGCAGCAGTTATGGCTCTCCATTCACGCTCTAAGTGATATAGTGATCGAACCTTCTTAATCGTTACACGAGGGGTACCGGTTTGAACCCTCCGCGCTATGATAAAAGTACTGCCCCCTGGTCCTATCCGCGGGCGCCTTCCCTTACCATGCACACCAACCGCTTGATCGACGAAAAGAGCCCCTATCTGCTCCAGCACGCACACAATCCCGTGAACTGGTATCCCTGGGGTCCGGAGGCGTTCGAAAAAGCGCGCCGTGAGGACCGCCCGATCTTCCTTTCCATCGGCTATTCCACCTGCCACTGGTGCCATGTGATGGAGCGCGAATCTTTCGAAAACGATGCCATCGCCGCCCTGCTGAACCGTGACTTCGTGTCCATCAAAGTGGATCGCGAGGAACGGCCCGATGTCGACCGCATTTACATGGCGTTCGTACAGGCCACCACCGGCGGCGGAGGCTGGCCCATGTCGGTATGGCTGACTCCCGAGCTCAAGCCTTTCTACGGCGGCACCTATTTTCCGCCCGAACAGCGCTATGGCCACCCCGGTTTTCCCATGGTATTGGAGCGCGTCGCCGAAGCCTGGCGCGAGGACCGCGCCCGCATCGAGGAATCCAGCCGCGCCGCCGTCGAACAACTGACCAAACAATCGGCCGTAGCCGCCGCCGCTTCCGGCTCCGCGCTGCGCCCCGGCAAGGATACGCTCGATGCCGGCTTCTACGTCTTCCGCCGCACCTTCGATTCGCGCCACGCGGGTTTCGGCGAAGCGCCCAAGTTCCCCCGTCCGGTCTCCCTGAATTTCCTATTACGCTACTACTTCCGCACCCGGAGCCAGGAAGCGCTGGACATGGTCGCGGCCACCCTGCGGGATATGTCCAGGGGCGGCATGTACGACCAGCTCGGCGGCGGCTTCCATCGCTATTCCGTGGACGCCCGCTGGTTCGTCCCGCACTTCGAAAAAATGCTCTACGACCAGGCCCAACTGGCCGTCTCCTATCTGGAGGCGTTTCAAATCACCAGCGATGCCGCCTACGCCGGAACGGCCCGCGGCATCCTCGATTACGTCCTGCGCGACATGCGCGATCCGGGCGGCGCTTTCTACTCCGCCGAAGACGCCGATAGCGTAATCGATCCGGCGCATCCCCAAGAAAAGGGCGAAGGCGCGTTCTATGTCTGGACGCAATCCGAGATCGAATCTGTAGCGGGCCAGCCCGCGGCCGAGTGGTTCTGCTACCGCTTCGGCGTGGAGCCGGACGGCAATGTCGCGAGCGATCCGCACCAGGAGTTCACCGGCAAAAACATCCTCTACCAGGCGCATTCGTGCGAAGAAACGGCGCGTCAATTCGGCGTATCCGGTGACCTGGTCCGGACCGCAATCGACGAAGCCGCCGGCAAACTGCTGGCGATCCGCGGCACGCGTGTCCGTCCGCACCTCGACGACAAAGTCCTGACCGCATGGAATGGCCTCATGATCTCGGCCTTCGCCAAGGCCGGCGCGATCCTGGCTGAGCCGCGCTACTCCGATGCCGCCCGCCGCGCGGCGGATTTCATCGTTTCCCGCATGTACGATTCAGAAAGCGGCATCCTGCTGCGCCGTTACCGCCAGGGCGATACCGCCATCCCCGGCTTCCTCGACGACTACGCCTTCTTCACCCAGGCGCTGCTCGATTTGTACGAAACCGGCTTCCAGTTACCCGGCCTGGAACTGGCCATCCGGCTCACCGAAAACATGGTCCGCTTGTTCGAAGACACCGAATACGGTGCTTTCTACAGCACGGCCGCGGGCGATACCACGCTGGTCATGCGCATCAAGGAGGACTACGACGGCGCGGAGCCTTCCGGGAATTCCATCGCCGTGCTGAACCTGCTGCGGCTCGCCGGAATCACCGGACGCCCCGATTTTCAGGCATCCGCGGCGCGCGCGCTGGATGCCTTTGGTTCGCGCATGGTGGCCGCGCCCGTGGGTGTCCCGCAAATGCTGGTGGCTTACGAATACAGCATTGCCAAGCCCCGCCAGATCGTCCTCGTGGGTGAGCGCGATGCTCCGGATACGCGCCAATTGTTGTCCGCACTGCATTCGACCTTCGTCCCCAATGCCATCGTGCTGCTGGTGGATGCGCAGTCCCGGCAGCCGCTGGCCCGCTTCATTCCCAGCGTCGCGGACATGACCGCGATCGGCGGACAGGCTACCGCCTATGTCTGCGAAGATTATGCCTGCCAACTGCCCACCGCGGATGTGGCCGCCTTCCGGCAGTTGTTACAATAGAAAATCACCCAAATAACAGGAGGAGATATGGAACGACCAGGAGCAACAACGCTGCGCGGAGATCCCAAGACCTTGATCGGGCCGGAACTGAAGCCCGGCGATCCGGCGCCCGATTTCGAGGTGGTGGACGGCAGTCTGAAGCCCGTCACTTTGTCCGGTACCGGCGGCCATGTGCGTATCTTCAGCGTGGTGCCTTCGCTCGATACGCCCGTGTGCGACGCGCAGACCAAGCGGTTCAACGAGGAAGCCGGCAAGATGCCGAACGTCGATATCTTCACCGTAAGCATGGATCTTCCCTTTGCCCAAAAACGCTGGTGCGGCGCTTTCGGAGTCGACAAAGTCAAGATGTTGTCGGACCACAAGGACGGCTCGTTCGGCAGCCACTATGGCACCTTGATCAAAGAGTTGCGCATTGAAAGCCGCGCCATTTTCGTGGTAGGCAAAGACAACACCATTAAACACGCCGAATATGTGAAAGAGGTCGCGGATTTCCCGAATTACGAATCCGCGCTGGCGGCGGCGCGCGCGGCATCGTAGGTGGGCAATTCGCCCGCCTCGCATGGTTTGAGGCAACTCTGAGTACGGATTCTACAGCCCCGGTGCTTGCCGAGCGAGTCCTGGCTCGGGCGGTGGAAAGCCCCCTGGTGCGCGGCGGGCTTACCATCGGGGCCGGTATCGTCACCGGCAACATCACCGGCTTTGTGCGCGTGGCCCTCACCGCCTACCTGCTCGGCACGCACTCCCAAGCCGACTCCCTGGCCGTGGCCATCGGCCCCCTCGACGCCCTGAATTCCGTCCTCGTCAACACCATGGTCTTTGCCTTCGTGCCCATGCTCACCGAGCGGCAAGGCGCCGGCCGCACGGCCCTGTTCCTGAAATTGAACCGCTGGTTCGCCTGGCTGTTCTCGCTCCTCACGGCGGTCATCGTAGTTTCCGCGCCGTGGTTGATCGCGGTTCTGGCTCCCGGCCTCGACCCGCGCTTCTATCGCACCTCGGTGACCATCCTGCGCATCGGGGCATTCTCCATCATGGCGGCCGGCTCGGCGGCCATCAACTGTGCCCTCTTATATACGGACCGCCGCTTCGCGCCATTCGCCTTCTACCAGGCTTCCATCAACGTCTTCACCATCGCCGCCGCCGTCAGCTTCTGGCGGCTGCTGGGAGTTTATGGATTCGCCATCGGCTACACGTTGGGCGCCTGGGCGCAGTTCGCGGTCGTCCACTTTTGTGCGCGCGCCGGCCTCGAAACCCGCAACCTGCCGCCCTCGGAAGTGCATTGGCGTGAAATCCTGGGCCGTCCCGTGGCCGTCTCGCTCTACGCCGTCAGCCTGGCGTTGAATATTATTTTCACGCGCGCCTGGGCTACTCATATCGGTCCAGGCATGGCCGCCGCCCTGGATTATTGCATGCGCGGCGTGGGCGTGCCCCTGGCGCTCCTGGTCAGTCCAATCTCCAATTCGCTGCTGCCCGAGATCGCCCGCCTGCGCAGCCAGTTGCGCCTGCGCGAAGCCTTCCATCTCATCGACAAGACCTTGGCACTGGCGGCGCTGGCCGCCGTCGGGGGATGCGGAATAGCCCTGGCTCTGCGCCAGCCCGTCATCGCCATCCTGTTTCAACGCGGCAACTTCACCGCCGAATCCACCCGCCTGGTCTCGACCGTATTCCTGGGCCTGGCGCCCAGCTTGATCGGCTGGAGCTTGCTCGAATTGACCGGACGCGCGCTGTTCGCGCTGGATCGCCCCGCATTGGCTTTGAGCGCTTCGTTTATCCCCGTCCTGGTCAACGTGGCGCTGACCCTGTGGCTGCACTCCTCCCAACCGCAGTGGATCGGCCTGGGAGCCTCCGTGGGATTGATGGCCGGTTTCCTGGCCCTCTTCGCCGCCGCGCATCTGAGCCGCAAACGATGGGTGGCGGCGACTGCTTTCTGAGTGGGTCAGTCTGGTTCTTGGAGGGCGGGCAATTCTGCCCGCAGCCGGCTTTCTGCCGGCTCTGGCCGCCCCCAACTACACATCGGTATGGAGAATCTTGATCTTGCTCCATCCGGGAAACATCTCCTTTAGGGCGTTGCCAAAAAGGCTTGGCGTGTAAGCGCCCGCCTGATCGTAGAGCGGAACCATTGGAAGCTTCGATGGCTTCACCGTCCGCGTCGCCGCCTGGCACAGCCATGGGTCGCAAATGACCGTCTGCGGTCCCCAGTTCAGCAGAGTCTCGTTCCCGCCCTTGGAACAGGGGCCCAGCACCACGAACGAGTGATTGCCCTCATCCGATTCCGGGATCAGGCAATAAGAGATTGGCCGGATCGCGTGGGTGAGGTTCCCGGTAAGAAACACATAAGCCACCGAGGCCTGCTCTCCGCAGTTGCCCACGCCATGCTCGCGTGCCAGTTGGCTGCACGCCACCGTGCGCTCCCGCATGTCTTCGGACTTCACGGTTTTATACGCATCCCACAGCGCCAGCAGCCGCTGGTGCTTGTCACTGGGGCCGCCGGGCAGGTTGGCGGCGCCGTGCGGAAGCACCCTCTGCGTGTGCTTTACCGCGGCAATCGCCGCGCCATAACGTTGGAAGAGCGTGACAGGACTAGGCGCAAACATTCAAATGCCCCTTCTATTTGTATAACAAAAACGAAATCTGATTCAACCGTGCCAGTGGCGCACGCTTCAGCGTGCCGGCGGGACTTTTAAGTCCCGCTCCCCCGGGCTATATCGTACTTCCGGATAAGCAACTATAATATGCCTGTGATCTAAGGAGTCGCGCATGACCATCGATCCCCAAGACGCTCTCGACTACCACTCCTCCGCGCCCGCCGGAAAACTGGCGGTCGTCCCCACCAAGCCTTGCCTCACCCAACGCGATCTGAGCCTGGCCTACACCCCGGGTGTCGCGGTCCCCTGCCTCGAAATCGCCCGCGATCCCAGCCTCGTTTACAAATACACCGGCAAAGGAAATCTGGTTGCCGTGGTGACCAATGGAACCGCCGTCCTGGGACTCGGCAACATCGGCCCCGCCGCCGGTAAGCCGGTGATGGAAGGCAAGGGTGTGCTGTTCAAACGCTTTGCCGATATCGACGTTTTCGATATCGAACTCGCCACCACCAATGCCGACGAGATCGTGCGTGCCTGCCAGATGCTCGAACCCACCTTCGGCGGCATCAATCTGGAAGATATCAAGGCCCCGGAATGCTTCTACATCGAAGAAGAATGCCGGCGCACCATGCGCATCCCCGTCTTCCACGACGATCAGCATGGCACCGCGATCATCTCCGGCGCCGCCCTGCTCAACGCCCTGGATCTGGTCGGCAAGCCGATCGACAAAGTGCGCGTCGTTTTCAACGGCGCCGGCGCCAGCGGCCTCTCCTGCGCCCAGCATTATGTGAACCTCGGCGTCCGCACCGAAAACATCCTCATGTGCGATACCAAGGGGGTCGTCTACAAGGGCCGCAAGGAGGGCATGAATTCCTACAAGGAACGCTTCGCCGCGGAAACCGGGGCGCGCACCCTGGCCGACGCTTTTGTAGGAGCGGACGTATTCTTCGGCCTCTCCTCCGGCAATTGCGTCACCCCGGAAATGCTGCTGACGATGGCCCACGATCCTATCATTTTTGCGCTGGCCAATCCCGATCCGGAGATTCCGTATGACGTAGCCGTCGCCACCCGGCCCGACGCCATTGTGGCCACCGGCCGCTCCGACTATCCCAACCAGGTCAATAACGTCCTGGGCTTTCCCTTCATTTTCCGCGGCGCGCTGGATGTGCGCGCCACCATGGTCAACGACGAGATGAAGCTGGCCGCCACGCGCGCGCTGGCCGCGCTGGCACGCGAGGACGTGCCGGACAACGTGCGCCGCGCCTACGGCGTCGACCGCCTGGAATTCGGCCGCCAGTACATCATCCCCAAGCCCTTCGATACGCGCGTGTTGACCTGGGAAGCCGCCGCCGTCGCGCAAGCCGCCATGGAGACCGGGGTGGCGCAAGCGCCTATCGATATTCACGAATACCGCGAGCAGTTGGAGCGCCGCCTGGGCAAGGCCCACGAAGTCATGCGCGTGATGATCCACAAAGCCCAGCGGCAGCCCAAGCGCGTCGTCTTCCCCGAAGGTGAAGAGCCTAAAATCCTGCGCGCCTGCCAGATCCTCATGGACGAAAAGATCGCCCGGCCCATCCTGCTCGGCGACGAAGCCCGCATCCGCGCGGCCATGGACGAGTTGCATCTGCGACTCGACGGTCTGCGCATCGTAGACCCTTCCAAGTCCGGTCGCCTGCCGGCCTATGCCGAGGAGATGTACAGCCTTCGCCAGCGCAAAGGCGTCACCCGCCGCGAAGCCGGCGAATTGATTCTCGCCCGCAATGTCTTCGGCGCCATGATGGTGCGTCTGGGCGATGCCGATGCCATGGTCGGCGGCCTCACCCAGCACTATCCCGATATGATCCGGCCGGCCCTGCAAGTCATCGAGGTGCGCCATGGCATGCGCCGCGTTTCCGGCGTTTACGTCATGATCACTCCGAAACGCGATATTTATTTCCTGGCCGACGCCACCGTGAACATCGAACCCACCGCCGAGGATCTGGCGGAGATTGCCGTAAATACCGCCGAAATGGCCCGCCGCTTCGACGTGGAACCCCGCGTGGCCATGCTCTCATTCTCGAACTTCGGCAGTTCCCGGCATCCCCTGGCCGAAAAGGTGCGCAGAGCCGTGGAGCTGGTGCGCCAGCGCGAGCCCGCGCTGATGGTGGACGGCGAGATGCAGGCCGATACGGCCGTGGTGCCCGAGATGATCGAGGAACTCTTCCCCTTCAGCACCTTGAAGGGCGGCGCCAATGTCCTGATCTTCCCCAACCTGGAAGCCGGCAACATCGCCTACAAACTGCTGGGTCGCATTGCCGGGGCCGAACCGATCGGCCCCATCCTGATGGGGCTGTCGCGCCCGGTGCACGTCCTGCAACGCGGCGCCCAGGTTCACGATATCGTGAATATTGCCGCGGTTGCGGTGGTCGATGCCCAGGATGCCGGCGCCCCTCTGGCGCCCGGTCAAGTCCAAATCGGCCATACAGCTTGACCTGGCTAGTACCGATGGTTGATAATAGCGCTCTACGCTCAAAAGAAAAATGCTGCGCGGCCTGACATTATTCGTGTTGCTGTGCCTGCTGCCTCCGTGTACCTTCGCGGTGCGCACCGCCAAGAAACACAAACCGCACCCGAGCGTCAAATCCAAGCCCCAGCCCGCTAGTAAAACCGCCATCGCGAAAACGAAACCGAAGCCACGGTCTTTCGCATCAGCCCCCCAGCCCCGCTATTTGAAGACCGTTTTCGATCCCACCGCCGGCGATAACGTCGATGGCGACGATCTCGAAGTCCGCCGCGCGGCAGTCGATGCCCTCGGCCCCTACAACGGCACCGTGGTCGTGGTGAATCCCCAAACCGGCCGCGTGCTCACCATCGTCAATCAGAAAACCGCGCTCGATAGCGGATTTACTCCTTGCTCCACCATCAAGCTGGTCACGGCCTTCGCCGCCCTGAATGAAGGCCTCATCGAACGCGACACGCCGGTGCATCTTACGCGCCGCACCAGCCTCGATCTCAGCAACGCCCTGGCGCATTCCAATAATCCTTTTTTCAAAATCCTCGGCGATCGCCTGGGCTACGAGCGGGTGGTACACTACGCCCGCCTGTTCGGCCTCGGTGAGAAAGCCGGGTGGGAGATCCCCGGAGAGCGCTCCGGCGCGTTGCCCGATGCTCCGCCGGGGCACGGCAGCGTCGGGATGATGACCGCTTACGGCGAAGGCATCGAGTTGACTCCTCTGGAACTGGCCGCCCTGGTTTCGGCAATCGCCAACGGAGGCACGCTCTACCATCTTCAATATCCCAGGAGCCAGGACGATATCGACCATTTCGTGCCGCACGTCAAGCGGCATCTGGATATCGCCAACTGGATAGCCGACGTAAAAATCGGGATGCGCGGCGCCGTGGACTTCGGTACCGCCCACCGCGCCGGCTACGATCAGACCGAACCCATCCTGGGCAAAACCGGAACCTGCCACGATTCCCGCGCGCTCAATCACCTCGGCTGGTTCGGCTCCTTCAACGACGTGGAGCGTAATCAACTGGTCGTCGTCGTGTTGCTCACCGGTGGATTCCGCATCAACGGTCCCATCGCCGCCGGCGTCGCCGGTTCTATTTATAAGCAACTCTCCCACGAAAACTTCTTCGCCACCAGCCGGCTGCTCTCCACCCAGATGTGCTGTTCCCGCTGACTTTTTCCATTTTGACCGTCCCGCGTACGCTCCCTTGATGTTCGCAGAGTACTAACGGTACTTATATCCCCTGGGACCTGCCGGCCACGCGCCGTAGTTACGTCTAACTGGCGCTAACTAAGTGCCGCCCTGTCTTCTCTTGCCCCGGCTTCCCCCTTCCCCTTCCCCGCCGGTCGATGTCGCCCTCCCGCTAACCTTAGTTATCGCCGCCGTAATAACGGCGGTGGGTGCCGTACTTCTCATCTTTGGATACAGAGGGTGCCTTGTGGGACTTATGTGCCCAAACTGTCATTTACATTTGTCAAAAGATCCGGGTAAACTCAGTCAGACGAAAGGAATTGGATGCTTATGCGAACCATTCGAAGCCAGCGGAGCAAAGAAGCACAGCGGGGCGCGGCCATGCTTGAGGCTACCGCCATTTTATTGCTTCTCTTCGGGCTGTTGTTCTTGGTCGTCGATTTATCGCTGGCCCTGTTCACCAAGACGACCTTGCAGTCCGCGGTGCAGGCAGGCGTACGTTTCGCCGTCACCGATCGCGTGGCCTCGGGCCAGACCTATATGAACGATTCCATCGTGCAGGTCGTGCAACAGAACTCCATGGGCATGTTGAACGGCTCTAGCGGCGCGTGCAAGATCGCCATCAACTACTACAACGCGGTTACGGGCGCGGCGAGTACCGGCAATCCCGGCGACGTGGTGCAGGTGTCCATCGCGAACTACCACTACACCCCCGTCGGGATTCTCAAAAGCGGCAGCCCCATCGGCATCACCGCCAGTTCGTCGGATGTTTTGGAGGCCTGCCCGCTGGCCGGCTGCCCCTCGGTAGCCAATCCCAACCCCCCCACCTGCCCATAAGTATGATTGGCCTGTCCAATAGAGGAGTGCAAACTATGTGCCGCAAGCGCAACCAAAAAGGCAATTCGTATATCGAGTTCGTGCTGGTCGCTTCCTTTTTCTTCGTGCCCGTCATACTCGGCATGATCACCCTGGGTATCGCCGTAGCCCGCAACTTTCAGGTCAACCAGCTCACCCGCGACATCGGCCACATGATGGCTAAGGGCGTCGATTTCTCGCAGCAGACGAATCAGAACCTCATCGTCAACGACCTGGCGAATGGCTTGAGCCTGCAGGCCAACAGCGGCAACGTCACCGGTAGCACCACCGGCAACGGCGTCTTGGTCTTGTCCATCTTCGAAAATCTGAATTCCTCCTGCGGCTGCACGAACTCGGGACATGTAGTGGTCGTGGCCCGGATCGTGATCGGCAACAATACTCTTTACACCAGTCCGTTCGGCACCCCCGCTTCCATCTCCAGTTCCGGAGCCGTGAACAATTACACGACGGATACCTCGGCGCGCGCCGACAATGTCTCCTCCGTAATCACCCTCGTTCCGGGCGGCCTGGCGTACATGACAGAGGGCGATTTCTCATTCAACGATCTGGGCGTGGTTGGATTCATCACGCACCTGGGCGCGTTCAACCGCGCCATATTTTAGGACGCACGGAGATACTTTCATGCCAACTGCCAACAACTCCCAAAAGCGTTCCAGGGGCGTAGCCATCATCTTAACTACCCTCACCCTGACCGTTACGCTGCCGCTGATCGGGTTGGGATTCGACGTCGGGACTCTCTATCTGATTCGATCGAAGCTATCCGCCGCCGCCGATTCCGCGGCGCTCGCCGGCGCCCGCGCCCTCAGCATTGGGGCGAATTCCGCAATCCAGACCTCCAACGCCTCCACCGTCGCCCAGGAATTCTTCAGCGCCAATTTCCCCAGCGGATATTGGAACTCCAGCGGCGCCAGCGCCACTGTTTCCGTGGACTCGACCAGCACGGTCAACTACCGGACGGTTACCGTCACCGCGACAGTGCAGGCGCCGCTATACTTCCTTCGCGTCTTTAATCACCAATCCTCCACGATCAATGTCAGCGGCCAGGCGGGCCGCAGAGACGTCATGATGATGCTGGTGCTCGACCGCTCCAACTCCATGAATCAGATTGTCGAGGGTACCGGCCTGTCGGCCTGCTCGATCATGATTACCGACGCCCAGGCGTTCCTGAACCACTTCGCCCCGGGCCGCGACGAAATCGGTTTGGTGGTATTCAGCGGTAGCACATACGTCTATCCGCCTACCACCACCTTTACCACCCCGGACGGCAACGGCAACACCATCGCATCGCTGATTTCTTCGATCACCTGCGAAGGCAGCACCAGCACGGCGGAGGCGTTGAACGCCGCATACGGTCAAATCCAGGCCGTCAACAGCACCACCCGCGAAAACGTAGTGATGCTCATGACCGATGGATTGCCCACCGGCATTACCGCCGACTTCTCGGCCGATGGCCTCGTGAAGAACGGCGATCATGGTTGCAATCCCACCGGCCCCGGAGTTTTCGCCGGCGGCACCGTCGGCGGCAACATGTTTCCCGGAGGCTCGCTCGGCCTCTCCGTCGCGACCGAACCAACCCTCGGCACCCCGGACGATGTTCCCATTCCAACCGGCAGCGGCTGCCACTTTTATTCCAATGAAGGAAACGTTTCACAGGACATTAGCCAGCTTCCTTCATCCGACTACTTCGGCAACTCCACCACCGGTAACTACACCGTTGCCAGTTCGGCTTATGGCCAGGCCGCCAATCTCAACGATGTCACCGATGCGCAAGGCGCCGTCTATGCCGCCATCAATGCCGCCGATAATCAGGCGACCGCGATTCGCACCAACGCTACATTGAAACCTTATATCTATACCATCGGCCTGTCCGGCGATGGCGCGGTGGACCAGTACCCGGACCCCTTGCTTCTAATGAAGATGGCCAACGATCCAAATTTGGCCGGACAGACCGGGGCCGGCGCGACATTCTACACCCAACAGCTGGGCCAGCCGCAAGGGCTGAACATCAACGCGCCGGACGCCACCCAGTTGGCCATGGCGTTCGACACCATCGCCAGGCAGATCAGCGTCCGTCTGTCACAGTAACCCTGGTTCGAGTGGCACAGCTCGGCCTGTGCCACCCCACTTACTTCTTAGCTCTCCCCTTAGAAGTCTCTTTGCTTGTCCTATCGGCGTTCATCGGCGTTTATCGGCGGCCAAATATGCTTTTTCTTAGCTCCACGCCTAAAATCAAAACCCGATGTTGGCCGCCGATAAACGCCCATAAAACGCGCCAAGAACCACCCACTCCAAATCCGCGAAGCGTCTCAGTTTGAATCTCGGGATTGCGGCGTACAGGCAGTATTCAACCTCACCTCGGCGTGACGTCGGCTCACGCTATGATGAAGAACGTGGGAGGGAGATTTACAGCGTGGCAAAACTTGTCTACGGATTGAGCCAGTCCCTTGATGGCTACGTTGACCACATGAAGCTTGGGCCGCCTGCGCCCGCGGCCTTCCGTCACTTCATCGGGCTGGTGCGCGGCGCGGCGGCCCTCATTTACGGTCGCCGCACCTACGAGATCATGCGTTATTGGGACGAAGATCTTCCCGATTGGGACGCGCAGGAGCGCGAGTTCGCCGTCGTGTGGCGGAGCCGGCCGAAGTGGGTCGTGTCGCGTTCCCTCAAGTCGGTTGGCCCCAACTCGACCCTTGTCGCGGGTGACTTCGAGAAGGCCATACGCAGGCTGAAGGCCGAGCTGCCTGGCCAGATTCATGTTGCCGGACCAGTCCTGGCGCAAAGCCTGACCGAGGCCGGTCTTATCGATGAGTATCGGCTCTACCTCCGCCCCGTCGTGCTCGGTGCTGGCCAGCCATTCTTCGCGGGCCCCCGGCCGCCGCTCCACCTGTTGGCCACCGATTTAATCGCCGATGACATGATTCGGTTGACGTACGTTCCCGCTTAATCGCCCGCCTCGCCCGGCGGACTCCGCCCGGAAATTCAAAACTCAAACTGAGATTCTACCCAAAGGCGCGCTCCGCCGCCGAGGGCATGGCTGCGCATGTACCGGCAGTTAGCATTGTCCCAGTAACTTCTGTCAGTTTGGTACTTCCCAGATCTAAGTACCGGTAGTGCGACTGTAACCCCTAAACTCCTCGGATTCATTTACATCCGTCAAAAACTTCGCGTACACTCGGTCTGACGGGGAAAGTACGATGCAAATTACAACAATCGCCGGCCGGAATAGACAAGACTCACAGCGGGGCGCAGCTATGCTGGAAGCCACCGCGATATTGCTGCTGTTGTTCGGCCTCCTCTTCCTGGTCGTCGATCTGTCCCTGGCGCTCTTCGCCAAGGCGACTTTGCAGGAGGCGGTGCGCGCCGGCGTCCGGTTCGCCGTTACCGATCAACTGGCATCGGGCCAATCGTATGTGAACGACTCGATCGTCCAGGTTGTCCAACAAAACGCCCTGGGTATGTTGAACGGCGCCAACGGGGCTTGCAAGGTCTCCATCAATTACTACAACCCGGTTACCGGCGCGGCCAGCACGGGCACGGGCGGCGACGTCGTGGAGGTTTCCGTGGTCGGTTTCCAGTACACCCCCGTGGGTCTCCTCAAGAGCGCCAGTCCGATCGCCATCACCGCCAGTTCATCGGATGTGCTCGAAGCCTGCCCACTGGGCGGCTGCCCTCCCGTCGCCAACCCAAATCCGCCAACCTGCCCGTAAGGATCGTTCAATATGTCCGCAACTGGAGGAAACCAAACCATGCGCCGCAATCGCAGCGAAAAAGGTAATTCGTATATCGAGTTCGTTTTAGTCGCATCATTTTTCTTCGTGCCCGTGATCCTCGGCATGGTCACCGTGGCCATCGCCGTGGTCCGCAATTTCCAGGTGAACACCCTGACTCGCGACGTGGGCCACATGATGGCCAAAGGCATCGATTTTTCGCAGCAGGCCAATCAGAATCTCGTCGCCAACGATCTGGCCAACGGACTCAGCCTGCAAGCCAACTCCGGCAATGCCACCGGCAGCACCGGCGGCAACGGCGTACTGGTCCTCTCGACTTTTCAGAGCTTGCCTTCTTCCTGCAACTGCACCAACGGCGGCCATGTAGTCGTAGTCAGCCGCGTGGTCATCGGTAACAATACGCTCTACACCAGCCCTTTCGGCGCGCCATCTTCCATCGATCCTACATCCGGACAGGTGGCCAACTATTCGACCGATACCGCGGCGCGGGCGGATAACATATCGAGCGTCATCGTCCTCGGGTCGGGCGGCCTTGCCTACATGGCGGAGGGAGACTTCGCATTCCGCGATCTCGGGATCACGGGATTTATAGCTAACTTGGGAGCGTTCAACCGCTCCGTGTTCTAAACCAACCGCAAACGGTAGAGGGAACCTATATGCAAAAAGAAACTGCTCGCAGAAAGCCT
>Ga0187871_10000618_pt1 | contig 33630 bp, 34 predicted proteins | sample June2016WEW_16_1_FD_132988 | JGI IMG/M metagenome (GOLD analysis project Ga0187871, IMG submission 132988) | Peatland microbial communities from SPRUCE experiment site at the Marcell Experimental Forest, Minnesota, USA - June2016WEW_16_10 | ecosystem: Environmental > Terrestrial > Soil >...
ACCGCCAGTGCTCTTGCCGACACAGGCGAGCGTAGCTCGCCCCTGGAGATTGGCCTTTTTGGTGGGGCAGGCTCGCAGCCTGCGGCGGCCTCGTAGGCCGCCTGCCTCGAAGCTCTGGCAGGCTTTTTTGCAGGGCTTGGTGGCATAGGCTTTAGCCTGTGGAGGCGAGCGTTGCTCGCCTGTGTCGGCAGGAGTACCGACACGGCACGCTGAGAGCGTGCGCCACGAGGGCTACTCAACTGAAATGGCCAGTCTCCACAGGCGAGGCTAGCTCGCCCAAGCCGGCTTTGGCCGCCCTCCAATCGGGCCCAGAGTGGCATTGGGCGAAACCGCCTGCCTGACCACACTGCGTGCCCCGGCGGTTTTCATCGGTATTGGTGGGCCGAAGGCTCACCCTGACTGGCCGCGAGGCCTGCCCCACGCGCGGCTTTAATTTCGCCCCGCAGCGGCGAGCGTCGCTCGCCGCAGAGCGGGCCTGCGAGGCCCGCGCAGGCTGCGAGCCTGCCCCACTTGCTCGGCACACAACTACCGCGGCCGCTTCAGCCCAATCCCGCCACAAACCGATCCACAAACCGCCCGATATCCTCAACCGTGTTATACATCGGCGCCGGCGCCACCCGCAAAATGTCCGGCTCCCGCCAATCGCACACCACCCCGGCGGCCGCCAGCCGCTCCCATACGGCCCGCACCGAGCCTGGCACCCGAATCGAAAGCTGCGCCCCGCGCCGCTCCGGATCTCTCGGCGTGACAATCGAAAATCCGCGGTCCGCATGCCCATCCAACAACGATTCCAAGGCCCCAGTCAACTCCACGCTCCGCGCCCGCAACCGCTCCATGCCGGCCTCGTCAAACAAATCCATGGACGCCCGTAGCGCCGCCAGCGCCACTACCGGCGGATTGCTCACCTGCCACCCCTCCGCGCCGGGGGTAGCCACGAAATCCGGCCCCATGCGGAAGCGCGTTTGCAACTCATGGCCCCACCACCCTGCAAACCGCGGCAGCCCGTCATCCCGCGCGTGCCGCTCGTGAACGAAGCAACCCGCAATGCTCCCGGGTCCGCCGTTCAGATACTTGTAAGTGCACCAAACCGCGAAGTCCGCATTCCAGTCATGCAGCTTCAGCACCAGGTTCCCCGCCGCGTGTGCCAGGTCAAATCCAACGACGCTTCCAACCGCATGACCCACCCGCGCCACGCGCGCCATATCGAATGACCGGCCCGAAGAGTAGTTGATCCCGCCTATCAGAACCAGTGCGACTGACTCGCCCTCCCGCCCCAGAAACTCCTCTAACTCATCTTCCCCCGCAACAGTCACCACCGACTCGGCCGGATCGAATCCTTGAAACCGCACCTGCGACTTCACCGCATACCGATCCGAAGGAAACGCGTGCTCCTCCATTACGATCCTGTGCCGCCTCGCTGTCGGCCGGTAGAACGAAACCATCATCAGATGCAGATTCACCGTGAGTGCGTTCATGGTCACAACTTCCAGTGGCAAGGCCCCCACCAGCCGCGCCGTCTGCTCGGTCAGCAGCTTGCCGTACTCCACCCAGGGATGCCGCGCCCGAAAATGGCCCTCCACGCCCAGCAATTCCCAGTCCTTCAACTCCCGCTCCACATAGCCGCGCACGCTCTTCGGTTGCAATCCCAATGAATGCCCGCAAAGATACGCGCACTCGCGCCCATCCGCCGCCGGAGGAATATAAAATCGATCCCGGTAGTCCAAGGTCAACCGCGCCCCACAAACGGCATGTTAGTGGCCATTACCGTCATAAACTGAACATTAGCATCCAGCGGCAGACTCGCCATATACAAAACGGCGTCGGCCACATGCCGCACATCCATCACCGGCTCCGCCTTCCTCGACCCGTCCGCCTGCGCCACGCCCTCCGCCATGCGCGCCGTCATGTCGGTGGCCGCATTGCCGATATCGATCTGCCCGCAGGCGATACCGTACTTCCGTCCGTCGAGCGATATGCACTTGGTCAGCCCGGTAATGGCGTGCTTGGTCGCCGTATAGGGCGCGGAGTTGGGCCGCGGCACGTGCGCGGAAATCGAGCCGTTGTTGATAATCCGCCCGCCCCGCGGCGTCTGCGCCTTCATCGTTTTGATAGCCTCCTGCGCGCACAGAAACGCACCCGTCAGATTGACGCTGACCACCGCGCTCCACTGCGCGAAGCTCAGGTCTTCCATCGGGATGCCGGGCGCGCCCACCCCCGCGTTGTTGAACAGCAAATCCAACCGTCCGAAAGCTTTCTTGGCGCTCCCGAACAGCGCGCGCACCGCGTCGGGATCGCCGACGTCCGCCGGTAACGCCAGCATCTTCCCTCCGCCCGCGCGAGCCATACCGGCTGTCCGCTCCAGTTCGGCGGCGCGCCGCCCCACCAGCACCACGGCATATCCCGCGGCCTGCAACGCCACGCTCACCGCACGTCCGATGCCGCTCCCCGCGCCGGTCACCAGCGCGACCCTGCCTTCATTCGCCATATTTATCGCCCTCAGGCGCGGCCGGCGAAACCGCCTGCCCCACCACAACTGCACCCACGGGACTGATTTTTGGTGGCCGGGCAGGAAGGCGCGGGATAAATCCCGCCCCCCAAGCCTTTGGCTTTCCGCCCTTGGTGACGGCCCCCGGCCGTCCGTGCTGGAGTCCCGCCGCACAACTAACGCGGTACGACGGCGCTTTCCTTAGCGCCCCCGCCCACACGATACGGCGTCTTCGCCGCCCCCAGATCGTTACCCATCAACCGAATGCCGCGGCTCTTAGCCCCCGCAATCTCCAGAAACAATGCCGTGCCCGGAAGCGCGTTCGAATTCCGCACCGTCGCGTCTTCTACATTCATAAACCGGATTGCAGGCGCGCCAACCGCGGCCGGCCTCCCCCGGAACCCATCCAGTTCCAAATCCTGCACATCCTCCACCCGCAGCGCACTCTGCCACTTCGCCGACGCCGGCTTGTCCCAGATCACTTCCACGTCCTTCAGCTTCAAATTGCGCGCCCACCGGACTTGCATGGCATCCACCGTCTTCTGCAGCGGCGAATCCGGATCGTTCGACACGAACAGTCTGATGTTGTCCAGGCTAACGCCGTCCAGCCAGCTATCCGGATGCCCGTGGATCGTCGAAGTTCCCTGCCCCCGCGCCACCACGTTCCGGATCAGCACATTGCGAATCGACCCAGCGGGCGGCTGATCGGGGTGCGGCTGGCCATCCACCTCGCTGCGCCGCTTGATTTCGAAATGGAAGGGATCGCCATCGCCCCACCAGAACCAATCGTGGCGGCGGCATTCGATGGTCAGGTTCGAGAGCACCACGTCGCTCACATAGCCGCCGTCGTAGAGCATGAAGGCGACGCCCCGGTTCGAGTCGCGGATGACGGTGTTGTCCACGGTCACGTGCCGGATGCAATTCATATTCCCATCGCAAAACTTCAGCGCGCTGGAAGCCGACGACAACCGGCAGTTCGTCACCGTAATGTTCTCGCACGGCAGTGCCGGTCCGTAGATATTGGAAGACCACAGCACGATGGCGTCGTCGCCCGTCTCGATCGTGCTGTTCGAAATATGTACGTCTTTGCATCCGTCGGGATCGATGCCATCGGCCCACACCGCCTCTTTCAGGCTGGATTGCACGTAAATGCCGTCAATCGTCAGACGCTCGCAGGCGTAGGGGTTGATGGTCCAGCTTCGCGAACGCACGAACGACAACCCGGCAATGCGCACATCTTTACAGCGCAGCAGCAGGACCAGGTGCGGGTACATGGTCTCCGTTGGAAAGCCCGCCGGAAACGACCGCATCAGGGGTTTGCCCAAAGACTTGGCCAGGGCGGAGGCCAGCAGCATGTTCTCGCGGATTAAGGCGTCGTCGAAATCGCCGTTGGGCAGCCACATGTACGACGCCTGGCCGTCCACCGTGCCCCGCCCCTCGATGGTGATGTTATCCACGCCCTCGCCGTAGAGCAGCGCGGCTTTGTCGAAGGCTTTGCTCTCGAGCGAGGCGTAGAGCGTCGCGCCGGAATCGATCAGCAGCCGCACATGGCTGCGCAGATGCAGCGTGCCCGACGTGTATTCGCCGGGAGGCAGATACACAGTGCCGCCGCCCGCTGTGCCGGCTGTGTCGAGAGCCTTCTGAATAGCGGCCCCCGCATCGCCGGATTTGCGCCCGGTGGCGCCGTAATCTTTCACATTGAAGATAGCCTCGGCGGCCGCAGCGGTGGAAACGCCGGCCATCAACATGGCGACCAACAGCGCACGCATTGTTCAAGCCTGTTCTTCGGGTCCGGCAGGTTCGATGGGCGCGCTCCCGACCGGCGCGGCCTCCTGCACAGGTCCGGGCTCGACCACCGGTTCAGGCTCTGGAATTGGCGCAGCCTCGGGAATTGGCGCAGCCTCGGGAACCGGTTCAGGCTCTGGAATTGGCGCAGCCTCGGGAACCGGCGCAGCCTCGACCGCCGGTTCAGCCTCGGGAACCGGCGCGGACTCGTGGACTGCCGGGCCCGCATGCGCCGCCTCATCCAGCGGCACCTCGCACTCGCAACAATCGCTGCATCGCCCGCATTTCGCGCACAAATGGTTCGCGCAGGTGTCCTTCGTGCACCACACGCAAATGCGCGTGGATTCCTCTCCGCAGATCGTGCAATTGAACGGCATGCTACTTCTTCTCCGTCTTCGAAGCGGCGTTGGGCTGCTTGGCCAGGATGCCGCGGCAACGCTGCGCTTCGTGATCCATCACCGCGCATTCCTGTTCGTGCGTGGCCGCCAGGTCTAGGATATAGCGCTGGAAGCGCTCGCGGTTCGCGCCGTTCTCGGCCATCTGGCTGTTCAGCAGGTCCGCCACCGCCGGATTCCAGTATTTGCGAACCCCCTCTTCAATGGAAAACAGCGTTTTTTCAAGCGACAGCAAGCGGAAAAAGGTGGCCAGATCGGCCGAAAGCTTTTCGGGTGAGTTGGCCAATGCCGACGCCTCGGTAGCCAGCGCCTTGGCCTGCACCTTACTCTCATTGAGCTGCGTGATGTATGTGTCCGGCGCGCCATTCTTCGCCATTTCCTTGGCGTCGACCTGTTCCAGCACCGGGACCAGGCGCTGCGCGTGCGCCGCGATTTCTTTCAGCACCGGCCGAATGTCCCAATCCGGCTCGATGCCTTTTTCCTGTGCGCGGAAGTACATCGACAACGCCAGCGCCAACAGCAGTGCCCGAACGCAGCAAGCTCGCATATCTCATTTCAATCTAGCATCGTGAGACTCCACCCTGCCCAAGATGGAGTGGGGGGGGCGGGCTTCAGCCCGCGCGGGGCTTGAGCCCCGCTCTTCCTCAAACCAAGTCCGCCTGTCCATTCGGAAAGCTGGAGAGTGCCTGACGCGATACGCCCAGCAGCTTGACGGCGGCGGTCACGGTCCGGTTGTGCGCCTCAGTGATCTCGGGCGTATGATTTCGCCGGAGTGCGGCGGATTAAACATCGGCATCTCTTCATCGTGCGCGTCAGGTGCAGGATTCACTCGTCCCGCCCCCCGGCCCATTGAACCACCTCCTCGATTCGACTGACCATGCCGCCTCGCCTACACTGGAGTTGGGCGGGGGTGGATCCCGCGCCCCCCGCCTCAGGGCGCAAGCCGTACACCCATCATCGAGCCCAGTACTTGTCTGAAGGTCACAGCCTCCGGGGTAGTAGAATCGACGATTCGGTCGAGGAAAAAGAACCGCGTGGTGCTGGGCGATTGCGCTCTCGCCTTGTTCTCTAACGCAGGGACGGTCGTCAGATCCACCCTCGTCACCGTCCAGAGCTCGTTGAAACCTTTCGCTTTGGCCTTGAGGTGGCTCTTCTCCACCTCCCCGAGGCGATTCCAAATATTAGAGGCGTCCGTGCCCCCCTTCAGTTCGATCGCGACCAACTTCCGCTCCTCGGCGTCGAGTTGCTGTGTGATACTCACGTCTGGGTCGGAGGCCACGCGGACCACAACGCGGAGCTTCGAGTCATTCACGAACCCAAGTTGGCGGCCTTTGACTTTGGGATTGTATGGCGAGAGCAGCGATTTCAGCAGCGTGAAGAACGTATCAATCGCGCCCTGCCCGACCTTCACATTGCCGCCGCCTTTGAATTGCGGCCCGAGCGTTAGGAGTTGGAGTTCAAAAACTGTCCCGAGCGACACGCTTTTGATTGCCTCAACGAGCATGCCACCGGTGGCGCGTAGGCTACGGCAAAGCGTAGGAAGGGACGGTTCGGTGCGCGGGTCGACGAGGCCATCGTCCTCCATCCGCTGAAACCGTTTGAAAGGCCCTTGATCGTAGAAAGCCTTGCACGAAAACCCATACAAGAGCCGGTAGTACCCAAGAAGGTGAGCATTACGCTTCAGGAGGTACGGAACCGGGAGGAACGTTTCGCCCCTGAGATGAAATGATGCCAGACGCTTGAGGCTCGTGGCGTCTGCGAACAACGCCAGTTCGCCATCGAGAGTAGGCAGATCAAACGTGGCAGCTTCAATCGTTTCCTTCAACGCATTATGGAGATACCGCTCTTTCACCGCCTGAAGGCGGGCGTAGAAGTCGATCTGGGTGGCAGGCCTAAGAACTGGGATTGGCTCTTGGAGCCGAGCGTCAGCCTCGCCTGATGGGAGCTTCTTCATGAAGCGCTACTCGCACTTTGACGACTTCCGAAATATGAGCCAGTAGCTATGCTGCCTCCGAGTGTGGTGCGCGTTTTTCCATTTCGGATCGATGATCGGACCGTTCCGGATCTTGATAATGCAATCGCACGCGCGGAAGCCGGCCTTTCGCGCAGCTTCGATGAAATCGACGTGCGCCCAATTGTAACGGTGATGATGAATGTAGTCGGTGATTTTGCAGAACAGGATTCCTTCCAGCCTCAGGACGCGGTACGCCTCCCGGACGAACGGCGGGTACGTATGAGTAAAAGTGTACTGGTTCTCTTTCGACGATCGCAGTACAAGCCCGAATCGCACGTTGAAATCTTTCTCATTATCCTTTCCCTGATTCGGAATGTGAGGCGGGTCGTACACGACGACATCCACGGATTCATCCCGGAAAGGCATATTCGTGTTGTCGGCGACCACATCCGGGTGGTGTAGAATCTCGATATCCACACCGAAAACGGGCCTCTTGCTACCTCGCCAGAACCTGCCGCCATTGATGGTGGCATCCAGAATCAGCTTTGGACGCTGGCGCGGATAGAACGCCAGCATGCTTTCCAGCAGTTCTGAATCGTCGCCGTCCCACACGGACCCCAGCGGACTGTAACCGGCTTCCTGGATCCCGGCTTTGGCGCTCTGTTTAGCCATGAATGGCAATTCGATTTGGTTCATTGTATCAGGGCGCTTCCTAAGGAGCTCCACAAATCAAACATCGGCATTGGGCGCGCGGCCGATTAGGCGACCTGGGACGCCGCCGCAGACAGAGCGCCTGCCCTGTAATATGCTATCAATTTGATTCGTGCCCCGACTCGCCATCCCCCTCCTTATCGCCGCCCTGACAGCCCCCGCCGCCGCGCTGGACCTGACCCACGCCACTCTCGTAACTCCCCCCGCACTCACGGCCTCCGAAGCCAAGGCCGTCGAACTCCTGATCGACGAAGTCGACAAGCGCTCCGGAATCCGCTGGGACACCGCCGCGCAACCCACCTCAGCCCCCACAACCATCGAAATCGCCCGCACTACCGGCCCCGCCGAAGGTTACCGCATCCAAACTGCCGCCCACACAGTAACCATCGCCGGCAACGACGCCCGCGGCATCCTGTTCGGCATCGGCCGCCTCCTCCGCGAATTGCGCATCGCGCGCGGCTCCGTCCACCTTCCCGATAATTTCGCCGAACAGAGCGCCCCTCGCTACCCATTACGCGGCCACCAACTTGGCTACCGTCCGAAATCCAATACCTACGACGCCTGGTCCGTCCCCGTCTTCGAGCAATACATCCGCGACCTCGCCGTCTTCGGCTCGAACGCGGTCGAGCTGATCCCGCCGCGCTCCGACGATGCCGCCGACAGCCCGCACTTCCCCCTCCCGCCCATGCGCATGATGATCGAGCTCTCCCGCCTGCTCGACGCCTATGGCCTCGACGTCTGGATCTGGTATCCCGCCATGGACCGCGATTACACCGACCCCGCCACCGTCGAAGCCGCCCTCCACGAATGGGGCGAGGTCTTCCGCCAACTGCCGCGCATCGACGCCGTATTCGTGCCCGGCGGCGATCCCGGCCACACCGCCCCCCAGCCGCTGATGGCGCTGCTCGCCAAAGAGACCGAAGTCCTGCATCGTTACCATCCGCGCGCGCAAATGTGGGTCTCGCCGCAAAGCTTCAACCAGGCCTGGCTGGATGAATTCCTCGCCATCCTGCGCAACCAGCAGCCCGCTTGGCTCTCGGGCGTCGTCTTCGGGCCGCAAAACCGCATGCCCCTGCCCGACCTGCGCGCCGCCGTGCCAGCGCGCTATCCCATCCGCCACTATCCCGACATCACCCATAACATCCAGTGCCAGTTTCCGGTCCCGGATTGGGACCCCGCCTGGGCGCTCACCGAAGGCCGCGAAAGCATCAATCCGCGCCCCCTCGAAGAGGCGCGCATCTTCCGCCTCTTCCAGCCGCTCACCATCGGGTTCATCAGCTACTCCGAAGGCTCCAACGACGATGTGAACAAATTCGTATGGAGCGCGCTGGGCTGGAATCCGGACCAGGATGTCACCGATATTCTGCGCCAGTACAGCCGCTACTTCATCGGCGATGCGTTCCACGAAAGCTTCGCGCAGGGCTTGCTGGCGCTCGAGCGCAATTGGCACGGACAGCTCGCGGCCAACACCGGCGTGGATGGCACGCTCGCTCAATTCCAGGCCATGGAGCAGGCCGCGCCGCCCCCCGTGCTGCGCAACTGGCGCTTCCAGCAGGCGCTCTATCGCGCCTATTACGACGCCTACACCCGCCAGCGTCTGCTCAACGAAACAACATTGGAAGACCAAGCCATGCACAAGTTGCGCCAGTCGCGCGACACCGCCGCCGCAGCAGCCATCTTGGACCGCGCCGTGCAGCAGCCGGTCGCCCCCGCATGGCACGCGCGCATTTTCGAGCTCGCCGAAGCGTTGTTTCAATCCATCGGCATGCAGTTGAGCGTGCCGCGTTACAAAGCCATCGGCGTGGATCGCGGCGCAACCCTCGACACTCTCGACGTCCCCCTCAACAACCGCCTGTGGCTCGAGCGCCAGTTCGCCGACGCCCCCGCCGACCCCGCCACCATCGATCGCATCCTGAACTGGACCGATCCCGGCCCCGGCGGTTTCTACGACGATCTGGGCGACCCCGCGCGCCAGCCCCATCTACTGCGCGGCAGCGTCAGTCTCGAATATCGCCCTCACTGGCCCCGGTCCTGGTGGACCTATGCCGAATCGTTCTACGATGAGCCTTTACAAATGCGCTACTCAGGTCTCGATCCATCGGCGCAGTATCGCATTCGCGTGGTCTACGCAGGCGACAGTCCGGGCCGCAAAATCCGCCTCGTGGGGCAGGCGTCTACGCCTGCGGCGGGTCTCCAGACCCGCCCGTCGGTTTTCGAAATCCATCCCCTCATGCTCAAGCCTCAACCCGTCCGCCCCATCGAATTCGACATCCCCCGCGCCGCCACCGCGCTGGGCACCCTGGACCTCTCCTGGTATCGTGAAGCCGGCCTCGGCGGCAACGGCCGTGGCTGCGAAGTAGCCGAAGTCTGGTTGATCAAAAAATGAATACACCCTGGGAAAACCCCGTCAAAAAACGCCTCCGCGAAGGGCTGCCTGTCGTCGCGGCCACCATCACAGTCGCCAACCCGGACGTCGCCGCCCACGCCGCCGCGCTCGGCTTCGATTTTCTGTGGGTCGAGATGGAACACTCGCCTATCACCCTTGAAACTCTGCGCAACATTGTGCTGGCCACCCGCGGCCTGCCCGCGCTCACCTTCGCGCGCGTGCCGGTGAACGAAATCTGGACCGCCAAGCGCGTGCTGGATGCCGGCGTAACCGGCGTCATGTTCCCCTTCACCAGCACGCCCGAACTGGCCGCGCAAGCCGCCGCCGCCTGCCGCTATCCGCCGGCCGGCCGCCGCGGATCGGGGCCCGTGCTCGCGCGCACCACCTGGCCCGCCGGCGAAGCCAACTATCACGATTCCGCCGACGCCAACGTGATGGTCATCATCATTATTGAAGAAGCGCGCGCCGTCGAGCGTATCGATGAAATCGCCGCCACGCCCGGCGTCGACGCACTCTTCATCGGCACCAGCGATCTGTCATTTTCGCTCGGCCTGCGCGGCAATCAGGACGACCCCAAGCTGCGCGCCGCCATCGCGCGCATCGCCGAAGCCGGCCAGCGCCACGGTAAGTTCCTGGGCCGCCCCGCCGCCAATCCGGAGAGTGCCAAACGCTACATGGAGCAAGGCTTCCTGCTCTTCCAGGGACCCACCGACATGGGCCTCATGGCGTCGGGCGCAAAACGCTATCTTGAGGCGCTTGAAAGAGGGAGAGAAACGCCGCAACCGCAGGCCCTGTATTAACGTCTGTTTCCCACAGTGGCAGTCCGCCTCATGGCCGCAAGCGTCCCGGTTCTCCTGTTCGCCCAAACCTGGAGCGCCCGCCCGCCGCGCGTGATCTTCCGATCCGAGCCGGAGTACAGCGAAGAAGCCCGCCGCGCCGGCGTGAATGCAACGATTAACGTGAGTCTCGTGGTCGGCGAAGACGGCGTTCCGCGTGACATCCGGATCGTCCGCGGCGCCGGCTTCGGCCTCGATGAAGTCGCCGCCCGCACCATCTCATCCTGGCGCTTCGAGCCCGGCACAAAGGAGGGCAAGCCCTTCCCTGCACCCACCCATGTGGACCTCCACTTCTCCGTCCTGGACAAACCCCATCACGGGCAAACCGCGCGTCTCAACTTCAGCCTCCCCGCGGACGTGTCAAGACCCGAGTTGCTCGAGGGCGAAATCCCGTCGAACCCCGAGATTCCCGCCGATTCGTTTCTGCGCGTGCGCCTCACCGTCGGCCCGGTTGGCCAACCCATGCGCTTTCAAACACTCGATACCAATAACCAGGATTGGACCGAGCATGCCTTGCTGGAAATGGCCGGCTGGCGCTTTCGCCCCGCCATGCGCGACGGCAGTCCGGAAGAGGTCACCGGCGTTTTCGAGCTGGCGACTAGCCAGTCTGTGCCGGAGAATCGTCCCACCTTGACCCGCGCCAAGACCATCTCGCCGCCTGAAGCTCAGGACGCTACGCTGCCCGCGCCGCAGCCGATCTCGCCGCCCGATCACGCCATCTTCGATGGCTATTTCGACGGCTATCCCCGCCGCGTAACCTGCAAATGGGAGCCCAGCCCCGGCGCGGTTTCGTACATCTTGGAGTGGGACTACATGGATCGGGAGGCCTGGCACACCGAATCCCAGGGCATCCCGGGCTCCGCGTATCCAGTCGCCGCCACCGAAACTACCTTCGACTTTGTCGGCGCCCAGCCCGGCCGCTGGCGCGTCTGGCCCGTGAACGCACGCGGCCAACGCGGCAATCCCAGCCCGTGGCGCACTTTCCGCTACGTGAATTGATCAATGCGTCAGCGCCGCCACCCAACTCTTCACCATGGTTTGAAACGTCTTCGGCGCAAACGGCTTGGCGATGAACCCGGAGAAGCCTGCCCGCCATGCCGCCCCGGCTCTTTCCGCGCTGGCGGTCAGCGCCACAATCGGAATGTGCGGATAGTCGCACCATCCGCGCACTACTCGCGCTATCTCCAACCCGCAGCGATCCGGCAGGCCCAGATCGACCAACAGCAAGCGTGGCTGCGTGTACCGCAAGGCCAGGATCGCACCCTCGCAACTATCCACGGACAACATATCGATGCCCGCCGATTCCAGTAATATTTGAACCAAACTGACGACGGAAGAATCGTCCTCCACCAGGCATACGTCCACATGTTTGGCGGTTCTCCGCATTTGCTGGCGGGCGCTCCAGGCAGATTCGACTTCCATCTGGCTCATCGTCATTGTACATATCCCCACAAGCTCCTCATCGGCGCAATTGTCGAAAACCGCCGGTGAGATTTTGCCGAAAGCTGAAAGCTGAAAGCTGATACCTGCTACCTGATAGCTACTCCACCCGCGCCGCGCAACGCGCCATCCCCACCGCCATCCGCTCCGGCTGATTGGCATCCTCGGGCGCCAACGCCTGCAACTCCCGCAGCGCGGACCACGTCTGCCGCGCGCTCCCGTATCCCTCCAACGCCTCCCGCCATCGGCCCAGCCGCTCGTTGGCCGTCGCCGCGCCCGTCTGGCTGCGCGCCAAGTCCGTTCTGGCGCTGACCTGCCCTGCCTCGGCCGCCACGATCTCCCCCGCGGCCTTGCCCGTCTGCCGATAATGGCCCAGCGCCGCTTCCGCCCGATCCATGCGCAATTCGATATCTCCCGCCGCCAGACCGGCCCGAATCCGCATGCGCATCAGATTCGAGTCCTTCGAGCGCGCCAGCACGCCGTCCAGCAGGGTCATCGATTCGATCGCATACCCCAACGCTGCCGGAAAGTCGCGCCTGTCCATCAGCACCTGTGCCAGCTTCAGATCGCAGTTGGCTACATCGGAGAGGATCTCGATGTTCCGCGGATCCGCGGCGCTGAGCTGCCGGCTCAGAACCAGCGCCTTTTGCGCGTGACCCAACGCGCCCGCCGTGTCGCCCGACTTGCGCAGCGCATTCACCACGTGCAGCTCCGTCACGGCCAGGCTGCGCTCGAGCATCCGATTGGCTGGGTCGGATTTCACTTGCGCCTCCATGATCGACACCGCCGCCAGCACCAGCGGCACCGCTTCCTTCCCTTTGCCGTTGTCCATCAACACTTGCGCCAGGCGCGTGGACATGTTCGCCACCTCGGTCCGGTCCAGGGCGTTTCCAGGATCGCCCGCCGAGATTTCCTGAATCATGGCCAGCGCCCGTCGCGCTTGTTCCTCCGCAGCCGCGTGCTGGCCCGCCGTCGTCTCGGCGTCCGCCAATACCAGCAGACTGTCGTAGAGATCCTTCTTCGCCAGCGGCGAACCCGGATACTCCTTTACCAATCCGTTCACTATCTCCAGCGCCAGCCGGTAGCGCGCCAAGGCCTCCTCCGGCTTGCCCATATTCGAGATTCCCTCGGCGCCCGCCAGGTCTCCCCAATTGCGCAGCGTGGCGGCCAATTGCCGCCGCGTGTCCAAATCCGGCGGCAGCTTCCGCACCGCGGCTTCGGCCCGCGACACCGCTTTGCGGTAGTTTTCGTTGGCGCCCGGCAGATCGTTGGTGCTGTACAGAATGTCGGCTTCCGAGGCGTACGCCGACGCCAGCGCCCGCTGGTTCAAGCCCCTCGCATCGCGCGCCACCAGCCGTTCACCCGCCGCCACCGCCTTCCGGGCGCTGGCCAGTGCGCCGGCTGTGTCGCCCAAGTTCGAGTAATACGAATTCCCCTGCACGTTGCCGATCTTGACATAGGCTTCCACTAACTCGCGCTGCAGCGAAGCATCGCCGCTCTCGTGCGAAAGTTTATCCAGATAAACCAGCGCATCTTTCACCAGCATCCGCCGCACCGGCGTGGAACCGGGCAGAGGCTCGATGGCGTCGTGGAAATCAAACACCACCGCATGCGCCAATTGGCGTACGTCGTTGAACCGCTGGTTGGCGATGCGCGCCTCCCAGGCCGTGGCGGCGATTCCGCCGACGAGCGCGAACAAAACCAGCGCCGCCGCCGCCACCGGCGCTTTGTTCCGCCCGGCGAACTTGGCGATCCGGTATCCGCGCGTGGCGGGTCTCGCCATCACCGGATATCCCGCAATATAAAGGCGCAGGTCTTCGGCCAGCAAATCCGCCGACGCGTAGCGGCGTTCCGGCTCCTTGCGCAGCGCCATTTGCACGATGTTGTCCAGATCGCGATCCAGGCGCCGGCCCCCGTGTTGGCCGAGCGGCCGGGGAACTTCCGCGGTGATGGCCTGGGCCAGTTCCAACGCGCTGCCCGTGTTGCCGTACGGCCGCCGGCCGCTCAGCAGCTCATACAAAAGCACGCCCAACGAGTAAGTGTCGCTGGCCGTCGAGATGGGCGCGCCGCGCACTTGTTCGGGACTGGCATACTCCAGCGTCATGGCGCCCGCGCCGGTCTTGGTCCGCTGCGCCGACCCGTCCAGCAGTTTGGCGATCCCAAAATCCAGCAGCATGGGCCGCCCTTCCCCCGTCACCAGAACGTTGCCCGGCTTCAAGTCCCGGTGCACGATCAGGTTGCGGTGCGCATACGAAACCGCCCCACAAATCTTGCGGAACAGTTCCAGAATTTCGCGCAGGGCAGGCTGGCGTTCCGCCACGTAGCGGTCCACCGGGATGCCCGCGACATACTCCATCACCAGAAATGGCCGGCCATCCCGCGTGCTTCCGCCGTCCAAGAGCCGCGCGATGTTGGGGTGCTCCAAGCCTGCCAGAATCTGCCGCTCCTGGCGCAGGCGCGCCACCATGGCCGGGTCGGTGTCCTGCACAATTTTCACCGCCACCAATTTGGAGAATTCGTCGTCGGCCCGCACGGCTTTGTACACCACGCCCATGCCGCCGGCGCCGATTCGCTCCATCAGCCGGTAACGGTCCAGCGTGGCCGTGTCGCTGCCGGCAGCCAGGCTGGCCGCCTCGAACCGCGCTTCATTGCGAATGGCCGGCTCGCTCCACATCGGGTTGCCCGCGGCTTCCGTGGACCCGCGCAGCAGATCCTCCACGGCGTGGCGCAACGGCTCGTCGCCATGGCAGGCGACGGCCAGAAACGCCGGGCGCGCGCCGGCTTCCAGGTCCCAGGCCTCCTGGAAGAGCTCTTCTACACGCAACCAAAAGGATTCAGCTTGGTCCGATGGCATTTTGCAAGTCGTTTTGCAGCCAGGCCCGCGCGAACGTCCAATCGCGTTCCACCGTGCGTAGCGAACATTCCACCCCGGTGGCGCTCAACACCTCGCAGGTTTCATCCGCGGTCAAACCGCCGAAGAAGCGCAACTCCACCACCCGCGACTGCCGCGGATAGTGTTCGCCCAGGCGATCCAGCGCGTCGTTGATCTCCAGCACGTCCGACTTCAGCGCCGGATCGTCGATCCGTGCATCCACGATCACCGGCGCCACGCCTCCCCCCCGCTTGGCGGCGTGCCGTTTGCGGGCATGGTCCACCAGGATGTTCCGCATGATCCGGGCGGCCACGCTCAGGAACTGCGCCCGGCTTTGCCAATCCATGTGCTGCACGCTGGGCAGTTGCAAATAGAGCTCGTGCACCAGCGCGGTCGGCTGCAGAGTCCGATCGCCGCTTTCGCCGGCGAACAGCGCGGACGCCAGCCGGCGCAATTCCCTGTATACGGCAGCGGTCAGGCGGGAGAGGGCGTCCTGGTCGCCGCCGCGCCAGTCCTGGAGGCATCGCGTGATGTCGCCAGGCGCGGCTTTTTCGTCCTTGCTGGCGGGCATGGCTTATCTTTACTTTACTTGTTTTCCGCCTAGTGGGGCAGGCCTCCAGGCCTGCGCGGGTTCTCCAGAACCCGCCCTTCGGCGAGCGAAGCTCGCCTCTGGAGGAATGGGAGGGCGGGCTTTAGCCGGCGCGGGCTTCAGCCCCGCAGGTAGCGGGCCTGCGAGGCCCGCGCAGGCTGCGAGCCTGCCCCACTACGGCGTATGAAATAAATGGCGGGTTTCTCCGCCGCTTTGCGCCTTAAGGGAGACAGCATCACCACCAAGGAGAGTTCATGACTAAGACGAGGCCAGCCGCGCTGGCCATACTAGCGGCAATTTACATGACAATGGCGAACGGGACACCCGCGGCGCAGGCGCAGACTTTCAAGGTGCTGCACACGTTTGGAGGGCCGGGAGATGGAGGAATTCCCTACGGAGGACTCGTCCGAGACTCGACGGGCAATCTCTACGGTACGACTCAGCTCGGCGGCGTCGCCGGATCCAACTGCATAAATGGCTGTGGGGTGGTGTTCAAGGTCGACAAGACCGGCAATGAGACGATTCTGTATAGCTTCACTGGGGGAACGGACGGCGGAAGCCCGGTTGCAGGCCTGCTCCAGGACTCGGCCGGCAATCTCTACGGCACCACCCTGCTCGGCGGCAGTACCGTCAACTGTGGGTCCGGCTGCGGAGTCGTATTCAAGCTGGACACGGCCGGCAACCAGACGGTGCTGCACACCTTCCTGGGAAGCGGTTCGCGGGCGGCCGACGGCGCGCAGCCCGAAGGAGTGCTGATTGAAGACGCCAAGGGCAACCTCTACGGCACCACCGCCATCGGCGGCGAAAACGGCGGGGGGACCGTTTTTAAGCTCTCCACGACCGGCAAAGAGACGGTCTTCAGCTTCGGAAACGACGCGCAGCAGCCCACTAATCTCGGTGAACAACCCCTGGCAGGCGTAATCCGCGACACGCAAGGCAACCTCTACGGCACCAGCGCGGGCGGCACGAACTCGTCTACCCCGCCAACAGGCTCGGGGGTAGTGTATAAGCTTAGCGAAGCCGAACTGGCCGGCAACAGCGAGGGGACCATACTCCACATCTTCACAGGGTTCACTGGAACCGTCCCGGACGGGTCGGTACCCTACTACGGAAGTCTGCTCCGCGATTCCGCGGGCAATCTCTACGGCACCACTTACGTAGGCGGAATCGTCGGCAACTGTCCGGCCGGTGCTGGCTGCGGAACAATATTCAAACTGGATGCGGCCGGCGCGGAAACCATACTGTACAACTTCACCGGCGGAGCGGATGGGGGATATCCGGCAGCCGGCCTCATCCGCGACTCGGCCGGCAATCTCTACGGCACTGGAATCCTGGGCGGCACTTCGAACGCCGGAGTCGTGTTCAAGTTGGATACGGCCGGCACGTTGACAGTGCTGCACAACTTCACCGGCGGAGCGGATGGCGGCGCACCCCTCGGCGATCTGGTCCGGGACTCGGCGGGCAACCTCTACGGCACGACCTCGGCCAGCGGCGGGTGCGGCCAGTGCGGAGTTGTGTTCAAGATCAGACCTTGACGGCGCGAAACATCCAGCCATCCCGTAAACCAACAAACAGAGAGTAACGGCAATAACTTAATAAGGAGAGTCTATGAATAAGACACGGCAATACCAACACTGCGCGCTAGCGGCGATTTTCATGACAGGAGCGATCGCGATACCCGCCGCGCAAGCGCAAAGACTGACCTGCAATCATGACACCATCACCGCCTCACCCGGATGCACACCGGCATATTTCTTCCAGGGAGGTTCCGATGGAGGCGATCCGGTTGGCGGCGTGATCCTAGGCAACGGCACGAACCCGCCGCTCTATGGCACGACCAATGGGGGCGGGGTGAATGAGGGTACCGTCTATGAGTTAACGCCGCCAGCCAAATCGGGCGGAATCTGGGGATATAACCTGCTCTACAGCTTTGGCACGAACGCCGGCGACGGCGCCAACCCCCAGGGTCCCTTGGTCATCGATAAGAACGGGGCGCTCTACGGCATGACTTCGGGCTCTTGTGGCACGGTATTCCAGTTGACCCCACCGGGCTCGCCTGGAGGGATCTGGACCTACAATCTGCTCTATACCTTCACGGGCGGCAACGACGGATGCCAGCCCTGGTGGTCGGGATTGGCGCTCGACGAGAATACCGGCTTGTTCTACGGGACAACGGCATACGGCGGGAGTACGGCGAATAACGGCTACGGCTGGGGCACGGTGTTCGAGTTGGCGCCTCCGGCCGCTCCCGGCGGCGCCTGGACGGAATCCGTGCTCTACAGCTTTACGGGGGGCAGCGACGGAGGGCTACCGCAGGCAAGCCTGCTCATCGGCACGAAGGGAGGAGTCGCCGGCAAACCGCTGCAAGAACTCTACGGCACGGCCTACTCGGGCGGCATCGCGGCGTGCGGTCCCGCGCTCACCGAGGGCTGCGGCACGGTATTCGAATTGAAGCCGCAAGCCAAGGGCAAATGGAAATTGTCGACGCTCTACAGCTTTAAGGGCGGCAACGATGGCGGACTGTCCAGTGCGGCTCTGGTAATCAAGGGCGGAGTCCTTTACGGCACGACCTCACAGGAGTATAGCTTTTACGACAATGGCGGCGACTGCACATGGGGTTGCGGCACAGTGTTCTCGTTGGCGCCGCCGGTCCCCCCTGCCTCAGCTTGGACGGAAACCATGCTCTATCACTTTCAGGCGCCCTACGCGCCTCCGTATTCGACCTGCCCGACCGAACAGTGCGACGCATCCATCCCCGTGGGAGGTGTGGTCTTCGGTCCGAATGGCGCACTCTACGGCACCACCGAGGCTGGGGGCGCTTTCAGCACCGGGACGATATTTGAGTTGGCCCCACCGGCGGCTCCGGGCGGCGCCTGGACGGAAACCGTGCTCTACGATACGTCGTTCTATGCGCCAACGGGCGGCTATACAAACTTCCCAACGGCTCCCTTCGCCGGCCTGACCGTCGGCAAGAAAGGGACGGTCTATGGCACGTCCACGGGGGATGCCGGCATGGTCTTTCAGTTGAAGCCGTAGATCCGCCAGTTGGGGGGCGGGATTTATCCCGCGCGGGGCTTTAGACCCGCTGCGCCCGTGGAGTACCGCAGCTGCTGACAACGAAAAAGCCGCGACCAAAAAAAAAACGGATGCGGACCTGAGCCGCGGTCCGCATCCGTTCCTACTGCACTTGCCCTACCAGCGTTTGCGTCCGAAGCCGCCCCCGCCCCCGCTGGCACGATCCGCCTTCGGACGCGCCTCGTTGACGTTCAGGGCACGGCCATCCAGGTTCATGCCATTGACGGCGGCAATCGCTTTGTCGCCCTCTCCATCGTTTGCCATCTCCACAAAGCCGAAGCCACGCGCTTGGCCGGTGTCGCGATCCGTAACGATATTCACACGATCGACCGTGCCGTGCGTCTCAAACAACGCGCGGACGGAATCTTCGGTAGCCCCAAAACTGAGGTTCCAACAAAAATATTTTTCACGTTTACTTTTCCTTTACTGATTTGAAGGGCGGCTAATTTGGAAGGTGGACGAAGGTAGGTCAGCCTTGAATTGGCAGGAACATCAAACCATAAATATTATAGCACAGGCGCAAGCGTGTTATACTCGTAATACGATCACCATTCCAGCAGGAGCCCGGTCTGGCACCCACCCGCCCGACCGGAGCAAGGAGCGCATCTTTATGTTGTACGACAGCACCAAAAGCTTGTTGCAGACGATTTTGCGGTCGCTCGAAACCGGCGACGAGAACCGCTGGGATGACCAGACCGAATCCGGCAATTCATGTCTTTTCGAGATGCACCAGATGTCGGGGTCGCTGTACAAGCCCTATAAACCCGACCGGCTGAACGCTAACTCGCTGGCGCAAAGCAACCTTCCCGAAAAGTTGACCAGGGCCATACCGCACGTCAGAACCATGGTGATTGCCATCCGGCATAAGGACCGCCCCCGGGCGCTGGAGAGCGGCAAAGCGGCCCTCGCTGAAATGAATGGCGCTATGGCTTCGGTTCGTTCGGCCTCGCGTGCCTGAGGATTCCGCATGAGCCAGTCGTTCACGTTCATCGATGTCGCCGGGAATCGCGCGGATTATACCGTCTCCGATAAGGACCACCGTGACGACTTCCGCTGGTCCACCGATCACGGCGATCACGGCGTTGCGCCATCGTTCGAAGAAGCGCAGTGCCGCGCCAGAACCGTCTTAAAAGACAGCATGGCGGCGAACCGGCGTTCCGCTGAAGAACGATCGCGCTGAACCGGCCCCGTGGCGCAGGCCCGTGGCTGCCGGCGGCCTCTCAGGCCGCCTAGGCGAGCGTAGCTCGCCTCCCCAGTCTAAAGCCTATGCCACCAAGCCTTGCAAAAAAAGCCAGCCAGAGCTTCGAGGCAGGCGGCCTACGAGGCCGCCGCAGGCTGCGAGCCTGCCCCACTTAGGCCGCTATCGCACATCCCATCCTATTGTAAATAGTCACTGGAGGACGCCCAAGACCCACCCCCTCGGCCGGCCTCCGTGCTACTGTCATATCGGACACCGTCATGCGCGCCAAATCAAAGTCGCACCCGGCCCGGACGCCGCCCGCGTTGGACTCGTCCAAGAACTTTTCTCCCACCCCCGCCGTTATCCCTACCGGGCTTGTTAAATACCCGCCCCCGGAGCCGTCTTATGTATGAAGAGCAAGGGAGGAAAGAAGACGTGGAGGCCACCGCCCAATTGGAATCGCTCCAAACCGGTCCACCCCCGGCCGGTCCCATCCGGACCGCCCCGCCCGTGGACTTGGATCTTATTTTCCGGGAGCATCACGCCACCGTGTTCCGCGCCGCCTACCGCGTCACGGGCAACGCCAGCGACGCTGAAGACGTCCTGCAAACCGTCTTCATGCGCCTGCTGCGCCGCCAACCGGAAGCGGAAGCCGTCGGCAACATGGAAGGCTATCTGCGGCGCGCAGCCGTAAACGCGGCGCTGGACCTGATCCGCTCCCGGCAGACCGCGCCGCATGTCCCCCTCGACGATGTGGCTCCACTACTTCCCGAAAATGCCTCCTTGACTCCCGATCGTCTGCACCGGTCCACCGAAATCCGCCACTGGCTGCGAGAGGCCGTCGCCCGGCTCAATCCCCGGGCCGCCGAAATGTTCACCCTTCGCTTTTTCGAAGGCCGCGACAATCCGGAAATCGCCCAAGCCCTCGGCACTACGCCAGCCAGCGTAGCGGTTACCCTGTCCCGCACGCGCGATCGTATCCAGCAGGAATTCCGTTCATACATGGGAGAAATCAAATGACGCCACAAGATCCGAGCCTCGATCCCCTCGTGGAGCAAGCCCTCGCCGAAATCCGCGACGAGCAGGCCGATCCCGCCGTAATCGAAGCCGCCGCCGGCCGTGTCCAGCACCGCCTCGCCGAACATCGCACACTGCACACGTGCGACGACTTCCAGGCCCTCATTCCCGACTATCGCGCCGGCAAGTTAAGCCCGGCCCGCGCCCTATTGCTCAAAGACCATACCCACGAATGCGTGGCCTGCTACCGCGCCATGTCCACCGCCGCGTCCGGAACTAAACACCAGCCACCAGCCACCAGCCACCAGCCACTATTTGCCGCCCGCTGGGCCATCGCCGCGACGCTAGTCGCCGCCGCCGGCCTAGCCTTCTGGGCTTTCGGCGACCGCCTCCGCCCCGCGTACAGCGGACCCGAAGCCGTGGTCGAATCCGCCGACGGCCTCATTTACCGCGTCTCCGATACCGGCACCGTTCCCATAATCCGCGGCGCCGCAGTGGCCGCCGGAGCGGATATCCGCACCGCCCGCGATGCCCACGCCATCCTCCGCCTCCGCGACGGCTCGCATGTCGAAATGCGCGAACGCTCCGGCCTCTCCGTCTCCGAACAGGGCCACGATACGACCATCGGCCTGGATCGCGGCGCCATCATCGTACAAGCCGCCAAGCGCCACACCGGCCACCTCTATGTCTCCACCCGCGATTGCCGCGTGGCCGTCACCGGCACCGTCTTCAGCGTGAACAGCGGACTCAAGGGATCGCGTGTTACGGTGATCGAGGGCACCGTGCTGGTGGCCCAGGACCGCCACGAAAGCGTGTTGCATGCCGGCGGCCAGGTCTCCACCAGTTCCACCATGGGCGCTACGCCCGTGTCCCAGGAAATCTCCTGGAGCCAGAACTCCGACGCGTACATCGCGATGCTCAACGCCGTCACCGCCCTCAACGCCAAGCTCGATCAGGATCGCTTCCCCGCCCTGCGCTTTTCGAGCAACCTGTTGACCATGGTGCCCGCCGAAACCGTGGTCTACGCGAGCATCCCCAATCTGAGCCAGGCGCTCACCGAAGTGCAACAGGTCTTCGTCCCGAAGATCCAGCAGAATCCGACTCTCAGCCAATGGTGGCAGCAGAATAAGCTCGACCAGGTGATCGCCGATATGAGCGCCATGAGCGCTTACCTCGGTAATGAAATGGTGATCGCCGCCTCGCTGAATTCCGGCGGCCACCCCGGCCAGCCGGTCATCATGGCCGAGTTGAAACAGTCCGGCTTTGAATCGTTCGCGCAAGCCGAAGTCGCCAAACTCTCCAGCGGCGCAGCCTCCCAGCACATGCGCATCGTCACCGATCCGTCGGCCATCGGCGCGATTCCGCAGGGCCAGTGCGTCCTGTTGATCCTGCCGCACCTGGTCGCGCTCTCGCCCGATGCCGCCGCTCTCCAGCAGATCGCCGCCGGCGCGCCCACCACCTTCGCCACCGCCGAATTCGGATCGCAGATCGCGGCTGCCTACGGCTCCGGAGTCGGCCTACTATTCGCCGCCGACGTGCGGGCGATGCATCAAGCGATGCCTGCCGCCAGCCAGAACCACGCGCCGAATGTGCAGTATTTCATGGTGCAGCAAACCGGCAACGCCGGCGCCGCCGAAACGCGCGCCTCGCTGATTTTCAATGGCCAGCGCACCGGGGTAGCTTCCTGGCTGGCCGCCCCCGCGCCCCTCGACGCGCTGGATTTCATTTCCCCGCAAGCTACGCTGGCCTGGGCCGCCGCCGTGAAACAGCCCACCGCCATCATCGACGAAATCATGACCATGCAGCAGTCCAACCCGGCCTTCCAACAGCACCTCGCCGAAGTCCAGGCGCTGCTCGGCGTGGATCTGCGCAACGACCTGGCTGCCGCGCTCGGCAGCGAAGTCGCCATGGCGCAGGATGGTCCGCTGCTGCCCATGCCCTCCTGGAAAATCGCGGTCGAAGTCTACGACCCCGTCAAGCTGCAGACGACCATTGAGAAGCTGCTGGCTTCCGCAAATGCCGCCGCAAATGCCGCCGGAGTCCAGCTTCAGCAATCCACCGCGAATGGCCGAACTTACTACACGCTCTCCAGCCAGAACGGTACCCCGTTCACCACGGTATGCTACACCTACACGGATGGCTACCTGCTGGCGGGTTCCAGCCAGTCGCTGCTCGATACGGCCATTCAAAATCGCGCTAGTGGCTATACGCTGCCGCGCTCCGCGACATTCACGGCGCTCATCCCGCACGACCAATACGCGAACTTCTCCGCGGCCGTCTATTACAACGCCTCCACCCTTTCGCCGCTGCTGGAGCAGTTCAGCAAGCAACCCGCCGTCCAGGAACTGGCGGCAAATCTGAAGCCCACGCTCATCGCGGCCTACGGCGAAAACGACCGGATCACCTTCGCCACCAGTGGCAGCCTCTTCACCACCTTCGGCAACATGAGCCTGCTGCAATTACTGGAAAAGCCGGGAGTACACTAAGTAGGGCGGGCTCGTAGCCTGCGGCGGCCTCCTAGGCCGCCTCCGGGTGAGCGGAACACCGTGACTCAAACGTGCGTACCTATTAATCAAGTGCCACCCGTAATCGAACTCGACAACCTAGAAGTCCGCTTCGGTGACCGGGTCATTCTCAAACAACTGAATGGCTCACTCACCGGCCGCTCCATCGGCCTGCTCGGTCCCAATGGCGCCGGAAAATCGACCCTCATCAATACCCTGCTCGGTTTCCACCAACCCTTCTCAGGCACCGCCCGCATCTTCGGCAAAGACATCCGCACGGAAGCCAAGAACGTCCGCGGCCTGCTCGGCTACATGCCGGAAAACGATTCCTTCATCGCCGGCATGACCGGCGTGCACTTCGTCCGCCTGATGGCCGAACTCTCCGGCTTGCCCGCCGAACAAGCCATGGAGCGCGCCCACGAGGCGTTCTTCTGGGTCGGTCTGGGCGAAGCCCGCTATCGCAATCTGGGCACTTACTCGCTCGGCATGAAACAAATGGCCAAGCTCGCGCAGGCCATCGCGCACGGCCCCAAGCTGCTCTTTCTCGATGAGCCGACCAACGGCCTCGATCCGCCCGCGCGCGCCCGCATGATCCAGCTCATCCAGGAAATCCGCGACCGCGGCGAGTTGCGCCTGATCCTCTCCTCGCACCTGCTGCGCGACGTCGACGAGTGCTGCGACGAAGTCCTCATCCTCAAAGACGGCCGCATCGCCGCGTCCTGCAACCTGGAAGAAGAGCGCCGCGCCAACCGCAAGTTCCTGGAGCTCGAAACCCGCGGCGCCAACGGCACCTTCACCGCCGCCATCGAGCAACTGGGCTGCGAGGCCGCCGCATTTCCCAATGGCCGCATGAAACTGGTGATGCCCGACGGCGTCGAAATCCGCCAACTTTACGCCCTGGCCGCCGCGCAGAACGTACAAATTCGCCGCCTCAATCACAAGCGCGATTCGCTCGAAGACATTTTCCTGAAAGCCATGGAGGTGCCCAATGGCGGTGTTTAAGCACGCCTATAAAGGCTACGATGGGGCGCTCACGCCCGCCTGGTCGCGCTTCTTCATTCTGCCGCGCTACGCCTTCGAGGAAATGCGCCGCAAGCGCTCCTATAGCATGTTCTTCCTGGTTTCCATGATCGCACCGCTGGTGTATGCGCTCATTATCTATATCGAGCACAATCTGAGCGCCCTCAAGATGCTGCAAGTCCGCGACCTGATCGAAATCGGCCCGCGCTTCTTTCTCAACTTTCTCGGCACCCAGAGCATGCTGGCGTTCTTCCTCGCCGCTTTCGTGGGGCCTGGACAAATCTCGCCGGACCTCGCCAACAACGGACTCTCGCTTTATCTCGCGCGGCCCTTCTCGCGCGCCGAATACGTGCTCGGCAAGATGTCCGTCCTGCTGATCCTCATGTCCTGCATGACCTGGATCCCCGGCCTGCTGCTCTTCATCCTGCAAGCCTCGCTCGAAGGCGGCGGCTGGCTCATCCATAACCTGCGCATCGCCGGCGCCATCTTCTTCGGCGCGTGGATCTGGATTCTGCTCCTCTCGCTGCTGGCCCTGGCCCTCTCGGCCTGGGTGAAGTGGAAGCCCATGGCCGGCGGCCTGCTCTTCGGCGTCTTCTTCGTGGGCGCCGGTTTCGGCGGCGCCATCAACGCCATCATGCGCACGCAGTGGGGCAATTTGTTGAACCTCAGCCATCTGATCGGCGCGGTCTGGACGTCGCTGTTCGAACAGCCCATGCATCGCGGCTCCGGCGCGGTCTTCTTCCGCGTCCACGGCGACGAAACCCCCACCTGGTGCTGCTGGATCGCGCTGCTGGCCATCTGTGGCTTCTGCTTGTATCTCCTGTCCCGCAAAATTCGCGGCGCGGAGGTGGTCCGATGACCTGCCCTGCTTGCCTCTACCTGCCACTTAGATTTTGGGCACGCCGCGCCGTGGGGCAGGCTCGTAGCCTGCGGCGGCTTCGTAAGCCGGCTTCTTCTCTTCATGGAATTTCCCCTTTCGGCCCAAGTGGAGGGCTGCGAGCCTGCCCCACAATGTATACGGAGGCAGCCCGATGACCGAGCCCCGCATCGTCTTCGACAACGTCTCCCGCTTCTATGGCGAAGTCCTCGGCGTGAATCGCGTGAACCTCGCCATCCAGCGCGGCATTACCAGCCTGGTCGGCCCCAACGGTTCCGGCAAAACCACGCTCATGAACCTGATGACCGGCCTCATCCGCCCGTCGCGCGGTTCCATCGGCGTCCTCGGCATCCCGCCCGACCGCCCCGAAGAGCTCTTCCGGAAAATGGGATATTGCACGCAATTCGACGCGTTTCCCAAAGGCCTCACCGGCTATCAATTCATCTATTCGTTCCTGCTGGTGCACGGCATGATCGAGTCCGAAGCCGCCAAGCTCACGGACGAAGCTCTGCAGCGCGTCTCCATGACGGAAGCCGCCAACCGTCCCGTCGCGGCCTACAGCAAAGGCATGCGGCAGCGCATCAAGCTCGCGCAAGCCATCGCCCACCGCCCCAGCGTGCTGGTGCTCGACGAGCCTCTGAACGGACTCGATCCCATGGCCCGCGCCGAAACCATCGCGCTTTTCAAACAATGGGGCGAGGAAGGCCGCCACGTCATCGTCTCCAGCCATATCCTGCACGAAGTCGATCGCATCTCCGATCAAGTCATCCTGCTGAGCCACGGCTATGTCGTCGCCGAAGGCCAGATCCAGGGCGTGCGCAGCGAGGTCAAGGATCAGCCCATGCAGATCCTGGTCCGTTGCGACAAGCCCGGCTTGCTGGCCTCCCGCCTCTTCGAGCAGGATCACGTGGTCGAAGCCAAGGTCAACGAAGATGGCCGCGGCCTGCTGGTGCGCACCCGCGATGCCGACAATCTCTATCTTCTGCTGAACCGCATCGTGCTCGATAACGGTCTCGAAGTGGAAGCCGTCGCCCCCGCCGACGACGACGTGAATTCCGTCTATCAATACCTGATCGGAGCCGAAGGAGGCACTACATGACCTGGAGCCAAATCGCCACCCAGCCCTGGATGCTCTGGCGCCGCCAGGTGGCCGCCATCCTGCGCCTGGAATTGAAAAAGAGCCTGTTTTCGAAGCGCGCCTGGTGGATCTATGTCCTCACACTCGGACCCGTACTGATCACCGGCATGCATTCCCTGTTCAGCGGCGGCCGCGGCGGCCACACTATGGGCGACGACAACATGATCTTCGCCGGGACCTTCCAGATTTATTTCTTGCGGCTGGGCATTTTCTTCGGTTGCCTCGGTATCTTCTCAAACCTGTTTCGCGCCGAAGTGTTGGAGCGCACCCTGCACTATTACTTCATGTCGCCCGTGCGCCGCGAAGTGCTGGCGGTCAGTAAGTACTTAGCCGGACTCATCGCCGCCGTCACTTACTTCGTGGGAAGCGTCGTGCTAAGCTTTATCTTCATGTCGGCCCATTGGGGCCCTGTCTTCCAGCAGTATCTCTTCCACGGACCCGGCCTGCATCAGTTAGGCTGGTACGCGCTAACCGCGGCTCTGGCCTGCGTCGGCTATGGCTCGGTGTTTATGCTCACCGGCGTGCTGTACCGCAACCCCATGATCCCCGCGGCGGTCGTCTTCATATGGGAGAACCTGAACCCCTTCCTGCCCTCCCTGCTGAAGAAATTCAGCGTGATCTTCTACTTGAAATCGCTCTGCCCCGTCGGCGACATCCCCGCCGACGGACCGTTGGCTTTCCTCGCCACCATGACCGAGCCGACGCCCGCCTGGCTGGCCATCCCCGGCCTGCTGGTCGTCTCCGCCCTGGTCCTGGCCTACGCCGCCGCTAAGTCCCGCAAGCTGGAAGTCAGTTACTCCGAGTAGACCGTGGCGCACGCACTCGTGCGTGCCGTGTCGGCACTCCTGCCGACACAGGCGAGCGTAGCTCGCCTTGCGCAGTTCTTCGGCCTGTCCCCATGCGTCAACAATTGCGTTAACCTAAAGACGAGGGGTTGCCAATCATGACCGTCACCCTGACTCTGCCGCCGGAAAAAGAAGCTGCCTTCAAGGCCCAGGCGCAAGCGCGAGGGCTAAGCGTCGAGCAGTGGATGCTGGAACTTGCCGACCAGTCCGTACAGCCCGCCTCCATTGCCCACCTGCAGAAAACCGACCCCGAGGAGTGGGCCCGGCAGTTTCGTGCTTGGGCTGACAGCCACCGGCCCGACATCCCAGTCCTTTCGGATGAAGGCATGAGCCGGAAGAGCATTTACCCGGATTTGATTTAGCGCCGTGCTCATCGACACCAGCACGCTTCTCCGAACTCTGCAGGTTCGGCATCCCCAGTACGAAACGGCCACGCACGCGCTTGAGATGCTACCCACCCGGGGCTACGACCTCCACATTGTTCCTCAAAACCTCTTCGAGCTATGGGTGGTCGCCACGCGGCCGGTCGCGCAAAACGGCCTGGGCTTGTCGGTCCCGGAAGCGACCTCCGAACTGATGCGTCTGAAGAGCATGTTCCCGCTGTTGCCTGATACGCCGGCGATCTATCCGGCTTGGGAGAGCCTGGTGATCCGGTATCAGGTTTCCGGAAAACCCGCGCACGACACGCGGCCGGTGGCCGCCATGCAGGTGCATGGCCTCACCAGCATTCTCACCTTCGACAGGACTGGCTTTCCCGATACGAGGGCGTCGAGGTTGTGCATCCCGCGGACGCCTCGCCCTAGCGGCGGTCGTCTTCATATGGGAGAACCTGAACCCCTTCCTGCCCTCCCTGCTGAAGGAATTCAGCGTGATCTTCTACTTGAAATCGCTCTGCCCCGTCGGCGACATCCCCGCCGACGGACCGTTGGCTTTCCTCGCCACCATGACCGAGCCGACACCCGCCTGGCTGGCCATCCCCGGCCTGCTGATCGTCTCCGCCCTGGTCCTGGCCTACGCCGCCGCTAAGTCCCGCAAGCTGGAAGTTAGCTACTCCGAGTAACTTACTAATTCACTAATGCCTGATACACCAGCGTCCGCGTCTGCCGCCAGTACGGCACGTTGACCGTCTGTGGGACTTGGATCATCAGCACCGTAACCAGCTTCTCCTGGGGATCGACCCAGAAGTAAGTGCCGGTAATGCCCGCCCACGAGAAATCCCCCACCGAGCCTGGCACCGGATTACGGCCCGCGTCCACGCGCACGGCGAAACCCAGGCCGAAGCTCGTTCCCATCTCCGGCGTGGGGCCGAACGCGTTCAGCACCGTCGCCACCGGCGTGTGCCGCTCCGTCGCCGGCGGGAGTTGGTCGGAGGTCATCAGCGCGACCGTCTTGGGAGAAAGGATGCGCACGCCGTCGAGTTCGCCGCCATTGAGCATCGTTTGGCAGAACCGCGCATAATCGCCCGCCGTCGAGAGCATCCCGCCGCCGCCTGAAAGCACCGCCGGCTTCACTGCCGGGTCGGCATTGCCCATTGCCGTTGCAGTATCCGGGTGTGCGATGCGCGCCGCCTGCGAGGCATTCAGATAGAAGCCTGTATCGGCCATCTTGAGTGGCCCCGTGATGCGCTCTGCCACAAAGCGGTCCAGGTCCATGCCGCTGACCACTTCCACGATGCGTCCCAAAACATCCGTGGACACGCTATATTCCCAGAACTCGCCGGGCTGGTGCAATAGGGGCAGGCTGGCAATGGTGGCAACCATCTCGGCCAGCGACTTACTCGCGAAGAAGCCGCTCTTCTTGTACAAATCGTCCACCGGCGAGCTGCCGAAGATGCCGTAAGTGAGACCGGAGGTGTGGCGCAGCAGATCCTGCACGGTCATGGGCCGTTTGGGCGCGGCCTTCTCTACGCCCACCGCCACATCCCGGAACTCGGGCAGATATTGCGCCACCGGCGCGCCGATATCCAGCTTGCCTTCCTCCGCCAGGATCATGATGGCTGTCGAAGTAATCGGCTTCGACATGGAGGCGATACGAAAAATCGCATCGCTCTTCATCGCCGTCTGAGACTTCCGCTCTTGAAATCCGAGCGCGTCCAGCCGGGCGATTTTTCCATGGCGCGCGATCAGCAGCACCGCCCCCGGAATGCGGCGCTTCTCCACGTCCACCTGCATCTGCGCGTGCACCCGTTCCAGACGTTGCGAAGAAATGCCCACATCCTCCGGCCGGTTTGCCATTGGCAGCGACTGGCCCAGCGCCGCCACCGCCAGCAGCCCGCCCCACAGTCCGATCGACAACTTCCGTGTGATTCGCATCGGACCAGTTTATCAGTAAGATGCAATATGGGCTCCATGAACTGGATCTATTGGTCGTTACTGTCCGCGTTGTTCGCCGGCGCCACCGCCATCCTCGCCAAGGTGGGAGTGGCGGATGTGAATTCCAATCTGGCGACCGCCATCCGCACCACCGTCGTTCTGGTCTTCACTTGGATCGTGGCCTATGCCACAGCGCGGCCCGCGGCCCTCCGCAACTTGACTTCGCGAACCTGGCTCTTTCTGGTCCTCTCCGGCCTGGCCACCGGCTTGTCGTGGCTCTGTTACTTTCGCGCTCTGCAACTTGGAGAAGCCTCCCGCGTAGCCCCCGTCGACAAGTTGAGCGTGGCCTTCGTGATCCTGTTTTCCGCGCTCTTTCTGGGCGAGCGTCTCACATTGGCGCGCGGCGCCGGCGGGCTCTTGATTCTGGCGGGGGCGTTTATCCTGGCTACTGAGCCGTGACCGTGAGTCCTGGCTACTGAGCCGTGACCGTGAGGGAGCGGTTATGACGAAAACCAACGATATCCTCAAACGCCTGCGCGCCGCCGGCAGCGCCGTCAACGTGGCCGGCATGGCGCGTTACGGCATTCGCCCCGCTAAAGCTTACGGCGTCGCGACGCCGGTGATGCGGTCCATCGCCAAAGAGCTTGGTCGCGATACCGAGCTTGCCGCCGCGCTCTGGTCCACCAACGTCCTGGAAGCGCGCATGCTGGCCACCATGATCGCCGACCCGTTGCAAATTCCGGAAGCGGAAGTGGAGCGCTGGGTGCGCGGCTTCGATTGCTGGTCGGTCTGCGATTCCGCCTGCATCTGCCTGCTGTGGAAGACGCCGTTCGCCTGGCGTAAAGTGCGCGAGTGGTCCCGCCGCAAGCCCGAATATGAGCGGCGCGCCGCGTTCGCGCTGCTCGCGGGGCTGGCGGTCCACGACAAACAGGCCCCCGACAAACGGTTCCGAGCGGCGCTCCGGCTCATCGCGAAGGCCGCCACCGACGACCGCAATTTCGTGAAGAAGGCAGTCAACTGGGCCTTGCGCCAGATCGGTAAGCGCAACCCCGCGTTGCGCGAGGCAGCCATCGCGACGGCCGAATCGCTGGCCGGCGCCGAGTCCCGTTCGGCGCGCTGGATCGGCCGCGACGCCCTGCGCGAATTGCGCCGCAAGAACTAGCGTAGGGCGGGTGAGCTTTCGCTCGCCGCGCCTTGCGGTGGGGGGCGGGCTTGAGCCCGCGCGGGGCTTTAGCCTCGCTTCGGCGAACATAGCTCGCCGAAAAGCGGCCTGCGAGCTTGTCGTCATGGCCCTGCGATGAAAACCAACTGGTGGGCGGGCAATTCTGCCCGCCCTCCACTCGCGCTAATGCGCCAAGGGTGAGCTGAGCGACGGCGGGGGCGCCGCGGATCCGTCCGGCGGCGGCGGAGTCACGATCTCTTCGGGGTTCAAATACGAAACGAATCTCCAGTCATTGTTGTCCAGTTGAAACAGCGCGGTCTCCGTCCCCGACAATTCAAACCGCGGTATGCACGCCTTCAAGTCGTCGGGAGCCTTGTCCCAATCGATATCCCACCGGAACGCCACCTGCTTGGTGCCCGGTTGGCCTCCATCCGTGACGCTGTTGACCTCTATGCGATAGGGGCCTTTCAACAGAATCTCATGCCCTCTGCCGGATTCCTTCAGGCTGATCGCCGTCACGATCTTGCCTCCCCTGTCCGTCAACCGGTATGTCGTCGTCCAGGCGTTGCCGTTGCGGTCGGTGACTTCCACCAGCTTCCACAGATCGTTCCTTACCCCGCATTCCACCACGTCGTCGGAGTGGAAGGTCACCTTGAAATGGTTCATCTGTTCTTGCGACCATAACTGCACGATGGCCGCGGCCGCCGCTTGTGGAACCAAGTCGGGCGGTGGCGGATCGGACCCGCACCCCACCAGCGCGCCCATGGCCACTGCCAAGAGCACGGTCAGACCGTTGCGCGGACTGTAACTTCCGATTCCAGGCATCATTCGCAGATGCCACTAGAATAGACCCTTCTCACCGTCTCGCGCATGCTCCCAACCGTAATGGTACTATCGATGGTTAACTCGGCTCGGCCGCGGTAACCCTGTGTCGGGCGCTTGTGCGATCATCTCTATCTCCGGAGTTTAAGCTATGAAACGAGTTTGGCTCGCCGCGGCTGCCGCAACACTCTTCAGCCTGCATGTGGCGGCGGGCGAATTGCGCCGGGATGTTTTGTCCGTCGACTACGCCAAAGAGAAGGGTTTGGTGGCGGCCGCCTATCGCGGCGGCCAGGTTGTGGTTTGGGATTTCGAATCGGGGCGCGTGAAAAACGCGTACAATGCATCCGCGCCGAGGAACACTTTGAACCAGCCTTTGGCGCACTTCAGCGCCGGCGGCCGCTACCTGGCGTTTACCCAGGAAGGCGATGCCGGCCTGGTTTCGCACGATCTCGGTACCGGCGCCGCCACTGTACTGGTGCCGCACCGATTGCTGGTGAAGGGCATCACCGCCTTTAGCTGGTCGCAGCAGGTCGATTCCATGTTGGTGGCCATCGGCCGCGATATCTTCTTGATTAACGCCCAAGGGCGCACCCAATGGCAACACCGACTGGAGACGCGCGCCATCATCACGGACGTGGTCTGGCATCCATCCGAGAAGTACTACACGGTAGCCACCGATGACGGCGAAGTGTCGAACTGGGAAACCTCCAGCGGACGCGTAATCAGTTCCGCCAAATTGGAGACCGGGGGGCATTCCGCCACGGTCAAAGTGGGTTGGCCGAGCGAAGACTCCGTGGTGGCTTCCGTGCGCGGAGTCAGTCTGTCGGTGCTCGACCCGGAAACCCTTAAGCCTAAGAAGACCACCGCCTGCAACTGCCTCGATTTCGCATGGAGCCCCGCGGGCAAAGAGATTTTCGCGTGGGCTCCGCCGAGCGTCGCCGTATTCAGCGAGGCCGGCCAGCGCACGCGCGACATGCGCACGCCATTCGACGGCGAAGGTCCCATCGTGTGGGCCGGGGAAGGCCGCTTGCTGACCGCTTTCTCCGATTCCGCGGTGGTGCTGCGCGACGCCCGCAGCAGCAAGATCCTGCGCACGTTCGCGCCGTAGCGGGCAGCCAACACAATGCGGCGGACGGAGCGCATGATAATGCTGCATGGTGATTCTAGCCAAGCGCCCTAAACGCCTCGTCGCCCTTCAGTAAATCATTCACGAGGCGGTCCAGCGGAACACCCTTGCTGGCGGCTCTTTCGATCGGAAATGGCTGCACCTCCGGTTCCAGGTACACAGGGACACACATCGTTTGTATCAAGGGATCGCCGAGTTCAAGGAAAAACCGGCCCAGGGCGCGCCTCTCGACGACCTGCTCATCGAAGCTTTTGCCGTAGCCCGCGGGGCCGGCCGCCGCTTCCTCAACCATGCGCCACTTCGACGTGCAGTTGATCGGCGGCATCGTCCTGCATCGCAAGATCGCCGAAAATGCGCACGGGTGAAGAAAAAACGCTGTCGCTACCTTGCGCGCTACTCGATTTCTTTCCCAAAGGCCTTCATATTCTTGGTGAGGACGGTTTTAGGGTACTTCCCCGAGCCGCATAGGTTGAAGGATCCAAAGTCCTTGTACCAGTCGCCCTCGGGAGCCATTGGCCCCGATCCCACCCATTTCTGCAACCGGCCGAGGTCAGCCAATGAAAGCTGCCGTTGCTGCACTCGTTCCAACACGTGCTTCCAGACCGCGCGCGGCAGATCAGAGAACTGTATCGTCGGCGATCGCGTCCTTCCCGAAGACAGCGCGCATCAGGTCCTTCCCAGCCTCGTCTCTGCGGGCAGGGTCCCGCTCGTCCATAAATCGCTGGTAGGCGGCCTTCAGGTTTTCTTTTGCCTCGACTTCCGCGCGGACGCCCGTTTCCGCTAGTGTGACCAGCGCACGGCTCATCGTGAGATGACGTTCTCGCGCAACGCGGCGCACCTCGAGCGCGAGCGAACCTGGAATGGTGACGCTCTGCCGGACTGGCTTGACATGAGCCTGGCGCAGCAGTTTGTTCGTTTTGCGCATACTCATATCTTACTACTGCACCAGTGTGGTGCACCGGCCGGAGCGGCTGCACTAGTGGAGTATAAAAACTGGTGACCATTGACGACCCTGCAAATCGCCGGCTTCTGGATTTCGCGGAGGGAAATGCGGACGGCTCCCATGAACGATAAAACATTGGCGGTCCTTGGGGCAGCA
>Ga0187871_10000621_pt1 | contig 33522 bp, 25 predicted proteins | sample June2016WEW_16_1_FD_132988 | JGI IMG/M metagenome (GOLD analysis project Ga0187871, IMG submission 132988) | Peatland microbial communities from SPRUCE experiment site at the Marcell Experimental Forest, Minnesota, USA - June2016WEW_16_10 | ecosystem: Environmental > Terrestrial > Soil >...
CGGCTGTTGAGGAGCGAGATGTTTTTGCGCAGGTCCTCGGTGAGGGTTTGGCCCGGCTCAAGGTGGATCACCAGGACGAGTTGTTCGCCGACCATGCTGCGCTGCGGCCAGATGTAGTTCGCGGCGAATACGCAGAATTCTTTTACGGGAAGACTTTCGAAGACGGACTCGATGTCTTCGGGATAGATGTTCTTGCCTTCTTCGGTGACGATCATGTTTTTCTTGCGGCCGAAGAGTTGCAGATGGCCCGCGGGATCAAAACGACCGAGATCGCCGGTCTTTAGCCAGCCGTCGACGATGGTTTCGGCGGTCAGCTCCGGCTCATTCAAGTAACCAGACATGACCGTTTTGCTGCGGACGAAGATTTCGCCTATTCCGTCTGCGTTGGGCTCTACGATGCGGACTTCCATGCCCGGAAGCGGTTTGCCGACGGTGTCGGCGCGAAACGGGTGCAGGTCGTTCACCGTGATTGCGGTGCCTGCTTCGGTCAGGCCGTAACCGTTGGCTACCGGGATGCCGAGGTCGTAGAAAAACTGGAGCGTTTGCGGTTCGGTGAAGGCGCCGCCGACGATGATGGCGCGGAGTTCGCCGCCAAAGCCGGAGTGGACTTGCTTGAGAAGGCGGCGGCTGAGGCCCAGGCGCGGCTGACTTTTTGTCAGGGCTTTGTTGACGGTGACCAGCGCGTCGAAGATCTTCCTCTTGCTGGACGGCAACGCGTCGAAACGGGTTTGTAAGCCTTTTTGAAGATTTTTGAGGACGAGCGGCACGAGGCTGACGTAGGTGATTTTGTACTTTGGGAAGGCTTCGCGGACGAATTCGGGGCGCAGTGTGCGGAGATGCACAACGGTTGCGCCGCAGATGAACGGGCCGAAGAATCCGACCATGAAGTCGATCGCATGATTCGTGGGCAAGATGCTGAGATAGCGGAAGCCGGGAGCGAAGGGATACAGCGAGGTCAGCGCAACGCATTGTTCGAGATAGTTTTCATGCGTCATCATGCAGCCCTTGGGCCGGCCACCGGTGCCTGAGGAATACACGATGGTCGCCACGTCCTTGCGCGTGCGCGGAACAAAAACCGGGGCCGCAGCATTGGTCAAGGTTTCTTCCCATCGTTGCGCTCCGGCCAGGTCAACATTCGCCGGCGCCTCCGTCACATAAATCTGAGCAAGACTTGTGGCTGTGCCGCGACCCGGAGACGCAGCGAGTTGCCGCCAGATCGGATATTCAGTCACAAGCACCCGTGCGCCGGAATGCGCAAGCAACTGCCATTGCTCATCGGGCGTGAGTTTGTAATCGAGCGGAACCAGTACGCCGCCGCAGGAAAAAATCGAGTACGCGGAAATCAGCCACTTGGACTGATTGGTCATGATGATCGCGGCGCGATCGCCGGCGTGGAAATTTACGTCTTGGATGGTTCTCGCTAGCGGCTCAGCTCGCTTCTTGAAATCGCGATAGGTGAGCCGCTCTTTCTCGCGCTCGCGGTCGGCCTCGATCAAGCAGGTTTCATCCGCGAACTGCTCCAGCGCATCCTTCAGCGCGGCGCCAATAAATTGGTACTTCGTGAGATCCAGCATTACAGGCGGGATTGGATCCGCGAGGCCAGGGTGCGGAAGTCGCTTACGCCTTGGACTTCGTAGTCGGGCAGCTCAATGTTGAAGTGGTTTTCGATGCGGCTCAGAAGTTCGAGTGTTTGCAGACTATCGATACCCAGCTTCTTGAAGAAGTCGTCGTCGGGAGCGAGAGTGCCTGCGGGCACGTGGAAATGCTTGGTGGCCAAGTCCAGGATTTCCTGGGTAGTTTGATCGATGGTGCGCATGGGATACGTCAATTTATCACCAACAGGGCCAAGAAGAAAAACCCTAGCAGCCATGGCCCCAGGCCGCACGGCGCGACGTATCCATTGTAGGGGCACAGCACCGCTGTGCCCCAGCTCGGCAACCAACCAAGTGTACGCGGCTCTTTCTTCTCTGCCGCGATTTCCTTTCGGTGAGGGATCACTCCCGATCTTTGCTTATAACAAGACCAGGCCGCGGCGGATGCCTTGGGTTACCGCTTCGGCTCGGCTGGCTGCGCCCAGTTTGCCGAGGATCGAGGCTACGTGGAATTTCGCGGTGTGGTCGGAGATGTTCAGGCAGGAAGCGATTTCTTTGTTGGCCAGGCCGGCGGCCAGCATTTGGAGAACTTCGCGCTCGCGGCGGGTTAAGGGCTCGGCCAATTCGGTCAGCGATTGGGACGCAGGAGTTGCCGCCGGCAAGACGGCCGCGATCTCGGCGGGATGCAGCACCAGCAATCCCGCGCTGACCGCCTGAAGAGTGGCAGCGAGTTGATCTCGCGAGACGTCAACGGGGAGCACGGCACGGACGCCGTTGCGCAAAGCTTCGCCAGGGCAACTTGGCGGAGAATTTCCGGCGAGAACTACGACGGGAATTTCCGACGCGAGATCGGAACGGGTTAGGGAGTCGAGCAGTGATTGAGCGTTCTCGCCGGATGCATCGATGACCAGCGCATCGGCTTCCCCGTCCGTGAGCGCGCCTTCGATCGAGTCGATATCTGGCGCGCCGCCCACAACTTCTACGCCACGATCCGCGAGAAGATTCTGCAGGCCGGAACGAGCCAGCGTTGACGCCGCGACGATGAAGACGCGAATCACGCGGCGACGCCGCTCCTCGTGGCTTGGCTGCCGAGTTGGATCGTGACGCGCCGAATGCGGACGTAATCTCCACGAAGAAATTCCAGACGGAGCGCGCGCGGGCCCGTGCCGCGAAGCGCTCGCGACAAATCTTCAAGCAGGCTGAACGGTTTGCCTTCGGTGCCCAGCAAAATATCTCCGGGCAGGAGCGAAGCATTCGCCGCGGGACTGCCTGGCTCGACTTCGAGCACAACGAGTCCAAAAGATTTTGCGGCGCGGGCCCCGGACTTGGGAACTTGCACGGGATACAGCGTCACGCCTAGCCAGCCGTCGTTCGTGTTCTTGTTGGAACCGCCGCCGGAGAGGAAGTCGGTGACAGCGTTGCTGGGAATCGCGAGGGCTAATTGGCCGGCGACCATGGTGTTGATGCCGATGACACGGCCTGCGGCGTCGGCGAGCGGGCCGCCGGAATTTCCGGGAGCGAGGCGAACTCCGGCCTGCACCCAGGATTGCGGGCCGAGGCCGGGAAGTGGACCGACCGCGTGGACGACACCAGTCGTGAGGGCGCCTACGAAACCCAGCGGATTGCCGATGGCGATGGCGAGTTCGCCTGGGCGAACGCGGGAAGAGTCAGCCGGAGTTGCGGCTGGCAGATTTTTTGCGTTCACGCGGAGCACGGCGATATCGCGCGCGATGTCAGCGGATTCGAGCGTGGCATCGAGTTCGCGGGCGTCCCAGAGTTGAACGCGGAGGCGCTCGCGGCGGGCGACGTGGGCGTTGGTGACGATGAGGCCGTCGCTCGACCAGATTACGCCGGAGCCGTTGCCGCGCCGGCCTGCGTGGATGAAGACTGTGGAGCGGCGGAGATTTTCCGCGATTTCGCCGAAGCTGGTGACGGGCATTTTATTCGGCCCCGTGGAGGCGTTCGCTGACGACTACCGTGGTTTCCTGCAGCGCGCCGCCACGAACAAATCCCAACGATAGGCTCTTGCCGATCACCGCGCCTTGCAGCCGCGCGTGGATGTCTTCGAGTCGAGCGATCGGTTGGCCGGCGATCGCGACGATGATGTCGCCGATGACGAGGCCGGCTTTGTGGGCTGGGCTTTCGGGTTCCACTTCCAGGACGATGGCTGCCGTCTTCGCTTCGCGATGCAGGGACTGGCGAAGTGCGTCAGGCAGGCGCACGGGTTGCACGCCTACGCCGAGATAACCGCGTGGTATGCGGCCTTTTTGTAAGAGCGTGTCGATTACGGAATTGACGGTCGAAGCAGGAACGGCGATGGCGCCGAAGCGGGCGAAGCGCGGAGTGGCAATGCCGAAGACTCGACCGCTGGCGTCAACAACGGCTGCACCTGCGGCGGTGGGTTGGATCGCGACGTCGAGACGGATATACGGCGCCAGCGATGTGCCGGTCCAAGTCTTGCGCTCGGGCGCGACCAGGCTGACTACGCCGAGCGCGGCGACAGGTCCGCTGGCGCGGGTGCGGCCGACGACGAGCGTCAGGCTGCCAGGCTTGATTGCTGCGGCGTCGCCAAATTCATTCACGGGCGTCGTTGCTTCGGCGCATTTCAAGACCGCGAGGTCGGTCGATGGATCGCGGCCAACGAGCGCCGCCGGAACAACTCGGCCATCAGCGAGTGTGACGTGAATCTCTTCGTCGCGGCGCAGGGCGTGTTCTGAAGTGACGATGATGCCCGCGCGCCAGATCACACCGCTCGACGAGCCGCGGGCTTCGGCGTGGACGGCGACAGCAGTTGCCGCGGCCCGATCAGTGGCTTGGGCCAAGGCATTTGAGAGTTCGATAAGTTGAGAAGACATGTGCAACCTCCATGAACAAGATGCCGGAGTTGCAGGGGCAACTACATCCGCCGATCGGCTAGGTCGTGACCCGGAAGAATGGCTAGGTTTTTGTGAGACTCGCGGCCTGAAGGCGCTGGCGCTACGGAATGAGAGTTGTGCTCTCCATGAGTTCGAGGCGATTGCCGAAGGGATCGAAAACGTGGACGCGGCGAAAATCGTTGAACGATGTGTCGGGCCTGGTGGGAAGGCCTGCGCTTTGGCAGGCGGCGACGATGTCGTCGATATTGTCGACCACGAGCCCGGGATGAGCGCGCTTGGCGGGATGAAAGTCCTCTTCGATGCCGACGTGTAAATTCACAGGTCCTGCGGCGAACCAGATGCTGTTGCGGCCGGCCATGGATGCGGGCTTCGCGACTTCGGTGAGGCCAAGGATGCCGACATAGAAGCTGCGGGCGCGCTCTTCACCGCCAACGGGAATCGCGAGTTGCACGTGATCGAGACTAAGGATTGGCATCGGTTGCCGGCTGCGGTGGCGAATCGCCAGCCCAAGGCGAGACGCAGAAATAACTCCCGTGCTGGCCGGAGGCGAGAAACATCAGCGCGGCGAGCAGGAACAGCGCTACGAGATGAAGAGTTCTACGTTTCATTTTGATGTGTGCTGATTGGATTCTATCAGAAGGCGTTTCGTTACTTACGGGAGGTAGGGCATGGCTTCGGTGGACTCGACGAATTTTTTCAGCGCAGCCATGACTTCCGGGCGGGTGAAAAGTTCGCAGAAGAGGTCGATTTCGCGGCGGAGTTCTTCGTGGGGGATGGGCTTGATGAATTTTTTGGCGGCGGCGCGGGTTACGGCGTCAAACTTGGTGATTTGTGCGGCCGTGGCCTGAGCGATTTTTTGGGCTTCGCCTTCAGCGGCGAGTTGGGCGACGAGGCCAACGGCTTGGGCGCGAGTGGCGTTGACGCTGCGGCCGGTGAGGAGCAGGTCGCGGACGAAGGCGTTGCCAAGGTCGCGCTTGAGACGGGGGATGCCGCCGAAGCCGGGTATGAGCCCGAGACGAAGTTCGGGGAAGGCGAAGCGGGCCATTTTGTCGGCGACGATGATGTCGCAGGCGAGGGCGAGCTCCAGGCCGCCGCCGAAACAGACGCCGTGGACGGCGGCGATGGTCACGAAGGGGGCGGCATCGATGGCGTTGAGGACGGCGTGAATGCGCTCGAGGAATTGGCGAACGCCTGCAAGACGCTCCGTGGTGGAAAGTGACGCGGCGCCGTTGTAGAGCTCACGGAGATCCGCGCCAGCGGAGAAGCCATGTTTGCGGGCGCTCGTGACGATACAGGCGGAGGTCTGAGGGGCAAGTGAGGGGAACGCGGCGACGAGCTTTTCAAGCTCGCCGAGCATGACGGAGCCAATTTCGTTGGCGGGTTCGCGGTCGAGGGTCAGCTCAAGGATGGAGTCGCGCAAGTGCCAGCGCAACGCCTTGCCGGTGAAGGATGTCATTTTCGAGAGACCAAATGTCTCCAAGACAGAAGAAAGCAGCCAAGCTTACTACAGTCTGAAGCAGGGGCTGTACCTAGGCTGGAAGGCGAATTGTGTTAACAATCTGGTTACCCCACCCCCCTGGGTGTTTTTCACAAGTGTTCATTCTAAAGGGAGTTAAAGTCGTTTGTTTTGATAGACTTTCACAAGTGTTCATTCTAAAGGAGTAAAGCCATTCTCCGATCGCCGCGATCCTTAAGGGCGAGACTTGCCGCTACCTGCGCTAGTTTGCGGTAGGCTCGGTATCGCTCGACACATCAAACTACCAGTTAATAGTACCAGATGATTACCTCCCCGTCAAGGGATTTCTTGAAGCGCGCAGGACGGAGTCCTGTGACGACTAATCGTCACGGTCTTCGTTGATCGGATTGGTTGAGGTCCTTCGCGCCTATCCTGGTCGGATAGGCTCAGGATGACAGTTTGTGGTGAGCGATCGGATAGGTGTTGGATGGTAGTTGGTCGGCGGGGTCCATCAATCGCGTGATGGTGCGGTTCAGATCTTTGTTCTATTCGCGATCGGATTGGATTGAGTTGGGATGGCGGGTGGTTAGCGGATTTTTTCGGGGGTTTTCGCGGCGTACAGCGCGTCGATTTCCTGGGCGAAGCGGGTGTTGATGGCGGCGCGGCGGAGTTTGCCCATGGCGGTGAGCAGCCCGCCGTCTGGAGTCAGCGTTTCGCGCAGGATGGTGAAGTTGCGGATCTGGCGATAGTGAGGGAGATCGGGATTCACGGCGTCGAGGGCGGATTGTACCGTGGCTGGTTCGACAGGGCCGGTGACTAGAGCGCAGAGATAACCGCGGCCGTTGCCGACTACGACGATGTGCTGGGCGCTGGGGAGAAGCTGGGCGAGTTTGTCTTCGATGGGCTCGGGAGGAACTTTGTGGCCCGAATTCAGAATGATCAGATTCTTGACGCGACCGACGATGCGCCAGTTGCCGTGGGCGTTTTTTTTGCCTTGGTCGCCGGTATGGAACCAGCCGTCCTGCAGGACGCGGGCGGTTTCTTCCTGGCGATTCCAATAGCCGGGGAAAACGTTGGGGCCGCGGACCAGGATTTCCTCGTTTTCGGCAACTTTCATTTCGATTCCATTAATGGTGGGGCCGACGTGCCCGGTGTCTACGGTGCCACTGGGATCGTCCATGGTGCAGATGCCGGTGGTTTCGGTGAGTCCGTAGACTTGCAGAACACGGACACCGAGCATGAGGAAGAAATTTTGTGTTTCCGGGGCGAGCGGAGCGGAGCCGCAGATCAGGGCGCGGAGATGGGGGCCGAAGCGGTCTTTGATTTTGCTGAAGATGAGTTTGCGGCCCAGGACTCGCCAGAGGCCGTCGAGAACATGCGTATCGGATCGGGCGGCGGCGGTGTTTGGGGCGGAAGGGGACGCGCTTAAGCGCGCCCCTACATTTTCGGCTTGCTGGCGCTGTGATGCGTCGCGGGCTTTGGCGTAAAGCAAGCGGATCACGGCGGGACGTTTCGCGATGGCGTCGTCGACGCCGCGACGCACGCGTTCGAGCAGTGTGGGTACGTTCAGGAAATAGTGCGGGGCGGAGAGGCGAATCTCGTCGGCGAGCTTGTTGAGATCGGTGGAGAGGGTGACGACGCTTTCGCGCGAGAGGAAGGAGAGCGTGGCGATCCAAGAGGCGGCGAAATTGAGAGGGAGATAGTGAAAGATGCTGTCGGGGCCTTGCGAGTCGCGCATGAGTTGATCGAGGCGCTCGGTGGTGCGAGAAAGCATGAAGGAGACGTTGCCGGTGTGGAGGCAGACGCCCTTGGGTTCGCCGGAAGTTCCGGAAGTGTAGACGATGGTAGCGAGATCGGAGTCGCGGCGGGGATTCGACGGGGTAGGGGATACGTCCGCCAATGAGGCCGCCTGCGGCAGAAGGTCTTCGAAGGTGCCTTGCGGAGGTTGCGCGGCGGAGCCGGCGGGCCACGCTTGGGTTACAGCATCGCCTAAGGATTTGTCGCCGACGATCAGCAGGCTGGGCTGGCAATCTTGCATGACCGCGACGAGTTCGGCGGGGGCCTGGCGCGAATAGAGCGGGACGACGATCAGGCCCTCGGCCATCAGCGCCAGATCGATGGCGATCCAGCGGACGGAATTGGGGGCGAGGATCGCGCAGCGGTCGCCGGGCTGGAGGTTGAGACGGCGGAGGGACTCGCGAGCGACTTGGATTTGGGAGAGGAGTTGAGCGCCGGTTACGTTTGTGAATTGGTCGCCGCGGATTTCGCGCAGGACGATGCGGGTGGAACCGCGGTGCAGTTGGGCGAAGAGGTTTTCCAGGAAATTGGGCATGGAGTTTTGGGAGTTGAGCGATGGGTATTATGAATTGTGGTGGTCAGGCAATGCAATTGGAGGTAGGGATCGTCGGTGAGTTTCCGGCAATGCGGCTTACCAACTTGCCGTAATTTATCAGGGGGCGGGGGAAGCGTGACAGCCTATGAATTCAGCGGCATGGAAGAGTATCCGTTTCGCCAACCGGATCGCGGCCGTGTGAATCCCGCGATGGTTACCAGGACCAGGAAACTTCCCGCCCAGACTTCCAATAGCTTCACATTGTTCGCCGTTCGCGGCACGCGGAACACCATGTCGGTCGCCGCCATGACTACTTTCGAATGGTTCGCGGGATCGTAGCGCACGACGATGGGCGTTCCTTGGGGATGCTGATCCACCCACTCTTGGAGCGGCCCACTCCGGCTGAGCGGGTATCGCCAGATCGAAAAGACGGTCGTCACATTCTGCTCAGGGCCTACTGCGTAGCTCAAGCGGCAACGGATGTAGTACTTGTTTCGCTGGCCGGTGCTCGTCTGCGTCAGGCTGCATCTGTCAATGCGCGCCGCTACCTCCGGCCATCGTGCCTGGGCCTGGTCCTGCCAGGCTTGCGCCGCCGTTGCCACTGCCGCGAAGATCGTACACAGCCCTGAAAGGGCGACCAGCGCCACCAATCCCAGCCACACCAATTGACTCTTTGGCGCCGTTGCAGTGGTCATCTCTGGTCCTAGGAAGCCTGCACTCATGGTGCATGTGCATTTCAGACCGGTGCAAGGCTTCTGAATTTGAGGACGCCGAATTGATCACGTGCAGTGCAAGAGCGCGGCGCCCCAGGACAATTTCTCCCGGAAAAGGATGTGCTGGGCGGTTTTGATCTTGCCGAGATGGGGCGCAGCAGTGCGGCGCCCCTACAAATTCGTGTGGGGTCGGATGGCTAGCGAGCGGAGGAGCCTACTGCGGAGTGCTGTCGTGAGGCTGCGGGCGCGGATTGGTCGTAGCGATTGGCTAGATCGAGCAGGGTGGGGCTTAGCGGCGGGAGGTAGTCTTCCCAGGAGAGGACCCCGGAGCGCAGGGGGAATTCGGGGTAAGTATGGCGGACGGCGTCTTCGAGGATGGTGCCCATGCGGGCCATTACTTTGAGATTGCGGACAACCGTGGTGCCGATGCCCTCGCGGACGGAGTCTGCTTCGGCGACCAGGGTTTCCATGATTTGCAGGAGCTTGGGCTCGAGGTTGGGGTCTTCTACCGTGAGGAAGAGATGTTGATGGCCGCGCTCGCGCATGAGGTTGCGGATGCGTTCGTCCATAGTGACGCCTGCGGAGGCAACCAGGCTGGGCATGCAGGTGACGATGCCGTGATAGCGCGAAGAAACCATGTAGGAGCCGAGGCGCAGGAGCGAGACGAGCTGGAACATGTCGTAGTCGTCGGAGGTGAAGATCGGCGTGTTGGGCAGAAACTCCAGCATGGAGCGGCAGGCGGCGGCATCGAGGCGTTCCATGGCGACGAGAATCGGAAATACCTTATGACGTTGACAGAAAGCGGCAGCTGCCTTGCCGAATCCGGAAATGTAGTGGCGATATTTTCTGTCGACTTCCGGGCCCGACTCGTGGAAATAGACGGTTCGGTACTGGCTTTCTTTGTAGGCGCCGGTGGTGAGGCGCGCCAGGTATTTTGCGATGGAGGCTTTTACGGGCCAGACGAAGGGATGGATCGGGCAGAGCACGAGAATTGGTGTTTTTTCGTCCCAACCTGCTTCGCGCAGCGTTTTGCGGGCGTATTCGGGCGGATTGGGTTCGAAGGTCCAGGCGGTGTCGGTGCCAAGTTCGGTGGGAATGCCAAGCTTGCGAAGAAGGGTTTGTGATTCGACGTTGCGAGTGATGACCAGCGAATCGTGAACGTAACGCTCGCACATGTTCTGGATGAGTGGATCCATGTGGCCGGCTTCGCCGCCGTACCCGAGCGAGAGTTTGTTCTCCGCGGAAGCCAAGCCGAGGGAACCAATCATCATGGTGGAGAGCGCGTTCGCGAATTTGCTCTTGAACATGGAGCCTTCGCAGGCGATTACGCCGTGATTCTGGTGCACCTCGCGGAAGAGGACGGGCGGAAAAGCATCGGGAAGATGAATCTGACGGGTGCCCTCGAAATAGCCGCGAGAGCGGTCGAAGTCGAATGACAGTACGCTAAAGTCCACGTTGTTCGCGCCGAGGACGTGCCGGACCTGGCGCAGCATTTCCTGCACGCGCACGTCGGAGCCGGTGTTGCGCGTTCCGTTGTAGCCTGCGAAAAAGAGGCGGAGTTTTTCGCCGGGAGTCCAGCGGCGGCCTAGGCCAAACATCCAGCCGAAGCGGCGAATCTCGATGAGCGCGCTGACCCAGGCGACGAGAAGAAAGTCGGTCATGCGTGGGCGCTCCCGGCAACGACGGTTTTTTCGGAGACGGGGACCGAGGAGGGCCAGGGCTTGGCGGGGTAACGGAATTTATTTTCGCGGCTGAACTTCAGGAGAGGATAGGCGTAAGTCGTAAACTTTGCGGGAGCTTCGCCGAGCTCGGCCACGACGCGGGAGTTGTCGAAGACGGTGTTCCAGTCGAGATACGGCCAGAAAACTTTCAGGAGGGATGCGCCGCGGCCGATGGAGCCGTCGCCGTGAGCCAGGCGATTGACGGTGGCCGAGAATGGCCGGCCCAGGGAAGGCAAGTAATTCGGACGGCGCGATCCTCCCGCGGCAGCGAGCGCCGTAGTGATCTCGCGATAAGTCTGCGAACCTTCGCCAGCGGACAAATGGTAGATGCCGTGGGCGGGCTCGGATTTCTGGTGAATGGTCACGATGGCGTTACCGACATAGTTCGCGGGCACGATGTCGATTCTATCGTCAGGGCGAAGGGGAAGGACTGGGAGGCGTGCAAGAACATCGAATGCCTGGACCATGTCGAATTGTGAAGTTTCGGGGCGGCGACTGTCGCCCATGACGATGGCGGGGCGAAAAATTGTGCGCGGAACATCGGGTAGGAGCTGATTAAGCATGTGCTCGCCGAATTTTTTGGTGCGGGCGTAGGGATCGTAGTCGGAGCGCGACCAATCGATGGCGGCGTCTTCGGTCACGACCTCGTTTTGGCGCTTGCCGGCGACCGCGACCGTCGAGACGTGGGAATAGCGAAGGACGCCGTTGCGATTTTGGGCGCGGCGGGCCAACTGGATCACTTCCAGGCCGCCGCGAAGATTCACGTTGAGGCATTGTTTTTCGGATTTGCGATTCAGCGAGGCGGCGCAGTGAATCAGCGAGTGCGTGGTATCGACAAGCGTGTGATATTCGTCGTCGGAAAGGCCAAAACGCTCGGTGGTGAGTTCTCCGCGAAAAATGGTGATGCGCGAGTTGAGATACTCGAGAAATTCGGGGAACGCCAGATGCAACTGCAGCGACTGCCACAAACGCTCGCGCGCTTCGCGATCGGATTTTGCGCGCACCAGGAGATTGAGCGGATCGCGGTGCCCGGTCAGCAGACCTGCGACCAGGTAGCTGCCGAGATAGCCCGTGCCGCCGGTTACGAAGATCGCCATAGGGGGTCGGACGGCGGCGCGGAGCCGCCGACAACGGATGCGCGAGCGGCGGTTTGGGTGGACCAATCCATCTCGCGTGGAGTCCGCGATTCGAGCGGGCGGCCTTCCATCAGCGGATAGCACCAGCGGCGCAGCGCGGGAATGTGGATGTTGATCCAGTAGTTCCACCAGTCGATCGATTCGGGGTCGAATTCGAAGAGGGGGCGCTCATCGGGCGGAAGCGCCGCGGATAGAAGGCGGGCGTTTTCGCATTCGAAGACATGCTCGTTGTGAAGAATGAACGGCTCGTAGAGTTCGATGAGCTTTTCGGCGCGGCCCAAGTCGCGTTCTTGCCTGGCGAGAGGGGCCTTCTTCATGTGCAGCGTAACGGCAGCGCGATTGATGCGGGATACAACTGCTTTTTGCATGGGAATCGACATGCGCTCGTAACGCTGCTTGGAAACGGGGATGGTCTCGAATTTCAGCTTCAGCCAGTGTTCGATGCCAGGCTGGCGGCGGTAATACTTGCGGTGGGCCAGGCCGGTCAGCTCGATGCTGCGGCCCATATTCACAGGATTGATGGCAGAGGTTGCGAGCTGATACATCCTGGCGTTCTTGCGCGCGATTACGGCGGCGGCGATCAGGGTCATGCCGCGGCACACCATGTCCACCGGGATGACGTCGAGGCACTTGCGTTCGTTGGTCGGGAGCTGACGGAAGTTCGTGCCTAGCAAATAGGATAGCGGGCCGGAGGTGTTGATGCCTTCGTTCCAGCCCGCGAAGGGAGAGCGCGTGGAGCTTTCGACGATTGACGGTCGAACGATGGCGATGGGCAGGCCGCGGCCGCGGCGCGAGAGCATGGATTCGCCGAGGCTTTTCGTGAACGTGTAAATATTGGGCCAGCCGAGATGTTTTGCGCGGCGCATACCCGCGCGGACGAGGCGATTGCGCGACCAACGGACACGATTGCGTTTCAACACGCCGTCCAACTCCACCGCAGGAACGGCAGACTCGTCTCCGCCGCGGCCCAGTGCCTGGCGGCGAAGAGCTTTGGTCAGCTCGGGGCTTTGCGAGCGGTCTTCGACGTTGCGAATCATCTCGCGCAAGGAATCGATTTCACGGTCGGCATCGAAATCGGGATCTTTCGCGGGATTGTAGTTGTCGTGGAGTTCTTCATCGACGCGGCCGTCACGCATGCCCACGACGTAACAGGTGGAGAGATGCATCAGCCCGGCGTGATCGCACTTCTTGAGAAAATCGAGCAGATGAAGAGTGGAATCGACATTGGAGGCGAGAGCTTCACGAAGGTCGGGATTGAAATCGGTGAGGCCGGCGCTGTTGACGATCAAGTCGAGCGATTTCGCCAGCCGCGTTTGCGTAGCTTGATCCATGCCAAGGCCGGGCTGGCTGACGTCGCCTTCGACGACCTCGACTTTCTCTTTCAGGAATGCTCCGAGGCGGTGGCCGAGGCGCTCTTGAAGGCCATCGAAGGTGGGCGATTCCTCGACGATTTTTTCGAAGCGCCGCTGGGCCGAGGTGGTGCGATTGCGGCGGATCAGCAAGGTGATCTTACCGATGTTGGGAAGATTTTCGAGGAGGTCGACCAGCCAGACCTTGCCGATGAAACCAGTCACTCCCACCAGCAGGATGTGACGATTGGCGAGCGTTTCGCGAACGGAGAGGCGATCGACGCGCGGGACATCGCCCAGAGCCGCCACGGCTCGGCCGGTTAGAGCGGCGGGATGCGCGCTGGATTGCAGAGCGGATTGGAGGCGTTCCGGCGTTTTCGACCAGCCCAACTGGCGCAGTAGCTTCTCTTCGGGAACTCGGCCGTCGAGGGAGCCGCCAGCGATCCAGGCAAATGGTCCGCGAGGGCGTACGATCGGGCTCAACAAACGCCCAGTGGCATGGCCGTCACGAAACTCCAGGCGATTCGAAATGAACGACTCAATGCCGAAATGGCTGGCCAGCGGACGGAGGATATGGTCGAGGAGTTGACCCACCAGAACGATGCGCTCGCCGCTGCGAACGGCTTCCAAAAGCTTTTCGGTGGCTTCCGGCCGAAGCGCGGGCTTCAGGACGTAGTGAAAATACTCTTCGCCCAGGAGATCAAGGCGGTCCTGGCTGACGCCGCGCAGCAGCGTGTGCAGAGATCGCGTGGCAAAGGTGCGGCTTGCGGTGTAAGCGAAGGGTCGCGACAGCGCCATGAGCGCCATACCGGCACGTCGAGCCCAACGCTCCGCAAAACTTTGCGCGTTCCAGGTGAAAAAGCCGACCGGGCGCATCGCCCCCACTTCGAGAAGAGAACCCTCGACGCGCCAATAGGTTCGACGGCGCGAATCCTGGGGCGTCGAAGCACGGCGCACCGAAACACTCGTCGAATTGGACAGGCGATCACTCATGACAGTGAACAACTGGCTCAAGAATGAGCCAGAACGCGAAAATCTCCAATCTAGCGCGATCGGTGTTGCGGCCCACCCTACCCTGGATGACCTGGGACGATTTCTCGGCCATGAACCGCTCTGGCATCACAGCCTGGCGCCGGCCACAATGCGCGGTCATTGCTTGAGAAAGTGTAAAATTAGCATTATCAGCGGGTTCCCGCAAGCGATGGGAAGAGGGCATGATCGAGACCGAACGGCTTTTGCTGCGACGTTGGGAAGAAGGCGATCGCGAACCCTTTGCGCAGTTGAATGCCGACGCGCGAGTCATGGAATTTTTGCCACAGCGCCTCTCCGCCACGGAGAGCGATCGCATGGTCGACCGTATCCAAGAGCATCTTCGCAAGCACGGATTTGGCCTGTTTGCCGCCGAACTTCGGCGGGAAAGGCGATTTATTGGCTACGTAGGGTTGCACGTCCCGGGATTTCAAGCGCATTTCACACCGTGCGTCGAAATTGGATGGAGGCTGGCGGCGGAGTATTGGGGCCGCGGACTGGCGACGGAAGGCGCAAAGGCGGTTGTGCGCTACGCGTTCGACGCGCTGGGACTCGACAGCCTGGTGTCGTTCACCGTTCCTGCCAATGTCAGATCGATACGTTTGATGGAAAAAATCGGGATGAGCCGGGACCCGGCTGAGGATTTCGATCATCCGCATCTGCCGGAAGGCCACGAGCTACGCCGGCACGTTTTGTACCGCCTGCGCAGGCTTCAGAGGCACGAAGATTAGGGTCTGAGAATTCAGGAATTCGTTATTTAAAAGATGCCTCTTGCCGAGGGACAGGCAGAAACTCTTGTCCCTCGACGTTGGAAGCGAACGCGGTTACTTCTTCGCGGCTGTGGCTTTTGCGGCGGCGTCGGCGTACTTCTTCGTGAAACGTTCGACGCGGCCTGCCGTATCGATCAGCTTCTGTTTGCCGGTGAAGAAAGGGTGGCAATTCGAGCAGATTTCGACGCGCAGCATGTCACCTTTGATGGTCGAGCGCGTGGGAAACGTGTTGCCGCAGGCGCAGTGTACGGTTACTTGATGATAGTCGGGGTGAATACCGGGTTTCATGGGGCTCCAGTCTTTCGCGTCCGGTCTGCACGGCTTCCCGGGTTAGGGCACTACAGCCGCGTCGCTAGGTCGCGAGACAATCGTTAATTATACGGAAAAAGGGCGGAATCTCCAAACGAGATGCCGCCATCGATTAGATGGCGAATTCTCAGTTGGGATGCTATTTCTCGGGATCCAAACGCTCCCGGCCTGAATCGCTTATGAGAAATGCCAGCGGGTAGCGGATTCAACGAAGTTTTCGGCGTGCTCGTCCTGGCCGAAGGCGAGATCGGGCTGGACACGAAAGATGCAACCGCCGCTGGATTCGAGCAAGGGCAGGATTTCGCCGCCGTACTTGCGATCGTAGGTTCCAGCGATCTGCTTCCAGACGGCGCGATCTCTGATTTCTTGCGCGGTGCCCTCGATGATCACCGCCTCGTCGGCTTTTTCGGTAGCGACAACGCAATGAGGATCTGCGGCAATGTTCTTCGCTTTGCGCGTGCGCGGCCCGGTGCTAAACCAAAAAGCACTTTCCCACCAGATCCCCCAGATCACCATGAGATGCGGGCGCCCTCCGGGACGCGCAGTGGAGATCCAATAGTTATGGGATTTTTCGAGACGCTCTAAAGCCCAGGACCAAGGTTTGAGCCCGGAAGTGGCATCCGGCGGATTTTGCAGCGCGTCGGGCCAATACGGGCGGCTTGCCTTTGGTTCGCTCATGGCGCTTCCTTCTTAGCTTCGTGTTGCGTTGAATTCTAACAAAATTTAAGCAGCAAGGTGCGATGCGCGCCGATTTCATTGGCAGAACGCCTCACGCAGAACCGTGAAGGCTCGGTTGAAAGCAAATTCCAATCAGGATTGGTGAGCGAAGAGCTCTCAGGAAACGAAGGCGCAGCCGATGCGATACCCGCCCTGCTTGGTTTGCTGCGACCAGACCGGCTTCAGACTCACGCGCACCGGCGGGAGAATGGGCACGTGTAGGATGGCGAGAATGTTTTCCGGAAGTTTCTCCGGTTTGTCGAGCTCGATGGCGACACCGCCAAACCCGAGATCAACGACGCGAGCGCGACGCGTATTTTGTTCGCCGAGCATCGCGTACGCGTTCGTGCCGGTCATCGATACACGCTCGGCTTTGCGCTGCATGGCGTAGACGCGCTGCGCAGACGGCGCGGCAGGCGTAGTGGGGGGCTGGCTGGAAGTAATTTCGGCGGCGCTGGCCGACGCGGCTGCCGCCATCGTGGACTCCTGTTTTTCCGGCGGGCGGTGAGACTCAATGGAAATCGGCTTCGGAGCGGCTTGCTGGCGCTCGGTTGGCGGCGCCGTTGCGGCCGCTGGTTCAGCAGGTGCAGCCGGTGCTGCTGTCGCCGTGGTCGTCGCGGGCCCGAGAGCGGGAGAGGGCGCGACCGCGGTTCCCCCGTTGCCTAGCTTGCGATGGTTTGCGTGCTTCAGGCGATAGAGCCGTTCGTCGGCAACGCGAATCAACTGGTCAGCTTGTTCGCCATCCTGTGGGAAGGTAGCCACGCCGTGGTCCATGCTTACATTGACGCTCAGCGGGAGAGATTGCAGTGTCTCGGCGAAAACGGTTTCGATACGGCGGCTGAGGCCGAGCGCCTGTTCGGCGTCCGTCTGGGGCAACAGCACGGCGAATTCATCGCCACCGATGCGAAACGCGGAGTCCGACGTGCGCAGCGCTTTTTTCAGCGTGGTCGCGGCGGCACGCAATACTTCGTCGCCTCGCGGATGACCGTGCTTGTCGTTCACTTCCTTGAAGCGATGCAAATCCAGCATCACCAGGCCAAGTGGCAATCCATAGCGGCGAGCGCGATTCAGTTCCTTTTCGAATCCTTCGCCGAAAAGACGGCGGTTATAAAGTCCGGTGAGCGGATCGGTGACGGCATTCAACTGCAGGACTTTCAACTCGTCGTACTCAAGAACGATGGGAACGCGGAACAAACCAGCCGAGGTAAGCACGTCCATGAGCGCGGTCTTCAGCGCCACTTGCCGGCCAAGATGGTCGGTCAGTTCGCGCCGGCGCGTAAGCATCTCGTCCCAAAGCTGGATGCATTGGCCTTCACGCAAATCGAGATGTGTGATTGCGCGAATGTATCGTTGCAGGAATTGTCCGCGTGCAGAGACGTCCAGGCCGTCGAGCGTATCGGCCAAGAGATCGAGGTACGAGTCCTCGATTGGCAAACGGGTGGGGGCGCCGCCAGGATTGGGCATACTAAATGGACACCTAAACTGCCGGTCCCCGCGGGTAGGGGAGCGAAGCAACTAGCTTGTATACCGGGAGCAAGTTTGAGTCCATCCGTATTTCGGAGTAGAAAAGGGCTGGGAGCAGGGGATGGCCGGTGCAGCCACTATCCTATTGCAAGTAAATGGGATAAAGGCTGGCCACCCACGGAAAAGTTATGCCGTCGTCCTCGGATCGCGGTCAATCGAGCCATCCTGACGATAACCGTCGGGAAACGGCATAAATTTACTCAAGTGGCCTGAGAAATTCCAACCCGAACAGTCGCATATCTCCGATTATTTCCTGGCGTAGTACTTTCGCCGCGATGGGAGGCGTCTCGTTCGGCACAAGACTCGAAGAAGCGGGGGAGGGGGCGGGAACGGTCATGTAAACGACTTGGTCGGCTCGCAGAATGTGAGTTGACGTGATACACGCGCCTGCAGAGCCGATATTTAGCGTCTTGGTCAGCTCAATGAATTCCACGCCCGACGCATCGGAGCCCCGCAAGAACACCGGCACCTGAAGCCGAATTCGAGGCGAGCGGCGCCGTTGAGTCTGATCCAAGTGCTGCCCTTCCTTAAGATCCTCGGTTCTCACTCGGTGGCCCCATAGTACTAGTGAACTAGTACGAGAATACCGGGGAATTAAGCAGATTCGATGCCAGATGTCGTAAGCTGCACCTATTCGTAACTTATATCAAATCATCGAGTTAACTCGATTCAACACTGCACCCTTTCGGTTGAGTGGGTACCAAGCAGACCAGTATGGCGACTTGATTTCCTCAATTGTGCAAATGGACTGCTTGGAACGCATTTACCATTGACAGGCTGAGAAGCGCTCTGCGACGATGGCGACGCGCCAATAGGGAAAATTTTTTCCCATCGGCGGGGAACGGGAAGGGCCGATGAGTGGAAGCGTGGTCACGTCTTCTCTATCTGATTCTCTACCTGAGCCACAGGCCCACGGTGACGTGTCCCTGGGGCTGGTCACTCGGCTTCTCGATACCTTCGATAAGTCACTGTTGGTTTCGGAGCGCAGTGGACGAATTTTGATGGTTAGTTCGATAGCGCGAAAGTGCCTGGACTCGCTGCAGCTGGGCGAAGTCAGCCGGCTGAATCTGTTCAGCGATCTTTTGGAGGTAGATCCGAAACGAATTTTTGCGGACATTGAAAGTGGCCAGCACGAAGTGAAACTGGACTTGTCTCGCGGTGAGAAAAGAACCCGCGCTAGCATTAAATGGGTCCCCGAGCCGGACTGGCTAGTCGTTGAATTTGAGGTGCCCGCCGGAACGCAGGCCGCAGCCGCGCCCGATCCAGCCACGCAGATTACCGTTCAGGAATTGCTGCAAGAACGCGAAATCACCTATCGAAATCTCCTGGCCGCCTATTTGAAATTGCAGGAAGTCAACCGGCAGAAGACGGTGTTCCTGGCCTCTGCCGCGCACGAATTGAAGACGCCGCTCGCCGTCATCAAGGGCTATTACGATCTGCTGCTTACCAGCTCGCTTGGGCGCCTGTCGGAAAAGCAGCGCGACATTCTGGAAGAGTCCAAAGAAAGCTGCGAAAGGCTTGTCCGCCTGGTCTCGATGTTCCTGAACTATTCGGCGCTGGAGAGCGGAAAGCTGGTTTTGCAGCTGCGCGAAAACGACTTGCGCGATTGCCTCGATGAACTCTCCAAACGGTGGCTGGAAGCCTTCCAGCGCAAAGGCGTGCGATTGGACGCGGCGTTCGATCCCTCGATTCCAAACTTTCGCTTCGATTATCAGAAGGTGCAGCAAGCAGCCGCGAATCTTCTGGACAACGCGTTGAAGCATACGCCCACAGGCGGCTGCGTCACGCTGCGCGCGCTTCCTCACTTTTGGGAGCGCCGAGTCTCCGAGGCTTCTCCCTCACAGGAGCGCCGGCGTTTCCGTTTGCCCCGCCCGAACAGCGTGGAAGTATCGGTCGCGGACAGCGGCCCGGGAATCGCGGCGGAGCACCATCAGGAAATTTTCGAGGACTTCGTTCGCGTGGATCGCAACACCACCGGAATGGGGCTGGGCCTGGCGATCGCCAAACGCCTGGTGCAGGCGCATCGCGGAAAAATCTGGGTAGAAAGCGAAGCCGCCAATGGGAGCAAATTCACGTTTCTATTGCCCATGGACCAGACCTAGTTCGAGCGGAATTCATTTTAGTTATCGGAAATCGTTGGAGTTGATACGCAAAGGGAGAAGTCAATGGCCGTAAAAGAAAAGATTCTTGTCGTCGATGATGAGCCGAGTATCCGCAAATATCTGCAGACGCTCCTGGAGGTGGACGGCTTCGATGTCGAGACCGTCGGCTCCGGCAAGGAAGTCATCAGCAAGGTTAGCGATGGCGAGCGGCCGGACCTGATCATCCTGGATGTGCTGATGCCCGAAATGAACGGTATCGACACGCTGAAAGAACTCCTGCAGCTCGACCGCAGTCTGAACATCATCATGCTGAGCTGCTCGAATGAGGTTGGCACCGTCGTGGAAGCGATCCGCATCGGCGCGCACGACTATTTGACCAAGCCCTTCGAAAAGAGCGACCTCGACGCGGCCATGCTGAAGTCTCGCCAGAAAAAGCACATGACACAGGAGAATCAGGCGCTCCGCGATTATTGCGATCAGGTGACCGAGGATCTGAGTTTCCTGGCCGCCAGCCCGCAGATGGTGCGCATCCGCCAGCAGATTTTGCAGATCGCCCCCGTCGATGTGCCGGTATTTATTTGCGGCGAGAGCGGCGTCGGAAAAGAAGTCGTGGCGCGCATGATTCACCTGCGCTCCAAGCGCCGTAATCAGGCCTTCATCAAAGTGAATTGCGCGGCGCTGCCCGGCGAACTCCTCGAATCCGAGTTGTTTGGCTTCGAGCAGGGCGCTTTCACCGGAGCGGTTCGCGCCAAGCCCGGCAAATTTGAACTTGCCAACAAGGGAACGATCTTCCTCGACGAAATCGCGGAAATGAGTACGCACCTGCAAGCCAAGCTGCTGCACGTGTTGCAGGATCATCAGTATTCGCGCCTCGGCGGCCGTCACATGGTGGAGACCGACGTGCGCGTCCTTGCCGCTACCAACGTGGATGTGCAGGACGCCATGAAAACGGGTCGCTTCCGCGAGGATCTGTACTATCGCTTGAATGTCCTCTCTATTCTCGTTCCGCCGCTGCGCGAACGCGCGACGGAGATCCCCCTGCTCTTCCGGCACTTCCTCGATAAGTACAGCGAGAAGTTCGGAAAGCCGGCGACGAATCCGTCCAAACATCTCCTGGATGCCGCCGCGAACTACCCGTGGCCCGGCAATCTACGCGAACTCGAAAATTTCGTGAAGCGCTATGTGATCCTCGAAGATGACGAGGGCAGCTTGCGGGAACTGATCGAAATGTCCTCCGCGCGTCAGCGCACCTCGCCTCGCCAAGAGGCGACCATCCCTCGCGAACAGGGCCTGAAGGCGCTGGTTCGCGGGCTGAAAGACGAAGCGGAAATGGAAGCGATTGCCGACGCGCTGGAAAAGACGCGTTGGTGCCGCAAAGACGCCGCGAAGATGCTGGGCATCAGCTACAAAGCGCTGCTCTATAAAATGCGGCAGTTCAACCTGGATACTCCGCGCACTCGGCGCTCGGCGGCTGCCCCCGCGGTCGAAGAGCCAACTCCGGTGGGTGCGATTCGCAACGAGTAATCGAACCGGACTTCACAACTTCCCCAGCTATGCGCTTCCGATAGTGGAAGCCATATTGGCCCCGGTCCAGGCAAATTCAGCGATCGGACCGCTGAATTTCAGGGCCAAGCGCGCCGTAAATTTTTTCGTGGCGTGAAACAAATGTTTCCTGTATTGTCACCCGAACCGGAAATGACAAAGAACTCGATTGACCCTCTTGGTGCGTCCAGCCCAGGATTTTCCCGAGTACTGGACCATCTCGGCATCCAGGTCATCCGGACACGGTTGGGCCGCGAGGACAAGCGAACTTCGGCGAAAGGGGCGCGGCGCGTAGCTATCGGCCGCGGGCAGAGTGGAGGATGAGCATAATGACGGAACGTCGCACTGCTCGACGCTATGATTTATCGTTGCCGGTGATCATTCGGGTTCCGGCAGAACGCGTAGCCGACACGCAAAAGGGCAAAACCCGCGACATCTCCACGCGCGGCCTTTACTTCGTTCTCGACCAGGATCTCGAGGCGGGCTCCGAGTTGGACATCACCCTGACGCTTCCCGCGGAAATCACCCATGGATCCGAGGTCTTCGTTCGCGCCTTGGGCAAAATCGTGCGCGTGGAACGCCGCATGGAGGATGGCAGCGCACGGATGGGCGTAGCTGCGGTAATCGAACGCTACGACATCATTCGCGGAGAAAACGGCAGAGCGTAAGCCCTCACTTCGTCGTCGCATTTTGATATTTGCCTCTTCTTCCGCCAGCACCTCCTTCCACGAGGGTAAACAAGGCAAGAGTTTGCCGTTTAGAGAGACATTTTTCCGCCGCTAGCAGGCGCTGCCGCAGCCTTTCCCGCTGACCTGTCCCTTAGTTCTATAACTGTACCAACGGCCAGTAAGTTCCAGCCTCAGAATGAGTTAAAACTCCAAAGCGCGGATCTCTGGGTGGCAGGTGTCGCGGGCCAGTCCGGCGGGGCTTTGGTTCTACGTGTGCAAGTACCAGCGGTACGAACTCAAGTCCTATCGGGGGGAAGTGGAAATGCCGGTCTCTGGAATAGCCAGCGCAAAAGCGGTTCCGAAGGCGAGCATCCTGCCTTCCGACGAAATCATTTTTGGCCGTTCCGCAGCCATGCAGCCCATTCGGCAAATGGTGGGCAAAATCCTCGCCACCGACCTGCCCGTTCTAATCCAAGGTGAGAATGGGACCGGGAAAGGCCTCCTGGCTCAGTACATTCATTCGCGCTCAAAATTCGCCTCGGGGGCGTGCGTCAAGGTCAATTGCGCGGCCATCCCGGGAACTCTGCTGGAAAGCGAGTTGTTCGGTTACGAGAAGGGCGCCTTCACCGACGCCCATGCATCGAAGCCGGGTTACGTCGAAATGGCCGACAACGGCACCTTGTTCCTGGACGAGATTTCCGACCTCGATATGGGCCTTCAGGCGAAGACTTTGCAACTCCTGCAGGATGGGCATTACAACCGTATCGGCGACAATCAGGAAAGACGAGTCAATACCCGGGTGATCTGCGCGACTAACCGCAAGCTTGAAGATGAGATTGCCGCGGGTCGTTTTCGGCAGGACCTCTTCTACCGCATCAACGTCGTGACCCTCAACTTGCCCCCGTTGCGGGAACGCCGCGAAGACATCCCCGGTTTGGCAAATTATTTTCTCGAGCAGTTGAATGTGCGATTCGAACGCGAGGCGCCCCCTTTTACCGAAGATGTCATGGAGGCCTTTGCTCACAAGGAATGGCGGGGAAACATACGCGAACTGGAAAACGTGGTCGCTCGCTACGCGATCATGGGTGCCCTCGACGGTATCGCTGCGGAGCCCAGGCTGAAGCGGCCTTCTAACCCGACGAAGCTCTCCGTAGACGGCACCGTTTCGCTGAAGCATATCGCCAAGCAGGCTGTCCGGGAGATGGAAAGCAACGTGATTCTCCAGGTTCTGCGTGAAAACAAATGGAACCGCCGCAAGGCGGCCAACGTGTTGAACATCAGCTACCGGGCGCTCATTTACAAGATTCAAGAGGCTGGCTTGGCACAAAGGCACCACAGAAAGGCGGTCCCGGCCCCTGTCGATCCGGCGCAGGCCACGGGATTGCCTGAATAGTTCGATTTTACACAGGGCCCCAGATGTCTCTTCTCCATACCTTTCTGCATCAAACTAAAAGGGATACTGCACTAGGGACTGGACGGATGTGTGAAATGCTTTTCCGTTGCCATCGCGGACGTCCTCTCCGCGGTGCTTTTGGCTCGCGTCGAGCTGGGATTTAAAGCCCGCCTTATGCGAGACTTAGAACTGACCCTAGTTGTTTATTTATGATTAGCGCTATGGTAAGAAACATGCTCATCTCTTGCCTGTATTAGTTTGCGCAGTCGCGGCTACAGACCCCGGGAGGAACGGTTTTGTATACGGCCTTTTACCAGTTAAAGGAAGAACCGTTTCGCCTCACACCCGATCCTAGATTTCTGCATTTAGCCGATCCCCACCGCACAGCCCTAAAAGTCCTTCTCCAAGGCGTTCTCCAGCGCAAGGGTTTCACAGTCGTCGCCGGGCCTGTGGGAACCGGTAAGACCACTTTGCTGCACACCGCGCTGCAAATCCTCACCGAAAAATCGGAAGGGCGCGGCCGGCTCGTCTCCGCATTCCTCGTGAACCCCACTCTCGCACCGGCGGAGCTCTTGGAAGCGGTGCTCGACGAATACGAAATCACTTGCACTGCCACCAGCAAGCCGCGACGGCTTGCTGCCCTCCATCAAATGCTCTTTCAGACGCAGCAACAGGGCGGCACCGCGATCCTGCTGATCGACGAAGCCCACCTCATGAGCGTGGAGTTGCTCGAGGAAATCCGCCTTCTGGGCAACACGGATACCTACCAGGAAAAACTTCTGCAGATCGTCCTCTGTGGACAGCCAGAGCTGTTCGCGGTTCTTCAGCGGCCTGAGCTGCAGGCGTTGCAGCAGAGAATCGCCAGCACCTGCCTGTTGCGGCCGTTGAGCCTCCCTGAAACGCGCGCGTACATGGCCGAGCGTCTCCATGCCGCCGGTCTGCGCGGCTCGAGCCCCTTCACTGGCACCGCTGTGGAAGTCATTCATCGGCTCACCGGCGGGGTTCCGCGCCTGATCAATCTTTTGTCCGACGCATGCCTGCTGTGCGGCTTCGAATTGAAGCGCAAGCAAATCGATCAATTCCTCGTCGAGCAGGCGTCGGAAGACGTGCTTGGCCTGTTGAAAGGCCCGTTCTCTCCAGGTGGCGGATTGGGTGGCGGAGCGAATGGGAAAAAGGCGGACGCGCATTCGCAAGTCTCAACGTCGGCGCAACCGGAAGAAAAACGGGCCCCCGCAGCCTCTTGGCCTGAGGAACCGCCCTTGCAAGCCCGCGCCGCCGCTGCTGCCGAATCACCGGCGACATTCGGCATTGCCTCCGGCCTTTCTTCATCGGCAACCGCAACGGTAGTGGCCGAAGAGCGCCGCGGCACGAAGCCGTCGCCTCGCGATGGAAACTGGACCCGCTCGACCTTCGATGTTTTGATTGATGCCCTGAAGCAAGGGCGCGCCGTAGCACGCGAGTAATCGCCGCTGCACGCGCTAGTCATCAGCGCGACTCCGCTGTGGTTCCACAAACTGATCTGCTGAATGCAATGTAGGGCGCTCTCGCGCGTGGGCGTCTCTCAGGCAGGAACGTCTGCAGTCTCGCCAACGGAGAAATACGTGCAATCCGGATGGTGAAACGCCAGCGCGCTGACGCTGGCCTCCGGATCCATCATCATCCCCTCGGTAAGTTGCACGCCGATTTCCTCTGGCCGGAGCAGCTTCCACAGCGGAGCCTGATCATCCAGGTCCGGGCAAGCCGGATACCCGAAGCTATAGCGCTTGCCGCGATAACGCGACGTAAACCGCTGCGCCATGGTCATCTCCGGCGGATCAGGAAAGCCCCAATCTTCGCGGATCCGCCTATGCAGCCATTCCGCACATGCCTCGGCTGTCTCAATGGCTAGCGCTTGCAGGGCGTGTGATTTCAGGTAGTAGCCGTCGTTCTTCGCCTTTTCAGACCGCTCGCGCACTCCCTCACCCGCGCTCACCACGAACAACGCCAGGTGATCGCGCTTCCCCTCTTTTGGCGCCAGCACGTAGTCGCTCAGGCACAGGAAATCGCCGCCGCGCTGCCGCTTGAGTCGAAAGGTGTGCAGCGGCTCCGATGCGCCGGGCGCAAACAGGTGCAGCGCGTTTCCCTCCGGCTCCGCTTCAAAAAATTGCCACACCGCACGCACCTTCATGAACGTCGCCGCCTCGTTCTTCACTTCTTCCATGCTCTCGAATAGCTCCAAGGCTTTCGGGTCGCGCTGCGCCAGCCGTTTCTCGAAATCGCCTTTGAATCCCAAATGCCTTCCAAACAGCATGAACGGATTGATGTAACTCCAAACCTCGCGCAGATCGGGCACCAGCCGCACCTTGCGCTCGAGCGTCGCCACGGTGGGGATGGGCAGGTCGGCGCGAACCTTCGGCGACCGCGCCACCTCTGGCAATTCCGCAATCCGCACCGTCGTGGAAACGTCGAACCCGTTTCCCGACGAAGTGTGCGCGCGCACCACCGTTTCGCGCGTGGCTGGATCCATCAATTCGTTCATCAACCGCAAGCCCGTCATCGCGTCCTTCGCGTAACACACCGCTTTTCCATAGCTCGGCGCGATTTTCTGTTGCGTGAATTTCGCCGAGAGCGCGGCTCCGCCGACCAGCAAGGGAATAATCACGCCAGCTTCCCGCAAGTCACTTGCGGTAATCACCATCTGTTGCGCGCTCTTCACCAGCAATCCGGAGAGCCCGATCGCGTCTGGATGATGCTCCTGGAACGCGCGGATCAGGGCATCCGGTGGAACCTTGATGCCCAGGTTCACGACGTCGTACCCGTTGTTCTTCAGAATGATTTCCACCAAATTCTTGCCGATGTCGTGCACATCGCCTTTCACCGTAGCAAGCACCACCTTGCCCCGCTTGGCGGTATCGGCCTTCTCCATGAATTGCTCGAGGTGGCTCACACCCGCTTTCATCGCTTCAGCGGACTGCAAAACCTCGGCAACGATCAACTCGTTCGCGTTGAACAGCCGCCCGACTTCCGCCATCCCCGCCATCAGCGGCCCATTCACGATGTCTAGCGGTGAAACGCCTTCGGCGCGCTTGCGGTCCAGGTCATCAATCAAGCCGTCGCGGCTGCCCGCGATGATGTAGTTCGCCAGCCGTTGGTCCAGCGGCAAATCGGCGGCCTTCGTCTTTTCTTTTTTGGTGGCATGGCGAAAGTGTTCCGCAATCGCCGCAATATGAAATTGATTCACCGCCGCCCGCTGCTCTTTCGGCTGCGCGCGCCAGTCCGCAGGTACATCGCGCAACAGCGCAACGTTCGAGTGATCGGCCGGAACATTCGCCGGCGGATGCGAAAACAGTAGATCCTCCGCCAATTTCCGCTCGTGTTCGGGAATCGACGCAAACCGCTCGATTTTCTCGGTATTCACGATCGCCAGGTCCAGCCCCGCCTTCGTGCAGTAGTACAGAAAAACCGAGTTCACCACTTCCCGCGCGCCCGCCGGCAACCCGAACGAAACATTCGAAATCCCCAGAATCGTCCGCGTATCCGGCAAAGCCTGCTTGATCAGCCGGATCCCCTCCATGGTCTCAACCGCGCCGCCAATATAGTTCTCGTCGCCGGTGGCACAAGGAAACACCAGTGGATCGAAAATGATGTCTTCCGGCGCCAAACCATATTTTTCCGTCAGTAATTTGTAGCTGCGCTGCGCAATCGCCAGCTTCCGCTCGCGCGTGAACGCCTGTGCCTGCTGCGGATCCTCGTCGATGCACCCCACCACCACGGCCGCGCCGAAATCATGCGCGATCGGTACCACCCGCTCGAATTTTTCCTCGCCATCCTCCAGGTTGATGGAATTGATGATCGCCTTGCCCTGGCAATACGTCAGCGCCTGCGCGATCGCCGTCGGATCGGTGGTATCGATCATCACCGGCGCCTTCACCTTGCGAATCAACTTCTCGTAAAAGGGCGGAATATCTTTCTTTTCTTCACGGTCCGTGCTTTGCAGGCACACATCCACCACCTGCGCGCCCCCGCGCACTTGCCGCCGCGCGATCTCGCTGGCCTCTTCCCACTTTTCCTCGGCCACCAAATTCTTAAATAGTCGCGACCCGATCACATTGGTCCGCTCGCCCACCAGCAACGGCCGCGTGCTGTCATCCGACTCAATCGTCTCGATGCCCGAATAAATCGCGCGGTGCGCCTCCGCGGGACGCTGCCGCGGTTTCTTCCCCTGCACCATCTGCGCAATCGCCCGAATGTGCTGCTCCGTCGTCCCGCAACATCCGCCGACAACGTTCAGCCAGCCGTGGTCCACGAATTTCTCGAGCTGCGCCGCCAGCGATGTCGGAGTCTCCAGGTATTTTCCTTCTTCGTCGGGCAGGCCCGCGTTCGGATAGCAGGACACAAACTCGCCGGTAAGCTGGCTCAGGGTCCGAATGTGGTCGGTCATAAACTCCGGCCCGGTGGCGCAGTTCATCCCGAACGCCAGCGGCTTGGCGTACCGCAGCGACGCCCACATGGCCTCAATCGTCTGCCCCGCCAGCATCGAGCCCATCGCCTCGATGGTCACCGAAATAATCACCGGCACTTGCGCGCCGATCTCTTTCGACAAATTCTGGATCGCGAGCAACGCCGCCTTGATGTTCCGCGTGTCCTGCGCGGTCTCTACCAGCAGCAAGTCCGACCCGCCTTCGATCAGCCCCTTGGCTTGCACGTAATACGCGTCGCGCAACTCCTCGAAAGTCACGCCGCCCGTGACGGTAATCGCCTTCGTCGTCGGGCCCATCGACCCGGCCACAAATCGCGGCTTCCCCGAGCTGCTGGCCTCGTCGGCCGCCTGCCGCGCCAGTTCCGCCGACCTCCGGCTCAACTCATAAGCGTCCGCCGCCAGGCCGTACTCTGCCAAAACGATGGAAGCCGACCCGAAGCTGTTGGTCTCCACGATGTCCGAACCGGCTTCAAAGTATTTCCGGTGAATGTCCAGCACCACGTCTGGCCGCGTCCGCACCAGGTTCTCGTTGCACCCTTCAAGCGCAGCTCCGCCAAAGTCCTCGGCAGACAGCTCGCGCTGCTGCAGCATCGTGCCCATCGCTCCGTCCAGCACCAGAATGCGCTGGGTCAGCAGTTCGCGTAGGGCTTTCGCAGATTCGGTCAGATTACGCATCCGCTCGAACGAACTCCTTATCGGACTTCCTGTCGCCCTTGTGGAATCGGGGAGGAGCCACCAGAGAAGGCCGGACTTCTGTACACCTCCATTTTACGCAGGTCGCTGGCGGGAATCGAACCAACTTGCATTAAAGGGGTGCTTTCTGGGGGCGAACGGTTACTACCACGAGTCGAGATTTACGAGCAGTCAGGGCTTTCTGTGAGCCCGGATTGCGGCTGTTTACAAGGGGCGAAAGCGCCGTAGATGTCACGTAACAGTTCGAGAACAACCGCCGGAATGTCCCTTGCCCGTCTGTACAGTTTTCACTAGTCTGGAAATACAGTGGCTACGAAACGAGCTACCACGAAACTATCAGTCTGCATCCTCTCGCCGCACCCTTTGGTGCTGAGTGAGTTCGAGCGTTTGCTCTCCAAGCCCCAATTCAAGGTCTCGGTCAAGCACCTGGAATCGGTCCTGGCGCCCGATCTTCGCAATCTCGAGCCGCCTCAAGCCCAGGTCTATGTGATCGACGCGCACGCCGCGCGCCCGGCCACCGGCGCTCTGCTCGCCAATATTCTTGAACGCTATCCGGAAGCCCGCTTGATCGTCGTAGGCGAACAACTCAGCGACGCCAACAGCTATTCGTTGCTCCGCCTGGGCGTAAAGGGCCTGCTGACCTATGTCGAAGCCCGCGAGCAGTTGGTCCGCGCGCTGCCTCTGGTCGCGGTCGGAGGCTTCTGGGTCCCACGCTCCGTCCTCTCAGGCTTCGTAGACTCCATCCTCACCGGCCAGGGCCGCCGCCTGAAGACCGACGCAGTCACGAATCTAAGCCGCCGCGAACAGGAAGTCCTGGACTCGCTCCTGGAAAACCTTTCGAACAAAGAAATCGCCAGCAAGCTGAACATCGCTGAGCGCACCGTGAAATTCCACGTCTCCAACCTGCTAAGCAAATTCGGAGTCCGCCGCCGCGCCGACCTGATCCTCCTAACCTTCCAGCGCCGCATGGCGCAGCCCTAAATTCCCGCGATTCGATATCGCGCTGCATTTCAGCAGGGCCATTTCCGGCTCACGTGGCAAGCGTCAGGGCACGGCTTTAGCCGCTGAGGTTAATTCTTCGAGCTGCCACATCGGGCTCATTCCTGGTCCGAAGTCTATGTAGGGGCGTCGCTTCAACGCGTCCCTTCCGAGCCCTTCTCTCAATGAGCCCGGCCCAAAATGAAACTCAAAATAAGACTTAACCATCTGGTAACGCCATGCTACACTCTTGTCATTCAGAAGTGTCACTGGCCGTCCTGAAGCAGCGCAAAACCTCGATTCTTCCGGTCCAGAAAATGCCATGTCCGCGGAAATGCGGAGCCAATCCGAGCCGCCATTCCGACCGGCAAAGGCCGCCTTCCTCTGAAGCGTCTAAGCTCTTTAGAATGAACACTTGCAGAAGTGTATCAAAACAAGCGCCTTTAACTATCTTTAGAATGAACACTTATGAAAAACACTAGGGGGTGGGGTACACAACTTGCAAACAGTCGCAATCGCTGAATCTCAATCCGAAAACGTAAACCGAACGATGTACCAGAGCGCCTTCACCCCGTCCTTCCAGGTGATCTTTTTCCCCTCTTCATACGTTCGGCCCGCGTAAGAGATCGGTACCTCGTAAATCCGCCAATTGTGCTTGGCGATCTTCGCGGTGATCTCCGGCTCGAATCCAAATCGGTCTGACCGCAGCTGAATTCCCTGCAAAACCTCCTTCCGAAAAACCTTATAGCAAGTCTCCATGTCGGTCAGCTTCAGGTTGGTAAAGATATCCGAAAGCAGCGTCAGGATTTTGTTCGCGACGTAGTGCCAGAAATAATGCACCCTCTGGGGCCCGCCCAGAAACCTCGACCCATACACCACGTCCGCCCGTCCATCCAAAATCGGTTCCAGCAGCTTGGGATAGTCGCGGGGGTCGTATTCCAGGTCGGCATCCTGCACAAGTACGATGTCCCCGCTGACCTGTGCGAACCCCCGCCGTAGCGCCGCGCCTTTGCCCTGATTCTGCGCCTGAAAGAAAAACCGCAGGTCGCTCAGCGCAATCGGGTCGGTCCCGTCCTGAGCCGGTGCCGTCTCTTCCCCCTTCGCCTGCCGCGCCGCCATGTTCTCCAGAATTTGCTTGGTCCCGTCCGTCGAGCAATCGTCGACGACGATCACCTCCTTGCGCGTCTCGGTGTCCAGCACGCGCCGAAGGATCTCATCAATGGTTTTCTTCTCGTTGTAAACGGGAATCACGATCGAGACTTTAGGATCGTGCAAAGCCGAAGGCGAATAGCGTTGGCGCGCCATAAGTGAGTCGCGATTGTAACGGTCACAATACGCCCGAGTAAAGCAGCCGCCCCAAGGCCGCGCCCAGCCAAGCAGAGCCGCACTTCACCAAGCGAAGCCGTGCCAAGCCAAGGCGAGCCGCACCGAGCAGAGCCGCGCGAAGCCAAGCTGCGCCCACCCAAGCCGCCGACCCGCAGCGCAACCTTCCCGCCACCCACTTTGCCCCAGTTTCCGAAGCGGCTATCATAACCGTGCGGCAGATCGAGCCATCCTGCAGTTCCAGCTCCTCTTCCGCTCTGCGAACTCTGTGCTCTCTGTGTTGAAATCTTTCTTTCGCTTTTTGCTGAGAAGATGACGACCTTCTACATCGAACAATTCGGCTGCCGCGCCACCCAAGCGGATGGCGCCGCGCTAGAGCGCCAGCTGCGCGACCGCGGTTACATCGCTGCCCGCGAGGCGGCCGCTGCTGACATCGTCATCGTGAACACTTGCACGGTCACCGCCTCCGCCGATTCTCAGGCTCGGGACGCCATCCGCAAAATCCACGCCGGCAACCCCGCCGCCCAGCTCATCGTCACCGGCTGCTACGCACAACGCGCGCCGGAAGAACTGGCCGCGCTGCCCGGCGTCTCCTGGGTCGTCGGCAATTCGCACAAGCCGCAGATTCCTGACCTCGCGGCGCGGATCGAACTCATTTCCTCAGCTTCGAGGGATGCGGGCTCTTTCGTCCCTACTGAAAAACTTTTCGGTTCCGGCCCGCGGCTCGAGAGCGCCGATCCAGGCTTTGACCACACCGATCTGTCCCTCGATCACGCCCCAGCGAAAATCCTGACCGGCGACATCTTCGCGCAAACCACCTTCCTCGCCGCGCCGATCGTTGGCGGAGAAGGGAATCACACTCGCCCCACGCTGAAAATCCAGGATGGCTGCAACAGCCGCTGCTCCTACTGCGTAATTCCGTTTGTCCGCGGAAAAAGCCGCAGCCTTCCGCCCAACGAAGTCATCGAAGAAACCCGCCGCCTCAGCGAATCGGGCTACCGCGAAGTCGTCCTGAGCGGCATCAACCTCGGCACCTACGGCCGCGATCTTTCGCCGCGCGTCGAATTCGACGATCTCCTCCGCCGCATTCTCGACGAAACGCCGATCGAGCGGTTGCGTATCAGCTCCATCGAGCCTCTCGACGTGACCCAGGACCTGATCGCGCTGTTCGCCTCCACTCCGCGCATCGCTCAGCATTTCCACATGCCTTTGCAATCGGGCTCCGACCGCATCCTCGCCGCCATGCACCGTTGGTATCGCGCCGAACACTACGCTCGCCGCGTCGAACTCATCCGCGAGCATCTCCCGCACGCCGCCGTCGGCGCCGATGTCATCGCCGGCTTTCCCGGTGAGACCGAAGAAGATCACGCGACCACTAAGGCATTCATCGAGCGCCTACCCTTCACCTACCTCCACGTTTTCTCCTTCTCGAAACGTCCAGGCACTCGCGCCGCGTCGCTTTCCGACGAAGTTCCCGCAGCCGCAATTCATCGCCGCGCCCGCGAACTTCGCGCGCTCGGCGAAAACAGAGCCGCCGCGTTCCTCCGCACGCAAGTGGACCGATCGCTTGAGATTCTCACGCTGCGCCACACGTCACGCGCCTCTGTGGAAAAGAGTTGGACGCCGGCCATCTCCAGCAACTATCTCCAGGTCCACTTGTCCGGCGAATGGCCGCCAAATCAAATGATGCAAGCCCGCGTGATTTCCGACGGCGCTGGCCACCTCGATGCACAACCGGAAACTTCCAACGTTTTTGCCATTCAGCACCCGCCGCGAGGGTGAGAAGCTTTCTCTATGCTCGTTCTTGGGATTGCCAGCCTCGACCCGGATTCCGCCGTCGCCCTCCTCGATGAAAAATCGATCTTAGGCGCCATCGAGGAAGAAAAACTCAATCGATCGCTCGGCGCGGACACGGTTCCCAGCCGCGCAATCACGCGAGTTCTTGAGCAGCACGGCGCCAAACCGTCAGACCTGACTGTGGCCGCGCTAGCGGACCTTCCACAGCAAGCCCGGCTGCGCGAATCTGGTTTGGGCTCGAAATTTTCCGCCAGTCGCAAGCGCCGCTCCGCTCGCGACCTCCGCAAGTCCACATCGATTCCGCAGCTTCGCCAACATCTGGACCGCGTCAAGCTGCAGCAATACGAGCATCACCTGTGCCATGCCGCGAGCACGTTCTATACCTCCGAGTTTGATCGCGCCCTGATCCTCACGCTCGATGGCGGCGCTGCGGGCCGTTGCGGCCAAATTTCGCTCGGCGAAAAAGACGAAATTCGCCCGCTGCGCACCATGCAGTTTCCCGATTGCCTGGGCTGGTTTTATTCGCGCATCACCGCGCTGCTCGGTCTGCGCCCTCACTACGACGAGCACAAGGTGCAATGGCTCGGCCGCCAGGGCCAGCCCGAATACCTTCCCGTTTTCCGAAAACTCTTTCGGAACGACGCTCACGGCTTGCCCGTCCTCGACAGCCGCTACTTTGCCGCCGGCCCCGACGAACGCGGCACGTTCTCTCCGCAGTTTTATCGCGAGCTGAAAATCCACAAAGACAAGTTCCGCGAAGATCCCTCCATTTGCGCAGCCCTGGCCCGCAGCGCGCAACTTTTTCTGGAAGAAACCGTCCTCGAAATCGCCCACCATTTCCAGGCGCAAACCGGCGCCGATTCGCTGTGTATCGCCGGTGGCGTTTTCCTAAACGTTTTGCTGGTCCGTGCCCTGGAAACGCGCAGCACCTTCGATCGTGTCCACGTGCAGCCGGTGGCCGGCAACGCGGGCACGGCTCTAGGCGCCGCTTTTCTGGCCCGCAAGAAACTCTCGGGAAAATCCGGCCGCGCCCCGATGACCAC
>Ga0187871_10000622_pt1 | contig 33440 bp, 29 predicted proteins | sample June2016WEW_16_1_FD_132988 | JGI IMG/M metagenome (GOLD analysis project Ga0187871, IMG submission 132988) | Peatland microbial communities from SPRUCE experiment site at the Marcell Experimental Forest, Minnesota, USA - June2016WEW_16_10 | ecosystem: Environmental > Terrestrial > Soil >...
CAGGCTCGCAGCCTGCGCGGGCCTCGTAGGCCCGCTCTTCGGTGAGCGAAGCCCGCCTCGCACAGGCCCAAGCCTGTGTAGGCGTGGCTAACTAAAAGCCCGCGGCGGCGCATGGCGTCGCCCTACCTGGGTTTTTCCTAAGGCGTCGTGTAGATCACGGTAACCTCGCAGCCGTCCTTGCCCGCGCACAGGTTGGGGCCGTTATTCACCGCGATGCCCGTGATGTGGAGCCCGTCGCCGTGGCCGAACGCGCGTTCGTCGGCATTCGCGGTTTTCCGCCACTTGGCAAAGGGAATGTAGCGCGAAAACCTGACGTGCACGCCCTTGTTGGCGGAAACGGATGCGATGGTTAGCGATGCGGCGCCGTAGTTCACCTGGATTGTCCAGTGCTGGTACAGGTCGACTCCACATTTCGCGTCGCCCGCACAGCGGTCGGCGCCCGCTTCGACGACCTTCACCCCGCTTAACACGCCCGTAGCGTTCAAGTGCCGCAGCTCCCCCCGGATCGCCTTCCAGGTCTTGCCGTCGTCGAGTCCACCGGCGTAAAGCAGGATGGACCCTCCGTCTTTGATGGTGATGGGGGTGTCGCCGGAGGCTTCCATTCGCGCCGGACCGCCGCACAGCAGCAGAATCCCGAGGGGGAGAGACGTCGTGAGTGTGAGTTTGCACATGAGCTTGATTGTTCCTTTGATCAGTGGCCTACAGGCACCCCCGGGGCGGTGCGCGGCAAATCCGCATGCAAACGCCGAATGACCGGGCGGTCCAGGTACGAGCGAAAATCTTCCGCGGGCCACGAGGCCTGCAGTTCGGCCAGCGCGGCGGCGGCCTGGGCCGCGGCGGCGCGGTCCGGGGGGCCGCTTTTCAGCAGCAGTACGCCGGCGCGCCAGAGCGACTCCGGCTTTTTGGCCGATTCGAAAAAAGGGCGCGCGCGGCTCGCGTATCCCGCTGCCGCCACGCGATCGCCGGCAGCCAGGGCCGCTTCCGCCGAGCCGAGCAGCGCCTCCGCTTCCGCCGCGGGATTGCCCGACGCATGCGCCATGTCGAACGACTTGCGGCAGGCTTCCAGTCCCCGCGCTCCAGCGCCCGAACGGGCCAGCGCCAGGCCCAGCACCAGGCTGGCGCCCCGCCGGGTAGCCATGTCGCCCGCGTCCGCGCTGCGCAGCAAGGCCTCGGCTTTCGCGCGCGCCTCGGCGAAACGTTCCTGCATCAAAACGATCCGGAGAGCGCTCACTGGATTGGCGTCCGCGCCCTGTTGCGACACCGCCGGGCCGTCTTTGTGGCCGAGTAGGGCGTGCATCAGAGCCACGTTGACCTCGTTGGTGGCCCTGCCAGTGGAATTGCCAATGGCCTCGAAAATGCGCCGTGCCTCGTCGAACATGCGCAGCGCCTGCGGCCAGCGGTCCTGGAACTCTTCGAGCGAGGCCAGCCCCTCCTGCGCCAGCGCCAGTGGCTGCGACGGACCGGCCGGCTGCATGGTGGCCAGCGTCTCCTGAAACGCGCGGCGCGCCCCTTCGTAGTCGCCCTTGTTGCGCGCGGCGCGGCCCAGCAGGATGAGAGCCATGGCGGCCTCGTTGCGGAAACTGGCCTGCTTATAGTACACCAGCCCGGCCTGCACGTCCCCCCAGCCCTGCGCCGCGTCCCCGCTCTGGATGCGGATGCTTCCCAGACTCACCAGCGCGCGGGCTTCCGACCGCTTTTCGCGGTTCCGCCGGGCGATGTCCAGCGCTTCCTGCATGGTGCGCAAGGCCTCCGCGGTGCGCCCTTTGACAAATAGCGCGCTGCCCAAATCGATCAGCCCCCGCGAAACCAGATTCTCGATGCCGCCGGCGCGCGCAATGGCGATGGCGCGGTTGGCTTCGTCCAGGGCTTCCGCCGTCTGCCCGGCGTCCAGGTAGCCGTTGCTCGACAAAAGCAGAAGTTTGATTTGCTGTTGGTCGTTGCCCGTCACCCGCGCCGCCGACAGCGCCTTGCCGATCAGATCGCGGCTTTCCGAGGGCGTGCGGGCAAATCGGGCGCGCACGTACAGGCACTCGGTCGCGCCTTCCACGTTGGAGGCGGCCTGGAACAGATTCTCCGCGCGGTCGAGCGAGCGGCCGGAGTCCTCCCGCGCGCCGGTGCGGGCCTGCAACGCTCCCAGGCGCAGCCATGCGGCGGCATTCTGCGCATCCAGGCGGACCGCTTCGGAATACGTGCCCATGGCCTTCCGCGTATCCTGGTTGCGTTCCTGCGCGCGCCCCAGATCGAGCAACGCCCCATCGCGCTCGTCCGGCGCCGCCAGCGCGGAGACTTGCTGGAACTTGCCCTCCGCGGCCTGGAATTCACCCGTAACGGTTTGCCTAATCGCGTCCAGATGCAGGCTCTCGGACTCCGGCGGTGAACCGCGCGGCGCCATGGCTTTCAGTAATTCGTCCTTGGCGCGTTCCAGGTAATCTAGTTCGTACCAGGCTTCGGCCAGATACGCGTGCGCCATGGCGTAAGCGGGGTCGATCTCCACCGCGCGCGCCAGCGCCTTGCCCGCGCGGTGATAACTGCCGTAGTGCAACGCGGCGATGCCATCGCGATACCAGGGAATCGCGGCGGCGGCCGGGTCGTGGTGGCGCTTCGATATCCGCAACCACGCAAACGCGCCGCCTCCCACCGCGACGGCCCCGCCGGCCAGCGCTGCCACGGCGCGGCGGCGCGAGGGCGCCCGTCCTGGAGCCCCCAGGTCGGCCAATAGCTCGTCCGCCGATGTGTAGCGTGCGCGCCGGTCCTTCGCCATTAGCTTCAGAACGACGCGGTCGAGGTACGGCGGCGATTGCGGATTCAGCCGCGACGGCGGTGGCGGCTCCCACGTCAGCAGCCGCGCCAGAGTCGCTGTGAGGCTCTCCGCCGCGAATGGCGACTTGCCAGCCAGGCACTCATACAGCACCACGCCGAGCGAGAACAGGTCCGACCGTGCGTCCAGCATCTCGCCGGACGCCTGCTCGGGTGACATGTACAGTGGCGTTCCGGAAAAGCCTTCCAGCGTTTGCGTGGCCGCGGCTGCGGCAGGCTCGCCGGCCGCGTGCGTGCGCGCGATGCCGAAGTCCAACACCTTCACCTCGCCGGTGGACGTGATCTGGATATTGCCGGGCTTGATGTCCCGGTGGACGACGCCGTGGCGGTGCGCTTCCGCCAGCGCCGCAGCCGCGCCCGTGCCCACTTTCAAGGTCTCCTCGACGCTCAGCCGCCGCTTGTTGAGGATGTGCCGCAGGCTCGCGCCGGACACCAGTTCCATGGCGATGAAAGGGTCGCCGCCGGGGTTCTCGACAAACTCGTAGACCGTCGCGATGTTCGGGTGCGCGAGCGAGGAAGCCGCGCGCGCTTCCTTCAGCAGGTTAGCGCGGAGTTTCTCGTCGTCGCGGCCGCTGGAGCAGAACTTCAGCGCCGCGCGGCGCCCCAGGGTCAGGTCTTCGGCTTCATAGACAACACCCATGCCGCCTTCGCCCAGTTTGGACACGATCCGGTAGTGGGTGACGGTGACGCCAATCATCGACGGGTCTTGAAGCGGCATTGCGACGCGGTATATTCATTTTAGACCCATCGCATCGTTGCCGTATACGACTGTTACCGGGCGGCGGCCGCCAGCCCGCGGTTACTGCATGCCGCCGCCCCCGCCCATGTCCATATCCAGATTCCAGGAGCCCAGCATCCTGGCGCGTTGGCTGCCCGCAGGCGCCGCCGTTAGAATCGGCTCCACGCCGGCAACCAGGGTGATAGCCGTCACTTGGCCGGGATCGGAGCCTTCGGTGCTCGAAACGATGATGGCATCGCCCGGCTTCAAGTCTTCCAATTTAATCGCGGGTAGGCGCTCCAGCATTTGCTGCATATCGCCGCCACGGCCGCCTCGCATACCGCCCGCGCCGCCGGGGCCGCCAGGCCCGCCCTGGCCACCACCCGGTGTGCCCGCCTGAGCGCTGCCGGCATTTTGACCCGGAGCGCCGGCGGCTGCGGCGCCAGCCGGAGTCTGTCCACCGCCGCCGCCGGGCCCGTTCCCGCCCGTGCCGCCCGACGCCCGCATGGCGATCATTCTCGCCATCCATTCCGGCAGTTTGCGCAAGCTGGCATCCGCGTTCACGTGCACCAGCAACGGCTTCTTGGTAGTCAGATCCATCACCTTGATGGTGTTCGCCGCCGGATCGACGACGGTCACCGTCGCCGCCACGTTGCGGAACGATCCGGATACCAGTTCCTCGGCCTCGTAGCGCGTCCCGTCATCGCTCTTAGTGCCCAGTGCCCGCACCTGGTCGCCCGGCTTGATGTCCGCGAGCGTACCTAGTTTGGCGTCCGCGAACTTGACGGAATCCGGTGCATACCGGCTGACCGCCGTCTTCGCGCCCGCCACGATAGTCAGCGGCTTGAGCCCTTCCGCGGTGCGCGTGTTGATGGTCACGGTGCCCGCCTGGGCATCCACCGCCGTAACCAGGCCGCCCACGCCGCGCTTCCGCCATTCGGCCTGATCGGCCTGCTGCTTCTGGGCGATATCCGCCTTGGTCATGACCACCAGGGTGCTGGCCGCCAGGGCGGTCTTGTCGTCGGAAAGCTCGCCGCGCGCCAAGACCCGGTCGCCCGGGGCGATGTCGTTGGCCGCGATCGGCGTGGCCTTTGCCATGCTCTTCTCACCCGCGGGAAGACGCAGAAACTTCGCTCCGGCGTGCGGAGTGATCGTCACCTTCTTGCCATCGTCGGTATGCAGGGTGATCTGGCCGTTCGCCGAGTCGATGGCCTCGACGGCCCCAACCAGGTTCGTGCGGGCGGGTTGCTGCGCCGCGGCGATTCCCATGGCCAGGCAGGCCGCCGCCACACAGCCTAAGCTAATCGTTTTCATTGCGGAGCAACTCCAATCTGTAAGGACGTTTGCAAGGGGTGCCGAGGTTATGCGCGGCGCAAGAATGCCGCGCTTATCGCCCGGCGTTCCTCACCTCATAACCCAACGCGACGATGGCCTTCAGCGCTTCCACCACCGTTTTCCGATCGTAATCTCTCTCCGATTCCGGGAGTTGCCCGTACGGCACAAGATCCGGATGTTCCTTCCTGCCGTCGTCCCGCTGCGCGCCGTAACGCCAGCCCTCGTCGATCCGTTTCCGGGCCCAGTGATCGTGGTTGTTCTGAGCCAGTCTCTCAACCAGTTTCTCGAGATCGGAACTCAGCTTGATGTGCGACGTGTCGATTGTTTGTGGGGTATAGGTCGTCACCACGTCTCCTCTGGCCCTGATGCGGTTTTTTGACCGGCATCTTGTTGTGCCGGCCATATCCATGATAACCCTCCCAAACCGTCACTGGCCGTGGCGCAGGCCCGTGGCCTGCCGGCGGCCTCTCAGGCCGCCCGCGCGGGCGGCGACGCCCGGATTGATACTGACGTGCTCGCCGTGCTCTCGTTTCAATCCACGCCGCCCGCGTCAAGCCCGTTCTCCTTACCCTCAAGCCGCCTCTGAAATAGCTCACCGTATTTGCCTAGATCGTGTAGCAGGCCGGCCAAGTAGGCTCCCTCTCCAGATCCAAACACCTCCGCGAAGCGACGAGCGCGGCCCGCGACTCCCTCTAAATGGACCTTCAGGGGATTCCGCGCGCCCAGGTCGTTCTCGCTGTGCGCGAAATAAGTGGTCATCTCGCTCAGTTATCAACTTAGAAGCTTTCCGTCCACCCGAACACGAGGCAGCCTTTGGAGCTTCAATACTGACCGGTCACGCCCCGACGCATCCCCCGAGAACGCTGAAAACAAACACAGGGGCGCCGCGAACGGACCGTCGAAAGCTGACCGCTGACAGCTTCCTCACCCCGCCAGCCGATACCCCAACCCGTGCACAGTCAGTATCCACTGCGGCTGTCGCGAATCTTCCTCCAGCTTCTGCCGCAGCCACGCCACATGCACATCCACCGTCCGGCTCGACGTCACGCCCCCGTATCCCCATACCTCGCTCAGCAACGTCTCGCGCGACACCGTGGTCCCGCGATGCTCCACCAGGTAGCGCAGCAACTGAAACTCCTTGGCGGACAGCGTCACCGGTTTGCCGTGCCGCGTCACTTCCGTGCGCCGCAAGTCCAGCCGGATGGCGCCGAACTGGTACACCTCGCCGGATACGCTGAGGGCCGGCGCGCGCCGCATTAGAGCCTCTACGCGTGCCAGCAGTTCCATCATTTCGAACGGCTTGGCCAGGTAGTCGTCCGCCCCGATTTTCAGCCCCACCACTTTATCGGCCGTCTGCCCGCGTGCGGTCAGCATCAGGATGGGCGTCGAGACACCCCGCTGCCGCAGTTCGCGGCAGACGTCCATGCCGTTCTTGCGCGGCAGCATCACGTCCAGGACGATCAGATCGAACGCCGCGCCGCACGCCATATCGAAGCCGGCCTGGCCGTCCGCCGCCGACTCCACGCGGTGCCCTTCGCTGCGCAGCCGGTCGCCCAGCGTCAGCACCAGGCCCGGCTCGTCTTCCACTAATAGGATGCGGCGTTCCATACTTATGCCGTGGGTTGTGCCGCGGGTAGCGAGGCGCTCCGCAAAAGTTCGGCGGCCGCCGCGCGCAGTTCCAGCGTGAACGTGCTGCCGCGCCCCGGCTCACTGGACGCCTCCAGCCGCCCGCCCATCCCTTCGGCGATATCGCGCGCCAGGCTCAGCCCCAAGCCGGCTCCATGAATCTGCGCCGCCTGCGCCGCCTTGCCACGATAAAACGGCTCGAAGATGTGCGGCAAGTCCGCCGCATCGATGCCGGCCCCGCGATCTTCCACGCTGATGCGCACGCGCGATCCGTCGCCCGTGCTCCCGGCGCGCACCCGCACCCAGCGTGCCTCGCCTCCGTATTTCAAGGCGTTCAGGATCAGGTTCTCCAGGCAATGCGTGAGCGCCGCGCCATCCGCATGCACGGGGGGCAGATCCGGGTCGATCTCGCGCTCCACGGTGAAGCCTTCCGCTTCCGGCAGCGCCGCAATGTTGGCCAGCACGCGGGCCACCGCTTCTGACACCGGCACCGGCCCCAGATCGTAGCTCGCCTGCCGCGATTGGCCGGCCGCGAAGCGCAGGATCTGTTCGATCATGCCGGCCAGCCTGCGCCCTTCATTGCGGATCAAGGCGCCGTATTCCTTGACTTGGTCCTTACCGGCCACAAAGCCCTCCGCCAGGTTATCGGCCGCCGAACAGATCACCGCCACCGGCGTGCGCAGCTCATGCGAGACGCCCGCCACGAACTCCATTTGCAGCCGCGCCAAGCGCCGCGCGCGCTGCGTGGAGACGATAATCAGCCCCATGCTGACCGCCAGCAGCAACAGCACGCCGAAGCTGAGCAGCAGATTGCGGCGGCGGTCCGCGGCCACCACGGATTCGAGCGAGCCTCCCTTGTGCCGTGCCAATAGCTGCCAAGGCGCCTCGGCCGGCGACGGTAGAATCAGGGCGCTGCGCGCGCGCGCCAGGAATGGTCCCCGGTTGGGGCCGCCGTTCCTGCCGCCGCCACCGCGCCGCGTTCTTCTTTGCCCGGCGGCGGGATCCCGCGGCGGCGTGCCCTCGATAGCCCGGTTCTCCGCCGGTGTGGAGGGCACCAACGCGGCGTGGGCATCCGGCGGATTCAGAGACGCAGCCGTGAGTTGCGGATCGGATCGATAGATTACTTTTGCGTCCGGCGCGCCGCTCACCACCACGACGTTGTAAATGAACCCGTCCGGCCCGGCGAAATAGCGTTGCGCCAATTCCCCGAGCATGCGATCGATCGCGGCGCGATTCAGTTCCACGATCGCAAACCCCAAAACGATGCGCGGTGGAGCGGATGGGGCGGGCGGTTCCGCCTGCCGCGGCGGACCAGGCTCGCGCCGCCAACGGGGGCCGGCGAAGTTGACAATCGGGCGCACCAGCGCGGGGATGCGTTCTTCCAGGGTCCAGGCGAACGATCGCAATTCCGGCGGCGCGCCTTCCGGGCCGCCACCCGCTTCCATACGTTCCACGCGCGCGCGCAGATCCGCCAGCGATGCCGGCCACTCGACCGGATCGAACGCGCCATCCGCTGGACGAAGCTGTAATAGCCGCGCCGCGTGGCGAGGCGTGCTCGTGCCCGCTTGCCACACGAACACGTTGGCCACCAGATCGGGACGGGCGGTGGTGCGCGCCCACTCCTGATACCGGTCCGCGTAGCTCGACCAAAAGTCGTCCGGTTCGGCCGTGGGATCGCTGTGAAACGCGGTCGAGACCAGCGTCAGTTCCCGATAGAACTCCTGGCGGAACTGGTTCACCGAAGTATTCAGGCTGGCTTCGATACGCGTGCGCTCGGCACGGCTGATCTCCAGGCTCCAGCGGTACTGCAGCACGGCCAGCAGCAGCAGCACGGCCGCCAATACCGCAACCAGGGCTATCGGCAGGAACGCCCGTTTCGCGGTAGTGGTCATAATCGCAGGATAGATACCCGCCGCGGAAAATGCAAACGACGTGTGGATTTCCACCCCGGCGCTGCGCGAGCGCTACAAGAAAATCGAGCGCGTGGACGTGGCGCACCGCACGGCTAATGTCGTGGGTGGGAGGCTGCCCGATGGCTGGCGCGCGCGCATCCGGCCCGTTCCCGCGGCCGTGATTCGAATCCCACGACTCTGCCGATCGCGGATGTAATCGACCTGGCGACTCTGGCCCACTAACCCGATGGCGAAGCTTTGGCGATGTCCACGCCGCCTTTGAAATAAGCGCCTTCTTCGATAACGATGCGCGCGGTTCTGATATTGCCGGTGAGCGTGGCGTCTTTGCGGATCTCGACGCGATCCTGGGCGTTCACATCGCCTTGCACAGTTCCTAGAATCACCACGGCGCTGGCTTGGATTACACCGGTCTTGATGGTACCGTGAGGGCCCACCGTGAGTTGGTGCGCGGGCAGCTCGATCCTGCCTTCCAAAGCGCCATCCACGTACAGGTCTTCGTTGCTAAATACCTCGCCCTTGATTGTTACGGCTTTTCCGATGCGGGCGGATTCGTTTGGGGTGTTCGCCATAGAGTTCATCCTCCTCGATTTTGAAGAAGTGGACGTATGTGGCGGGCCTTTGAACCAGTGTATACCAAAACCGTCAGCCGCCACCGAACGTGGGCAGCGCCGTCGCTATCCGGAAGCTCAACTGCGTGTGCGCGCGCCGCAGCGCCCGCTCCACCTCCGCCGGATCGCCGCCGCGCGCGAAGATGAATCCCAGATACGAAGCTCCTTCCGGCAGCGGCGCCAGCGCTTGCCCCACCTTCGCCGTCACGATCACTTCGTCGACGCCCTCCACGGCTCGTGCAGCGTCCACTCCCACGACATCTTCATACACCCCGCCGCGCGGAATCGGAATCATCATCACCCCCGACGCCGCATCCGCCGGCCGCAGCGCGGAGATGTCTTCGCCGATTGCATGCCGCAGCGCCAGTTCCTCCAGCGGCATGCCGTCGCCGAACCGGAGCGCTTTCGAGCAGAGCCCGCCAATGGGCCGCGCCGCCACCTCCAGGATCCGGACACCGGTTTCGTTGAAGCGCAACTCGGCGTGAAACGGCCCGTGATACAGGCCCAGCGCGCGCACTGCCCGCTCCACGGAGCCGCGCATGCTTTGTTGCGCCGTGGCGCTTTCCCGCGATGGCGTCACATAGATGGTCTCTTCGAAGAATGGGCCTTCCAGCGGATCGGGCTTGTCGAATATCGCGAGTATGCGCGCCGCGCCGTGTGTCACGATACCTTCCACGGCGAACTCGCGTCCTGGAATATAGGATTCCACCTGCAGGTATTGGTTTTGCTCCTCGCGCGCCAGCAACAGCTTAATGCGCGCAAATGCCGCGCGGAATTCGCCGGGATCGTTGGCGCGGATCACACCCCGGCTGGCGGAAAGGCCCAGCGGCTTCAGCACGCAGGGGTACGGCGCACGGCGCGCGGCCGCATCCGGCGGCTCGGCCAACGCCACGCGGAAGAACTCCGGCACGGGCAACCCGGCCGCCTCGAATAACTGGCGCGTCAGATATTTATCGTGGCAAGCGCGCGCGGCGGCCGGCGGATGAAATGGAATTCCGAGGGCGCTGGCCACTTCGGCCGCCAGCACGGCAGGTCCGTCGCCTACGGCCGCGACCGCATCGAAGCGCCGCCCGCCGATAGCTTCAAGCGACGCGGGCACATCGCCGAACCGCACCGGAATGGCATGGTCGCCCCACGGATCTTCGAGCACGTGGCAGCGATCCGTGGCTAGCGTCAGATCCACGTCCAGCCGCCGCGCGGCGTCGGCGAACACGCGGATCTGATACCCCGTAGTCGCCGCGAACAGCAGCAGCCGCGGCACGCCTCAATCCTCCGTCCGGAAGGATTCCATGGTGCGCGGATTGTAGGCCCAGTGGAATTCCAGCTCGTAGGCCAGCGAGCGCGCCAGCCCATCCAGGTCGGGGAACAGAGTGGCGTGCGTGATGTTCATGCGGTACAACTCGCGCAAACCGGTTTCGCGCACCTTGCCGGCCGGCAGGATGAACTTCGCCATCATGTTTTTCGGATCGCGGTATTGGTGCACGATTTCTTCCATGGGCTTGTCCAGCACGCCCGGCAGCGCAAACGTGCCGGACTGTGCGATCAGGCGGCGGTTCATGGTGTCCGGCTCGCCCAGCCAGAGGAATTCGCGGTCGCCCTTCAGAAAATAGCGCGCGAAGTTGCCCTTGCGCCGCGGGTCCATCCCGCGCGAGGTGGCGGCGGGCTTCCGCGACTTTGCCGAACGCCGGATGCCGCCCGCGCTGATATCGGCGGGGTTCAGCGCCCACACCGCCGCGTCGCTGGTGGCCCGCTGCAGCGCAAAGAAGGCCGCCACGTAAGGCGACCAAGTGAAATCCAGCAAGCGCGTGGGCGCGCCGTGATGCTGCATCAGGGCCAGCCATTGAAAGTCGTCGTCCGGGTCCGGCGGCTGAGCCAGAAACTGGTGCGCCTTGCGCTTGAAGACGCGCAGGATGCGCCCCTCCTGCTGCGGCCACGCGCGCGGGTCGATGTGAAAATTGCGGAAGTAACGAGAAAGCGCGCTGGCCAGCGGCCACTCTTCCTTGCGATGCCCGCGAAAGGCCCAGTTGGAATACGGCGAGCCGGTGATGATCTTCAGAAACTCGTCCCACGACTCGAGGCGGTGTTGCTTATAGATGGTGGGGGCGGTGGGCATCGTCGTCCCATCATTTTCCCATCATTTTCCTATCATTGGCATCAGGCACGCTATCGCGAGACCGGTTGCCACGCCGAGCGCCGGAAAACGGGAAGTGACATAATTATGGCATCAGCGTCCGCACCACAATCGACATTCCAGACGATCTGCATGCCGCGCTCCGGCAACGTGCGGCCGCGGAGCGCACCTCGATTCGTTCGCTGATAACCGGCGCCATCGAGAGCACATTCCGGCCCCAGCCATCGCGGCGCGTGACAGGACCACTGGTAGGGAAAAAAGGTAAGTCCGCCGCTGGCAGTCCCGACAGGGAGAATCCATACGACGTCTTATTTGCCTGATCCGAACGTGTGGCTTGCCTTGAGCTGGGCCAACCACATGCACTCCGATGCCGCGTGGACCTGGTTTTCCCGGCAGGAGGACAATCGTTTCTTCTTTTGCCGGTTCACGCAAATCGGGCTGTTGCGACTGCTGGCAACGTCCGCGGTGATGGGCAAGGATGTGCGGACCGTCGGCGAAGCCCGGAAGCTGTACGACCGGTGGCTTGAGGATTCGCGAGTCGGAATCCGGCAGGAGGCGATTGAGCTTGACGTGGCCTTCCGTGCTGCAACGCGTCCGTTTTCCCGGCTGTCGTCGCCGAAAGCGCCTGGCGATTGCTATCTGCTTGCGGGCAGTCAGGTTACCGATGCTACGCTCGTGACGTTTGACCGGGGTCTGGCATCCGCATGCCAGAAAGCCCGTCAACGCGCGGCGCTGCTGGAACCTGGCACGTTGGCCGGAGGCTGAAAGCGGGTCTGGCGTCACACCGTATTCGTGTGCGAGGGGCCTTTATGGAGAGAGCTTCGAAGGAATGCCGATTGGATGATGTACGTTGTGAACCTTAAGGGAGCGTTACGGCGCGCACGGGAGTTAGGCAACGAGGACTGCACATGACCAAGATTCCCTGTGCGAAAAGCAACGGTAACGTATTTGCCGACATCGGATTTACGCCGGCCGAGGCGGCGGAACTCACCGCTAAGAGCAGCTTGATTATCGCCATCAAGGACACCATCGAGCAGCGCAAACTGACGCAGCGGCAGCCGGCGCGGCTCTGCGGCACGGATCAGCCGACGCTTTCCAAAGTGTTCGGGGGCCGCATGGAGAGCGTTACCATCGACCGGCTTGCGAGTTGGCTCAACGCCCTTGGACGGGATGTGGAGATCATCGTCAAATCACGCCCGCGAATGCGCGGCCGAGGCCGCCTGCGCGTGGTTGAAACCGCGTGATAGTCGACTCCCGAGAGCATTGCACAGACGACAAGGTTACCGAAGCGTCGACGACAACGTGACGTCACGGACGCGCCTCGCGGCGCAATTCTCGGATCGTCATGCCGCCGAGCGAGAATCCATGAGTCTTTCCGAAGCCCCTAAGCCGGTCGATGGCCTCGATGACCTCGACGGCGGGCTGAGATGCCTGGGATTTGTCAGGTGCAGCGGGACGATGGGCGGCATCCGCAAGCAGACTGGCGGCATACACGTCAATCTTTACTCCCTGCGTTGCGGCTTGGCGAGCGAGTTCCGCCTGAAGCTCTGGCGCGAGTTTAATCGTGATGGTCATTTGCGACGATCCGGTCCTTCCCCTCATCGGCCATAAATGAAGCGGCTACGCCTCGGATCCGCCCCGCCCGTCAGCACGCCGTCCGACATCGAGATGCGGATCGCCGTAGGCGCGGAAAGATTGGCCCAATCGCCCACCACCGTCACCAGATGCCCCATGGCCATGAGCTTATCGATGGTCGCCTGCGGAATGCGCTTTTCCACATTCAGCTTGCCGGGAAGGAATTCGTGGAAATCGAACGACGTGTACAGATGCGCGCTATCGAAGCGCGGCGCTTCAATAGCCTCCTGCGGCGACATATTAAATTCCACGATGTTCAGGAACACCTGCAACAGCGTCTGATCCTGCAAATCTCCGCCCGGCGTGGACATCGCCAGGAACGGACTGCCATCCTTCAGCACCAGCAAGGGGCTGAGCGTCACGCGCGGCCGCTTGCCGGGCGCCAACTGGTTCGGATGGCCGGGCGTCAGCACGAACGTCTGCATGCGCTCGCTCATCGCCAGGCCCGTGTCGCCCGCGATCACCGAGGGCAGCCAGCCGCCCGAGGGCGTAGCCGAGAACATGTTGCGGTCGCGGTCCACCACGTTCACGCACGTGGTATCGCGCGCGGCGACGGTGGATTCGCTCGACGCCGGCATCGGCAGCGGCCCGCCGAACGCGCCGGGGCGGTGCTCCAGCGATGCACGGTCGGCGTTGATCAGCTTGCGCCGCTCGGCCGCATAGTCTTTCGAAAGCAGCGTCTCCTCGGGAATCTTGGAAAACTTGGGGTCGCCATAATAGCGGTCGCGATCGGCAAAGGCCAGCTTGATGGCTTCCACCAGCGTATGAATATATGCCGGGCTGTTGTGGCCCATGGCGCGCAGATCGTAGCCTTCCAGCAGGTTCAGGGTCTCGATCATCACGGGACCTTGCGACCAGAAGCCGGGCTTGAAGATTTCATATCCGCGATAGTTGCCGGTGCGCGGGGTATCGGTCTCGGCGTGGAAGCCGGCCATGTCGTCGTAAGAGATCAGGCCACCATTGCGGGCGCAAAACTTGTCGTACTCGTGCGCGATCGGACCCGTGTAGAAATAATCGCGGACCGCTCGCAATCGCCGGACGCGGTCGCCCTTGGCTTTGGCTTCGGCTGCCGCCAGCGCGCGCAAGGTCTTGCCTAAGGCCGGCTCGCGGAAGACTTCGCCGCGCCGGGGCGCCATGCCGTTGGGAAGGAAGAACTCGCGCGAAGTGGGCCAGAGTTGCAACAGCGGCTGCGAGCCGTGGATCCAATCGGACATGACTTCGGTGACCGGAAATCCGTCGGTGTATTCGATGGCGGGCGCGGCCACTTGCGCGAACGACATCGTTCCGTAGCGTTCCAGCGCCAGGATCAGGCCGTCCATCACGCCGGGCACGGGAGAGGCCAGAATACCTTCCGCGGGCATGGGCGGCATGTGCCCCGGCTGTTCCCAAAGCTCCCGTTTGCGCGCTTCATAATAAGCGACCGTGGCGCGTTTGGGAGCCGTGCCGATGCCGCTGATGGCGACCGGGGGCTTGCCGGCCAGTTTGATCATGATCGGAATTTCGCCGCCCAATCCGAAGTGATCCAGTTCCGTGACGCCGGCGGCGAGCGTGGTGGCCACGCCCGCATCCACCGCGTTGCCGCCTTCGGCCAGGATGCGCATGCCCGCATCCACTTCGAAGTTATTGCAGGATCCCACCATTTCGTGCAGGCCGCGCACGGGGGGAAACATGGTCAGCTTCGATTGTGCGGCGAGTGGAATTAAAAGAGCCGCCTGAAAGGCGGCTGCGGGCAGGATTGCCCGCCCTCCAAGGCGCGCGAACAGACTGATGGATTGTAGGAGGAGAGAGTCACCCCTCATAGCGGTACATCGCCCCCGCGATCGGCACGCCGCGCACATCGATTCCGCGGAGGTCCGCCGAGCCTACGCCATGCCGCTCGGCGAGGAGCAGCGTATTCTCACACGTGCGGAACGGCGCAGTGCCGCGCGCGGCCCGTGGATCGTAACCCATCACCGCCGTGGCCACCGCGTCGGTCGAAACCGGGTTCAACCCCGCCAACAGCACTCCCGGCTGCACCCGGCGGATACCCTTGATCCAAGGCCCTTCGCCGCCCGCGATCGACTCGATGCCATCGATAATCTCCAGGTCGATGGGCCGCGACTTCACCAGGTCGGCGACAATGTGCGGCACGCGATATCCGGGCTCGCGGCTGGACGCCGGGTTCAGCTCCGCGGGCGCGGATTTGGAAGGCTGCCGCCGCCCCTCGTGCATCGTCTTAGCGCGGCCGGACGTGGGATTTTCGTTAGGCTCGTCCACACCGGCATCGTCGCCGTAAATGGACGCGGGCAGATTGCCGAAGCAGTTCTTCATCGAAAGCGTCACGCCGCACGTGTCGTGATTCTTCAGCTTCGCCATGCTGACGAAAACGTCCGTATCTTCGAATGCGCGATTCAGATCGTAAGCCGGGAACAGATAGCCGCCGCCCGGCACTGTGAATCGCGTGTACTTCTTGCCCTTTCCCAGCGCGTTGGTGTTTTCGAATTCCACGCCCGGCGCGGCGGCCAGCAACTGGCGCACGTTCCAGCCGGAATCGAGCAGGTAGTCTTCGAGCGGGCCGCTGGTGGCCCAGGCGCTCTCCACGAAGCGGATGCGCCGCGCGCCGGCCCGTCCCATCAGGTGCGCCGTCGCGCCCACCAGCTTCGGATGCACGTAGTGCGTGACTCCCGGCGAGCGGCCGTCCACGCGCAGGCTGGGGCTGCCGGTCATGTTCAGCTTCACGGTTACGGTCTTGCCGCGCACAATGCGGTCGAGGCCGCCAAGCTGGTCGAACATGGCGGCCAGGCGCGCGGTCACATCTTCGTCGTACGAAGCGCACCTGGCAATGGCCACCGGCGCGGCCGGAGCCTGCGTGGCGGCTTTGAGCAACGGCGCCGCGCTAATGAGCGCAATCCATTCTCTGCGGGTCATTCTTCTAGTCTAAACGCACCGTGGCACAGGCGGAAATGCGTTCAATATCCACGCCCGTGCCGCCTTCGTCCGTCACGTAAACCTCCAGATCTTTTTGGACGCCTTCGGGCGCGATTAGTTGCGCGTGCTTGAACGTCCCCAGCACCTGTACGGCTACGTTTTCGATAGGGTAAGCGGAATAGTTCACCAGTTCCACCACCACCTGCTTGCCGTCGTCCGTGGCGAGCACGTTCGACAGCATCGAGGAAACATTGAACAGGCGCGCGCCCATATTCTTGCGGCCGGTCATGGTCTGCACGTCGTGCCAGATGTCGTTCAGCCGGTCGAGCTCGGCGGTATCCAGCGTGATCTGTCCGGGTTGCAGCGCGGATTGCCCCTTCCATCCGGGCGGCGCGGTAAGCACGGTGCCGCCCGCCCGCGCGAAATTCTTCAGCATCTCGCGCTGCTCGGGCGTAAGCGCGTTGACGTCCACATCGACCGCCATGGACGCGCCCGTGAGCGCATCCGGCGTGAGACGCTGGCCGGGGATGGCGCGCATGGGCGTGTGCTTGGCCGCGAGCATGTCCAGAATGCCGCCCGACAGCAGCGCGTCGTCATGATCCTGCACCACGGCCAGTTTGCTGTAGGGGTGCAGCGCCCGCCATTCGGGATGGTTCTCGAAAAACCGGAGCACCTGCGTCATGCCGCGCCAGATTTTGATTGCGGCCGCGTCGCCCCGTTCCAGGCGCGCGGATAAATCGTCGTCGAGCGCCACGATCCAGCGTGCGCCGGCCATCTCCGCGTCGGCGATGGCTGCCTGATAGCGCTGGCCGGTGATCACGCTGTGCGCCGGCGGCAGATATCCGAGCCACACCGCGGCCGGACCCCAGGCGCGCACGGAGCGGATGAATCCCGTGTTGGTGTCGATCCAGGGCGAGCCCGACGGAGCCGCTTTGGCCGCGCCGTTGTCGAGCACTTGGATGCCGGGCCAGACGCCTTGATACGTACCGATAATCGGGTCCGCACCGCCGAGCGGCATGCGTGCGCGGGAAGTCAGTTCCACCACGATGGCGTGCGCGTCGGCCAGCGTGTCGCGCACGCGGGAGGCGGTGCCGGCGGGGAAATCGCCTTCGAGCACGATGCCCTGCAAGCCCGCGCGAATGGCCTGGCGCGCCGGATCGGCGGGGTCCGCGCCGGGCTTGAAGACGGCCAGCGTGGCGATGCCGCGGGCTGCGGCACTGGTCACGAATTCAGGCGTGTAAGTGGTGACCAGCAGGCAATTGATGGGCGTGCCGGAGAGCAGGTCGAGCGCTTTGGCGTTAGTGCTCGTCCACCGCGCGGGAACCCAGGCAGAGGGCGGCGCGATGGATGCCAGCAACGGCATCGCGGAGAGGAGCGCTACCCATGGGGCAGTGCGCAGCATCATGCTTCTACTTTACCGCGGCCTCGTGGCGCACGCTCTCGGCGTGCCGTGTTCGCACTCATGCGAACACTTGTTTTTCGGCCGCTATGTCCATTAGCGCTGCCCCCTCAATCACCGCCGCTGCCGCGCTAGGGCTGGAAAACTCTACATCCTTTTTCGAACCGATAGAACCCGTCTTTCCGGACAAGGGTGCCATCGGCGATCAACTTCTCGCGAAGAGCGATGACATAAGGCCACTTCTTCGCGGACTGGCGTTCCTGCAATACGGCCGTCGAACCCTGAAGCGCCACAAACCCATCTGGGGTGCGATGGCCCGCGGCAGGCTAACATCGAGTAATGGAGATCTACATCCTGCGCCATGGAATCGCGGAGGAGCCCAAGGCCGGCTCGCCTGACGCGGATCGCGCGCTCACCGACACCGGCCGGGAGAAGCTGCGCGCCGTGCTGGAGCAGGCGCACGACGCCGGCGTACGGCCTTCGCTGATCCTCACCAGCCCCTATCGGCGGGCGCAACAGACCGCCCATATGGCTGGGCAAGCGCTCCGCTGCAATAAGATCGTGGAAGCCGGAGTCCTGGTGCCGGGCTCCTCGCCGAAGGCTGTTTGGGATGCCATTTGCGCGCATCGCCGCGAGCCTGCGTTGCTGCTGGCCGGACATGAACCGCTGCTGGGAATGACCGTGGGATATCTGCTCGGCGTTCCCGCCCTCCAGGTCGATCTGAAGAAGGCCGCGCTGGTGCGCATCGACCAGGAAAGCTTCGGCGGCCTCCCGCGCGGCGTCTTGAAATGGATGCTGACGCCAAGATTGGTATAATCTCCTACGCGCCATGAAAATCCAAAAATCCACCGCCCGGTACGAAGAATGGCTGGCCAAACAACTCACCATCGTTCCTACCGATCTGCAGCATAAACATGAGCAGATGTCGGCCGCGCTGTTCCCATTCATGCGCGCGACCTACTATCGCTGGGCGCAGATCTGGCCGGAAGTCTGCGCGGACTTGAAGTCGGCGCCAGTGGTGCTGGGCGTGGGCGATCTGCATGTCGAGAATTTCGGCACGTGGCGCGATTCCGAAGGCCGCCTGATCTGGGGCATCAACGATTTCGATGAAACCTGGAGGCTGCCATACACCCACGATCTGGTTCGGCTGGCGGCCAGCGCGCACATCGCCATCTCCGAAAATCACCTGGCTCTGGACCTGAAGGAGGCATCGGCCGCCATACTGGAGGGTTACGCGGAATCGCTGGCGGCCGGCGGCCGTCCCTTCGTGCTGGCCGAGCATCACGCGCTGCTGCGCAACATGGCGGTGCACCGGCTGAAGGATGTCTGTAGTTTCTGGGAAAAGCTCGAAAAGTGCCAGCCCGTAAAAGGCCGGCTTCCGGATGGCGCGGCCAAGGGCATATCGCGTATGCTGCCGGACCCCGAGATTACGCGGCGGCATATGCACCGGGTGGCCGGCCTGGGCAGTTTGGGACGCCAGCGCTTCGTGGCCCTGGCGCAGTGGCACGCCAGCCACATCGCGCGCGAAGCCAAGGCCATGGCCCCTTCCGCATGTTGGTGGGCCGCCGGGTGCAAGGGTTCTTCGCGCATCCTCTACCAGGAGATCCTGGATACCGCGGTGCGTTGTTGCGATCCATACGTGAAGCTGAAGGGCAAATGGATCGTCCGCCGCCTGGCGCCGGATTGCTCGCGCATCGAGCTGTCCGAACTGCCCCAGGAACGCTCCGAGAAGGTGCTGGTGCACGCCATGGGTTTCGAGACGGCGAACGTGCACCTGGGCAGCAAGAAGTCTCGCGCCATCCAAGCCGATCTGAAGAAGCGCCCCGCCGGCTGGCTGGCGAAGGCCGCCGATGAGATGCTGAAAGCCGTGAGCCAGGATTGGGGCGAATGGCGCAAATCCCGTCCTGCGAAGAAACCCGTCAAATAGTGGGGCAGGCGCCCGCCAAATACTCGCACGCTATTCCGCAGAGGCAGCCTTCTTCGTGCCCGGAACCGCGGGCATGGGCGATTGGCTGTCCGATCCGGACGGAAGATACCGATTTCTTCGGATGCGGCGTGGCCACATGGACGTCCAACAGCGTCGAGATTTTTCTACGAGGGCGACAGAGAACGGGTGTGGGGAATCTACACCGTTTTTCGCAGCCGCCCGGCCAACTCCGCCGCACGCAAGAACTCGTCCCGCGCGCCGCGCGTGCGCAGGTTCTCGCGAAGCTGCTCCAACTCGTCGATATACGCGGTGAGCGCCTGCTCGATGGACTCCGTATTCGTCGCCAGAATATCCCGCCACAGCTCATACGCGCTCAGCGCCAGGCGCGTGCTGTCGATCAGGCCCGGTCCGGCTACCTGCAAATCCTCCGGCGCGGTCAGATTTTCCGCCACGGTTGCCGCCAGCGCCGTCGAAGCAAGCTGCGGCAGGTGCGACGTGAACGAGACCAGCCGGTCGTGCTCGGCCGCGCCCAGCACCACGGTCTTCGCGCCGATGCGGCCCAGCCATTCGACGAACGCGCGCGCGGCGGGCGTCCGCAACTCCTCGGGCGCACCGGGCGTCAGCACATAGGTGCGGCCGCGAAACAGGTCCGCCTCCGCTGCCTCCGCGCCGCGCTTTTCCTTCCCGGCCAGCGGATGGCCTCCCAGGAATTGGCAGCGCCGCACCAGTTTGCGCGCTTCGGTAACGATGGCGTGCTTGGTACTGCCCGCGTCGGTGATGAGCGCCTCGGGCCGCACCAGCGGGTCCAGATGGTGCAGCGTATCCAGAATGCGTCCGATGGGTTGCGCCAGATACAACAGGTCCGCGGCACGGGCCGCCTGCTCCAGGGTGGCGCCGCGGTCGATCGCGCCGCGCTCCAACCCCGCGCGCAACGGCGCTTCCGAGCTTACGCCCAGGATCGTGCCGCGGAAACCCGCCTGCTTGAGCGCCAGCCCGAAGGAGCCGCCGATCAACCCCACCCCGACGATGGCGACAGTATCCATTAGATGGTCCGGCCTACCGCCGGCGCAATCATGCGCAATTGCCCCATCAACTCTTCGAATTGCTCGGGACGCAGCGATTGCGCGCCATCGCTAAGTGCGCGGTCGGGATCCGGGTGCACTTCGATCAGCAGTCCATCGGCGCCGGCGGCCACCGACGCGCGCGCCATGGGCGCAACCTTATCGCGGCGTCCGGTACCGTGCGAAGGGTCGGCCACCATGGGCAGATGCGAAAGCTTTTTGACCACCGGAATGGCCGAGATATCCATAGTGTTGCGCGTGTAAGTCTCAAACGTGCGGATGCCGCGCTCGCACAGGATCACATCATAATTGCCGCCCGCCATGATATACTCCGCGGAAAGCAGCAGTTCCTCGATGGTGGCTGCGATGCCGCGCTTCAGCAGCACCGGTTTGCGCAGCTTGCCCAGCTCGCGCAGCAGGTTGAAATTCTGCATGTTGCGCGCACCCACTTGCAGGATATCGGAATACTCGGCCACCAGCGGAATCTGGGTCTGATCCATCACCTCGCTGACCACCAACAGGCCGTTGCGGTCGGCGGCCGCGCGCATCATTTGTAAGCCCTCCGCGCCCAGACCCTGGAAGCTGTAGGGGGAAGAGCGCGGCTTGAAAGCGCCGCCGCGGATCACGCTGGCACCGGCGCGCGCCACCTGATCGGCCACCAGGTCGATCTGCTCGCGGCTCTCCACGCTGCACGGCCCCGCCATCACCACCACGCGTTCGCCGCCAATGGACACGCCGCCGATCTTCACCACCGTTCCGCCAGGGTTGAAATTCCTGCTGGCCAGTTTGTAGGGCGAGGCGATGCGGTGCGCCTCCTTCACGCCCTCCATCACCTCGAAAACTTCGAGGTCCACATCCACCTTGCCGCCCACGCCGCCGAGCACCGTGTGCATCACGCCGGTGGAGCGATGCACGTCGTAGCCTTCGCCCACCATGCGGTCGATCACCGCTTGAATCTGGGGCTCGGTGGCCCCCTGCTGCATGACGACTAACATTTATGAATCTCCGTCCGTACTGGTCTCAACGCTGGTTTGCATGCGAATTCTCTGGATGGTGCGCATTTCGTCGATGATGCGCTCGAAGATGCGCTTGACGGCGTCGGGTGTAAGCGGACCTCCGTTATGGATCGTGATGTTTTCAAAAACCTGTTCTTCGCGGCGGGGCTCGTAGATGGGCAGTTTGGCGGCGCGTTTGACGCGGCCTATATCCTCGACGACGCGCGTGCGTTCGTTTAGCAATGCGAGCAGGCGCAGGTCCAACGCGTCGATCGACACGCGATATTCTTCGAGCGCCTGGATCGCTTCTTCGCGCGTCACGTAGCCTCCGCGGCGCGCATGTCGAAGCCATGCTTCAGCTCGCGTACGAACGATTCCAACTGAATTTCGAGCGACGTGTTATCGAGATTCTTCTCGATCAAATTGACGATGGCGCTGCCCACCACCACGGCTTCCACCTGCGGGCCCAATTCCGCCACGTGTTCCGGACGCGAGATGCCGAATCCCACCGCCAGCGGCAGATCCGTAACCGCGCGCACGGCGGCGACCAGCGGCGCCACGGCATTGGAGATTGACTCGCGCGCGCCGGTTACGCCCGTGCGCGAAACCAGATAGACGAAGCCCGTGGAGTATTGCGCAACCAGACGCAGCCGCCGCTCGGTGCTGGTGGGCGCGGCCAGGAAAACCGTGTCGAGGTTGTGGCGGCGCATGGCGTCCACGTAATCGCCGGCTTCTTCCACACTGGCATCCGTCAGCAGGCAGCCATCGATGCCGCAGGCCGCCGCGTCACGTGCCAGCGCATCCAGGCCGTAGCGCACCACTGGATTCAGATACGTAAACAGCAGCAGTGGGATCTCGGAGCGCCGCCGGATCTGCGCGGCGACCTCCAGCACTTTGCGCAGCGTGGCGCCGGCGGCTAGCGCACGCTGTCCCGCGCGTTGGATGACGGGACCATCCGCGATGGGGTCCGAAAAAGGCACGCCCAACTCGATCAGGTCCGCGCCGCCACGCTCCAGCGCTTCCACCAGCGCGGGCGTGCGCTCTGGCGAGGGGTCGCCCACGGTGAGGTACGCAATCAGGCCTTTGCGCCCGGTCCGCTTCAGGTTGTCGAACATCGTTGCGATGCGAGTCATTTAAGTGGGGCTGGACTCCAGTCCTGCGGCCGGCGTCCACGCCGGCCCGTTCGCGAAGGAGCGGGTTCTGGAGAACCCGCGCAGGACTGGAGTCCTGCCCCACCAAGCTCAGTCCGCATCCAGTTCCTTCAGGTTTTCCCGGTAAATATCGATGTCCTTGTCGCCCCGTCCGGACATATTGATAATGTAAATTTCGTGGCGGGCAGTGGGCGCGCGCCGCACCGCCTCGGCCACCGCGTGTGCCGATTCGAGCGCCGGAATCAGGCCTTCCACGTGGCACAGCAGGCGCGCCGCGTCGAGCGCTTCAGCGTCGCTGGCGGCCACATATTCCGCGCGGTTGCGGTCGTGCAGCCAGGCATGCTCGGGCCCGATCAGCGCATAGTCCAGGCCCGCGGAAACCGAGTGCGTCAGCGAAACCTGGCCATCGTCATCCTGCAATAGATAGCTGCGGGCACCGTGCAGCACGCCGGGCGCACCACCGCGAAAGCGGGCCGCATGCTCGCCCAAGTTCGGTCCCCGGCCGCCGGCCTCCACGCCGATCAGCCGCACCTTTTCATCGGGCACGAACGCGTGAAAAATACCGATGGCGTTGCTGCCTCCGCCCACGCAAGCGAAGATGGCGTCCGGCAGGCGCTTGGCGGTCTCCAGAATCTGACGGCGCGTTTCCTCGCCGATCACCTTCTGAAAATCGCGCACCATTACGGGATAAGGATGCGGCCCCAGCGCCGAACCCAGCAGATAATATGTGGTGCCGACGTTGGTCACCCAATCGCGCATGGCTTCGTTGATGGCGTCTTTCAGGGTGCGGCTGCCGCTGGTCACCGGAACCACCTGAGCGCCCAGCAGCCGCATGCGGAAGACGTTGAGCCGCTGCCGGCGCATGTCTTCCTCGCCCATATAGACCACGCAATCGAGACCCAGCCGCGCGCATACCGTAGCCGTGGCGACGCCATGCTGCCCTGCGCCGGTTTCCGCGATGATACGCCGTTTGCCCATGCGCCGCGCCAGCAGGCCCTGCCCCAGCGTGTTATTGATCTTGTGCGCGCCCGTGTGCAGCAGGTCTTCGCGCTTGATGTAGATCCGCGCGCCGCCCAGATGTTCGGTCAACCGCCGCGCGAAATACAGCGGTGTAGGGCGGCCGGCGTAATTGCGCAGCAGATCGCCCAGTTCGGCCTGGAACGCAGGATCGCCGCGCGCTTCCAGATACGCCTTCTCCACTTCTTCGAGCGGGGCCATCAGGACTTCCGGCACGAAACGGCCGCCGTAAGGCCCAAAGTGCCCGCCCGCGTCTGGTTGCGCCGCGATCATCGGGATGCCGCCAGTGCAGCTTTCAGAAAAGCCGCCATCTTGAAACGATCCTTGCGCCCCGGTGAGATTTCGATTCGCGAACACACATCCACACCCCATGGATGCACCAGGTCGATGGCCGTGCGCACATTGTCCGCATCCAGGCCGCCCGCCAGGATCAGCTTTTCTATGCCTGCGCCCTGCGCGGCGCGCGCCCAATCGAAAGTCTGGCCGGATGCCGGGCCATCCAGCAGCACGGCTTCCTCCGGACCGGCAGCCGGCAGGCTGAATGCCTCTCCCACCCGGATCGCCTTCCACACGCGGATGCCAGGCGGATACCGCTCCGGAGGCTCGCTGCCGTGCAATTGGGCGATATCCAAACCCACCTGCGCCGCGGTGCGCAGCACTGCCTCCGGGGACTCGTCCACAAAAACGCCCACTTTCCAAATCTCCGCCGGCAGTCCGGCCGCGATGACCGCCGCATCGTCCGGCGCGATATACCGCGGGCTGGAGGGGTAGAAATTGAAGCCCAACGCGGACGCGCCGCCATCGATGGCCGCCAGCGCATCCTCGCGATTGGCGATGCCGCAGATCTTCACCATCATGATGCCGCCACTCCTGGGGTAAGTAAAGCGCGCACGGCCGCCGCCGGGTCCGCCGATTTCATGAGGTGTTCGCCCACCAGGAACGCTTGATAGCCCGCCGTGCGCAGCCGCTCGATATCCCGCGCGGAGCGGATGCCGCTTTCGCTGACTTTCAGCACGCCGGGCGGGATACGCGGCGCCAGGCGCAGCGAGGTATCGAGCGTCACCTCGAACGTGGCCAGATCGCGGTTATTGACTCCGATGATTTCAGCGCCCGCGTCGATAGCCTTCGCCAGATCCCGTTCGTCATGCACCTCGACCAGCGCCGCCATTCCGTAGCTCACCGCCAAGCCGGCCAAAGTGCGGATTTCGGCCGATTCGAGAATGGCCGCGATCAGCAGGATAGCGTCCGCGCCGCCCGCCGCCGCTTCCGTCACGTGATTTTCATCGAGCGTGAAATCCTTGCGCAGCACCGGCAATCGGCAGACGCCGCGCACCGCGGCCAGATCCGCCAGGCTGCCCTGAAAAAATTTCTCGTCGGTGAGTACGGAAAGTGCCGCCGCCCCGCCGGCTTCGTATGCGCGGGCCAGCCGCGCGGGATTGAAATCTTGCGCCAACAAACCTTTACTGGGCGAAGCTTTCTTGATTTCGGCAATGATGGCCGGCGCCTGCGCGGCCAATGCCTGCCGAAAATCCCGTCGCCCAGCGCGCGCCTGTTCCGCCTGCCGCTCCCATCGTTGACGCACACTTGGAGACGGCGCGGGATGCTCCCGCTTGTGAGCGACAATACGGGCCAGTACGTCTGGAACTGTTTGAGTCAAGTCAGATTTTATGTTAGCAGACCTGCGCGGCGAGGCGGCCGAAACTCTTGTGAACGCGCTGCGAGCTGCGTGTTTCCGAGGCAGCTACGGAGTGGGGAGGAACCATTGCTTGCTTGAAGGAGCGCAGCTCGCAACAAGCGTCCACATTGAATAGTGAATCGAAGGGGTGGAACGTTTCACGCCTCGCGATAATTCTTTTCGGGCACATCATTCGCAACGCAGAACCGCCGCCGGGTCCACCTTGGCTGCCCGGCGTGCGGGGATGTAACAGGCCGCCAGGCCGACGGCTGCCAGTGCCAGCGGCACGCCCAGGAACGTGGCAGGATCCGTGGCACCGACTCCATAGAGCAGGCTGGCGAGCGCGCGGGTCGCGGCCCCTGCGCCGGCCAGCCCCAAGACAATTCCGATAACGATTAGCCGCATGCCTTGCCCTACAATGAGCCGCAGCACGTCGCCGCGCTGCGCACCGAGCGCCACGCGCAGCCCGATTTCCTGCGTACGCCGGCTGACCGAATAGGATGCCACGCCATAGATACCCGCCGCGGCCAGCACCAGCGCCAGCGCGCCAAAGAGCGCCAGTATGACGGCCGCGAAGCGCCGCGGGGCGATGGAATTGTCCAGCAGTTCCTGCATGGCGTTGACGACAAACACAGGTTGGTCCTTGTCCACGGCGGCCACGGCCTGCCGCAGCCGCGCGGCGATTGCGGCGATGGGCAGACTGGTGCGCACCGCCAGGAATTGGGGCGGCTCGAACGCCTGCTCCATCGGGAGATAGACGGCCGGTTGGGCGGGCGAGTCGATCGACTGGTCGTGGGTGGTTTTGACGACGCCCACTACCTGCCGCCAGACTTCCCGGCCGTTGTCCCGATTTACACCGATGCGTTTCCCGAGCGGATCTTCGTGCGCCCAGAAGCGCTGCGCGGCGAGGTCGTTGATCATCGCCGGATGCAAGCCGCCGGCGCCATCGTGCGGCGTCAATTCGCGACCGGTCAACAGTTCGATACCCATGGTGGGCAGGTAATCCGGGCTCACCGCAAACGCTTCGGCCGAGGGTCGGGCGTTACCCACCGCTGTTGAAGGATGGCCTTCCACGGTCACGTAAGCTCCCGTGATGTTGCCTGCCAGCGGCACGCCGTTGGTTGCGCCTACCGATTCCACGCCGGGCAGGTTTCGCAGGCCGTCGAGCAGCTTGCGATAGAAGGCGATGTTCGACGGGAGATCGGGATAGCGCGACTGAGGCAAAACAATAATGGCGGTGACCACGCGATCGGCATGGAAGCCGGGATCCACGGTTAGCAGGCGGACGAAGCTCTTCACCAGCAGTCCTGCACCGATGGTCAGCAGCACGGACACGGCCACCTCGGCGACGATCAGCAGGTCGCGCGCGCGGCTGCGCCCCGGCCCGGTGGTGCTTCGCGCGCCGCCTTCGGCCAGGGCTTCCTGCGGATCGGCGCCCGCCGCCAGCCACGCGGGGAATGCGCCGAACAACAGTCCGGCCAGCAGCGACAGGCCAAGGGTAAACGCGAGCACCGCGCCGTCCACATGGGTCTGGTCCAGCCGTGGAATATTTTGCGGTGCGAGATGGATCAGGAAACGCAGGCTGGCGGCGGCCAGCAACAGTCCCGCGCCTCCGCCGACGGTCGCCAGCAACAGGCTCTCGGTGATCCATTGCCGCAGCAGGCGGCGGCGATCCGCACCGAGCGCCAGGCGGATGCCCGTTTCACGCCGGCGGCTCATGACGCGCGCCAGCAGCAGGTTGGCGATATTGGCGCAGGCGATGAGCACCAGCAGACCCACCGCGCCCAGCATAATCAGCATGGCGGGGCGGGCGCGGCCCATCACATAGTGCGCGAAGGGAACCACGCGCACTCCGACGCCTGTATTGGTCTGCGGCGATTCGCGCTCGATGCGGGCGGCGACGGCATCCAAATCCGCTTGCGCCTGCGCGGGCGACACGCCGGGCTTCAGGCGCCCCACCACCAGGCACCGCATGCCGTCGCGGCTCTGGCGCAACGGATCGACGCCGAAGGGGATCCAGTAGGCCATTTGATGTGTGGGCATGTTCACGGCGCTGGGTATGCTGAGCGGGAAATTGAAGCCACGCGGCATCACGCCGACGACCGTGTAGTCCTGGGGGCGCTGACCCGTCAGGCGAATCGCACGGCCTACGATGGACGGGTCGCCCGAAAACCGATGCTGCCACAAATCGTAGCTGAGGACGATCACCTGGTCGTGACCCGGTTGGTCGTCCGCAGGTAGAACGAAGCGGCCCAACAAGGGCGGGACGCCGAGCAGCGGCAGCATGTCCGCCGAAACGCGCGCGCCGTAGAGCGCATCGGCCTGGCCTGCGGCGGTCAGATTCAGCAGCGCGCCGCCGTATGCGCCAATGCTTTCGAAGCTGTGGTTCCGGGCGCGCCAATCGGCCACGTCGCGAACGGCGACCCAATTCGCGGGGTCGCCGGTCTTACGGTCGCGGAGCTGGATTTGAACGAGGCGGCTGGGATTCGCGAACGGCAGCGGCGGCAGCAAGACCGCGCGCACCACGCTGAAGATGGCCGTATTCGCGCCGATACCGAGCGCCAGGGTGATCATCGCCACCGCCGTGAACCCGGGGCTCTTGCGCAGCATCCGCAGGCCGTAGCGGAGATCGTGCAACATCAGTCGAGCAGTTCCTCGGCGGCGCTAACCCAGCTTGATAACCGGTACCGCAGATTGTCCAGGAAGGTGTCGCGCCTTTGATTTGGCAGGGAATGTACCTGGTGGAAGTCCGCGGGCGGCATGAACGTTCTTGGGTCGAGCGGCGATTCATCCCACTCGACGACTTTGTTCCGCATCAAGCCGTGCCATTGCGATGAAGTGGAGACATCGAGAAGGGGAAATCCATTTTCGCAGTGTCCGGTTGTGTGGATTTCGATGCGGTCCACCGCGCCGTTGGCACACTCCGTGCTGCCCATGAAGTATCCGTACCCACGGCCTTGCGGGTGGGCAGCGGGCAGATCGATGTACCAGCCATCCTTCTTCGTGCGCGATTCGCCCTCTCCAGCGGAGGCGGAGCATGAGCCTGGCTCGGGCACGCGGCGCTCGGATAGGATCACGTGCCGCGCCAGATGGCCGAACATCCAGCGGCGTTCGCCAGTGTCCACGTAATCGCGGTAAATGTCGATCGTCTTGCCGGACTCTCGCGGGCGCAGCAGCGGGTTGGGCTTCCACGGTTCGATGGGGTGCACGGCATAGGTGCGCGTCGAAGGATCCAGCGCGTACTGGAGCTGGCGGTCCCCATTGTATATCCCGATTAGCTGCGCGCCAAATGCGTCGCCAAATTCGGTGCGGGAGTTGCGGCCCTGCACGTATTGCGTCCGCCTCTGTATGCCCTGCCGGATGGTGAACTTAAGATCCGCGCGGGCGGGGATTGCCTGGCTGAGCGACAGCAAGAGCGAAAGCGGGAGGAAGCGTGTGGTCATCTCCACCTCCGGGAACTAACACTATGGTAGCATCGGAAAATCTATGAGCAATCCTGTCGTACATTTTGAAATCGGCTGCCGGGACACGGCCGCTACGGAACAGTTCTATTCCAAGCTCTTCGACTGGAAGATGGCGGCAATGGGACCGGCCGTCATGATCGACACTGGGGCGGGCGGTATCGCCGGCCACATCAACGCGCTGGGCCACGAGCCGCACCAGTTTACGCACTTCTATGTGCAGGTGGACGATGTGCAGGCGGCGCTGGACAAGGCGAACGAGTTGGGCGGTAAGACGGTGGTCCCGCCGGTGGAGATTCCCACGGGGACCTTCGCCTGGTTCGCCGATCCCGAGGGGAATACGGTCGGGATTTGGAAGCCGAAGTAGGAGGCAAAGGGCGGGTTCTGGAGAACCCGCGCAGACCTGGAGGTCTGCCCCACCCTACTGCCAGTTTAGAATTACTTTGCCGGATTGGCCGCTGGACATCACGTCGAAGCCCTGCTCGAACTCCGTGTAAGAGAAGCGGTGCGTGATCACCGGCGCGATATCCAGGCCGGATTGCAGCATCACGGACATCTTGTACCAGGTCTCGTACATCTCGCGGCCGTAGATGCCTTTTACCGTCAGCATATTGAAGATCACGGTGCGCCAGTCGATAGCCATCTCTCCTTCCGGGATGCCCAGCATGGCGATCTTCGCGCCATGGCTCATGTTGGCCAGCATGTCGCGGAAAGCCGCCTGGTTACCGGACATCTCCAGCCCCACGTCGAAGCCTTCGGTCATGCTCAGCTTCTTCTGGACCTCGGGCAGTGTGCGCTCGCGGATGTTGACGGCTTCGGTGACGCCCATCTTGCGCGCCAGCGCGAGACGGTATTCGTTGACGTCGGTGATGACCACGTAGCGTGCGCCGGCGTGCCGCGCGACGGCGGCCGCCATGATCCCGATGGGGCCCGCGCCGGTGACCAGCACGTCCTCGCCCAGCACCGGAAACGATAACGCGGTGTGTACGGCGTTGCCGAAGGGGTCGAAGATGGCGGCGACGTCCTGGTCGATACCGTCGTGGTGCCGCCAGATGTTGGTCATGGGCAGTCCGATGTATTCGGCGAAAGCGCCGGGCCGGTTCACGCCGATGCCCTGCGTCTTGGCGCACAAATGGCGGCGGCCGGCGAGGCAGTTGCGGCAGCGTCCGCAGACCACGTGGCCTTCGCCGCTGACGATGTCACCGGGATAGAAATCGGAAACGTTGGAGCCGACTTCCGCGATTTCGCCCACGAATTCGTGGCCAATCACCAGGCCCATCGGGATGGTCTTGCGCGCCCAATCGTCCCACTTGTAGATGTGCACGTCGGTGCCGCAAATGCCGGCGCGATGCACGCGGATCAAGACGTCATTGATGCCGATGCGGGGCTTTTCGACGTCTTCCAGCCAGAGGCCGGGCTCGTTCTTGCTCTTGACAAGCGCTTTCATGGTGAAATCTTATCGTAGCGGTACTCGGGGACCGGCGGCGAGGGCTGGAAGCATTGATGACGGAGCACGCGCAGGGTGGCGGGAAGCTCGGCGGTGGCGCGCGCCACGACCTCATCGAGCACGGCGGGCAAGGCGCGGGCGCGCAGGTTGATCACGAGTTCGTGGCGGCGGGCGGGCGAAGCCAGCAGATCGCCTTCGACCGACGGCTGGTCGCCGTTGCGGCAGATGCCTGCGCGGATGTAGCCGCTGGGGGCGCGATCGAAGATCTTCAGATGCGCGATGGGCGCGCCGGCGCGGGTGAGTTCGGCGTCGAGGCGTTCCAGCAGCGGTCCGACGATGGAGGCGGGCGTGAGCGCGGTTTCGAGGCGCAGCTCGGCCTCCCAGTTCAGCCAGCCCAGGGCGGCTTCGGCGGCGGCGTAGCGGGCGTAGTCGATATCGAGGAGTTGGCCGCCCGCGCAGAGGCGTCCACTGAGGACTTCGTCGAGCCATGCGGATACGCCTTCGCCGGTTAGGGCGCTGATGTGCCGCGCTTCGCGCGGCGTGGCTGGTGGCTGGTAGCTAGTGGTTGGTGGTTGTGTCCGGAGGTCGGATTTGTTGTAGAGGACCAGGTCGGCTTCGGCGATTTGGTTTTGGAACAGGTACGAGAGTTGCGGGTCGGCGTCCGGCTGCTGGAATTCGGCGGCGCGTTGGGGATCGACCAGCACGGAAAACGGCGCCAGGCGGAACTTCACGGTGTGGAGTTGCTTGAGCGGCTGCAGCACGGTGGCGGAGAGATCCATGCAGCTTCCGACCGGCTCGGCGAAGATCACGTCGGGCCTCACGGCCAGCAGGCTCTGGGCGGCGGCGACGAAGTCGGCGAAGCGGCAGCAGAAGCAGCCGCCCGCGATTTCGCCGGCATCGATGCCGGATGCGGTAGCCATACGGGTATCTACCAACGCGCCGCCTTGGTCGTTAGTGACGATAGCGGCACGCATTCCGCGATCGTGCAGCAGGCGCGCGGCGCGCAGCAGCAGCGTGGTCTTGCCCGCGCCCAGAAAACCGCCGACCAGGACCAGCGTGGGGCGATCAGGCAAGCAGCACCAACTCTTCGCCGGCGCCGATGGCGATTTCTTCGGCGAACGCGAAGACGTCGTGGTTGGGCGGCGGAGTCGCAAGCGCGACGGAGTGACCCTGCAGTGTGGCGGATGCCGTGGCGGCGGGTCCGGACGCCAGCGCGACGCTGCGCAACGGCAGGTTGCCTTCGGCCACGGCCAGGGTCACGCGGCGGCGTCCGCCATCGGCGGCGTACGTAAACGTTCCCCAGGCCGGCGCGGCCGACCAGAAGCACGAGAACTTCCCGACACCTACATTGATGCGCGGCATGATAGTGGCGCTCTTCTCCGCACCATGATAGCGGAAGCCGCTCAGCGCCAGCACGCCCGACCACGCCGACATGGCGCGCGCATAGTGGTGGCCGCATTCGGCTTCATCCCACGGATTGCGCCGTTCGCCATCGTAACGGCGGCGGCTGTTCTCGAATGCCTCCACGCCCTCGCGCACCATGCCCGCATAAATCATGGTGGCGGCGGCCTGGTATTCGAGGCCGGTCCAAGCTTCCGCGAAATAGGGGAAGGGCACCTCGGGCCGCTTGCCCGTGCCATAATCGCAGACCACCAGCGCGGCTTCGTCGTTCAGTACGTAGGTGCGCTGCACGGATTCGTGATCGTAAAGCTGGCGCTTGTAGTTGAACTGGTAGAGAGACTTCACGGTTTCGCGAATGTGCGCGGGGTCGACCAGGTACCCAAGCCCGGCGACATCGGCCAGATACTGGCCCATCAACTGATCGAGCAGGCAGCCATCGCCAAGCTGGAACTCGGGTTTGTCGGGATTGTCCGCGCCCATATTGCCGACCGTGGCGGGCGCGATCTGGTCCTTGGGGATGCCGCGGACCTTTTGAACATAATAGCGGCCGTTGAACAGGTTGGCGTCGGTCCACTGGGTGCCGGCGGCGAAAAGCTTGTGATAGTCGGCGGCCGCTTGCGTATCGCCCAGGGCGCGGGCCATCTCCTCGGCGGCGCGCAACGCGCCTAGATAGTAGATGCCGCACAGGGGATTAGGACCGTAGAACTCCACGTCGTAGGTGTTGTGCTGCGCGCCATCCATGACGCCGCGGCGCTGGGAATCCCATCCGCCCGGCACCCAGGCGAACGAGACGGCGCGCTGGACGCGCGGCCAAAGATCGCGCAGCCAGGCGGTGTCGCCGGAGAGGCGCCAATCGAGATAGGCCTTGATAATCTGACCCATCTGGCCGTCGGCGGCGGCGTATCCAAAACGTTCCTTGCCATCGGGCAGCAATTGACGGAAACGCATGCCGCCCTGGTCGTCTTCCGAATATCCGAAAGCGGCTTTGCGCAGCGAGCGGGCCAGCGTGGGGAAGAGATGTTGGGTGGCGGTCTCGTAGTTCCACACGTGCGTGCAATTGCCAAAGCAGCAGCCGCTGTGATCGCCGGAGCCTTCGAAGCCGTGAAACTCGCCATCGGCGGTGCGGAAACAGGTCTGGGTGACGAGCGTGGAGAGGGTGGACATGGCGGCGTCGAGTACGGGGGGCGGCAGCGTGCTGTCGCGCATGGCGGCGACGAAGCGGCGCGTGCGGGCTTCCAGGTCGGGCAGCTTTTCGGCGGCGTATTCGGCTGCCTGCCAGGCGCCGGCGAAGCGCGTACAGTAATGGTTGCCGATGACGGTGTGCTCATCGCCTTTGGGCGCGGTCCAGCCGGACCAGGCGGGCGTACGATTCGGAAAATGCCAGGCGAGCAGGAAAGTGTACGCGGCTTCGGTGCCGGGCGCGATTTCCTGCTGCAGGCAGAGCGAGCCGATGGGCTTGCGTTGCGGGGCTTCGGGGCCGAGTTGGCCGTCGTCCGAGAAATCGTCCCAGAACAGCAGCGGGCTGGTCCACCATTTGGCATTGGTCCAGCCGCGCAAGTAGGTGAGCTTGCCTTCGGGCTTGACGAGGCAGACGGCGAGAGTGCCGGATTGCGGGTCGTCGCCGGGCATGCCGGGATTGGTCATCAGCAGACCTTTGATTTGCCCGGTTTCGCGATACTCGACGGCGCGTTGCTCGCCAGGGTGATGCTGCGCGACATCCTGGTAAGTGGCGCCGATGGGGTTTTCGATGGACCAGGCGATGGAAACGCGGGCGGCGTCCTTGCCCGGATTGTGGACGCGATAACGCAGGATGGCGACGGGTAGTCCGGATTCATCGGCATCCAGCGGGATGAAGGGGCTGAAGGCGTCGAGGGACACGTTGACGGGCAGGCGGGAATCGTGGAAGGCGATTTGGGCGATGGGAAATTCGCCGGTGAAAGTGGCGCTTTCGAGGCGGCTGAGGCCGGGGGCGTTCTTGGAGCCGAGGCCATCGGGGCCTTCGTAGGGCGGCATGAGGCGGGCTTCGAGGACGTGCGCGACGGGCTTGCGGCCGCCGGCCTGCGCCCAGATGGAGGCGAATGCGTATTCGGGTGAGCGGCCCTTATCGGGGCGGTTGAAGAGTTCCCAATCGCGAAGTTGGCCGCGTCCGCCGAGGCTGACGCTGCCGGCGGCGATGCCGCCGAGGGGCATGGCCAGCATGGCGAGTTGGCGTCCGG
>Ga0187871_10000623_pt1 | contig 33440 bp, 42 predicted proteins | sample June2016WEW_16_1_FD_132988 | JGI IMG/M metagenome (GOLD analysis project Ga0187871, IMG submission 132988) | Peatland microbial communities from SPRUCE experiment site at the Marcell Experimental Forest, Minnesota, USA - June2016WEW_16_10 | ecosystem: Environmental > Terrestrial > Soil >...
TAGGGGCAGAGCGTGGTCTGGGGAAGGAAAAGGGTATATAGTAGAAGTTCATGTGAGCATTGACGGGGGCTTGCATTGGTCCCCAGCGCAGCTCATTGGGCCGAATGAAAGATACGCATGGCGCTCATGGCAGTATCATCATATATTAAAACCAGGCGAGCACACTATTTCATGTATGGCAATTGATTCCGAAGGAAATATGCAACCTCAGGAAGTTGAATACAATAAATTTGGCTATGGCAATAACGCAGTTCAAAGACTAAGCTTACTTGTAGAATAATTACCTGACTCTGCTTCCTGGCGCAAGCTCCTTGTCCGGCCTCAGCACAAATACATTGGTTCCGTCATCTGCTGCAAGGATCATTCCCTCTGATATAAAATTAGCAATGTTCTTCGGCTCCAGATTTGCAACAACAATTACAAGTGTATTGAGCAACTCTTCTTTTTGGTAATGATCCTTGAGTCCAGCGGCAATGTTTCTAGTGCCTAATTCGCCAAGATCGACTTTAAGTTTGTACATCGGCTTTCTTGCGGTTTCAAGATCTTCAATTTCAATGATTTTGCCGACTCTTAGCTCCAAAGCTGCAAATTCATTTATGGAAACCATTTATACACCAGTTACTAATTGGTAAAATAAGAATTAAGCACTTGCCATGACTTCAGAAGAATCTGTTCTTATGTGGAATGATTCGTGTAAGTCAAGTTCTCTAATCAATTTTTCTCTTGCTTCTACATCGTAAATCCTTCTTAATAATGCCCTTCCTATTCCTCTGTGTTTAAAATTAGATAACGTGTTAAATGTTTTCTGATCTGCATGCGGATGTTCCATAATAGTATATGCTGTATCTACTGCAAGTTGCATGTTATCTTTCATCTTTTTATCATAAACTAAAGCAAATGCAACTGTATTAAGTGCCTTAGCCGATGTTCTATGATTTTTTGCTACAGCATTCAATACATTCAAATCCGGATCAAAACAAAGTACTGATAATCTATAAGTGTGTGGTGTTTCTCTGGCTTCTTTGACTCTTTCTTCTACTGGGCCTGATCTTTCTGAAATCTTTCTTAATGTACTTACAATTTCTTTAGCTCCAAGTTGTACTCGTTGTCTAACTACTTGTTCCATCTAATCACACTATCAAATAACTTTTATTACTTTATCTCCTGGTCGATATTAATACTACGCTCATAATATATATACGTTTCGGCAAATTTTTGTAAAAAATTAGATTAGCGGAAGATTTGAATATATTGCTTTTATTATATTAAACAACGATTTCATGTCTTTAGCTAGCGATTTCAAGGAATTCATTACGAAAGGAAATGTATTGGATTTAGCTGTAGCGGTAGTCGTAGGTGTTGCATTCAATGCCGTAATTACTGCATTTGTAGCAGATGTAATAACACCACTTATAGGTATTCCAGGGCATGTCAATTTTTCAGCATTGACTTATACCATTAACGGAAGCGTTTTCATGATAGGTGCATTTGTTAGCGCATTAATAAGTTTTATTACAATAGCATTAGTTGTATTTCTTCTTATAGTGAAACCCGCATCCAAATTCAAGAAAAAGGAAGCTGCAACAACAAAGAAATGTCCTGAATGCCTATCTGATGTGCCAATAGGTGCAAAGAGATGTGCATTCTGTACTTCTAAGCTCAAGCAATGAAAAATATCGGCAAAGTCATTTCATGAAAACAATAGGAATTCTCGGAGGTATGGGCCCAGCGGCTACTGTCGAACTTCTAAATAGGATAATCTTTCTTTGTCAAAGAAAATACAAAGCAGTTCAGGATAGTGAATATCCTCAAATTGCAATTTATTCGATGGCCCCTAAAGGATCCGATGAAACTGGTATAAAAAACGAAAAATTATTGCAAAAAGAATTCATAATTGGCAGTAATAAGTTAAGTAAGGTAGGTTGTGACTTTGTAATTCTCCCCTGCAATACTGCCCATTATTTTATGGCTAAAATAAAAAAACAAACGAGAATACCTGTATTGAGCATGACAGATGAAACTGTTTCTATAGTTAAAAAGAGCAAACTGAAAAAAGTTGGACTACTTGCTTCGCAAAGTAGCTACGACCACAACATATATGGTGACATACTGGCATCTAAAGGGATAAAACTTATTTTACCGAACAATGGAGAAAGGAGAAATATAACAAATATAATATTGCGTATAATGGCTGGTAATCTCGATAAAAAAGATAAAACAACTCTAAAGGAAATTATAAAACAAATGGAAAAGAGAGAACAAATACAGGCGATAATTATTGGTTGTACGGAACTCTCAATTATACTGAAAGTTAACGAATGTCCTATAAAAGCATTTGATTCTTTAGACATACTTGCAGAAAATGCAGTAATAAAGGCTTATAAATCGTAAATAAGAAGGTACAATTTTATCAATAATATAAAGTTTATAATTAGAAATAAGCAACGAACAAAAACTCTCAACAACAAAGGCTTAATAAGCTATGGAATAAATCATATAATAAGTCTTTATTTTACAAAATTCTGCTTAATTAAAGTGATATCATGAGCCAAATGGGTATACAAATACACACAAAATCAAATACGAAAATGTCAGGAAGTGGCAAGAAGAACGTCCGTGCCAGAGACAAGAAGAGGAGCGAAGTGGGAAATTATTTCTCCGCAACAAAGGTAGTTGCATCTTTGCCATCTAACATTAATGTCAAGATAAGAAGGCGCGGCGGCACCAAGTATGTGCGACTCAAAAAGGCAGTTGTTGCCAATGTGCTTACAAAAGATGGCTACAAGAAAGCAAAGATAACCGGGGTTTTCGAATCAAAGGACAACAGGAACTTTGCAAGGCAGGCAATAGTAACAAAGGGTGCAACCATAGTGACTGAACTTGGCAATGCTGTTGTTATCAATAGGCCAGGCCGTGAAGGCTCGATAAATGCAAGGCTTGTGGTGTAGATTTGCCTGTAAGAGTATACGAATGTAATAGATCCGAAGTCGAAGCTCTTAAGAAAGTGCTTAACTATGATCCATATCTTGATACTAATCTAATACCAAGCTCAAAGAAAGACGACCGTCCAATTGAATCATTAACTGAAGAGGAGCGCAGGCAAATAGAAGAGAAGGAAAAGCAGATAAGCGAAACACAGAGAAAAATTGCAGAAAGTCCAGCAGGAAAGGTAATATTCACAAGACAGGAATACCAGCTCAAAGATGGTGAGAACCTAAATCTCAAGAAAGATACAGTATACTTGTACTTGAGCGCTCCTGATGTTTTCCTTGACAATGCCGAAGATCGCTTCAAAAATGAATTCAAGACAATAAAAAGGGCAAGCAAGGAAGAAGAGGAAACTGTAATAACTGCAATAAAGCAAGAGGAAGAAAATGCGAATGCGGGCTTCGGCTCCATATTCGGTAATTGAAATGAATCTAATTAGTTCCATGGACCTATCAAAAGATGCGATAAACAGGATCTTTGAGATAGCCGATGATGTAAGCACTGGAAATGAGGAAATTTCTTTGAAAGAGCATTCCACAATGGTCCTTTATTTTGAAGAGCCTTCAACACGAACAAGAGTCTCATTTGAGGTTGCCATTGCAAAGCTTGGAGGAACGCCCATCTATGTTGATGCGCATACAACTCAGGTCTCAAGGGGCGAAACAATAGCAGATACTGCAAAGGTGCTCAGCTCCTATTGCGACTTCATTATTGTGAGAATGAATGACCACGACAAGCTTCTTACGATAGCGGAGAATTCTAAAGTCCCAGTTATAAACGCGCTTACCTATCTGGAGCATCCTACTCAAGCGCTTGCGGATTGCTATACTATACTCAAGCACAAGAAAAGCTTGAAGAAATTAAAAATTGCATTTGTTGGTGACATAGCAACAAACACTGCCAATTCGCTCATGATAACTGCTGTCAAGCTAGGCGCAGAAATCGTGCTCATAGGACCTAATTCGGTAAAGCCAAATACCTACTACTATACAAAGGCAAGGGAATACGGAAGCGTTGAGCTGTTTGATTCGCTGGAATTGGGCCTTGAAGGCGTTGATATAATTTATACCGATACCTTCGTAAGCATGGGCGATGAAAGCAATGCATCGCAAAGGCTTGAATTATTTGCTCCCTATCAATTGAACAGCAAAGTATTATCGTATGCGAACAAGGATGCACTCGTGATGCACTGCCTTCCTGCGCACCGCGGAGAGGAAATAACAGCTGATGTACTGGACAGCGACAGGAGCATAGTGTGGGAACAGGCTGCAAACAAGCTGATCATAGAAAAGGCGATACTTCTATACCTTTCGGAAAAGCACTAGCAAATAATGCTGAATCAGAAATCTTTATAAGAGTAAGGTAAGATATATAACTAACAATTGAGAATACTAAGTTGATTGAATATGGATCTTTTTGGCAAGGTTGCAGTTATAGTTGTAATTCTGATAGTTATCTTCACTGCCGCATTTATATTGTTCCAGCATACCGCAAAGCAAACGCAGCTTACCGCAACGCAGGCGGAGCAGTATGTAATCAACGACCTTAAGGCAAGCAATCCCAATGCCAACATAACCATAATCAACGTATCAAATTCAAGCCTCAAGAACGGGAGCTACAACATAATATTGAGCATAGTATACAACGGAACAAGGCCGTGCCCCACATTGTCGATAGTAGGCTACGACTACCCTGCAACAGGGCTTGTGCCAAGCGTTGACAATTTATACACAAGCAAATGCGTCATATACGGACTTTCCAATGCCCCTTCATTTGTGATAAGCTCAAAGTACATAGCGATTGCGGAATCCTATGACAAGAACCTTTCCCAGATCAGCGATTATGTAAACACGTTCGGCTATTACAACACAAACGTCCATGCTACCTACTATGCATTATTGAATAATACTCAAACGCATCTTACGCAAAGCCTCTACAACGTATGGCTAGTCCAATACAAGGCAACCAACGCAAACTATTCCGTTTATGCTGTTATAGATTCTTCAGGAGCGATAGTGGGCAATTATATCTCAAACAACAGCACAGCATAATTCTAATACTGATCGAGGTAATCAAATGCCAAGGAAAAAGAAAAAGGAACCAATGCACCTATTCCGATTGCTAATAGGATTCGGGTTTATCATAATAGGACTAAATGCAATAATAGGAAGATTGGCAACAACAAACGTGCTAAATCAAATAATAAACATAGAAAATTTAAGGCATGCGAACATAGACAAATCTGCATTGATATGGAACTCTGCAATAAGCATACTGTTCAGCTGCTTGCTGATAATAGCAGGAATCATAATACTATTCGACAAGTCCATTGATGTTTTCTTCCAAAGACAATGATATTGGTTAGATGCACAGCTCCAATACAAAAGACAGGATAAAAAAACATTACGATCTTCTTTCTCCCTATTACCAAAAGCTATGGGGAATTCACATTCATCATGGGTATTACATTACGGGAAAAGAATCAAAGCAAGAGGCAACAGATAAATTGATAAAACTGTTGGCAAGTAAACTTAACATAAAAAAGAGTTCGCTAATTCTGGATATTGGTTGCGGCATTGGCGGTACTTCAATATACTTTGCAAAAAAGTACAACTGCAAAGTAACTGGAATTACAATAAGTGCAGTACAAGCAAAAATGGCAGAGGAATTATCAAAGCAGGAAAAGCTAAAAATGACACCAAAGTTTTCTGTTGAGGATGCAAACAATCTTTCAACCAAGAAAAAATACGAAATACTATGGAGCGTTGAGATGATTTCGCATTTGCAGAACAAAAAATTATTCTTTGAGCGATGTGCAAAAATCCTGAAAAAGAAAGGAAGATTTGCAATAGCGGATTGGTTTATGGCAGATAATCTTAATCAATCAGAAATAATGAAATACATAAAACCGATCGAGAATGATATGCTTGTTTCTTTGTGGACATCAAGAGAATACATTGACATTCTGGAGAAAAATGGATTGAAATTAAAATATCATAAAGACATCAGCAATAATGTCAAGAAAACATGGGATGTCAGCTTGGAAATTATAAAAAACAAGGAATTATGGTCCCTTGCAAGGAATCACAGCAAAGAATTTACCAACTTCCTCAAAGCATTCAAGTCCATGAAAAACGGATTTAAATCTGGTGCATTCAAATACGAAGCACTGATATTTGAAAAATAACCTACATTATTAGAACTTCTTTGTCGCAATATGGATAAAGATTTAAATATATTTTTGGGTTTTAAATGGTAGGCAAGAAAAATATAATAGGTTGGGAAGAAGTCGTGAGCACGAATTCAAAAGCCTATAACAAATGGTTTACGGAAGAAAAGAAATTCCTAAACAAGACGATAAAGAAAGATGCAAGCGTGCTTGAGGTAGGATGCGGCTACGGTAGAAGTTTATTCGATATTATCGCTATAACTAATAATTTAATTGGTATTGATAATGATAAGATTGCGATAAAACACGCAAAAATTAAACTTAAAAAATTTCCATATATTAAACTGCTTGTTGCGGAAGGCAAGAATCTGCCGTTTAAAGATAACAGCTTTGATTATGTTTTGTGCTTAAGCACATTTGCAAATTTCTATAATGACAAATACAAAATACTAGGAGAAATGCGGAGAGTACTGAAAAATGAAGGCAGCATGATAATAAGTGTGTATTCTGAAAATGCTTTGAAAGAGCGACTAAGAGTATATAGAAAAATAAATACTGATATCAAGGAAGTCAAACCCAACGGAACTGTAGTGTTTGACGACTTTGGAGTAGATGGATTTTCTGAACAATTCTCTAAAAATGAGCTATTGAAAATCTTCAAGAAAGCTAAGTTAAAAGTAATTAGTATAAAAAAAGTAACAATAGCTTATATTTGCAAACTCTCAAAATAATCTGCTAATTCTTTAAATAATTTGTTTACTAAAGTAAAAGATTAATATTGGAAGTAAACATTCATACACTTGCAGTTTCGGAAAATATACGCCAAAACGTGGAATACTTATATTATACAAAAAAACGAAATGCTTTTAAAGCTTATCAGATTAATTAATGCAAGGCGATCGATATGACCGATATGGTAAACGACCTATTTGGTAAAGGACAGACAACGGACTCAGCTGAAGACTTCAGCTCAACACAGATAAAAATAGTAACAGCGGGATTCGGAGGAGCAGGATGCAACATAGTAAACAGACTTCTAAAAGTTGGAGTCAAGGGTACTGAATTCGTTGCAGTAAACACAGATGCTCAGCATTTCAAAATAATTGATGACCGAATCAAGAAAGTCTTGATAGGAAGAAGCCTAACAAGAGGATTGGGTGCAGGAGGAGACCCAAAAATGGGAGAAAAAGCAGCAGAAGTTGACAAGCAATTGCTTGAGCAGGTTTTTGCTGACACACAACTAGTATTCCTATGCTGCGGTATGGGAGGAGGTACAGGAACAGGTGCAATAAAGGTAGCTGCACAAGTTGCAAAAGAGCAAGGAGCAATAGTAGTTGCAATGGTAACCTATCCATTCGACCTTGAAAGAGTAAGAAAAGTCAAGGCAGAAGAGGGAATACAACAACTTAGAAAGTATGCAGACAGCGTTATAATATTAGATAACAACAGATTGGTAAAATTAGTGCCAAACCTGCCAATGAACGACGCATTCGCTCTTGCAGATGAAGTTCTTGCAAAGGCAATCGGAGGATTGGTATGGACAATAACACAACCAAGCTTGATAAACATAGACTTTGCCGACGTCCGTGCAATCATGGGACAAGGTGGAGTAGGATTCATAGCTGTTGGTTCAGGAAGAGGAGCAAGCAAAGTAGAAAACGCTGCGGAAGGAGTTCTGAAGAACAAGCTTCTTGATGTAGATATGGAAGGTGCTGATGGAGCATTGATACACATATCTGGAGGATCTTCACTTACAATAGGAGATGCGATACGTGCAGGAGAAGTTATAACAGAACAAATGAGCGCAACTGCAAATGTAAAATGGGGAGCAAGGCTGATGCCTGGCTACGAGGACCAAATAGAGATCGTCGCTATAATATGCGGAGTAAAGGGAGCAAGCATAGTAGGTCATCTTGAAGAGAAAAAGGCAGTTGGTTACGAAGGGCTTGAAATGGTAGGTTAATACCTACCTTTTTATTCTTTTCTTTTTTATATTTATTTAATTCATTTTATGTTTAAACAGTTTACCAGTTTATGTTAATAGGTGGATCAAATGTTCGACCAGTGGAATCAGGGAACCGACAATGAAGACTTTGTAGCCAAACTCGCTGTAGTTGGCGCAGGAGGCCAGGGATGCAATCTTGTAAACAGACTATATGTCAATGGCTTGAAAAGCGCAACGACAATAGCTCTAAATACCGATGCAAATCATCTTAACATCGTAAAGGCACATCATAAGCTACTTATAGGAAAGCAACTTACAAGAGGATTGGGTGCAGGTGGTTTTCCGGAAGTTGGATACAAGGCCGCTGAAGCCAGCAAAGACGAGATAAGGAAAATGATAAGTGGATACAATCTTGTATTCGTAGCAGCTGGTATGGGTGGAGGAACTGGAGGAGGATCAGCTCCTGTAATTGCAGAAGTTGCACGCGAAGAGGGTGCATTAGTTGTTGCATTTGTAACTTACCCATTTGCATTGGAAAGATCAAGAAGGAAAAAAGCAGACTGGGGAATCGAACAGCTCAGCAAGCAAGCAGATACAACAGTAATAATAGAGAATGACAGACTTCTCAGCTATGCGCCAAACCTTCCAATGGAAAAGGCATTCGACTTGATAGACAGCATTGCCTCAAATGCAGTAAAGGGAATCGCTGATACAATAACTATGCCAAGCCTGATAAATCTTGACTTTGCAGACGTTCGCACAATCATGGGTTCAGCCGGATTGGCAATGATAAACATCGGCTATGGCTCAGGAAATGACAAGGTTGAAAAGGCAATACATTCTACCATTGCACATCCATTGCTTGATGTAGAATTAGAAGGAGCAAAGAGTGCATTAGTTCATGTAATCGGAGGAGATGCACTTACAATAAGCGAGGCAACGAGCGTAGGAGAAGGTGTAACTGCAGGATTGGCTGACAACGCAAACGTAATCTTCGGATCAAGGCTTGAACCTCAATTCAAGGACCAAATACGTGTAATGTCAATAGTAACTGGAGTAAAGCCGAAGTTCGGAACAGCATCGAATTTGCTTGGAGAAAAGCAGCATGATTCGCAGTTCGTATCGAGCCTTCAAATGATGTAATTGATGAGAAATTGTAAATTTCTCATCTGAGTCATTGCTATCCTAATGTGTAGAATAGTTGGGCTTGAGCTATAGATGCATTAATTCTTATTATGTGCTTCTGCTCTTTGCCCTACTTTTCCCATCGAATTTACTATATAAAGCATCAAAACTTCCATCAAAATCTCTGGTAAGATAACCAATTGTACCGTCCACCTCCTCTTTTAAAAGACTGGGTATTGCGCATATAGATTCTGCTACAAATATTCTACCATCTTCTGTAATTAAAATACGAGGTAGCATATCATGAATATTTCCAATTAGAACAGTTGCATTTGATTCAGTTTTAGATTCAACTGTATTCCAAGTACGTCTTTGATCATCGTAGTTACCAACAAGTTTAAGTCTGCCACCAAAGGCATTGATATCTAAAACGTTTGCATCTACAGGTATTTTTGTAACATTTCGACATATTCCATAAGGTTCAATTAAACCACTATATCTTGCTTCTATAAATACTCTCTCTCTTGGTTGTCTTCTCACTAAATCCATAATTGACATATTTATCACAATATTAACTTGATTCTTCAAATATTTATAGTTATTTGTCCTGCGTTTATGGGGCCTTTCTTCTAAAATTAATTAGGGATTTACAATTAGATCAACGCAAGCTTCAAGTGTCATTTTAGTTACCTATTGTCTTATATAGTTGGATGTTTATAAAAAAACAGATAAGTGATATTATGGACACAACAAGACCAGGAGAGGTATCTAGAGCTGCAAATTTACCCTCTATGAATATTATTCTTGCGCGAGTATATACAAAAACAAGACTTTTTGAAAGATATCCTAAAGTTGAAAGTCTTTATTTGGATTATTTTAAAGTTATAGCTAGCACTTCTAAGACAGCTACTAGTTTGGTAGATACCTGGTTTGAAACAGCTAGCAAAGGAAATTTGGCTCCGCTTAACACTATACAAGCGTATGGAATCTTTGATGATATAATTAAAGTAATAGCACCTGAAATGGCGAGCGAAGCAATAAGTTTGAAAAATAATAGGTTTAAAACTCCGACAGAATTAATTACAGCATTAAAACTGCCAGAAGATTTCCCGAAATACGCTCTTCCAGTATTATTGGAACTTCCAACCCATTTAAGGGAATCAGCATCAGTATAATGTTATGCTGTAAACTACCAATTTGCACGTGTTTCATTAGTTTCAGACACTAAAGCTTATTTTTAGGCAGTTTCCAAATTTGATTTTACTGCCATACCTTTATATATTTTTTCTAACGAATTATTGTGTTCTATATAGCTTTAGTTGATACTATGGGAGAAGATGAAATTGCATATGCATCCATGAAGGAGATAAAGGTAGGTCGATTCATACTAATTGACGGAGTGCCCTGCAAAGTAGTAGATATCGAGACAAGCTCTCCGGGCAAGCACGGCCACGCAAAGATGAGAGTTACAGCAATAGGCATATTCGATGGCCAGAAGAAAACGCTTCTGCAACCAAGCCATGCAGATATTGAAGTGCCAGTCATAAAGAAAAGAAAGGCTCAAGTAGTATCTGTTGGAGATGATACTGCTCAGCTTATGGATTCCGAAACTTATGAAGTATATGAATTAAAAGTAACAGATGAATTCAAGGGCAAGCTAAATCCTGGAGCTGAAGTTGAGGTAATGGAGGCAATGGGAAGAAAGGCATTGGCAAGAGTTCTTAATGGTTAAATTTGTGATAGAATGGAAATGAAAATACTGTCAAACAACGAAAACAAGCTACTTAACAGAAAGGAGATAAAGTTCTGGGTATTGCAGGACAGCAGTACTGTAAGAAAAGAGGATATCAAGAAAGAAATCTGCAAGAAACTGAACCTAAGCCCTGAAAATACTATTGTAGTAAGGATAGACCAGGGATTCGGAACGAAGGAAAGTTCAGGCATTGCCCATTCCTACGAAACAAAGGAATTGCTTGAAAAATACGAATCGAAAAGATTGCAGGCAAGAATAGCAAAGAAGGCAGCTAAATCCGAGAAGAAGGAAGAACCAAAGCAGGAGGAAAAAACAGAGTAATGATTAAATGGCAGAAAAGAAGGAAAAAACAAAGAAAATACAATCATACAAGCCAGGAAGGCAATGTCCCAAGTGCGATTCAAGAATGGCAGACCACGCAGACAGATTCACCTGTGGTAAATGCGGCTACACTGAATTCAAGCAGAAGAAATAATTAGAGTGTTAAAATACCAAGAAGAAAAAAGTTGGGGAGCAAAAAAGAGCATGCCAGCATAAGATATCTGTCTTATTTTATATCAGTATTTATCATAATCCTAATATTCTACTACGGCTCTCTTTATGCAAACAACAAAATAAGCAAAATAGCGTTTGAATCCAACGGCTCAATAGCATTCTCGTTGTTCTTCCCTTCCATAGTGTTCTCATATTTGCTATGGAAAGGACTGAATCTAAAGCAGATAATAGAAACGCTCAATCTCTCAAAAGACAAATTTACCTTTAAGATAATAATTGCAGGCATAGCGCTCTTTCTGGGCATACTTGCACTGGAACTGGGATTTGCTGCATTTTCCTCTATTACAAACATACAATTGCCTACAAATGTATCCAGCGTTCTTACTGGAACGCCAATCTATTTCCTTGCATTTACCTTTCTTATAGCTCCAATCGATGAGGAAATCTTCTTTAGAGGATTTCTCATAAACGGATTCTCTAACTTTTTCAAGTCATTCTCAAAGAAGAAAGTAACTAATAATGCTCTTGCATTATGGTCCGGAGTTATTGCAAGCGCGATAATATTCAGCATATTGCATTTGAGCTATCTCTCAATATCCGAATTCCTTGCGGCATTCATCTTCGGACTTTTGGCTGGCTATGTGTTCGTGAAGACAAAATCATTGTACCCAAGCATAATGGCACACATGCTGGTCAATTTCCTTGCCATAATCTCATTCATTTCTGTTGGCATGCTAATACCCCTAATACATTTGTAATCAAAGAATTGATTCAATGAAGAAACAAGATGTATCAATTGTTGTAAAGGAATTGAAAGCCAGTGCAAAGCCAAAGGAATACATTGAAGGCATGTCCAGATTTGGCATAACTACGAAATATGCTCTTGGGGTTTCAATACCAACATTAAGATCCATGGCAAAAAAGCTCGGGAAGCAGCACGAGCTTGCGCTGCAGTTATGGAATACAAACATACATGAGGCAAGAATACTTGCCTCAATGATTGATGATCCATTGCTGGTAAGCAAGAAGCAGATGGATGATTGGGTAAAAGATTTCAACTCCTGGGACATGTGCGACCAATGCTGCGGCAATCTGTTCGACAAGACAGAATTCGCCTACCAGAAGGCACTGGAATGGCCAAAAAGCGATGTAGAATACACAAGAAGGGCAGGATTCGTACTGATGGCCTGTCTTGCTGTTCATGATAAGAAAATGAATGACAAAGATTTCCTCAAATTCTTTCCTATAATCGAGAAATGGAGTGATGATGACAGGAATTTTGTGAAAAAGGCGGTAAACTGGGCTTTGAGACAAATAGGAAAAAGAAACAAAGCGCTCAATAAATACGCGATAGAATGCGGAGAGTCGCTGAAGAATAGGAACTCAAAAAGTGCAAAATGGATAGCTGCAGATGCGTTAAGGGAATTAAAAAGCAGTGCGGTGCAAAGGCGTCTGAAATGAATAGAATAACAGTTGCAGTCATGGAGCCTAAGTACCAGCAGAATCTTGGCTACATAGCAAGAGTGTCAAAGAACTTCGGAGTTGAGAAACTAATACTAATAAATCCTAGATGCAACTACAAAGGCAAAGAAGCAATAAAATACTCAAAGCATGCTCGAGATCTGCTTGAAAGCGCAAATATAGTAAAAAGCCTCAAAAGCATAAAGCATGATATGCTGATAGGAACAACAGGAGTATGGCACAAGACAAACGCATCTTACTACAATGTCTACAAAATAAGCCAGGTTAAGAAATTCCTGAAGAATTCAGGCAAGGACGTGACAATATTGCTAGGAAGGGACGATACCGGATTGTCCAGGGAGGAGCTCAAGCAATGCGATGCAACAATATTCATAGAAACAAGCAAAAATTATCCCATACTTAATATTTCTCATGCGCTTGCAATAATTCTTCAAGCATTTGCATCAGAAGGCAAGGAATACAGTTTCATGGAAAAGTTGTACGCAAATCAAAAGGACTACAAGCTAATTTCAGATCTTTTTACGCGATTGGTAAAATCGAACAGCAAGATAAGGGACAAGAAATCAGTTATTCTTGCCTTCAACCACATAATAAAGCGCTCAAACCCTACAAAAAAGGAGATAAACGCACTGGCCATTGCATTAAATAATCAAAAGAAATAGTATTACTTCCTTATACTAAGATAGGCGCTTCTAAGCATTAGAGACTCTTGTGTAAAATCATTTATCTTATTCCATGCAGCATCATAAGGCAAAGCGTCAGCTGCATGTGCAAGCCCGTTCAAAACAATAATTGCTGTTTGGGGCGCATGTTCACCTAAAATACAAATGTTATCCACTAATCTTACAAAAAGTGGTATATCATTGATATTTGCTGATATGTGTCTAAGACTTTTAAATAACTCTAATTGTATGCCTGGATATCTATTTTCATGTTTTTCAAAAACTTTAAGGCATTTCACCAAATCAGAATATACGCTACTGTCAAGATTAGATAATATGATATCTATCTGTTTTTGTTTAAGATCACCATATCTTTGAGCACTGGTCATATGATCACAAATTTAATCTATTGATCCAAATATATATACCTATCTTCCACGATGGAAAATGGCTTACGCTATTGCATTAAATAAAGAAAAAGAGAAAAAGATGAGAAACTAGGCAAGCCGATAATTATCTGTCCTTTGTGACAGGCTTTTTCGACTTTATAATTCTTATCTTTGCAGGAGTCAACAATATCTTGTCCTGGTCGATCCTTGCTATGTCTCCCTGCATCTTGTCAACATATATTTTCAAGTCATCGATGACAGCCTTCAAGGTATTTGGCCTCTTTGCCATCTCTGATATGTTCATCAGTATTATGTTGTTGGAACTTAGCTCTTTCTTGATAAGTTCAACATCCGTTTGCTGTTGCAATGCAACAGGCTTTATGTAATGATCTGCAGGCTCATGCATGACGTCTACTTCATCCATTTCAGCTGCATTCATATACTCTTCAACATCGATTCCTTTCGATGAAACGCCTAAACTTTTTCCAAGTTTCTCAAAAATGCTCATCTTTTCACCTAGTTATGTCGCCTTTAATGTATATATGCAGAATAGCTTTTAATACTTTCTCTTATTTCGCATACGATATTGTATTCGTAGCATATAACTAAAAGGCTAACATTTAGTTGTTTTCACGAAGTATTACGAACATAGAATATTTAAACATTCGCCCTAAATGCCTCTGCCATTCTTGCCTCTCCTTCTTCTCTTCTCATATTTGTAAGTGCCAGCTTTGCAGCATATGACAGCGTTGAATCTTCTGATGCAAAATTTGCTTGTTCATTCAATCGGTTTCCTAGATACTTTTCTGAGACGCCTTTCGCCTGATTGAAGTATGCTGATGCTCTAATAAATAATCCAAGCTCCCTGCAAATTAAACCATTTTTGAAGGCCGCATCGTATGCCTTCCTTGCCGCTCTAGTGGTCTTCTTTTTCCATTCGTGCTTTGCTGCAAAATTTGCTGCGTCAATGAAGATTCTAAATGCGTTGTCGTTTGATGCTATGCTTGTAAACGAAACCTCTTTCCTATAGTAAAAGGAGCCTATGCTAATAGACATCCTATACTCATTGACTGGACTCAGTCTTAGACCTGGCAAGGCTGCCGTTTTAGTTGCATGCTCTTTTAAGACCATATAATCACTAAAATATCTTATTTGCTTTAAATATTTATAACTTCATGAACTGCATAATCGCATCGCTCACTTCCTTTGGATTAGTGTAATGGGGATCATGACCTGCGCCATCTATGACTTTCAATTCGCTTGATGTTATTGCTTTTGCAATATTCTGCCCGTAGCTTTTGTCTATTACGGTGTCGTTTGCTCCCCACAATACCAATGTCTTTGTCTTTATGTCTGAAAGCAGCTCTGTGGTAAGCTGATCCTCTGAAATATCGAAATCAAGTATGCTCCTTATCACATAATCCTTGTTGCTGTTCATTATCATTACGTTGTTGAAAAGCTTTTCATTGTATTCCTTTGATTTGCCCGAACTGGATAATTGTTCAAAAAATTCCTTTGAGCCTGCTGAATCCTCAAGTATAATGCCTTTCGAACTGCAGGGCTGCGATGCGTAATATGCGGCAATCCATCCTCCATAGGAATGCCCGAAGATGTAGCTGTCGCCATTGTTCTGCAAGGCGATGAATTCCCTAAGTGCCTGGAATTGGCTGCTAACTGTGTATTCGATATGTGGTGCATCCGATTCCCCATGGCCTAGCAAATCTATGAGAAAAATGTCAAGATCACTTGGCAGGTATTGAACAAGCTTGCTCCATACCTTTACATCTGCGCCAATTCCATGCAGGAATATTATCTTTTCCTTTGTGCCTGGATGATGCTTGAAATGCAATGCTCCCAATGAAGTGTATTCAAAACCGTCCTCGAAGTCCTTGTCGTAATCCATCTAATCTACTTTTTCTTACCGTAGAAGAAGTGTATTCCTTTTCCAAGTGCTCCTTCAGCTGCTTCCTGAATCGCTTCGCTGTAGGTTGGATGCGGATGTATTGTATCTGCGATGTCTTCAAGGTTTGCACCCATTTCTATTGCCAGTGCAGCTTCAGAAATCATCGAGCTGGCTTCATCTGAAACTATTTCAACACCTTTTACTGTATTCTCGCTGTCATAGGCTATTTTAACAAACCCGTTTGTAGTGTCTAGTGCTATGCTTCTGCCCAATGCAGTGAGCGGGAACTTCGTTACTTTTATTTCATCTGTAACTTCAACAGTTCCTGCAATCGCTATTTCAGGATCAGAGAAAATAACAGCCGGAACTACTATGTTGTCGTAACTGGAATTCTGATTAGCTGCAATTTCAGCTGCTACAACTCCCTGCCTCATCGCCTTGTGTGCAAGCATGGGTTCTCCAACAACATCTCCTATGGCAAATATGTTCGGATCAGTTGTTTTAAGAGTATTATCAATTTTTATGAATCCTTTTTCATCCATTTGCACTTTAGTGTTTTCAAGTCCCAAATCTTGAGTATATGGTGTTAATCCGATCGCAACAACTATCGCTTCTGCATCTACTTTCGTATTATTGCTCAATGTTATGCTTGCATTGTCACAGGAAACAGGGCTTGCCTCTGTGTATATTGTAATTCCTAATTCCTGCATGCGCTTCTTTACTAGCGCAACTGCGTCCTTGTCGAATCTCGATAATACGTCGCTCCTTGCGATTATGCTTACCTTGCTTCCCAGCTTTGCGTATAGCGTGCCTATTTCAACTGCAACGTACCCAGCGCCTATTATCGCCATTGACTTTGGTATATGATCAAGCATTAGTGCCTGCTTGTAATCGATTATTCGTTCACTGAATCCAAATCCTTTCATTGGTGTTGGCTCCGATCCTGTTGCTATTACCGCTTTCTTGAATTCAAGCGAAATTCCATCCGTTAACTGGAGAGTGTTCGTTCCAATGAAGGTTGCCGTTCCCTTGAAGACATCTATCTGATTGCTCTTGCATAGAAATGCAACTCCATCTTCAAGTTTCTTCGAAACATCCATGCGCCATTGCAGCATCTTCTTAGCATCAAGAGTCACACTGCCATCAATTCCGAACTTCTGCGAATGCTGTGCCTCGTAGAATATGTCGGATATTTTTATTAGCGTCTTGGATGGTATGCAGGCATAGTTCAAACAATGGCCTCCCAGTTTGTTCTTCTCCACAATTGCAACGCTTAGGCCCAATTCAGCTGCGCGTATGGCGGCTACGTAGCCTCCCACTCCTCCTCCTATGATTGCAAGATCCACCTGTTCTGGTATAGAGCCCATTACCATGGCAACGCCAATACTATTTGCCTAATAAGCTTATAATATTGACCTATTGTCCATGGGATCTTGTTTGTATCGGAAAACAGAAATCAGTTAATTATATATATTTGAAATATCTTAGTTAATTGTGTCGAAGGGAGGTAGTGACTTAATGAATAAAAAGAACGCTCAAGCCGCAATAGAGTTTATTAGCACCTATGGCTGGGCTATATTGATAATCGCCGTAGTTTTAAGTGTATTCTTCTATTTTGGAATATTGAACGGAAAGTTCTTTCAGCCAAGGGCTCCTCCGGGAGACTGTTCTGTATACAGGCCAGGGGGTCCGGGCTCTCTTGATTCGATAGGTTTTGTCGGAGTATGCAGCGGAGAGCTTCCAGAATACGTAAGCAAGTTCTCATACACCTCTGCATTTCTTAATTTTCAGGGATCCAATATCATAATAAATCCTACTAAATTCATACCCACAATTACCGCAACTGACGGCAGGGCAGTAACACTAACTGGATGGATATATACTGAGGATCCTGGTCCGTCCCAGACTGCATTTACCTATGGCAATTTTACGGCACAGGGCCCTCCATGGAATGCATTATATGTTAGCAACAACAATGCAAATTACTGCGGCAAAGGACTTTATGTTGGGTTCTACTCAGGGTATGCATGTCTCACTACGAACTCGATGCCTTCAGATACATGGGTCTTTGTAGCTGCAGAATACAACAACGGCAACCTAATCGGTTATTCTGTTATAAACAGCAATCAAACGGCCTCGTCTTCGCTGGCAGTGGGCGCATATGCAATAAAAGGCGCAAGCGCAATGCTTATTGCTTCGCCATGGAATGGGATAATCTCAAATGTGCAATTATACAATACGTCGCTCTCACAGAATGCGCTTTACAATCTTTACAGCGAAGGACTGGCAGGCCCTCCTACAAATCTACAATATTTGGTGGGCTGGTGGCCGCTCAACGGCAATTTAAATGATTACAGCGGAAACAACAACAATGCCTATGCCGCAGAGCATTACAACATTGCAGGATACATAGACAACTATACGCAGCCGTAAACTGATATCAATTAAAATTTACTTTTTCTTCAGAAACAGTAGATATTAATTTTATTCTCTTCTTGCTTTTTCTATAAAATTAATTATTCTGCAGAACGAAATGAAAGTAGGCGTATCAAGTGCATAAAGGCCAATAATGTTTTTTGCCAACGCATCACTTCCTGTTCTTTCAATCAAATTACTAACTTCATATACAATAGTACTTACATCTCCAAGCGTATTGCGTTCAATTTCCTTCATTGCTTTTGCTATTTCTGGAATTGAAAAGAAATCTAAAAGAACATGCCCCCTTTTTATGGAATCACGATTAACTTCTCTATATTCTCCGATTTTACTTTTACCCACCAAAGCTATTGCATTTATCACTATGTCTTTTTGGAGATATGCGGCGTCTTTGTATAAATCTAAGATTTCTGGGCAATAACTTGCAACAAACTCAGATAACTGGAATAATCGGACTCTTTCTCTCTGTGCAGCTTCTGAAGTTATTTTGCCATCGACATAATGTCCTCTTTCCGGGCTAGAGGAACCAGAATAATGATTCAACTGCTCCAATATGTCTGAAGCCAGATCAGGCCTATACTTTTCTAATTCAGCTAAAATGTTTACTATATTTAGTACGGTATTATTTACAATTGCATTTGATGCTGAAAGACTAGCAGGAACTATATTTGCACCCTGTCCGTCAACTTTTTGAAGCATATACCAGGTATATGTTATAAAACGCATCTCCCTTTCTGGAGTTTTCTCTGCAAAATTTTGCAATGATATACTTAATTTAATTGATAATGTATCATTCCCCATTATCTTTGTGCAGAGTTCTTCACAACTACGTATTACATTTTTCTTAGTTGAATCTCCAGTTTTTGTTACCATTTCCTCACTCAGTTTACTCTGTTTAAGGAAATATTTATAGTTATCTTTAAAAAGAATAATTATATCATATCAAGCAAATCCGGATCCTCCAGATACTTTATCAGTGCGTTACCGAATTTAACCGCTTCTGCACCGTCTACTACCCTATGGTCAAAAACAAGCGAGAATGGCATAATCTTTGCAATTTTTATCTCATTGTTTTCAGCTATTGGAGTGTCTCTTATCTTTCCTATGCCTAAAATTGCAACATCCGGATAGTTTATGATGGGAACTGCAAGATATCCTCCTCCTAGGCTCCCTATGTTCGTTATGGTGAAGGTGCTGTCCTTCATCTCATCGATTGTTATTGTCTGGTCCTTTATCTTTTTTGTGAGATCCTGTATTTCCTTTGCGATTTCAACGACTGTTTTCTTTTCTGCCTCTTTGATTACAACTACCTTTAATCCGTCTGGTGCTTCAGCCGCAAGCCCTATGTTGTAATAGTTCTTTCTTATTATTTCCAATTTTTCGTGGTCGTAGCTTGCGTTGAAGTTGGGATTCTCCTTTATTGCTTCAATTGTAGCCTTTATTATAAATGGAAGGAATGTAAGATGCAGATTCATGTCCTTTTCAAGCTTTGGTTTTTCAGTTGAAACTATGTTGAACAATTTTGTAACATTTATCAGATCCATGTGCGCGGCGCTTGGAACGCTCAGTGAATTCTCCATGTTCCTTGCAATTGCTTTCCTGGTTTGGGACATCGGTATTCTTTCTATGTCATCTTTGTGCTTTTCCTCAAGGGTCTCGGAGAACTTCTCGGCGCTTTTTACAATCAAAGCTGTTGGAGTGCTTCTCTTCCCGAAACTTCGTATGTCATTCTCAAGGATTCTGCCATTGGGTCCTGTTCCTGTAACTTTTGAAAGATCGACATTCAGGTCTCTTGCAAGCTTTCTAACATAAGGTGTTGTGATTATTTCCTTTGATGAACTTTGCGGCGCAGCAGCAGGAACATCTGCCTTTTGCTGCAAATTCTCTTCTGGTTTTTCGGCTGGCTTTTGTGAGGTATTGGAAGTTGACAATTCTTCCTTGGTTCCTATCTGTGCAACTAAATCCCCAACATGCACTGTTGTGTTTTCCTTTGCAACAACTTTTACAAATCCGTCTATTGGCGAGGGTACATTAACAACTGCCTTGTCCGTTTCCACCATGACGAGCGATTGATCCTCCTTTACTGCATCGCCGTCATTGACAAGCCATTTCTGTATGTGGCCTTCTGTTATGCCTTCGCCAACATCAACAAATCTTATCTCTTTCATAAATCACGCCTGCAGAACCTTGTCTATTGCCTTTGATATTTTCACGGCATTGGGAATATAATAATTCTCATAGCCAGGGAATGGATACGGGAAGCTGTGCGAACCTACTCTTACTATTGGCGCCTGCAGTTCAAAGATTGCCTTCTCGGCTATTCTTGCCGCAACTTCTGCACCAACACCGAAGCTAAGTTCTGCTTCATGAACAATTACTACTCTTCCTGTCTTCTTTACGCTTTCTATTATCGTAGCTTCATCAAGCGGATTTATTGTCCGCAAATCTATTATTTCAGCTGAAATATTCTTCTTGCTAACTACATCTTTCACAACAGGAACCATTGTTCCATATGTAACTATTGTGAGCTTGTCTCCTTCGCTAACTATGTTTGCCTTGCCTATAGGTATTTCATAGGACTCTTCAGGTATGTCCTGCTTGAATAGTCTGTATAATTTTGTAGGCTCAAGAAAAATTACAGGATCATCAAGATGTGATGCCCTTATGAGAAGTCCTTTTGCATCGTAGGGATTTGAAGGTTCCACAACCATCAAGCCACCAATGTGCGAATAATAGGCTTCAGGGCTGTCGGAATGATGCTCAAGCGTTTTCACTCCTCCACTTACCGGAGTTCTCACAATCATGGGCACTTTATAGGTTGATCTTGTTCTTGATCTATAGCGTGCTGCATGGTTTATCAATTGGTCGAATCCCATGTACATGAAACCAGCAAACTGTATTTCAGGTATCGGGCGCATTCCGCCTATCGCCATTCCTATCGATGCTCCAAGTATTGCCGATTCTGCAAGTGGTGTATCAACAACTCTTTCTGGCCCGAATTTTGCCTGCAATCCATCAGTAACTCTGAACACTCCGCCGTCTTTTCCAACATCTTCTCCAAGTATTATGGCCTTGTCATCATCTTTCAGTATAAGCTCAAGCGCATTGTTTAACGCACCTACCATATTAGTCAACATTCAATTACCCTCTTCTTGGTAGAAGTTTGATGCAATAGCTGCATCCAATTCTTCTTTTAAAATGTCCGGAATGTAGCTGTATACATGCTCGAACATCATCTTTGGATCGTGTTTTACCGATTCTGACTTATCAACTGCATCATCGATTATTTTCTTGTGCTCCTCGTCCATTTTTTCTTCAAGGTCGTCGCTCCATATGTTCTTCTTTGTCAAATATAATTTAACTCTTGAAATCGGATCCTTCATCTTCCACAGTGCAACTTCATCGTCGCTCCTGTATTTTGTGGGATCATCTGCAGTTGTGTGCATGCTCATCCTGTAGGTTACGCATTCTATGAGTGTTGGCTTCTCCTTTGAATGGGCTATCGCATCGGTAACAGCCTTGTAAACTGCAACTACGTCATTGCCATCTACCTGCAGCACATTAACACCAGCAGCAAATCCCTTTTGCGCAAGGGTTTCAGCTGCAGTCTGGTTTTTTCTTGGCACTGAAATCGCCCACTGATTATTTTCTATAATTGTTATAAGCGGAATCTTGAAAACTCCGGCAAAGTTCAATGCCTCGTAGAAATCCCCTTCAGAGCTTCCTCCATCTCCAACATAGGCTATTACTGCACTGTCTTTCTTGTTGTATTTCTGGGCATAGGCAAGCCCAGCACCATGCGGCACCTGCGATGCAACTGGAACTATTGGCGGCAATGCCTTTACATTCTCAGGTATTATTGCACCTTCTTCATAGCCCTTCCAGTAAAGGAAGAACAAGTCAAGCGGCAATCCTCTTACAAGAAATACTCCATGCTGCCTGAAATTAGGCACAAACCAATCTGATGCGCGCATCGCCATTGCGCTTCCTACCTGTGTTGCCTCTTCTCCTATAAGCGGTCCATAGGTTGCAAGTCTTCCCTGCCTTTGAAGGCTCAGCGCCTTGGCGTCAAGTGCTCTTGCAAAGCACATCCATTTGTACATCTCAATTATTTTGTCATCTGTAAGATCGCTAGGAAAGAGTGTCGAGTCTATGGCACCTGTCTCGTCCATTATCTGCAAATAATTTACACTGCCGTTGAAAACTACTTTTAACAACAAAACACCCTAAGCAAAATAATATCACAAGTAAATAATATATTGCTATGTTTTATTTGAGTTCTACGATTACTCAAATACTGCATGCATGAGCTGTTAGGATAGAAAGCACAGATAAGTATTAAAATCCAAATTGTTATCTATAACTGGATTTGTATGAAAGTAACAATAATAAGCAAGAAAAAATATCCGCAACTCAAGAAATTCCATGACAATTTTACTGTTGGGAAAGATGGCGACATATACATTGCAATAGGTGGGGACGGCACTTTCATAAGAACAGCGCAAACAACAGAGAAGCCTGTGCTATTGATAAGAGACGAGGAAGGAGGAAGCATAGGCTATCATTCTGATTTGAAGCTTGAAGATGTCGATTTAGTAATAGAAAACATAAAAAAGGGCAATTACACTGTAGAAAACATAGCAAATAAGATAGAGATAATATACAAGAACAAGCATTATTTTGCAGTAAACGAAGCAAGACTGAATAATCTACTTGAAGAAGTAAGCTTCAATATATACGAGGTATTGAAGAAATCAAATAGCACCATTTATCCTCAGACAAAGAGGAAAATATACCCGTTTGTGATGAGCGGCGATGGTGTAATAATAACAAGCAAAATAGGCTCTACTGCATACAATTTATCGGCAGGGGGGCCTGTAATACTTACTCCGCAGGTGCTTTGCCTGACTTTCTTGAATCCTAATGCTCCATTCAGAAATTCAATAATAACAGATTCCAACATAGAAATCGAAATAGAAGTGATAAAATACAAAGGCAATTTGATCTATGATGGGACTCAGGTTGATGTTCTGAAACCTGGAGATACTTTCAGGGTCAAGTTGTCCAGCAGGAAAATAAACGTGGTAAGATTCAAAGGCAAAACAATGCACTTTGCCGAAAGACTTGAACGAAAGATAAAAAGCAGAATCAAAAAGAACTTTTAATTGAGAATCAATTATATAGGTTAGTTGAGCAATACTACCATGCATTCAATCACTGAGCTTCCTTTGCACGGTGGTAGGGCGCCAAGATGGCTATTTGGCAGAATGGTAACTCTTTCTAGGGCAATATCCTATGTGATAATGGATGAATTCGGAGCGGATGAATTAGTAAGAAGAATAGCTGATCCGAACTGGTTCCAGGCGCTTTCCTGCGCAATAGGATACGACTGGCACAGCAGCGGAACAACAACAGTTACAATGGGCGCATTAAGGGAAGCGCTAAACGAGTCCAGCGAAGTTTACATTGCAGGAGGCAAGGGCAAGGCAGGGCTCAAAACTCCCAGTGATATAATCAAAGGCACAGATATACTTTCAATTACAAATCAGGCAACTGAACTTCAGGAGAAAAGCAGGATAGCCGCAAAAGTGGATTCCGGACTGGTATATGACAAAATAGGGATATACCATCACACGATAATGTTCTCGAAAGGAAAATGGGCAGTTGTACAACAAGGAATGTCAAGCGGCAGCGACATTGCCGTGCGCTTCCAATGGTATTGCGATTATGTAAATGAAAAAGACATAGCGAACGAGCCGCATTCTTCCGTATACTCCCAGAACCATTCAAGTTCTCTTGATTTAACTGCAAATAACAACAAATGGGTAAGGGAATCGGGAAGCGAGGCACTGGAAGAGTACCAAAAAATACTGACAAAGACATATCCGATGAGGCATGAAATAGAAATGAATATAGACATGAGCAAAAGGGCAGTTGCTACAATAGCAAAAGCCAACGAACTGGATCCTAAAGACTACAGGGAGCTTCTTCTTGTAAAGGGTGTTGGGCGCGCAACGCTAAGGTCATTGGCATTTGTCTCATCGCTGATATATGACAAAGAGCTTGCCTATAGGGATCCTGTAATGTATGCCTATAATCTAGGTGGAAAAGACAAAATACCTTTCGAGATAAACAAGAAAACCTACGATAATGTTTGCAAGCTTATGAGTGAAATAATCGAAAATGCAAGAATAGAAAACAACGAAAAGTACAAGGTATTGAAAAGGCTCAATGCAAGCCTGGAAAATAACCGCAGCTAGATTTGCACTTCAAATAAATTCGATGATCCTTTTTCCTCAACGATTTCAAATGCACCTTTCATTAATCTTGTTACGGGATCATCAATGGTATGCCAGTATTCGTGTTTCATGGCCAGTTTGGTTCTGTCATCCATGGTAATGTAATTAAGAAATGTGGCCCGTAACCTTCCACTATCTGTTGTGCACCTGTTTACCAGCACTTTTAATGTCACTAAATACTTCCCTACTTCAAGATATTCTATGAAAAGATTTGGGATTAGCCTATCTACTTGCTGTGCGTTTGGATCATTTGTGTCTAAGAATTTGTTGTATTCTCTCTCTATCTGTTCTATGTCTTTTAGCAGAATGCTTGACTTTGCTTTGCCCTGATCGTCAAAAAATGCCCTATATGAAAGTTCATTTATATATCCTATTGCATCTTCAGTTTTGTGGCTGTTGAATTTCCTCAATAATGTATTCATAATTGAACGAATTGGCTTTCTATGTTGTACACTAACATTATATTTTTCCAGTTCTGCTGTTGGCACTTTATCACTAAATGCGTTATGATTTTCCTAATATTTAAATCTTTTCAGGTCGTATTTTCGACAATAAAAGCCATTAGGTTTATCTTTGGGTAGTTAGAATTTGTACTCCACATCATCTATGAGGGTGAGCTCCAGTCCAACGCAGGGCTCATCCAGCCCGAAGTTCTGCAATACTTTAGGATGCAGCTCTCCAAAAATGCCGACCACTTTTTTATCTATCTCTATTTTGCAGCATCGTCCTTCTATGAAAGAATTATCCTTGTGCTCAAGTATCCTGTAACTGGATGTGTCCAGGTAAATCAATAGCGCATCTACCATGCTTCTCATCTCGGAAAAGTTAGCCTTCGCATGCTCGCTTACTATGGAAATGTCTATGGATTCTTTTATTGCATTTTTATCGAACGTAAAGGTGCTTCCTACCTCAAAAAGCCGCTGCGGCATCTTGTAGCTTCTTGAATTGCTCAGGTTGTTCAATAATCCGGGCAGCAGCATGGTCCTGAGCATGGATATATTTTCGGTTTTGGATTCAGCTATGCTTATGTAATTTTTATCCTTGTGGCTTTGCAGCATATCTGCATAGTTCATTTTCTCGTTTGTTAATGAGCTGTTGATCGCCTCCATGATTCCTAATCCAACCGCGAACACAGAGAGCTTGTTCTGATATTCCTGCAGATCTCCCGCAAGCCCGCTGGATATACCTACTATGGGTTGCGGTGCAATATTTTCATAGCCGAATGCAATTGCTATGTCTTCAGTTACATCCTGCTCGTTCATCACGTCTATCCTGTAGGGCGGCACGTAGAACATTGTTGCGTTTCCATACTGTGCTGCAACATAGCCCATTTTATTTGCAAGCGCTATGGATTTCTTTTTCTCAATTACGGTGCCAATTACCTTATCAACTTTTAGCATGTTGACTCTTATTTTTTGGTATTCGAGCAAAGGCGTGATGGGCATCTCCTTCTGGTTTTTGATTTTTACAGGGTATACTTCTGCGCCAACATAAAGGAATGAGCAGGCAAGAAGGTTTGCAGTATTTTCTATCGCTATGGGCGATGTTCCAGTTATGTCTATGAAAAGGTTCCTTGTTTTCTGCGTAACCTTAGTTGCTTCGGAATTTATTATTGGTATCATGGCCAGTATTTTCTCATCATCCTTGATGAATGGGTACACAACATTTTTATTGCCGTAATTTGGTATGGTGTCTCTGTAGTTTATCCCTTTATCGTTCTTTTGCATTATCTCGTTGAAACTTATTTTCTTTGGTCCGTTAAGTGGAACAAAAGACTCATCTGAAGATGCAGAATAAACTATGTTCCCTTTTACTGCATCAAGGTTATGGAGCCCGATTGCAATCTTCTTCCTTCTCCTTCCGTAAGTGTCTACGAATTTTTCCGTAAAGTTTATTAGGTATTTAAGCAAGTTTCCGTTCAGATCCAAATTCTTTACGACTAATCCTCCGATATAAGACCTTGTTTGTTTTACTTTAGCATCAACATATATCTCCAATACTGGTTCCTTCTTTATTTTATAGAAATTTTCACGCGGTATTTTTTTGCCTGTGAAATTATCGAGCGTTCTTATGAGTCCTGCGAAATCAAGAAGATCAAGCCTGTTGGGCGCAGCTGACAAATGAATCTCGTGATCTGTAACTTCCTCAATTTCCATTCCTATCTTTGGAAGAATCTGCTCCAAACTTTTCAGTGCATATCCCTCTTTTTTAAGGTCATTCAATTCAAAGGTAATTACTGGCATTCAAATCAAACCTTGATAACTTTCCTCTTCCTAAGCCAATCAACATCGTTCTTGTAAAGATCGACAATTGAATTTATTTCAAATATGTTTCTGTTGAGCATAAGTCTTTCTAATCCTTGTCCCCAGGCGAGCACTGTCTTGTTGGTGCCCATTGCAGCTGTTATCTCCTTTCTTATGATTCCTCCTCCGCCCAATTCTATGTAACTTCTGCGCTTTTCATCGTAGTAAAACACTTCAAGGCTCGGTTCTGTAAATGGAAAATATGAAGGTCTTATTTCTATATTATCAAGTCCTAGCTTCCTGTAGAACCTTTTAAGCGTGTCTATCAGATTTGCAAGAGTGAGGTTGTTGCCTATTATTATGCCATCATACTGGTGCAACTCCGCTAAATGCTTGTAATCCAGGTTCTCGTTCCTGAATACGCTTCCCAGAGAAAATAGCTTCAGAGGAAGATTCTCATCCAACGCATTGGCAAATTTTTTGATGTAATGTGCTGAAACGCTTGTTGTATGCGTTCTAAGCAATGCGCCCCTTGATATCTCTTCGCTCCATTTCTCCTTCCATCCCTTGATGTGCATCTGCTTTACCTTTTGCATCATTTCAAGATCTTCTATGTCCAATTGTTTTGGATTCTTAAGAAAGAAGGTATCCTGCATTTCCCTGGTTGGATGGTCTTGAGGTGAGAAAAGCGCATCAAAGTTCCAAAATGCTGTTTCCACAATCGGTCCTGACACTTCTACGAAACCCATCTCCAGCCACTTCTGCCTTACGAGATTTGTCAATTCCCTCAATGGATGCTGCCTTGCCGGATAAATCTCTTCCACTGGGGCGTTTATGTCATAGGACCTGAATCCTGCCTTTTTCCAGCTTTCATTGCTTATGATCTCTTTTGTGAGCGCACCAATTCCTTTCTCTGATTTCGAATCATCAAGAAGATTTTTGGCGCTGGGATTTATCGAAACTGATTCTATGTAGCTCCTTTCCTTTAGCTGTATTAATCCCCTCTTCGAAAGTGCGTCGATAATGCCTGCGTTGTTTTTGATTAACTGCTCCTGTTCTTTTCCCTTCAGCTCATTTAATTTAGACAGTATGGTCCTTGCGTCATAGGTGCTAGTTTTTGCCATGCTCTTTCCTGCTGTAGTCAATTCCACAATGCCATTGTTTACCATAATCCAGTTGTTTTTCTTTGCCCATACGATTCCTATGCTGTTCTTTATTTTTGCTATGTGCTCCTTTCCATTGGACTTCAATAGCATTTTCACAAGAGCCTCTTCAGGAAATTCGCCCAAATTACTTTTGCCCTCATCGGTAATGGAAATTGCGTTTGACTTTGCTCTTTTTACTGTAATAGCATTGGTTTTCAAAAGATTCTCAATGGCCCAGAGCACCGAGTCCTTGCTCATGTCTAGATTGTCCTCCAGCTCCACTAGTTTTGCCTCCCTGTTCTTCACCAGAAAAGTCAACAGCTTGGCTTCGTATTCATGCAAATGATCACAATAACTACTCAATTATCCAATGAGAGTAATAAATAGTTTTGTGTGCTACATATTTTAACAAGTTCGGACGGACAGGTGGGTAATGAAATGAAGAAAGAAGAGGTTATATTCCTAAACTCGGTATTTTTCGTAATAGGGTTCATACTGATATTTGCAGTGCTTGGAATATTATTGCAAACATTCCTTACGCACGTATCCTTTTCAGTAATGAACATACTAAAGATAATCGGCGGAGTCATAATAATCATTTTCGGAGTTATACTCATACTTTCAGCAAAGTACATAATCCCTTTCTTCTCAACGGAGCACAGGATCGCCACGAAAAGGTACAGCAATAGTTTTGCATCATCGTTTATTTTCGGCATAGCCTTTGCATTGGGGTGGACTCCCTGCGTTGGCGCAATCCTTGGCTCCATATACATACTTGCAGCTACTTCCCCTGGCATAAGCTTTCTTTTGCTGCTTGCGTATTCGCTGGGGCTGGGCATACCATTCCTGGTTTTCGGTGCATTCATATCGAAGGCATCAAACTTCTTCAAGAAAATACACAAATTCCTCAAGTATTTCAACATAGTTGGGGGGCTTTTCCTTGTGGCCATAGGATTGCTGGTAATAACAGGGTATATAGGCCTTCTTGCAGTATTCCTAATAGGCAATCAGGGTGCAATGTCCCTAAGCAATCAATTGAATTTCGCAATAGCGATAGTGGCAGGAATTCTCACATTCTTTTCGCCCTGCATATTGCCCATACTTCCTGCCTATTTCTCCTACATGGCAGGCACAACAGCGGAACAGGTTAGCAAATGAAAACAAACACATACATTATCGTATTCGGAATCATTGCGGTCATCATAGCGGCCGCGCTTTTGTCCACGCTTGTATTTAACAAGAACCTTTCAGCGAAAAGCAGCGTTCCGTTGAATCTTACAAACTACGGCCCGGCGCCCAACCTTCAGGGAATAGCCGGATGGATAAACTCACAGCCGTTGAACCTTACGCAGCTAAGGGGCAAGGTGGTCCTTATAGATTTCTGGACCTATTCCTGCATAAACTGCATACGCACAATACCTCATCTCAATTCCTGGTACAACGAATACGGAAACAACGGACTGGTTATAATAGGCGTGTCAACTCCTGAATTCGAATTCGAGCACAATTATACAAATGTGAAAAATGCAGTGGAAAAATTCGGGATAGAATATCCCGTGGCTCTTGACAATAATTATTCGACATGGGATGCCTATCAGAATCAGTACTGGCCCGCAGATTATCTGATAGATAAGAATGGCGATGTTAGGTATGTTTCATTTGGCGAAGGGAATTACAACGAGACGGAAATGGCGATAAGGGAATTACTGCAAAACGCAGGATATGTTGTGCCTTCAAACATGACGAATGTTGCCAGCGCTGTAAACTTCTCAGGAATAGGAACTCCAGAATTATACCTGGGCTATGCAAGGGAAAGGCAGCCCCTTGGCAATTCGCAGGGCTTCGTGCCCAACAGCACCGTAAACTACACGATTACGGGCACATTGCAAAATAACACAGCCTATCTGCAGGGCCAATGGTACAATGCTCCTGACAGCATGATAGCCGTAAACAATTCTGACATATTCCTTGTTTACAAGGCGAAGAATGTCAATGTCGTTGCCTCTGGAAATAACGGAGCCAATACGAGCCTAGTAATAAAACTCGACGGAAAGAACCTATCCTCCAGCGATTTAGGGGCAGATGATCATCTTTCTGGAAATGAGGCAGTCGCAAATGTGAGTACATCAAGATTGTACAATATTGTTGCAGCTCAATCCTACGGTTGGCATACTTTGGAAATAGAGGCAAATCCTAACTTCAGAATATTTACGTTCACTTTCGGCTAGACTGTTTGTTTTCCAGACGCCTTATCCTTACAAAAAGCATTATGAATTCCCGAGCTTGCTTTTTGTTAAGCTGCCTGCGTTCCTTTAATTCTTCTGCAAGAGTACGAAGGTATTTCTTATACTCCGCATTCTTGGTGGGTTTTTTGCCTTTGGCATGGCCGTTGCTCATCCAATTCACTTGTAAACAGATCAGATAAATTAAAATCGATATAATATTTATTTGTTGCTGTAGTTTGTGGTTATTCCGTTCATGAGCTTTGAAATAACTGCGCATGTGACGAATGAGAGAATGAATACGGTTAGCATCACAACAATGATTCCGAACAATTCAATCCCGAATTGGGATATCGCCGCAAGCCCTCCGCCAAACAATAATCCATTGGGCAATGCGGTTCCGGCTGCAAATGCAAAGGAGCTTTGGGTGAAAACCGCAATCATGAGGACCCCGAACAGCCCTCCCACCATGTGTCCCGGAAGAAGCCCTATGGGATCGCTGAACCAGGTTTGCTTGGCAAACCACTTGTTTGCGTATACAAACAAAACACCTCCAACAATTCCCAGTATCGCCGCGCTTGCAGGGCTCACAAATCCTGCCAGTGGCGTTATTACTATGAGGCCCATCAATATTCCGTCAACTGCACTCAGAAGGCCCGGGGCCTTGCCCGTGTCTTTGTAGGTGAAATAAAGAGTAGAAAGCATGGAGGCAGCTGCGGCCAGGAATGTTGTGACAACAACTGTCATTGCGCTGCTGTTGAATGCCAATACGCTTCCAGGATTGAAGCCGAACCATCCTATCCACAGCAATAATATCGAAAGCGTAAGCCAGCCGGCATTTATCTTGAAAGGAATCTGGGGGCTTTTCTTGTGGCCTTTCCTGCGCTCCTCTCTCCATATCTGGTAGAGTATGCCCAGGCCTGCGGCAGCTGCGGCGCCGTGAACCACCAATCCTCCTGCAAAGTCGCGCATTCCCATGACGTAGAGCCATCCTGTGGGGTTCCATATCCATGCGGCTGGAAGCGTCCATATGATTATGAAATAAACAATGGAATAGGCAAAGAATGCGGTCAGCTTCACTTTCTTCAAAAGCACAACGCTCACGAGCGCAAGCGTAACGGCTGCAAATGCCGTTTCGAAGAAGAAGTAAGTTCCTGTGGTGAGTCCGGTTGCAAAGTAATTGGCAGTCATGGACCACCAGACTCCGCTAAGCAGACCAGGCGCATTGCTGGAAAAGCCTCCCAGGAATAATCCTGTATAGAACGGATTGCCTATGACTCCATGCAGCGTAGGCGCAAACGCGATGTTGAATCCGATAAACGCCATTACGAAGATTGCGGTGCCGGTTATAAGCACTGTCTTGAGCAGGCTTCTGGAATAGCTTTCGCCAAGCTCTCCAACCTCAAGGAAGCCAACGGCTATGGTCATAAGGAATACAAGCAGCGCTGCAAATATGACCCATAGATTGTTTATAAGAGATACAGTATCAAGCAAGTACTCACATCCAATAAAATCGTTAACTGAGAACTAATATAAACTTTCCTAAAGCCGCACAGAATCGTTAACTCTAATAACTTGAAATGCGATATGATTAAGTGGGTATAATGGTAAAGAAAGAAGCATACATTTTATTTATTGTACTGATTATTGTAGTAGTTGCGCTGGTTCTGATAAGCAGATCAGTCCAAACAAACGAATTCCCGTCAACAGCTCCACCCATATGCAACTGCCCGAACATACCCGCCAATGCAATAACAACAAAAGGCCCTCCACCCTGCGAATGTCCTGTTACTATCCCATCGGCATCAACAACAGAGACCACAACCAGCTCGTCAACCTACACTATACTGTATCCTGGAGCATCGCCAATACAGGTAATCTCAATAAAACCAAGTAATCTTACTCTGAATACCAGTCTTGCTTTCAATGTAACTTTCAGGAACATTGGTCCAAATCCTGTTTATTATTTAAACAACTGTGCAAGTTCCCTTTTGTTTAATGTATCTCCTTCAAGTTTAGTAAGCACGCAGCCAAAGCCAGTATGCGGCTGCCTTGCGCAATTGAGTGAACTTAGTCCCAACAACATCACAAGCATTCATGCGCCTTCATGCTCCAATGGCTACAAAAGCATTATCAGCAAAGCGGGGAACGCAACAGCCAACTTTACCATTGTATACTGGAATACCATGAATTATTCCAATACTGTGGAAATATACAACTTCTCCAAATCGTTCCGATTCAATTAGGCAATTTCCCTATGCAAAGGCGATTATGCACTTTGCCTTGCGCTCTTCAATGCCCTTGCCATCCACAGCAAATTCTCCATAAATGCTGCAAGATGGTCAGAGCCCATTGGGCCAGTGCCTTTCCTCAGGGGCGCGAATAAATCTGCATTTGAGATGCTCTTGTTGTTCCAGGCGCTCATCATAAACTCCCAGCCTATGTGTATTGATTTTTTAATCGGGACCATATTCAACTCTATTGCAACGGTGCGCAGCTGTTCTATTGCACGTGCTCCGCTTACACTGCCATAGCTCACAAAGCCCGCAGGCTTCATTGACCATTCCGGACCTAGCCAATCCAATGCATTCTTCAGAACGCTTGAATATCCGTGATTGTATTCTGGAGAAACTACAATGAACGCATCTGCTTCCTTTATCTTATCAGACCATTTCTGCACTGTTTCGTTGGGATACTTCATATTCATCATGGATGGGCCCATGGGTGCATCAAAGAACGGCATCGGGTAATCCTTCAAATCCAGAAGCTCGGCATCTACGCCTTCCCAGTTCTTAAGCTCCTCATTTATCCAGTTTGCCGGCCTTTCTCCAAATCTGCCTTCTCTTATGCTTCCCAAAATTATCTTTATTTTTATTTTATCCATACTACCAACTAGTTTGTTTTTTTACAATTACTTATAATAATAGTATATATGCGCACATTAAGTATTTAAATATAGTATGTCCTATATTAGAAATTCAAGTAATGGACTCGGCGAACACAGCAGTTTGATTTCGGGTTCCTTTTATATTATATTGTAATATGTTTCCTATAAATCAATCTGCTTTAATCTCATTTAGTGTAAAAAAATGTACCATCAAATCCAATCATCATATTGTTAACTGTCTCATCGGTCGTTTTAGGCCTAAAATATTTTGAGGTTGACCAAGATGGTATAAGATCA
>Ga0187871_10000630_pt1 | contig 33220 bp, 28 predicted proteins | sample June2016WEW_16_1_FD_132988 | JGI IMG/M metagenome (GOLD analysis project Ga0187871, IMG submission 132988) | Peatland microbial communities from SPRUCE experiment site at the Marcell Experimental Forest, Minnesota, USA - June2016WEW_16_10 | ecosystem: Environmental > Terrestrial > Soil >...
ACAAGCCTTTGCAAATGATGGAGTTGAGAGTATAGCGGCCACAATCGCCCAGATCTTCAAGCTCATAATTATTGGCCCCCTTACCTTCAGACTAAGTTCTACCCAGAGCAATCACACCAGGTCCGCGTGCCATCTTAATTTAGCCGACAATCTCCCTCAGATCGAAGCGAGCCGGCCATAAGCCCGCGCTTTTCGTACCAGCGTCGATAGAGGTATCCGTTAGTTACGGCCGTCAAGGAGTGCTCGGCAATCGCCTTGAACACCGCCTCGAGCACGTCCCACTCACCGTTCTGTTCAATTTCCCAGCTGTGAAAATAAAGATGCGCCATTCCGCCGTCCCGGGAGACGTTTTCCAGAGCGCACATGAACTGCGCTGCCCAAGCGGTGCGCGCCTTGAACCTTGTGAGATAGTTATACGATCCCGCAAGATTACCTTCCAACAAACAGTGCCGAAGTTGAACGTAAGCAGGGTAAGTGTTGGCGTATGCACTTACACCCCAGCGAAAAGGGTCCTTGGGAAAGTCATTGAGGAAGAACATACAGGTGCGCGCTGCAAGAAAGCCAGCCTTGGCCACCAGACTTGCTACGCGGCGGTTAAACTTCCCACCTGGGTAACAGAATGAGACGACTTCATGGCCCAGCATATCCTCCGAGGCTTGTTTCCCTTCCCATATTTCTTGCCAGGCTCTTTCCGGAGGAATCGAGGTCAGGCGCAGATGATTCAGGGTATGGCTGCCGACCTCGAAAAGTCGGTCGATCTCTCGAATCTCGCTGGGCCGCATCACTGTCCGTTCGGAATTTGCAGCCGGGATATAAAAGGTTGCTTTGAGTCCGTATCGCATCAGAAGGTCGACCGTGCGGAGATCCGTTGGGTGTCCATCATCTACGCTGATGGTTACGTATTTCTGACCGGTGGCACTCATATATCACCAATGTCGCCCACGTGTACGATGCGCAAATTGCCGGAACTCTGCTCCGCTCAGAAGGGCAACCATGAAAACTAATCTTTAACTGAGTTTCGGATACCATTCCCTCGGAAACGCTGCAACGCTAAAGGTACCAGCAATGTGAGCGGCTCAATCAAGTACCTCCGCCAGAGTTTTCGCGGTTCTGCGAGAAGCCGGTACAACCATTCGATTCCCAGCTGGCCTGTCCAACGCGGTGGCGTGGGTACGACCTCGGCTATAAATCTAACTAAGTTGCCCGCATTGAAAATCGCATTTGCATCAATCCGCTCCCAGTTCTTGACCGTCCACTCTTCCTGCAGGGGCATGCCCAGACCCAGCACAAGTAACTGTGGCTTGTAGGAGCGAATACGCTCCAGCACTTCATCGTTCTCATGGGAGTTCCGGTCAAAAAAACCGTGATCCGTTCTCACTTGCAGTCCGGGGAACCGCGCTTGGAGATTCGCCGCCGCTTTTTCACCGACACCGGGCTCTGCACCAAGAAAGTACACCCTCCATCGGCGCTCACACGCAAGCTGCATCAGAGGACCAAGCCAGTCTAAGTTCGCAACGCGGGTGCTGCGGGGCAACGGATATCCGCACAAGCGCGCCAGCATAAGTACGCCCATGCCTTCAACGTATGTGCAATACGCCAGCCGGTAAAACTGGCGCATTACGGCGTTGTTTTGGAAAAGGTACATGCTATGGAGGTTCTGATTGGCAAAAATACGCCGCTCGCCGCATTCTGCCGCTTGCGCGACTAATGCGGTCAGCTCACTCATGGTAAGCGGATTGATGGTGGCGCCGAGGATGTGGATCTGCTTCTCCACTTTAGGTTGAACTGCCAGCGAAGCCATAAACCGTCTCTCCAAATTCAGCTCTCTTGGGCGGACCTTACGTTGCACAATGCTCGCAGTTGGAAGAGAGAGCCAACGTGCAAGGGCACGAGGAGCTGCATCAACCCGGCCGCCCCACCGGAGGCGCTTCCGCTTTGGCGTTAATTCATACCCAGGTTTGCGATTGCGTCTTTGAAAATGGCTTCGAGAGCCGGATATCGCAGTCGAGAATCGTAAGACCCTTCCACGAGGTTCCTGGCCTTGCGCCCCATCGTCTCAATCTGTTCCGGGCGTTCGTACAGCCAGGAAGCCTTCTCGGCCAGGTCATTTGAATTTTGAGGTTCAAACAACAAGCCCGTCTCGTGGGGCCGCACGATATATGGCAGCGAGCCGGTCGCGGAAGCAACCACGGGTTTGCCGCTGGCATACGCCTCAAGCACAACCACGCCGAAAGTCTCATAAAAGTGCGATGGCACTATCGTGAACATGCTATTACGGAGGTAATCCAGCTTCTCCTGACCACTCTTGAATCCAACCATCTCCACGTTTGCGAGCTGCTGGTCTCTGATGTAATGGCGCATCTCCTCTTCAGCGGGTCCGGTTCCAATGATCTTGAGAGGAATGTGCGGCAGTTTTGCGAATGCCTTTACCAGCGTCAACGCACCTTTGTCGTTGTATAACCCGCCGATGTACAAGACATATTTGCCGTCCCCAAACTGTGGATTGTACAAAGATGTGTCGATATGGTTCGGGCAAACATGCAATTTCTTTTCCGGTATCTCAGTGTCCAGCAGCTGCTTCTTTGTAAATTCCGTCAAGCAGATGTAACCGCCTATCTTGTCCAATAGTCCGCGCTTGCGGTTCAGATAAAGTGAGGAGGAATAGACTGCGCTGTATGGAACACTCCCGCGCACACATCCCTGAAACACCGCCGGCCAATAGTTTCCCAACTTGCAGCGCTCGCATATGCGACCTCGGATGTAAAAACGAGAGTTTGAACACCAAAGACGGTAATCATGGATCACATGCACAATCGGAACCCGAAGCCGATGCAGGACATCGCACAGCGACGGCGAAATCAAGGGGAGGATGTTATGTACATATGCAACGTCGGGACGAAAGGTCTGTACCAAGTCTGTGATCTCGCGAGCCGTGCGCCTGGAGTATACCGCTTGGATTCCGAATCGGAGTTTTTGGAACAGGTCGGCAGATTCAATCTCACCGCTATGCCGTGTGTAAGTCATTACATCTGCATTCTGTGAAAGCAGCCGCACGTCTGACTCAAACACTGCATCGGCCCCTCCATACTGCTGAAACTTGTTGTGTACGCACAGGATGCGCATTGTGGAAACCTAAACCTCCGTTGCAGGCTGTGGATGAGCTTCGGGGGTGTCAACCCGCCGGGAGCCGGTGCTGTACCTACCGCCTTGGTAGCGGCAACATACCAGTTCAGAAGTTCGGTCTTCCGAAATGACAGCAGTTAGCGCTCGAAGCAGGACGGTTCTGGACGACTGGGAACAGCTACATCCAAGTTTCGTATTAGTTGCCTCGTTGATCAGAGGCATATTGCCGTTCCTTCTTCACCGAGGGCTGATCAATAGTGGCACGATTGTGGTGTTTAATATAGTCAGGATTTTGGTATTTGATCGTACGATACAATCGCCAGAACCACAATGGCAGAATCGAAAACGCCAGAGGCGGCACTGCCTCTTTGACCCGAAACACGAAGAAGAGAAAGCGGTCCATCATTCTGGTTAACCGGCTTGGCTTGGCTGCAGCGGGATCGCCTAAGTAACGACTCAGGATCCATGCTTCACCGTATTCTTCTTTCCAGAGCGCCTTGTATTGCCCGACCTTCTTTTCGATCCGCGAGGGAAGGACCGCCTTACGCTCGCGGGATGAGACGATCTGGGTGCCCATCACCATGGAATGGTGAGCACCAGCGAAAATTGCGCCTCGGTCTGCTCCTTCCAGGCTGGTGATGGCAGAGACGAAGGGCACGTCCAGAAAATCGCAGATGCCACGCATGGTTTGCGCCGTGTCTCCCACGAGCTGTTTGTGATGGATCTGGTGGACTGGAATTCCGCGCGAGACAATGCTGTCGCATTGTTTTTTCAGCATCTCGCACGCCAGTATCGCTAGATGCAGCATGCCGGAAGCAGCGAAGTAACGTGACGAATCGGCTGCCTTGATTACACTCCGGCAAATTTCCTCAGGGTCGCGCCAGATTATGATGAAGCGCGCAGCAGGAAAGTCACAGGCTAGGTCTACGAGACGGTTATAGTAGGAGGGCGACTTACACCCCCAGATCCTGGCGCCTTTCGTCCTGCAGTACTCCCGCCCAGCGGCTTCGAAAGCTTCGGCCAGGGAGGTTATCGGCGCTGAGGGCTGAAACGAATCTAAGCCATGACGACTCACGGCCGCGTTCCAGTACTCCCATCTTTCGAGCCAGTTCTTTCGGCTGTAGCCGACACGGAACATGGGCCATAGCACCGGCAGATCACCTTCATAAAACAGCCTCATATCCGGATGTTGGTTCAGGAGCGCGTAGAGGAGAGAAGTGCCAGAGCGCCACACGCCCGAAACAAAGAGGGGGCCGGAAAACGGCTGCAAGGCTTGCTGTGGTTCGAGGCTCACCTTATCTTCACTGTGGTTCGGTTTCATGTTCATGATGAGTTGTGTCGCTTCTGCGCTTCCGGCGGAAGCCGAACGTTAACTGTTCTCCTTCCAGGCCACGTATGCTATCCGCTGAGAAGGCGGCGGGACCATCTCCAGCAGTTTGTTGCTGACCAGGACAAGCGCAAAAAGCAGCATAAAGGGCGGGCGAGCTTTCCCACCGAAGCTGGCGTTAAAGACACCGTTGATGAACAGAAGGGTGTACAACGCGAGGCATCCCGCGGCAATACGGTAAATGGGATCTGTGGACGGAGCTCGGCGGAGAACCCGGATCAGATTTCTCGGGATGGCAAAAATGATGATCACAATCAGGATTAGTCCAAGCAAGCCATTGTTGTATAAAACTTCCACAAAGCCGTTGTGCAGGTGGGAAGCGCCCCATTGCACGGCATTCACCTGCATTTCCACAAACATCGACGCCTGGTAACCGTGGCCCAGTATGGGCTTTTGCCGGATAGCCGGCATGACATTGGCCCACAAACTCGTTCGGCCGGTAAAGGTGGAGGCCTCACCAGACTGTTCATACTGAGCAAAATAGGACCCCAACGGAGTGAAAAGGACCATCACGAATAGCAAAAGGGCGGCGATCGCAACATAGCCGAAAGCGGAGCCAAATTTTTTGCGCAGAGCAAAGAACAGAACTCCCGCAATGACTCCACTTACGATGCCCGTCTTGCTGCCGGCGAGAATCATCACGGTCAGCGCCCCGGCACCTACTAAGACGGCAGATTTGCGCAGCCCCTCACCTTTAACTCGCGAATATAGTGTAAGGGCCAGCACAAATAAGGCGGCGGCATCGGGCCCCAGGGCGTTGGGTGAAACAATCGGGCTCATTCGCCCTTCCTCATCGAACGGGAGGCCGCTAGCAAAGCCCAGAATCACTGGCAGGGCCACGACCACGACATAGGCCCAGAAAGTGACACGAAGAAAAGAGATGGTATCGCGGAGATCATGGATCTGAGTCGAGCACAGCAGAAGTAGCAGGACGAGAATGGGAAGCTTAAAAGCCCATCCCAGTGCGTAGAGTACTCGAGGTGCATAAATGCAGGAGGCTACGCAAAGCAGAGCGAACAATGTAAGCCACTTGTAGTCTCCTGAAAATAATCCACGCATGTACCCGCGTATGGGCGCGAAGAAAATGAGCACTGCGACGAGATACAACAACCAGCCCAAGACTTCGCCGTAGACCGCGACTGGAAACTGTTCCTTAAAAGCGGCCACATTGGCCGTAAGATCACCTGCGCGAAAGAAAATGCACCCTGACACCAGCGCCAGCCACCAAATGACAAATGCCGTTTTCGGCCGTTGCTTCGGAAAATGTGATGTCCATACAACGAGAAACAGAAGGACGACGCCCACGCCCAAGATGCGGGTCGACTCCCACATCCATGAACTTGGCATGACCGTCAGAAGAACAGCCGAACAGACAGCTGCGCCGAGGATGAGGATTGCGAAGGTAAGCCTTCCATCCCTCGGAGTGGCCGCGGTTCCGATGCCGCCCGGCCGCGATCCCGGCCGTAGATCGGTTATTAAGCCCGCCCCGTTAACAACCGTACCGCTTCTGTCGATCATAGTGTTTTATATCGCTGAGACTACTCGCGCTCCAAACTCGCCGCGCGAGCAGCCTCTCTCTAGGCCACAACAGTCACACTTGGCAACTTGAGGTCTCACCAACCCGTTTAACCGTTTGCGAACCCGGTGTCTCTTCTTCGCAAAGCTGAGACGAAAGCGGGTAGCCGAGACGTAATAAGGTGCTGCCGGCGTGCTCTTCAATCAAATGAACCTGCGCCGGAGACAGCCGTGAAACCCAACCCCGGACCGCGCCATCGCGCACAAAACGTCCTTTGATGGACGCTCTGACCGGTTCCCTGTTTTCCTTTTCTCGCATCTTTTGTATTGAGTTGTTGTCCACAGCGATCTTGATTTTGTCCAGATCTGTATGCAGGCCGAGAAATTCCGCCATGCGTGCAAATCCAGGCACCGGATCTTGCCGTAGATCTTCATAGCGCACAACCAGCAGGTTTTCAGTACCTTTGAGCGGGGAGTCCAGCCAGGACGAGATGTGCTGCTGCCAAGGACCGTAGCCGTAAGCACTGCCACAGGTGAACAGAAAAGTAGAGATGTATTTATCCAAGTCGCCGCGGAAATAGTCGAGCGCTGTCAAGTAGGCAAATTCTGATGACACTACATCGCGGGCATCTCGTACGAGGTAAATCGCTTTCTTGTAGTCCTTTCGATACTGCTGGTGCGTGCCGATGAATCGGCCGCCTCCCGGCAGCGATTGGATAGCTCGACCATGCTGACCGATACGAGTCATTAGTTCATTCGTCGCCTTAAATCCTGCAGGCATACCGGAGAGCAGTTCGAACAGTACGAAGCGTAACCATGTGCTCCCGGACTTGGGATAAGAGGCGATGAATACATCATTGGGCAGCAAGTTGCGGTGTTCCCACCAGACCAGTGGCGCTCTCAACCTGGTTTTTGCGAACACTCGGCGGAGCTTGCGATAGGCCGACGTCGGCTTTTTATGTTTTCCTGTGGTGTTGTTCTTGGCCGATTCAGCGGCACCGTGATTTTGTTCTAGCATTAGTCTCCTAGCTTTTTCTTCCCAGATTCGCCTGGATGAAGCGCGGCAATCGGCCCGCGCTACATTTCTTCGGGGATGGCAATTGGCTGGGAACCTCGCCTATCGCTCCCAAACACTTTGGAAAGGTCGGGGGAATCGCCGGACGCGAGCTTGCGTCGCAACACGAAGAATAGGGCCAGCAGCGAGAGAATGTCCGCCAAGTTGCTGCCCCAAATGGCGCCTTTGAGGCCAAAGGCCCAGGTAGCAGGCACTCCGACCAGGAGAGATACAAAGGTCGCAAACGCAAGCGCCACAAAAACGGAAGCAGGAGACTCCATCGCGCGCAAGGCAACGGAAGGCCCGAAGGTTGCACTCCAGAAGATTTGCCCTAGCGCTAATGCAGGCAAAAGATAAGCTACGTCCGTGTAACGTCCTGAGTAAAGAATGTGGAATACCGGCTTGTGCAAGGGAATGAGAATGGCCCAATAGATAATCGCTCCGGCCATCGACAGCAAGGTCATTCTTACTCCCAAAACGCGAGCGCCAGCTTTACCTTGTTGCTTCATGACCCGGGCAGCGTAGGGCAGAAAGAGCATGAGCAGCGCACCCTTGGTCTGCTCAAATGGCATGGTCAGGTTCATCAGTGCCTTCAACTGACCGGACTGTGCCATATCTTTAAAGCTGCTTAACAAGGGGTAGTAGATGTAGGAGGGAAGCCAGCCCGCGATACAGCTCGCCAACGCCCAGCGCCCGTAACGCCAATGGCGGTGCCAAGCTTCGCGAAGAGCTGGAGCGGGTCCACTGCCGCTCAGGCCGGACCGCAACCCGAACATCAAAACGATTCCTGTAACCAGCGCACCCACGCCAATCAGCAGGAATGCGGAGAACGGCGAGAGCAGCGCGTGCTGATACACGACGTAGAGACCCGCAAGAACCAGGGTCGAGTAGATCAACGCGCCGATAGCTGCCGGAGCCGGCGACAGCTCCACGTAAAAGGTACGGCGAGCTAGCGCGAACAACATCAAGCAAGGTGAAGCAAAGGCAATTCCGGCCAACGCGCTGGTCATCGCTGCTCCAGCGCCGAGCCGATGGGCTACAGCCCAAGAGAGAACCAGCGCCGAACAAATCGTGACCGAGAGAGCTACGTGGAGCCAGACCAGCGACTTCAGATAGCCGCGCAGATTGCTGCGAAAAACCGAGCCGCCGAAAACGCCCATCGGCTCAAGTACCAAAGACTGATAAACCAGCGACAGCATGACGTAGATTCCGAACGCGACGGCATAAGCACCGTACTGATCTGGCATGAGCCAACGCGCCAGTAAGATGCTCACCATGAAGTTGGATCCGGAAATGAGCGCCTGGTCCAGAACCGCTAGACCGCCTTTGCTTCCCCAGGAAACGAGCTTTTGCATCGACGAGCGAGTGTCCGAAGCAGGGCCGCCTGGCTGCTTTGGCGGAAGCCCATTTCCAGACGAACTGCCTCGAGATTCCATTAGAACGGCTTTCTCGCTGGGTTCCGGCCTAATTGCGCTTGTGCTCATATCACTCAACAGACATTCCTGGCGAGAAGCTCTGGCTCACCCTGGCGGGCGCCGTCGATGCAGCCTTTCAAGCTCTCCGCGACGCTGCTGACGTGCGGCTCGCGCAAAATATCCATGTGGCCGCCGGGAATTTCGATGGTTTCGAGCGCCCCGACCAACTCTCCCCACCCTGCACGAGGGTCTTCCGACGCACGCCAGGTATCACCGGCTCGCAGCAACGTGGCCTTTCCGCTGTAAGGCCGCAGACGGTACTGTTCCGCGGCACGAGCATTGGTATTCATCACATTTTTCAAGGCCCGAGGTAAGCGCCACATCCGAAATGTGCGGCGAACCTTCTTACGTAGAGCCTGAGGCAGCTGCCGTAGTTGTGCCCAAGTAGGCTGGCGCAGCAGATCGAGCAACGATTCGTTAGCCGACTTCACATTGCCCGCGTAAGTGTCAAACAGAACGAGCAAGCCGACCTCTTCTCCACGCGCGACAAGCTGGCATGCCATTTCGTACGCCACCAGCCCACCTAATGAAAACCCACCCAGATGGTACGGACCCTTTGCCTGGACGCTGTGGATCTCCTCGAGATAATGTGCAGCCATGTCCTCGATGCGCGTGTGGCACAAGTGTTTCCCGTCCAATCCCTGGGACTGCAATCCGTACAACGGGTAGTCGGGCTTCATGTGTTGGGCTAATTCGTGGAAGCCGACTACGTTTCCGCCCACGCCATGGATACAGAAAAAAGGCAAATGGGAGCCGGCTGGTTGGAGGGGTACGAGTGAAGACCAGTGGTGAGACCATCCGTCCTGGCGGAGGGTCGAAGCCAGGCTCTCGATCGTAGGCGCTTCGAGAAGCATCGCCAACGGCACAGTTTTGTTCAGAGTCTGGCCTATGCGGTGCATGAGTCTGGCCGCGAGCAGCGAGTGTCCGCCTAATTCGAAGAAGTTATCCCGAATTCCGATTGGCTTCCTGCCCAGCACCTCTTCCCAAATCCTGACCAATTGCGACTCGAACGGATCGGTGGCAGGGGCGATTGCGTCGGAATGAACTTCAACTTCGGGGACAGGCAATCCGCGGCGATTGATCTTACCGTTCGGCGTCAACGGCATGGCCTGCAGCAGAACGAAGATCGAGGGTACCATGTAGTCCGGCAGCGCCTGTTGCAGGTAGTGGCGTAATTCGGTAGGAGTGAGACGGGAGTTCCGCACGGGTACTACATAGGCGACCAACAGCTTGTTTCCAGGTACGTCCTCCCTCGCGACAACGGCGACTTCCGATAGGTGAGGATGTTTAGCCAGCGCCGCTTCGATCTCTCCCAGTTCGACGCGAAAGCCTCGAATCTTGACTTGATCATCGCGACGTCCCAAAAACTCGATCTCCCCCGAGGGAAGATATCGCGCCATATCGCCCGTCTTGTACAGGCGTGCACCGGGATCGTTGGAGAACGGGTCGGGAATAAACTTTTCCGCGGTCAGCTCGGGGCGATTGTGATAGCCCTGCGCCACACATACTCCCCCTATGTATAGCTCGCCGGGAACGCCTACGGGCACCGCATTGAGTCGTTGGTCGAGCAGAAAGATGCGGCAGTTGGCAACTGGCCGTCCAATGGGGAGGTTTTGTGGTATATCGTCCGTGGCAGCAAATTTCGGTTCGAATGCGGTGACGCAAATGCTGGCTTCGGTGGGGCCGTAAGTATTAATCCAACGCACGCGGCCTCTCACCGTGTTTGACCACGTCGCAAAGGACTTCGCCGACGCTTTCTCGCCTCCGACGATGACCAGCCGGACACTCGGTGGAACCGGTCGTTTCAGCTCGGCAAAATTATGAACCCACTCGTGCCAATAAGCCGTGGGCAGATCGAGAATCGTAATCTTCTGTTTTTCCACCCACGCCAGAAACTCGGGCACCGCCAACGACATTTCCGCCGTGCGGAGAACGAGTGTGCCACCGCCAACCCAGATTGTGAACATCTCCTCAATCGCGATATCGAAGCTTACAGAACAGAACTGCAGCATTCGATCGCTTTGGCCAACCCCGCACATCTCCGAGGTCGCACTGAGGTAGTTCACCAGGCCCGCGTGCGAAAGAAGGACGCCTCGAGGTTTCCCGGTGGAACCCGAAGTATAGATAACGTACGCCGTGTGGTTGGGATGCGCTTCGCTGTCCGGATTCGTTCGCGGTTGGGTGGATAGCACTTTCGTGAGGCGCGATAGGATCAGAGTCTGACAGCCGGCTGGAACTTCAGTCTGCAACATGCCCTCTTGCGTGATGAGCACTCGCGCCTGGGCATCTTGCAGCATATAAGCGAGGCGCTCTTGCGGGTAATTGGGATCGAGCGGAACGCACGCCGCCCCCGCCTTCATCACCGCCAGCACCGCAACCGGAAACTCGAGCTCAGGACGCAGGCAAATTCCGACCTTGACATTGTTACCCACGCCCAGGCTTCGCAGATAGTGGGCCAGCTGATTCGCTTGCTCGTTGAACTCGCGATACGACAGTTGCCTCTCAGCTTGCGCTACAGCGAATTTTTCAGGTATTTGCTCTGCTTGCGCCTCCACCAGTTGGTGCAAGCACTTGTCGCGCGGATAATCTCTTACATTTTGGTTCCACTCGATCAGAACTTGACGTTGTTCTTCCTCGGTCATGAGGGGAACGGTTGAAAGGCGGTGGTCCGGATTGTGCTCAACGCCGCGCAGTAACACCTCCAGATGTTGTAAGGCGCGATCAATACCTTGTGCGTCGAACAGTTCCTGGTTGTAAAGCGCACGGAGAGAGAGCTCCTCCCCATCGTCATTCACACTCAAATGCAAATCGACCGGCACATCCGGGGTAGAGCTTTCTGCCAGGCCCGATGCCCGTTCCATTGATAAATCGCCATTCTCATAAGAAAAAGAAATCTGGAAGGTCGGAGATTGAACGCCCAGCTCTGCCGTGAGTTCTTCCATCAAGTCCGCCAGCGCGGACCGTCCCTGCATCCTTGACGCTAAAACGCCGGCAAAGCAGCGGGACACCAGATCGCGGAACGTGGGATCACCAGAAACATCGACGCGCAACAGAAATGCATTGTGCCCGGAAGATGGAGTGCCGTTGATCGCATCGTCCAGATTCGCAAGCGCGCAACCGATGACAAAGTCCTCTTGGGAGGTGTAACGCACGACCAACGCCTGGAAGGCGCTCAAGAGCACGACAGAAAGCGGCGCGCTTTCTCGTTGGGAAAACCGTCGAAGCTGCTCTGTGTGAATCTTTCCGATCCGCCGTAACCGTGCGGCAAACTGGCCGCTGCGTACCGCCGACCTGGGCTTGGAAGTGGACAGAGACAAGACCGGCACTCCCGAAAGCTCACGCTGCCAATAAACGGAGCGGCTTTCGCCGGGAATTGCGAAGGCCTGCATCCCAGGCGTCCCGTCGCCCATTCCCGCAGGGCTGGATTCTGACGGAACAGAAGTGCCGGTAATAGTCTCACTCATTGGACGAAAATTCACGAAAGGCTGAGGCCGAGCAGGTTGATTTGGCCTGAAGGAAGGGCGGTCTGCTGCCAAACAAGATCAGGCAGCACCGGATCCACGAAGGACTGCCGGGATGGTCTTGGCCAGAATCTGCAGAACAAGCCAGAGAGACCAGCTGCGCACATATTGGAGATCGAGTTCCATCCATTGGTGAAAAGGCAGCGAACTCCGACCGTTCACCTGCCATAGACAAGTGATACCGGGGAGGACGCTGAAGCGGCATCGCTGCCAATCTTCACCAGCTTCAGTGAACAACTCGTAATCGCGCAACTGCAGCGGACGAGGGCCCACCAGACTCATGTCCCCGCGGAGCACATTAAAGAACTGGGGCAACTCATCAATGCTGGTCTTGCGGAGGAATTTGCCAATGGGCGTGAGCCGTGGATCGTTCTTGATCTTGAACACCGGGCCAGAGAGCTCATTCAAATGTTCAATGTCCTGCAGTTTCCGTTCTGCATCCATGACCATGGTCCGGAACTTGTAAATCGCAAAAGGTCTCTTATTAAAACCAATCCTTTTCTGTACGAAGAAAACCGGCCCGGGTGAGGTAAGTTTGATCAGGATGGCCGTCAGCAGCAACAAAGGAGCCAGGAGGATGAGCAATATCAGCGACAGAGAGAGGTCGAGCGCCCGCTTGATCAAGCTGGGCCAGCCTTTCTCAATGCCGCTAGAATGGGTGATCAAGTTAGAATCCCCGAGATCTTCCGCTCCGGGGAGACGATTTTTCAGATTGAACAGGTCTGACAGCACGTGGAGAATGATGCCTTGCTGCTCGCACATGGTGGCGATCTCGGAAGCGTTGTTGTGGAACGAACGCATAGGCACTGCAATCACCACTTCATCCACCACGCTGCGCCGCAAAAAATTTCCCAGATCTTCCAAGTTACACGCCACAGACCAGCCATTCTTTCGCAGGTCTTCGGATCCTGCCCATTCGTCGTCGGCAAAGCCGATGATGTGGTAGCCAAGTTCGGGTTTGGACTGGACGCCCTCGGCAAATTCGATGGCTCGGCGATTCGTCCCAACAATCAGCATGTTTCGCAAGTTGCGCCCGCGCTTGCGCAACCGCCGCTGGTAAGTGCGAATAGCAAGCCGGCTCGACACGATGACCAAGGTGCTACAGCCCCAAAAAACCGTCACGAAAGTGGCGTTCACCATGTGGAAACCAATGAGCACCGAGGCTAGAGCCAACACCAGCGCCGACAGTGACGTTGCCTTAATCAGGTCGATGGCTTCGGCTTTGCGTCCGGCCAAGCGCTTGGAGTTGTATAGACCGAGCATCTTGAAAATGCCGTTCCAAATCCACAACATCACGAAGAAGACTACGAAATTCTGTACCTTGATTCTGAGCGACAGAAACTCGCCGAATGACATCAGCCCTTGTGCCCTGGCGACGGGCAAGGCGGCCACTCCGAAAGAAACGACCAGGAGAAGCAGGTCAAACCCTCTAGTGAATTTTGTTAGAGTGCGGCGTCCTACGATATCCATCGCTGCCTCCCTTCACGGAAAGGATTAAGTCCTTCCGGAGCCTTACGAAATTCGGGTAGGTGAAAACCGGGATTATCCCAAAGCCCCAACACTTTGCATTGAGATTCTTTATTGGACATGGGTTCTAATGAGGGGGAGAGAAACCTGAGGCTAATCGACTGCGGGCTACACTTCTAGCGCATCGCCAGCCGGGGGGATTATAGCTTGTTGTAAATCTTTTCGGGAATCGGGAAGGTCCGCTGATTCAGAACCGCCCCAAGCATCCGGATATTTGCAGCCTGTAGCTGCTGCGTAATTTCTCGGGTCGCGTCTCGACGGGTGGAGTTCGCCTTCAGCACCAGAACCAGGCCATCCGATTGCCCACCGAAAACCATGGCGTGATTGCAGACATTAAACGGAGCCACATCCATCAGGACATAATTGAACTCAGCGCGCAGCTCGGCTATGCGCGCACGCATGCGGCCCGAGGTCAGCAACTCCTGCGCATCGTTGTTCTCCGCACCGCTGCTCACCAACCAGAGATTCGGACGGGACAGCTGTTGGGCGTATTGACGAATCGGAGCATCCCCAATCAGCGCATCGGTCAATCCGTATTGGTTGTCAACTTTGAAGTGCTCGTGCAAGGAAGGAGCTCGCAAACTGCAATCCACAATGCACACCGAACTGGTAACCTGCGAAGCCAGGATCTCACCCACACGGGCGCAAATCCAGCTGCATCCGCCACCGGATTCCGTTCCGGTGAATACCACGTGGTGGGGGGCGTCGGTACCCGGAAGCAGGAAAAGTCGGTGCACCAACTTGCCCACCTCTTCTCGCGTTACTTCATCAATTTCCAGGGCAGGAACGGCAGCGGTGAATGCTTCCGGGGGAAGAACCGTCGCCGACAGGGGCTCGGAATCCGTCTGCAGTATTTCTTGCGTCCTGCGCAACTGGTCCAACAGTTCGAAGTTCCTACTCATGATCGCCCCGTGAATTCCCTTTCCTGATTCAGTTCCCGCCTCTTTCGCCAGCCGTGGAAGTTAGGGGGATCGATGGGGAGTATTTTTCGTCTGTGCTATTGCCCCGGAAATCTTGAAAGCGCTGGGCCACCGAAGCGAGCACGGGAATGTTCAGTTCCGCAGAAACCTCTGCCGGCGTCCGGAAGGATGGATCCATGAATTCCTGGGTGAACACAGCGCCCAAGGTAACCACGATGGCCAGCACGGTGCCCAGCAATACAACCAATGCAGGAGAATTCGACGGCAAACTAGGCACGACAGGTTGTTCGGCGAGGGCCACGTTGACAATTCGAGTGCGATCCAAGGCCTCAGTCATGCGCGCCTGCTCTCGCTTGCGCTGATACAGGAGGTAGTTCTCCTCATCGGTCTTCACGTCGCGCAGCAAATCCTGCTCCGTAAGTCCCTTTTGCTCCAGGTCTCGGGTCTCGGACTCATACTTTTCAACGATGGCCTGTTGCGCTGCCGCCCGCGCTTGCAGCCCGCTGTACTCAGATTTGGTTTTGGCTAGCTCTTCGTTGATCCAAGAGTAGGTCGGGTTGCGGTCGGTCGTCTCTTCTTTGATGGGCTTGCCTTCTTCCCTTGCGATGGAAGCCTGCGTATCTGCAATCTGCTTGTCTGCTTCCTGTACCAAGGGATAGGTCGGCTGATATTTTGTAAGCAACTCGGTGCGCTTAATTTCCAAGGTCATCAAAGTGTTCTTGAGGCCCTGCAAAACCTGGGCGTCATCCTGGCTCCGCATCGAGGTGGTGAGCCGCTCGGGGGTGGTGCCGGCTTGCTTCTGCAAAGTGTTAATTCGCTGCTCGGTGGACGCCATCTCCGCCCTGGTTTGCTGCAAGCTGGAGCGGAACTCGCTCAGTTTCTGCAGAGTAATATCCCTGGTCATCTGCGGAGCAACGCCATCCGGTTGCTCGGAGAACGTCTTCAGTTGCGCTTCCGCGTCGCCCAAGTCCTTCTTGTAACGCTCGGTCTCCTCATCAAAGAATTTGACCTGTCCCGGCTGGCTGTGCACCTCCACATGTTTTTGAATGTATGCATCTCCCAGAGTTCGCAGGACCTTGGCCGCCATCTGGGGATCGTCGGAGGTGTAGGTTACACTGATTAGATCGCTCTTCTTCAGCAGCTCGATCTGCAGGGCGTCTTGCAGCCGCTCCGTCGCTTTCTCAAGTTTCTTCTCTGGGCTCATGGGACCAAAAATATATTCCCTGAGCGACTTGCGTTTATCAAGTCCGCAAGAGGTGACCACCTGCCGCAACACATCCCCACTTTGCAACAGTTCGATCTCGGAGTTGAGTTCTTCCTCCGTAACTTCATTGTGCATGAGGACCGGGGCGTTTTGTTCAGGGCTTACCACGGGGTCCTGGCGCTCCCGGTCCACCAGGAATTTAGTCGTGGCGCGATACTGCGCGGGTTGCAAAACGGCCGCCAACACCGAACCCAACAGAAACCCGAAAAAGCAAAGCATGGCGATTCGCTTGTGGCGGAAACCAACAGCCACCAAGTCGCGTAAAGAAAAACTGAAAGTTCCCCGCTCGTATACGGGCGAAACATCGCGGTCGTTCATAGATAACCTCGGCTAAAAGACTGGGGCGAAAGCCCCCATACTGGCAGTGGGCAGGAAGGGCTTAATCTTGGACAGACGATTCTTCGGTACAAACAGCATGTCGCCGGGATGCAGGAAGGGGTCTTCCCGGTAATTGCGTTCATTCTCCATCTTTTTCACGTCGATGAGCTCGGCCGAAGTCCAAGTTGCGTCAACCTTCCGGTAAAGCACTACCTGCGAGTGCTTCGCAGAATCTAGAAATCCTCCTGCCATGGCGATAGCTTCCGTCAGGGTGGTGTCACCTCTGAGGTCGTACTTGCCAGGACGAGCAACTTGCCCATCCGCGATAAAATATGGCTTCTGGAAATCCTTAAGTACAACTGAAATCGCGGGATCATTCAGGATACTGGAATACGCTTTACGAAGAGTCGCGGTCAATTGGGGCACAGTTTGCCCTTGCACCTTAATGTCGCCAACTCCATGAAGTGTCACGAAACCGTCAGGCTGGACGGAGACCCCGGTCTGATTGAATTCGGGACTTAAGTCGAAGGTGATGTCGAAGGAATCTCCGGGTTCAATTTTGTAACGCGCGTTGCGATCCTGAAACTGCGGCTGGTTTGTCGCCCCGGAAGAAGACGTACTCGGGCTGGTCATAGGCGTAGTTTTCTGCGGTTCCGACTGCCCCGCAGACGCGACTCGCCCCGCCAATACTACTAGAACTAAGCAACCCGGCAATAACCAATTCTTCATGATAAATTTCCTATCCAGCTACGACAGCCTCAGATGAATCGTTACTTGACTTTGACGCTTCGCTGCGCCGTTAACTGCGATGCGGTCCTCGACAGTGATATTATACCGACGAATCTTACGCACGCTGAGGCTGGATCTGCCTGGCGTGTCACGATTACAGCTTCGCCCTCTGAGTCACATTCCGTGACCCGAAATCATGTCGTTGGCACCTGTGATGACAACTAAGGCTACGGAATAAGCGCCTGTAACTTCTACGTGACCCAAAGCATCTTCGGTGCGGGGGGCTTGGCTTGCAAACGCTTATAAACTATGCAGTTATAAACTGGGCGATCATGGCTGCCGATCACCCGAAAGTACTGTAAGCGTATCCGAGCGTGCAAGATCCTGCAAGAGGTAGAAGGGCCTAGTGACTAAAGGCTCCACAGACCCCAGACATGCAAACCCAGCTTCTAAATATCGTTTTATCTGCAACATACAGCCCACATCGCAGAAGGTATTATTCCATCCGTGATAACCACACTTTAACAAGATGATTCGCGGCAGAATCTTACATGGTCGCACCCCTGAACGGTTCGCTCGTGCCGTTTCGGGGACACTACAAGCGACAAAAACATTGTGTCGCGTGTCCCCGCAAGTTTCTACGGCAAATGATTCAAATAGCAAGGATCATCGGTGTCTTGCGCCGGCGGGGTTGGAGGAACCAGCCAAACCGGATCGCTGAAGTCAAAGAATTCAGTCATGTCCAATTGCGCGGCATCCCGCTTGGTTAGAGCAGACACGTTGAAGCGAGTCTCAATGAACTTCAGAATTGCCGTCGTGTCGGCCACATTGTGCGATACGTAGTTCTTCTGCGTATATGGCGACACTACGACCAGAGGCACGCGATAACCGGTGTAAACGAAGTCGCAAGTCGGCCCCGTTGTTTGCGTGCAGATATCTCCCGGAAGCAGGTCTTTCGGCTTGATACCATCCGGACTCACAGTCGGTTGGGGCGAAACGTGATCGTAGAGCCCTCCATCTTCGTCGTAGGTGAGAATAAACGCGGAATCCTTCCACGAACTGCTTGCCATCAGCCCATTGATGAGCTGGGAGACATAATTAGCCCCGTATTGGAGGTGGTTTGGCCGGCTCTCATAGTCCGACGGATGCTCATCATAACCGGCATATGTTGCCGCCTCAATTTGAGCGACCTGGGGCAGAGTTCCGTTCGCCAAGTCGTTGGAATAATCTGAGCCTTCGAAGCCGATGGTCCCGATGTTGTTCGGATATTGTGTCGGAATAGTCTGGCCCCACACGAAATCTCGCATGTAGCTCAAGCTGAGCAGGCAGGCCGGCTCATAGGGAGGCCCGGTGCAGGTGCTTCCCACGGGATCCACATAAATCTTCCAACTGATGCCTGCCGCTTGAAGCTCCTGAAAGATTGTCGTGGCTGTCAACAGCTGATCATCTTGTTTGTCAAAGCCGACCGGATACACAATCCCCTGCGACGTGGCGGCGACAAGATAGTCGCGATTTGCAGACGTGCGCGTCATGATCGGGCTGAACCATCGATCCGACGTAGCGAAGTTCGAGGCCATGAAATAGTAATAGTTAAGGTCGCCCCCATCGTAATAACCCATTGCCCGGATCCCATCGATATCATGGAACCCCAAGTCCCTGGCGTAGGTGCCCGCGCTCCACACGAATCCGTTCAAGGTGGCAGCCTGCTGACCAGTTGGATCGTAATAATCCCAATCCATATGACTCTCGTCCCAATCGGGGGGTTGGTTTTCCGTACACTGGGTGAGCATATGGAACGAAGTAATCGGATTGGCCGGATCTAGGTCGCACTTCAATCGCGGCGAATTGGGATTGCAGCCCGGGTTCGTCGGCGGAGGCCCATACAGCGGCGGTGGCCCGGACGTGGGATTGAATTGCGGCAAGCCGTCAAACGATTGGTCCGGATATCCGTTCTGCGCCCAGTATTCCCGCAATGCGCCAAAGTAGTGATCGAAAGAGCGATTCTCCTGCGCCAGGTAAATGATGTGGTTGATGGCAGTGAGGTTCTGCGCATTGAACGTAGCCGTCACTTGCTGGTTCGCATTCATGGTCACCGGGCAGGTGGAGGCATATCCGTTACACGCCCCGCCCCATCCCACGAAATTTGCGTTCTCCGGAGTCTCGGTGAGCGTCACCTGCGTGCCTGTGCTAAAAGTCGCACTGCACGTTTGCGGACAATTGATTCCGGGTGGGCTGCTCGTGACCGTACCCGTGCTGTTTCCCGCAAGGGTCACGGTCAACTGAGGCACGCCTTGATTAACATTGAAAGTCGCAGTTACCTGCTGGCTGGCCGCGAGCGTCACCACGCAAGTCGAATTGGTGCCGCTGCAGGCTCCGCCCCATCCCGCGAATACCGAGTTCGTCGCCGGGGTCTCAGTAAGCGTCACTTGAGTCCCAGTGGCAAAGCTTGCACTGCAGGTTTGTGGACAATTAATTCCTGCAGGGGCGCTGGTGACCGTACCCAATCCACTTCCCTCAAGGATCACGCTCAATACAGGTTCGCTTTGAATCAGGTTAAAGGTTGCAGTCACTTTCTCGCTTGCCGTGAGTGTCACTACGCAAGTTGGGTTGGTGCTACAGCCGCCCCCTACCCAAGCCACAAATTGTGAGTTCGCGCCGGCCGTCGCGGTGAGCGTCACCTGAGTCCCCGCGCCGAAGCTCGCACTGCACGTTGTTCCACAATTAATCCCGGCTGGCTGGCTGGTAACCGTGCCCGTACCATTTCCCGAAAGTCCAACTGTCAATACCGGCAAGCTCTGAATAGGATCAAAAGTCGCAGTCACATTCTCGCTGGCGCTGAGCGTCACGCTGCAGTTGGGGCCGGTGCCGCTGCATCCGCCTCCATTCCATCCCGCGAACAATGAACCGGTACCCGCGGTCGCAGTCAGAGTCACCAGACTGTTCGGATCGAAGCTCGCATTGCAGGTCTTTCCGCAATTGATGCCGGAGGGGCTGCTCGTGACGCTGCCCGTGCCTGTGCCGCCGAGGGCCACGGTCAGAACCGGCGAAGTGCTGAAGTTGGCCATAACCGAGATGTTTTGCATCAAGGTCACGTTGCACGTACCGGTGCCGCTGCAGGCGCCTGACCAGCCCGCAAAAAAGGAATTCGCCGTCGGAGATGCAGCCAGCGCCACCTGGGTTCCGCTGGAGAAACTCGCGGTGCAGGATTGACCGCAATCGATGCCCGATGGTTTACTGCTGACCGTCCCCGCGCCGGCACCTGCGGCTTTAACACTGAGTTGATAGGAACCAGTGGGGAAACTGGAACTGCTTCCACCTGCACCTGCACCCCCGCCGCAACCGCAAAGAACAAGAATGATCGACGTCAAACAACAAACGACGACACTTACCCTCGGCCCAGGCATAATGTTGCCCCTCCGTCTCTACTCGGCGGACTTCGGATGGCGGCAGTCGAAGGCGGGTTGCCTTGCTCGTGGGGCAGCGCTCAGTTCAGAATGACTCTCGTTGGGAAAACCTTTTCACTTGATTGCAATCTCGTGAGGAAAACGCCGCGGCATCGCGAGCCTGTTATTTCAAAAGGTTCCAGTTATCCACAGCCAAACTCTGGCTATTCTCTGCTCCCGGTTAGTGGTACTTTAGTACCACACATTGGTTCGGAGGCGAATTAGTGCGCTACTTTCAACGCGTTCTGGCCCTTCTGTCCTTGTTGCTTGTACTGTTTTTGACTGCCACTGCGTTTGCCGATTCGCAAGTGACCATGAAGTTTCTCGGTCACGGAGGCACAGACAAGAACCCGGTTTATCCCTGGTATTTTCAAGTCAACAATGTGCCAACCACGCTGATTTGCGATACTCTCAACAACCAAAACCTCAAAGGAGAAACCTGGCAGGCGAATGTAACCAACATCCTCAACGGTCCCACGGAGGGTTTGTTCAAAGGCAACACTCTGATTGACTACAAGGCTGCCGCCATAATTTTCAGCGACATCTTATTCCACGGAGCCAATGCTAGCGACGCGAATTGGGCAATATGGGCTCTGTTCACTCCCAGCGCAAAGAACAGTAAATATTTCGACGCGGGCGCGTTGGCACTCTACAATGCCGCTCTGGCTCTAGCCAACAAGATGCCGAAAAGTTTTTTTAACAACTATGTGATCTATACCCCAATCCCCGGAACCCAATCCTGCAAGACTTGCGGGCTGCCCCAGGAATTCATTGGCTATAGTCCGGTCCCCGAACCGGGGACTCTTTTGTTGTTTGGCACTGGCCTGGTGGCATTGGCCGGAGCCATCCGAAAGAAACTCGCTCGCTCGTAAAGGTACTTCGACTTATCCCTTCACCGTGGTCTCACGGCAACCGGGCTCCGGACACACGTACCTCAGCACATTCCTCTGCCGGTCCAGGCTCGAGATAAACATCGGCCGGCCGTGCTTGTCACAGCGCGGCTGGTCACTGGAAACCACGGGCGGATCGTCCTTGACCGGGGTCACGTAGCCCAGCGCTTCGTTGAAGCAGCGGTGACAGAACTTCTCGGTACAACAAAAAAACTCGATCGAATAGTTAACGCTGAACGGAGCCAGCAGAAACTCCATGGTCCGGTAGTGCTTATCGCACAGCGGCAGGATGTCGGTCCTCACCGAGGGATTCTAGCATCGGGCGCAAAACAAAACCGGCGGGTTCGCCGCCGGTAGTTGATTCGTTACGATCGCAGACGGGCAAAGAAGCCGTCGCTCCACCCAATTTCAGTTGCTGCTGCTGTCGTCCCGCCGCTTCAAAGTCGGCTTATCATCATCGCTCGTGGTCGACCCATCCTGGCCGGTACTGCTGGTGGTCGACGCGCGCCGCAAACTGGGCTTGCTGCTGTCCTTCATATCGTTTGGCTTGCGCCGGTTCTCAACCATCGCCAGGCGCGACTTCACATCTTCGAATTCTGACGTTGTTACCGTGTACTCCTGCTTCGCCGGAAGAATCTTTTCAATCTCTTCTTGCGATTTGGCAATGCGGTCCGGAGTCTGTGGATGCGAAGCAAAAGCTTTGGCCAGCGTTCCCGGCTTCTTCTTTTCCATCGCCTGCAGTTTCTCGAAGAAAGCCACAAACGATTGCGGGTCGTACCCCGCCTTATACATATATTGCAATCCGAGGTAGTCGGCCTCGGCCTCGAACGAGCGCTGGAAGCTCATGAATGTCAAGGGCAACGCCAGACCCGCCGCCTCATACGCAGCATAACCAATGCCCCCGCCGACCATAATAAGCGGTATGGTCGCGAAGTTCGCATATTGCGAACGGGTTAGCTGCCGGGTGGCGTGGCGGGCGCACACATGGGCAATTTCGTGCGCCATCACCCCGGCCAGTTCCGCTTCTCCGTCGGCCGCCAGGATGGTCGCTGAGTCCACATAGACGAATCCGCCGGGAAGTGACATGGCATTGACCACGTCCGAATCAATGATCTTGAAAGTGAAAGGAACTTGCGCATCCGAGTTGCGAACCAGATTCTGCCCGAGGCGATTTACATATTCCGTAATCACCGGATCGGTCACAAACTTCGAAGTCGAATCCACCATCATCGAATATTGTTTCCCCATCTTTATGTCGCTTTCGATGGAGTACCAATTCCCTAAGCCGCGTGCGCCGATCTTGCGGTTGCCAATGGCATCCACGTCACTCTCGCCACCGTTGTGTTTGACCTTGTCGGGATCGGCGGGCTGGACGGGAGCGCTTTGAGTGCCCTGCGTGGTGGAGTCGGTAGTGGTGGTGCTGCTTTGCCCAGGCGGAGTGCCCGAAACTCCGGGATCACCGCTCGGCACAGGGGCGCCAGGAGCGCTGCCGGGAACTGGTTGGCTGCCGGGAGTGCCGGTTTGCCCAAAGCTTGCAGGCATCAAAACGAAGGTGAACAACGCAGCTGATAATAGCGAGAGCCGGAACTTCATAGCCAAACTCCGTTTTTCCGCCCGAGCGGGCCTTTAGATCGATTATACCCCTGGAAGCAAGAGCTGTTCGGCACAATTCTCTAAGAGGTTCGACGCAGAATCACTGCCGAAGGTTATCCGGGGGGAATAACCTTAACAACCTCTCCAAACTGCTTCATTCTTCGACATCTGCTGCCCCCAGCCCGCCAGCGGCTAAAGCCCGTCCTTTTTTCGCATTTATTCGGCACGCCTGGAAGGCGTGCCCCGATACGAATCGGGGAGAGCAGATTCCTCGTAGGCCTGACTCGAATCTGTGTAATCAGGCGCTTGCGCGAAAAACCTCGCCTTCGGTGGCTTGACAAGAGTTGGCCCATCGACAGATGTTCGAGCCCCAAGCCGTCGTGTATGATTAGCGGCCTTGCATTTCTCTTTCACAACCATCCGCGGAATTCTGTTCTGCGTTGCGGTGGCGTTCTGGATCCTTTACTTCCACGAGGTCTTTTTCCGTTCGGGGAAGATCAAGATGCATTGGCTGAAGCGAGGCATCGCCGACTTCCTGCTTATGTTGTCTATCGCGATCGTGACCTTCCTGGTCATTTCTCTGGTCAGCGGTCTGCCTACCCATCATCGTCCGCACTGAGCGGCGGCAAACTAACCGGATCGTCCTGGTAACGGTGGCCGCGCTGGTGGGGACAGCTGCGATCGAGTTGATCGTACCTATGTACCATGGTGACATCATGGCATGAGTCCCCCGAAAGAACCGGTTTCCTTTGTCGAAGTCGAGCGCGTACAGACGGGCGTACGCCTTGAAAGACGCATGTTGAAAGTGCTGAAGGCGGTGGCCGAGTTGAAAGACATGTCTCTCGGCGACCTGTTGGAGGGCGTGGTGCTGCATGCCTTCGAAGGCAAGGCGCCGTTCTCCTCAGAGACGTTGAAGGAGATCGAGCAGTTCAAGAAGATTTACGGCCTGACTTTGAAAGCTTCGGACAGCCATCAGTTAAAGGAGCGCAGGCGATGAAGACGATATTGGTGATTGTGGTTGCTGTGGGAGCGTTGGCGTTGGTGGCGTTTGTTTATCATTATCATTGGCATCTGCGCGGCGCGTCCGGCGGGCCGGTGGCGCACGTGCGCAATGAGTTCGAGTTCACGGTTCGCGCTCCTTACCAAGTGGTAGCGCCGTTGTTTGGGCCGGAGGGAGAGCGCGGCTGGGCGGGCGGGCATTGGGATCCGCAATTCTTGTATCCGCAACCCGCGCAGGACACGCAAGGCGCGGTGTTCACCATCCGCCACGGCCATCACCACGCAGTTTGGATCAATACCGCCTTCGATACAGCCGCGCGGCATTATCAATACGCTTATTTCATTCCGGACGTTATGGTTGTGCTGATTGATGTCCGGTTTGCGGAAGCCGACGCGGAGAATACGAATGTGAATGTTGCCTATGAGCGGACGGCTTTGAATCCAGATGCCAACGAGCATGTCAAGGAAATGGGTGAGGCGGACCGTAAGGGCGGAAAAGAGTGGGGCACGTCGATCAACGAGTACTTGGCGAAGCAGAAGGCTGCGGGTCGTTGATCGGTGAGCGTTGATCGGTGAGCGGGAAGAAGTTTCTGTTGGCCCCAGCGGCCTCGGCCGCTTCAATCCCGACTGGCGGGTATTGAAGCGGCGAGGCGCAGAGATTTACTTGGTTGTGGCTTTGAAGCCGATGCTAGCACCGCCGAGGGTCGTCGAATAACGACCTACCACTTCGTTGCTGTCGTTGATCCCATCGGAACGGGTGTCGCACTTGCAGCCCTTGGGATCGTTGAATGCGTAGTACTTGCCGCCGTCAAGCAGCCAGCCGTGGACGTCGCCGGCTGAATCGTAGTAGGTGCCGGTGACGGAGCCTTTGTTGTTGGTGGCGTGGGCAACGCTGCCCAGTGGGCCCGCCTTGGGGTAGCCGACCTTCGTGAACTTCTTGCCATTGTAGATGAAGGCGTCGTAATCGCCGCTGGAGTTGATCGCAAACACGGTCATGTCGCCCGCGTTGTTGATCCCGTAGACGTCGGTAGAGGTGTCGTCGGGCGCGTCGATGCTGGTGTACTTGGTGCCTTTCTTCAGGAAGCCATGCTGGGTGTCGGCGGAATCCAGGTACAGGCCAGTGACCCAACCCTTATCGTTGATTCCGGTGGCCTCGGTGCCATTGGATTTCGGGAAATTGACGGCGGCGAATTTCCCGGCGGAGTAGACGAAGCCCTGGTTCAGGCCGGTCTTTGCGTTGACGCACCAGCCGACCGCGGCGTTGGAGCTATTGATGGCATAGAACGCGATTCCATCAGTGCCGGTCTCCACTTCGCAGGTCTTATTGTCGACGGTGGTGAGCTTGGTCCCGGCGAGGATCATCGCGTGTTGAACACCCTTGGAGTCGATGTAGTCTCCGGCGATGGTTCCGGCGTTGTTGATTCCGTAAGAGTCCGTCTCCGTAGCCGTCTTGTTTGCTTTGACATTGGAAAAGGTGAAGGTTAACGGTGGCGCGGCCGCGATACCTACGGCAACGAACGTCAGAATTAGCAGTATTCCAAGCACGGATCTTTTCACTGATTTCTCCTCCTAGAGAAAGTTTTGTGACTCGTCCTGCCGCCTACGCGAACCGGTGCAGGAAATCGCAAACGAATGGAGCCCCCTCAAAAAACCAAGTTTGGTCACTGGCGATCGATGGTCCGAAGGCCGTTGCCTAGCGCGACTGTGGCGGAAAGTCGCGAAGTCACTGAGGCGGCCAATTATCATCCCGGTTGAAGTGGCGGTCAAGATGAAAGGTTTTGCACTCTTAACGAGTGCAGGGATCCAACCACGGAGCATGGGCGAGTCGCCCGCCCCTACACTTGCATTCGCCGGAGATCCTGCCCGGTCATCTCTTTTGGTTTATCGATTTGCAGCATGGCTAAGATAGTGGGCGAAATATCCTGCAAGGAGCCTCCGGGCTTGAGGGTGAACTGCTTGCTGTTGTCGGAGATCACGATGAAAGGGACGGGATTCGTAGTGTGGGCGGTATGGGGACCGCCGGTTACAGGATCGATGAGCATTTCGGCGTTGCCGTGGTCGGCGGTGATGAGCATGGCTCCGCCCTTGGCGCGGACGGCGGGCTCGATGCGTCCGAGACAGGCGTCTACTGTTTCTACAGCCTTCACTGTAGGCTCGATCTGGCCGGAGTGGCCCACCATATCAGCGTTGGCGAAGTTTACGATAATCACGTCGAAAGTGCTGTCTTCGACGGCCTTCACAACCGCGTCGGCGATGCCTGCAGCGCTCATCTCTGGTTTCAGGTCGTAGGTGGCGACTCTGGGTGAGGCGACGAGTTGGCGTTCTTCGCCAGGGAAAGGCTGTTCCACGCCCCCGTTGAAGAAGTAGGTGACGTGGGCATATTTTTCCGTTTCGGCCACGCGCAGGTTGCGGAGATTCATCTGGCCCATAATATTGGCCAGGATGTTGTTCATCGATTCCGGCGGGTTTACGACGGGCAGGCTGAACTGCGTGTGATAGCGGGTCATGCAAACGTAGTGCAGATTCTTGGGCACACGGTCGCGGGGAATGATGGCGTCGAGATCGTCAGCGCCGGGCAGATCGCGTCCAGCTTTCTCGTTGAGACCGCTGTTGCGTGTCAGCGCGCGGGTGATTTGGCGGACCCGGTCGGCACGGAAATTGAAACAGATGCAGGAGTCTTCGTCGCGAACGGTAGCGAGAGGCTCGCCTTTGTTGTCGACACAGACAAAGGGGACGATAAATTCGTCGGTGACTCCTTTGTTGTAAGAGTCTTTCACACCCTGCACTGGGTCGACATATTTGGCTGCTTCGCCGTTGCCGAAAACCATAACGTTGAAGGCTTTGGCAATACGCTCCCAGCGCCGGTCGCGGTCCATGGCGTAGTAGCGGCCGCTGACTGTCGCGATCTTTCCGGTGTTGTACTCACGAATCTTTTGCTGGAGCTGTTCGAGGTAGCCGGCTCCGTTGGTCGGCAAAGTGTCGCGTCCGTCCATGAAGGCGTGAACGAAGACACGGTCGACGCCATTCTGTTTCGCCATGCGGATTAGCGCATAGAGATGCGTCTGGTAGGAGTGCACGCCGCCGTCGGAGAGCAGGCCGAAGAGATGAAGGCGGCGGCCGCCGGTGCGAGCGTTTTTCATGGCCGCGAGCAGGACGGGATCGGAGAAGAACTCACCATTCTGAATCATCAGCTCGATGCGCGTGCTGTCCATGTGCACGATGCGTCCAGCGCCGATGTTCAGGTGGCCCACCTCGCTGTTGCCCATCTGGCCGTCGGGCAGGCCGACGTAGGGACCGCTGGTCTGGATTAAAGTGTTGGGATACTCGCGTAGAAGGCGGTCGTAGGTGGGCTTGCGAGCGAGCGCGATGGCATTGGCTTTGGTCTCGGCGCGGTATCCCCAGCCGTCGAGGATGATGAGGACGAGTGGTTTGGGACGGGTCATAAGCTCTCAGCTTTCAGCTATCAGCTCCAGAAAAAAGCGCCGCGGATTTGCGCGGATGAACACGGATCTGAATTCTTTTTCAGAAGGCAAACACGGAGACATACTAATTCTTTTGCTGGGACGGCGATGTTGTAGGCGCGGTTTTCGGATTCTCTTGATCTTCCTTCACGATTTGTTCGGCTTTTTGCTGAATGGCGTCCATCTGCTTTTGCATGCGGGCATAGGAAGCCTGCATCGCCTCGGAGGTCAGGACTGGCATCTCGCGCATCATTTTCTGGCCGGTCGGGGATCCGTAGAAGGTGCTCATGGCATCGATGTCGGTCTTGGAGAAATGCCGCTGGTAGATGGGGATCATGTCGTCCAGCATGGCGTCCATGGGCATGTCTTTCATGGTTTCGGCAATCAGTTGGTCGGCTCGGGCGATTCGGTCCGCGGAAGACTGCGGGTAACGCTTTTTCAGAGTCTCGTGGATCATGGAGGTCTGTTGTTTCATCAATGCGTCCATCACCTGGCGCATCTGCTGATGAATTTGCATGACGTCGAAGAGGTGCTGAATGTCTTGTTTGCTGGCGGGAGGGTCGCCGGGAGAGGGCGCAGGTTGTTGGGCGAAGGCCGCCATAGCCGCGAAAAGGACAATAGCAAGGGGAGTGCGATAATGTTTCATAAGCTCTTCTCGTTTTCAGTCAAAAATCGGGCAATAGAATCGCGGCGTTGAACGCGCATGTGAAGGAATCTGAGTCCTTCATGGGCTGTTCTAAAAGGCGCTTTATTCCCAGAAAAGATCTTCGACATCCTTGGGAAGCGGATCGTTAAAATCATCCGGCACGGTAAATTCACCCTTCGCTGAGCCGAGAATGCGTCCCTTGGCTCGGACCTTCACCAAGCGAATCGGAGCACAAGCCCTGCTATCGCCGAAATGACAAGCGACTGCCTCCGTCACGTTGGCTCTCAACTCATGCATCGTTTGCGCTTGTGTGAAAATGGAATGGCCAAGGGCTCGGGCTTCATAGCCGCCACCGCGAGACTTCTTGACCGAGAAGAAGATTTCGGTTTCCGCCATGCCTCTCTGGATTATATCTTGCCGCGCGCTCGAAGGTAGGACTGCCCCATTCCAGCGAGTCTTAGGCATTTCAAGATCTATAGTTCAGCGCCTTCAATCCCAGGAATCTCGCTGAAGCTCCCAGTTCTTCTTCGATTCTTAGCAACTGGTTGTACTTTGCTATTCGATCGGTGCGCGAGGCGGAGCCGGTCTTGATCTGTCCTGCTCCAGTGGCCACGGCCAGGTCCGCGATGAAGGTGTCTTCGGTTTCGCCGGAGCGATGCGAGATTACCGAGGTATAGCCGTTGCGGCGGCCCAGGTCGATGGCGTCGAGGGTTTCGCTTACGGTGCCGATCTGGTTCAGCTTGATCAGGATGGAATTGGCAATTCCCTTCTTGATGCCTTTATCGAAAATCTGAATATTGGTGACGAAAATGTCATCGCCTACGAGTTGAACTTTGTCGCCCAACTCCTTGGTGAGGTTCTGCCAGCCGTCCCAGTCTTCCTCGGATAATCCGTCTTCAAGCGAAACGATGGGATAATCTTTCACCCACTTCGCCCAATAGCGGATCATTTCGTCAGAGCTTTTTTCGGACTTATCCGACTTCTTGAAAATGTATTTGCCGTCTTTGTAAAACTCGCTGGCGGCGGGATCGATAGCGATGGCGACCTGTTCGCCAGGCTTGAATCCAGCTTGCTGAATGGCTTCGAGCACGACCTCGATGGCTTCTACGTTTGACTTCACCGAAGGTGCGAATCCGCCTTCGTCGCCGACGGCAGTGTTGTAGCCGCGCTTTTTGAGCACGCCTTTCAGTGTGTGAAAAACTTCGACGCCCCAGCGCAGCGCCTCGGAGAACGACTCGGCTCCAACCGGCATGACCATGAATTCCTGAAAGTCGACGTTGTTGTCGGCGTGCGCGCCGCCGTTGAGGATATTCATCATGGGCACGGGAAGCGTGTTCGCGGGACCTCCCAGATAGCGGTAAAGCGGCAGCGCAAAGTAAGACGCGGCGGCTCGGGCCGCGGCCATGGAAACGGCGAGAATGGCGTTCGCCCCGAGGCGGCTTTTATTGGGCGTGCCATCGAGTGCGATCATTTTCAGATCAAGGGCGCGCTGGTCGGCGGCGTCGAAGTCGTCCAACGCGTCGGCGATCTCACCGTTCACGTTCGCGACTGCCTTGAGCACGCCTTTGCCGAGATAGCGCTTTTTGTCGCCGTCGCGCAACTCGACCGCTTCGTGTTCGCCGGTGGATGCGCCACTGGGCACGATGGCGCGTCCATGAGAGCCGCTGCCCAGGATCACTTCAGCTTCAACTGTTGGGTTGCCGCGGGAATCAAGAACTTCCCGCGCATGGATATCGGCAATATTCGTTACGGGCATGAGTGCGTCCTTTGTCGGTTGGAATGAGACTGGCGATTATAAATCACTGGGGCAGATCGTCTCTGTGATGCACGACTCATTGGAGCGTGAAGCGAGTTGTTATTTGATCATGCGAAGTTCGCGGGCAAGGGCCGCCCGCGCCACACTCAATAACCGTGCCTACGATGGTTCGCGTATCGATTCCCTTCTTGTTCCGCTCTCGCTCGTACCTTAGAGTCGATTCCAGATGCAGAATCGCACCGAAACGCTGGGAATTGGATCGCGCGCGCCGGACTTTTCACTTACCGCCGCGAACCGGGAGGGGAACTTTTCGCTTTCAACTCTGCGGGCGCAAAGGCTAGCAGTTTTGGAATTCTTGCGCGGTACATGGTGACCGAACTGCGTCAAACGCATGGCCCAGTTTGAGCCAGTCAAAACAGAACTCGAACAGGCTGGAGCGCAAATGGTTTTTATTGCTGCCGAGAAGCGTGACGGAATGTTTAAGCCGGTGAAGTTTCTGGAAAAGCATCCCGTGGCGTTTCCGTTCTTGCTGGATGAAGAGCGAACGGTAACCAAGGCGTACGGGCTTTATCACCGGCTGGGGAAGGACGCGATCAACATTGCGCATCCGGCTACGCTGCTGGTCGACGGAAAAGGAACGGTGCGGTACATCTATCGCGGCGAGAACCAGACAGATCGAGCGCCGATCGAGCAGGTTCTGGAGGCGGTCAAGAAGGTGAAGGCCTCCAGTTGAGATTGCCGAACTACAGCAAGGTTGAGTCCGACAAAATTCGATTCACCCAGGAGGCGAAATGAAAAAACTTGTATTGCTTAGCACAGTGTTGCTGGCTGTGTCCGCGGTAGCACAGAACAATATCTCGCTGCCAACACGCACGGTGTTGAACGTGAAACTGGAGACTGCCATAACGACTTCCGCGAGCAAACGTGGAGATCCATTTTCCGCCAGACTCACGCAACCGGTCATGCTTGATGGAAAGACTGTTCTTCCTATCGGCGCCAGCGTCCAGGGGCGCGTTGCTATGGTCAGCGAGCCGCGGCGCATCTCAGGCAAACCTACGATTGGCATGTTTCCTGAAACCCTGGTCTTGCCCAGCGGCGAACATTACACGCTGAATGCCGCGCTGGTCGATACCAGTGTGCGCCAAGGAACCGATGTCAACAGCGAAGGGCAATTCAAAGGCAAGGGCTACGATAATCAGGATTTGGTGATAATGGGCGCGGGCACCGGAGCCAGCATGCTGGCGGGCGGGTTGATTGGCGGAGGCAAAGGCGTTTTGATCGGTGCGACGATCGGCGCTACTGCAACCGTGGCGCGCTGGCTGGGCAAGAGAAACTCGGCCGAACTGCCCGCGGGTACGCAATTGGTAATGGAACTGAGCCGTCCGCTGGAGATGACTGCGGCCACAGGCGGACAATAGGAAACCAGTTTTCAGTTCACTGTTCTAGTTAGCCGGAAGTTTTTGCTTCCGGCTTTTCTTCTGACTGCGCTTGGCAGGTTTTCAGGAAATGCTCCAGCCTGGTTCGATCTTCCTGAGACAAGTCAAGAAACTCGATGCCATTCCCGAATTGCGGATGGTGGGTTACGACCAGCGCTTTGGTTGGCAATCGCGCATCTTCGACCCAGAGGACGAGATCCAGCTTGCTCCCCACTGGCAGCGTGAAGCTCATCTCAACGTAGCATCCAAAAAGACTGAGATCGGCGGTTTCGGCGCGGCTCGCAACCGCTGCGCCTTCTGGTTTGAATTCAATGGGAATCGAAACCTTGGTGCGGGGATATCTTCTTCGCTCCTTCTGGGATGTTTCGTGAGGCTGCTCGGGCATGGCTTTGTCTCCTTTCCAAACCAGACGCCTCTAAATGCAATGGTGCCCCTTCTCGACCGGAAAGAAAAGGCCGATCTGCAATTAACTCAGACCTTGGTGTTGATTGTCTTTGCTCTCCATTTCGGGTTGTTGAGTGACTAAAAGGCTAACGCAGCCAGATCTTCTTCGGTGAGAAGGCGGAGATCAATCCATCCTTCGAGGGGGAGCGCGTCGACGGGTAAACGGTTCTGCCACAGGCTGAAGCGCAGGCGAAGCAGGGTCGCAGCGGGCGTGGTAGCTTTTCCGCCAGCCCCGATAGCGGCGGAAGACACGGGCTTCGCCAGCAACCAAGCCAGTGGCAGCCTGAATTCAAAGTTTCGGAGCAGGGCTATTTTGACCTCTGCGGAAGGATCCTCGGATGTCGCCAGAGGTTTTTCGCCATCAGGAAAGCCTGCCTTCCACGACCGCAGCTTCCCTGCTTCGACTCGCACGTCCACTCGCAGTGCGCGCCGGGGCCGCTTCTCATCCGCGGCCCAGGACTCAAGATTGACCACCAGGTCGAAATCAGTTTCCGGAGGCTTGCCGACAAAATCCAGGCGTCCGTAAATATTGCTGTCATCGATTCCCGCGTAAACGCAATCCACCAGAAACTGCTTGCCGTGCATGGCACCGGCGCGGTGATCGGCGGTGTGGATCGCAGCGCCCATCCACTCGAAATAGCGGACCATGTCACCGTTGATGTGGGGATGAATGTAGTGAGTCTGGGGCGTGAACTGCGGCCTGGCCTCGACACCGCTGATCGGATGCGCAAGATAATCGGGCGGGCTAGCGCCGAGGGCCTGATACACGTTCGAAAGATGTTTGCGGTAGAGTTCGTCGAATTCCCGGTCGTTGGCTGAATGATGCTCGGGACCATACCACCAATTCCAATCGCTGCCTTCGGCGATAAACAGTTCTTCGAGAGCAAGTTTGCGCTGCGCTTCACTGGCTCGGGCTGCGTTCGCAGCATAGAACGTGCGGGCGTGGTAGAGATAATCCCACGAGCGGTTATCCTCGGGAGCGCCGATCCATACGTTGAAGTTGGCGTTGATCCAGGAGCCCGGAACCAGCGAGGTCAACTTGCCGAAATCACGGTGACGGGCGATGGCTTCGGACACGGTAACTGCCTCAATGCCAGGTTCGCGTTGCAGCGTATCGTAGAAACGGCGTAGAAATTCTCGGCCTGACCGGGGATAGTATTCCCAGGCATTTTCGCCGTCGAGGATCACCGAAACAACCGCATCTCGTCCCTGATTGAGAAGTGGTTGTGCGGCTTGCTTAATGTTGTGGATGAGGTGATTGGCTGCGTCCTGCGGAGCCATCCCCGAGTACACAAATCCGACCAGGTCGGAGATAGTGTGGTCGCGGAAGATCAGGTGCATTTGGGTCGAACCGCTCTCGAAGCGATGGATGTTGTACAGTTTCTCTGCGTTCTGAGAAGAAAGACGCCCTTCGCCATCGCGCCCGAAGTTGATTCCAAGACTTCGTCCCAGGACGCCTTCGTCGGTGGCCATCCATTTCACACCCAAGCTCTGCGCGATGGCCAAAACCGCCTCAGACACGCTGCCCTCGGATGGCCACACGCCCACCGGCTTCACCCCGAAGACTTGCTGATGCAGATCCAATCCGCGCTGGAGTTGTTCACTCGCGTCTTCTGGATGAAGAAAACGATTCTGGGGCAAGGGCAATCCCGGCGTCGAAGCGGCGCCCATGTTCGTATCGCAAACCAGCGGCAGGATGGGATGATAGAAGGGCGAAGT
>Ga0187871_10000631_pt1 | contig 33207 bp, 33 predicted proteins | sample June2016WEW_16_1_FD_132988 | JGI IMG/M metagenome (GOLD analysis project Ga0187871, IMG submission 132988) | Peatland microbial communities from SPRUCE experiment site at the Marcell Experimental Forest, Minnesota, USA - June2016WEW_16_10 | ecosystem: Environmental > Terrestrial > Soil >...
GTTGCCTACGAAAATCTTCTTCACGTGATCTCCTCGTATTTGAAAGCGAGCAGACTAGGCGCAACTCTCGGCCAGGTTTTGCGGGCAAATCAAATTCGATTCCATGATACCAGATTTTCCGCATTGGAAGCCTCCGAAAGATGGAACATTGTGTGCGGCGCGTTTCGCGATTTGTGCAGAACCCACCGTTTAAGCGTCACTTACGCGTCTAGTATCATGTAGGTGAGCAGGGCCGCCGCCACCGGCCGTTTTTCCGCGTCGAAGATCTCCACGCGCCCGCAACAGAGCCGCGCGCCGACCTTCACCAGGTGCGAGCGGGCGGTGATTTTACCATGCGCCACCGGGCGGAGATAATTGATCTTCATCTCCACGGTTGTGGCGGCGCGCGGACGGCCCAGGTGCCGGGCCAGCGCCATGCCCACGGCCACATCGGCCAGGGTGGCGGTGACGCCGCCGTGCAGCACGCCGGAGCCGTTCAGCAGTTCGGGCCGCATGGGGCATGCGATGGTGACGCCGTCTTTGTGCACGCGCACCAGGCGGAGGCCGACCAGCGCGTTGAAGGGGATAGAGGTTAGGAACTGTTTCAGTTTTTCGAAGGTCATAGGGTGTCAAGAACCGCTTGAGATTATCGAGCGAGAGGAGCGTCCGCGGACGCGGATCCAAGTATTGGAGATCGCGCGGCCAGTGAGAATTGTGCATCGCGAGCGCGTTTCACGCGAGCCTTATTTTGAGCAAACGAACCTACGGGATCCTGTGAAATCAATAAGCTGACTTGAGGCGGCCAAGCTGAACCCGGCCGACGGCGGTGGGAGAACCCGGTTACAGGCTGGTTCGGGCGGGCGGAGCCGTTGCCGCACTCGGCATGGCCCTCGGCGACCCGAGGGCGTGAAAAATCGTCGGGGCGTGCCAAACAATATTCGGTTGTCAAAGAGCGACGCGTCCACAGGCCGGGCCGAGAGGCAGAGCGCCGGAGCGGCTGAGTGTCCAAGACAGTTGCCACTCGACGCCAGTATAGCGCGGCGGCCGTGGGGATTTGACATTGTGATTGGCGGTCGGCGTTTGTTTTCAGTGGCTGGCGGGTGCGGCTAGTTCAGTGACCTGCGATTCGCGTAGGCTCGCGTCGCTCACTGGGGGACAGATTCTCAGCACTCGAATGCTGCGCCCTCGCAGCTTGGAGTATTCTGTATGTGGCATAATCTGGGTGTGGCGTGGGAAGTCGAGTTCACCGATGAATTTCGGACTTGGTGGGACGCCGTGTCCGAGGCACAACAGGATGACCTCGCACACTCTGTTCGGCATCTCATCGAATTCGGCCCCGCTCTCGGCTTCCCGTACAGCTCAAAGGTAGGCCGCTCCCGTTATCCGCAGACGCGCGAGTTGCGGACCCAGAGCGCAGGGAAGCCGCTGCGGACGCTCTACGCATTCAACCCACTCCGGTCGGCCATCCCCTTAGTTGGAGGCGACAAGACGGGCGACGACCGCTGGTATGAGAAGTTTGTGCCGATCGCGGACGGGCTTTTCGAACGACACCTGCTTGAACTCAAAAAGGAGGGAAGGATTTAATGCCCACTCGGAATTTTCGTGAATTGCTGGAAGCGATGCCGCCCGACCGGCAGCGGAGGATTGCGAAGCGGTTCCGGAAGAGCCTGGCCGCGATGCCGCTCGATCAATTGCGCAAGGCGCAGCAGATGACCCAACTACAAGTTGCCGAAGTCCTCGGCGTCCATCAGGGAGAGATTTCGAAGATTGAGCACCGGTCGGACATCTGTGTCAGCACCCTGGCGGAATATATTGAAGCTATGGGCGGGCGGCTCGAGATCCGCGCCGTATTCAGGGACCGGGAAGTGCGGATCACGCAGTTTGAGGAATTGGCAAGTTAGGTACGAACACACTGCCTTGGCGGACCCCTGGCCTTTAGGGCGCATCTTTTGGTGCGCCCGCGCTTTCGAGTTGTTTCCTGAGTTCGTCCGCCACCGCGGCAGCCATATTGGCGAAGACTTCAAGTCGGCGAATCCGGTCCTCGATGATCCTCCGTCCGGCATCTTCTGGGTCAACAGCGTTTATTAGGTCGCTCTCCACGCCTATAATCCGGATAATAGGAAACTCAACGCTCTCCTCCGCGCTGGCCGCTTCCGCGAGCGCCACCCTTTTGTGCCTGGAATCAATTCGTGGAAATCATGGCAAGAACCGATCTGCTAACAGCCGACGTCGAACGCTGTTCTCCATTTGACCTCTCCATCCGCATTATGCCAATATGGGCATGTACCAGTGGATGAAGAACCTCGTGTGGCTTGCCGATTCCCGTTCCAACGTGAAGTCGTTAGCCGATGTCGTCTTGAACGCCAGGCGGCTATGCGTTGTACGCCGCGCAGTTGGGCGAACGGAGTGTTAAGGCAAAGCCGCTGCATGGTCTTGGCGGCCAGGTGATGGAGATTGCAGCGTACGATCCTAGCGGAACCTACCGCGCGGTCTACACGGTCTCGGTTGGAGAATCGATTTACGTGCTGCACGCCTTCCAGAAGAAGTCCAAGGCCGGGATCGCGACGCCGAAGCCGGAGATGGAACTGATTCGGCAGCGGCTCAGACAATTGAGAAGTGAGGTGAAGAATGCCGAAAAGAGTGGCCCTTAAGCAGGAGCCCAGCACGGGCAACGTATTCGCCGACCTCGGCCTAGCCGACGCGGGCGAACACCTGGTTAAAGCCGGGCTGGTGGTTCGGATCGACCGCACCATCCGCCAACGAAAGCTGACCCAAGCAGCCGCGGCACAGCTCATGGGCATCGATCAGCCCAAAATCTCAGCTATGCTGGCCGGCCGGTTCCGGGGATATTCTGTCGAGCGCCTCATGCGTTTCCTGGTCGCGCTAGGGCACGATGTCGAGATCGTCGTAAAGCCTCGGAGGCACGGTACGGCCGAACTTCGCGTCGCATAGAGGCCGCAGATGTCCAGCGACGTGCGAGAAGACGGATTACTCCTGTTAGATGCCGGTCGTCGCAGGGAAGCGCTATGCTCGAGCCGGAGAGCGTTCCAGTCAGCGGCGCAGCACACAGCGGTGGCGCGCTCGCACTATACTGTGGATATGACATTCAGGGTCGTTCTGGAGCATGATCCCGAGACAGGCGATTACTCTGCTGTCTGCCCCGAACTCCCTGGCTGCGCCTCGGCCGGCGAAACCGAAGCGGAAGCCAGAGTGAATATCCGGGAGGCCATCGAGCTCTACCTGATGCCGGGAGACATCGATTTGCCTGAAGACGCGAAGCTCTTCGAGGTTACGGTGGGGTGAACGCGGGACGCCGAGGCTCTCTCGGACCAAGCGATCCGGATTCTGCGCCATCATGATTTTCTGCGAATCGGCGCTTCCGGCAGCCATCGGAAATGGCGGCATCCGGTCACCGCAAAGCAGGTCGTCGTTGCCCATCATCGCGGCCGCGTTCTTCCGCTCGGAACCATGAGGGCGATCATCGAGGGAAGTGGCATCGAGCCTTCCGAGTGGTTGAAATGAGCGTCGCAATGCGGAGGGGATGCCACCAAAAGGGCGGCCTGCGAGGCCGCCGCAGGCTGCGAGCCTGCCCCACTCACTCCCGGCATATGCCGCGCTCGCTGCGCCGCACAAACTCGACCAGGTGGCGCGTTTCCGGCGTGGGGATCTCAGTCTCGATGCGCGCCAGCGCGTCGGACAGCTTCAGGCCCGACCGGTACAGGATCTGGTACGCCTTCTTCAGCACCGCGACGTCCGCATGCTTGTAGCCGGCACGCTTCAGGCCCACCACGTTCAGGCCCTTGGCCGCCACGTCGAAACCCGAATACAGGAAAAAAGGCGGCACGTCGCTGTTCACCCGCGTATTACCGCCGATCATGGCCAGCCGCCCGATCTTGGAATACTGATGCACCACCACGCCGCCGGAGAGGAACGCCTGATCTTCCACTTCCACATATCCCGCCACCAGCGCGCAACTGCAAATCACCGTGCGATTGCCGATGTTGCAATTATGCGCGATGTGACCCGAAGTCATGATGTAGTTCTCGTCGCCGATTTCGGTGACGGATTCAGGCTGGGTGCCGCGCGAGATGGTGTAATGCTCGCGGATCTGGTTGCCGTGGCCGATGCGCAGATAGCTGCGCGCGCCGGCGTCGAAGGCTTTGTCCAGCGGATCGGTTCCCAGCACGGTTCCCGCGGAAATCCGGTTGCGCTCGCCCAGCGTGGTCCAGCGCTTCACGTAGACATACGGCTCCAGGACGCAACCGGCGCCGATCTCCACGTCCCGCTCCACGACGCAGAAATCCCCAATACCGACCCCAGGCCCGATCCTGGCGTGCGAATCGACACGTGCGGTAGACGCAATCACAGCTTGTATCATAAGACATGCGCGTACGGGAACTGGCGGAGTGGTTGGGCGCCACCTTCGAAGGTGACGGCGAGAAAGAGCTGACGGGCGTGGCACCGCTCGAAACGGCGGGCGGCAGCGAACTGTCGTTCCTGGGCGGCCGCAAAGCCCTGCAGCAGGCGGATGCTTCGGCTGCCGGATGCCTGATCGTGCCGCCGGATTATCCCAGCCCCAGCCGCCGCACGGTGATCCGCGCGCCGGAGCCGCGCACGGCCTTCGCGCGCGCCATGAACCGCTTTTATCCCACGATGGAGATCAAGCCGGGCATTCATCCCACGGTGGCCTTGGGCAAGGATGTGGAGATCGGCGCGCTGGCGTCCATCGGGCCGCATGTGTCGATCGGCGACAGCAGCCGCGTCGGCTTGGCCAGCAGCGTCGGCGCGGGCTGCGCGATCGGCAAACGCGTGGCGCTCGGCGAGGGCTGCGTGCTGCACGCCAACGTGACGATTTACGACAACGTAGATATCGGACGCGGCGTGATCCTGCATTCCGGCTGCGTGATTGGCGCCGACGGCTTCGGCTACGTCTTCGAGAACGACCGCTATCACAAGTTCCCGCAGGTGGGCCGCGTGGAGATTGGCGACTTTGTGGAGATCGGGGCGAACTCCTGTGTGGACCGGGCGGCGTTGGGCGTCACACTGATCGGCGAAGGCACCAAACTGGACAACATGGTGCATGTGGGCCATAATTGCCGCATAGGCCGGCACGTGGTGGTGGCGGCGCAGACCGGATTTTCGGGCGGCGTGGTGGTGGAGGATTACGCGGTGATCGGCGGACAGGTGGGCATTGGCGACAAGGCGCGCATCGAGTCGCGGGCGGTGCTGGGATCCGGCTGCGGCGTCCTGACTTCGAAGATTGTGCGCTCCGGGCAAACGGTCTGGGGCACGCCGGCGCGGCCGTTGAAGGAGCACTTGGAGCAGCTTGCCAACCTGGCGCGGCTGCCGGAGATGCGCCGCCAGTTTGTGGATTTGAAGCGGCGGCTGGCGCAGTTGGAGGCGAGCTCGGCTCGCCGTGGCTAGCGGTTGGTGGCTGGTGGTTCGATGCTGATCGTAGTGGGCGGGCATTCCCGCAATATCGGAAAAACGTCGGTGGTGGCGGGGATCGTCCAGGCGCTGCCGCAATGGGACTGGACCGCCATGAAGATCACCCAGTTCGGCCATGGAATTTGCTCGGCTGCCCCAGGGTGCGGCACCTCCTGCGATTGTTGCCTGGCGCCCGGTCATCCTTATGCCATCGCACAGGAACGGCAACCCGGCCCTTCCGACACGGGACGTTTCCTGGCGGCGGGCGCGCGTTGTTCGTATTGGGTGCGCACGGCCATCGGGCAGCTTGCCAACGCCCTGCCTGCGGTACACGAGATTCGCGCGGCCAGCCGCAACCTGATCGTGGAATCCAACAGCATCGTCGAGTTTGTGACGCCGGACCTGTACCTGGTGGTGCTGGACTTCGCCCAGCCGGATTTCAAAGCTTCCAGCCGGCGCTTCCTGAGCCGGGCCGACGCATGCGTGGTGATTGAGCGCGGAACACAGGAGCCGGCATGGAGCGGTGTGGCACGCGGCGCTTGGGCGTGCAAGCCGCGCTTTCCGGTCCGGCCGCCTCAATACATGACGGCAGCACTGGCCGAGTTTGTCGACGGCCGGCTGCGGGCGGCGGGCGCTTCGGCGGGCTCCGCGGTTGCGTCCGTGTAGTGCAGCGTCAGCAGGGCTTCGTGCAGGATGCGGTTCGTCTCGCCGACCTGCTGTTGCAGCAATTCCAGTTGTTCCCGCGCACGGCGATCGTCCGGCGGTAAGACCAGATTCAGATAATCGGCGCAGGCATCGATCACGCTGAGCGGTTGGCGGAGGTCGTGAACCAGACCGCAGATCATGGGCCAGGCGGTTTGCTGGAGCGCATCGGGGCGCGGGGCGGCAATATCGGGAGCGAGTGTGAGCATAGGAGCGAACTCGGGGGGTGAGCTTGATTATACCCCAGGTGTAGGCCGATGCAAGCGGATTTATGCCGTTTTTTTTGGGCCCGCGGACAGCGCCTCGCTGCGGATTGGCGGCCGACGTCCGGCCGCAAAGCACTGAAGCCCTAATGCGTCTCGCGCGGCGAGTACTTATTCAGCGCCGCGACCAACTTGGCGGCGGGAGCCGGCACCGGCAAGCCGCTATTTAGAATTTGCTTGTTCTCCCAGGGCTTGCCGTACAGTTCATTGTTCACGTCGATGTCGTTGCGCAGCGTGGAGCCATCCAGCGATACGCCGGCGAACACGCCGTGCGACCGGGACCACGAGAGAATCTCGGCGGTCATTAGGGCGTCGGTCTGGGCGGTGGCGTTGCGGCCCACCGGGCCGGCGGCCACGGTAGCGTCTCCGCCCAAGGTGAACTTCGTGGTGAGCAATCGCGTCATGCCGCGCTCATTCATGACCAGCAGGACCAAGTCGGTCGAAGAGATGCCGATCTGCAGGCCGACGCTGCCGCCTTCGATGCGCACCGCGCCCGGAGGTCCCCATCCCTGGCCGGAGGCGCTGCGGCAAGCCACAAAGCCCCTGCCGTACTTGGCCGCCACCACAAAGCCGCCCTTCTTCAAGCCCGGCACCAGGATAATGCAATGGCTCTTGTTCAGCAGGTCCTGGGGGATGGACTTGTCGGGCGTGCTCATGATTTCTTTGAAAAGCGCCGCGGAATCGTCCAGGCGTTCGTTTGTTTTCGGCTCGTCGGCCGCCCACATCGCCGCGCACATCATGCAGCCGAGGCCCGCAGCCGACATCGCAATTCCAATGGTTCGCATGGAACCATGGTACCGTGGCGCGCGCACTTGGCGGAGACGGCCTGAGTTGCCTGCGGCAGCGCATGGCGCTGCCACACCCTCAGTTGGGCCTAACCGGCATCAGTACGGCGTAGAAATTCATCCTGAAGGCCACCGGCTCGCGCGACGGAAACGCATCGAAGACCACTGGCTCGCCGGTTGGCGTGCGGAAGGCGGCGCCTTTGAGCGGCATGAAGCCGGCCGATTTCGACGGCACGAAGGCATCCCCGGTGGGGCCTTCGGTCCGGCTCACGGCGGCGATTTTAGGGCGCGGGTGCGCGACCAACGGGGCCGGCTCTCTTTCGAGGAAGGTCTTGACGTCGTTCACGATTTTGTCTTCGGTATTCCGATGCCCGACTTTCCGCACCACATCGCGCAAGGCGAACGAGAGCATGAAGGCCAGCACCGCGCAGCCCAGGATCCAGATCGATCCGGTACGTGCGGGAACGCTGCGGCGGACCACGATCATCAGGCCTGCGGCAATGACGAACAGCAACCACATACTCTGGTGAACCAGCCGGGCTGTGCTTCTCAGTCTTCGTTCGGCGATGGGCAAATTGAAAGCCATGGTTCGATCTCCGGTCGGCTTAGCCGTTGCACCTGGGGAGCCATTTCGGCGGGGGAGCTATCTCATTGAAAAAAAGAGATATTCTGTTTGTGTCGAATAGATGGGCGGTGACAGCGTTGGCGTTCCGCCCGCCTGGGTGTGACAAAGTTGTCACTCGGGGTGGGACGGGCGGTGGTAAACTGCGGAGAGGTGCCTCTGGCTTCAAACCCAGTTTCCAAACTCACCGAAGAACAGTACCTGGCGACCGAGCGCGCGGCCGAATTCAAGAGCGAATTCCTGGATGGCGGGAATGTTGGCCATGTCCGGTGCGTCCAGGAGCCATGTCCTGCTGCAGCAGAATTTCGCCTTCGAATTGCACGGCGCTTTGCGCGGCGGCAACTGCGAGGTTCTCGGGTCCGATATCCGGCTCAAGGTGTCCAGTAGGGCGTACTTTTACGCTGACGTCTCGGTGGCTGGCGGCCAAGTGGCGGATGAACGTGACGACAACCTCACGGACCCAGTCGTGATATTCGAGGTTTTGTCGCCATCGACGGAAAGGTTTGATCGCGACCTTAAGTTTCAGCGTTACCAGAGCATCGATTCGCTCAAAGACTATATCCTGGTGAGTCAGGAGCAGGTCCACATCGAGCATTTCACGCGCCAGGCGGATGGGAGGTGGCGTCTCCGTCACCTCCGGAGTCGAGACGAAGAGCTGAAGATCGATTCCATCGGCGTGGCGATCCCCATACAGCGAATTTACGAGCGTGTCAGAATCGGTCGGGCTACCGATTGAACCGCTCCCGGATGCGCACGGTGCGGTCGAGTTCATCCAATACTTCAACCACCTTGCGCTCCAGGTCCGGTTCAGGCGGATATGCCCGCAGCCATTCCCGGACCTCGCCAGCCGCCGCGGCACTGTCCTGTCCGCCGATGAAGGCGTTCAGCCATGCGAGCACGAAGAAGATCTTGCGGTCGCGCTTAATTTGGGGCAGGGAAGTGAGGGCCTGCTCCAAGTATGGAAGTGTAAGCGCCGACTGGTTCCAATAGTTGAACGCGCCGAGGCTTTGCTCAATCCAGTCTTCCTGCAGCGCCCGATTCTCCAGGTAGTCCTTGAAGTACTGCCGCTTGGCGGAAGCGTCCGGAACCGCCGCGCCGGCCACGTAGGCGTACTTGCGGCCGTCGCCGGTAGCGTCGCGCTGCCGCTCGGCGCGGTCGAGCGCGGAGGCATCCGGATCGGCGTGGGCGAGCAAGGCGGTGATCATGGTCCAGCGGTCCAGCGGCTTGATCTCCAGACCCGGTACGCTGGACTGGCCGGCCAGAATGCTCTTCAGCCGCGCGAGGGCGGCGGATGTAGTGGCAATAGAGCGGAAGCTGCGGTAGTACAGAATGCGCAGGCCGAGATCCGGCGCATTCTGCATGCGTTGTTCAAGCATCGCTTCAAGATCCGAGGCTAAAGCCGCTTGCTGGGCGTCTGATAAGTAGTGTTGGAAAGCGGCGCCAATGTGACCGAGCACGCTTTGCGTGAGCGCTTCGTCAGTTTCCGCGGGAAGTGCGCGGACGGCCAGCCGGAGGTAAGCGGATGGCGCGATCTGCAACTCGCGCACGCCGTCCCACAGTGCGCCCCAGAGCAGCGCGCGGCGGAACGGTTCCGCCTGTGGGGCAGCGCCATGCGCTGCCTCCATTATGTATTCCAGGCTCCGCGGGTCCAGAAGAAAGCGTCCGTAGGCGTAGTCCCGGTCGTTGGCGAATACCCAGGCAGGGCAGGGCTTGCCGATCAATTCCGGGACGCTCGCGCTGGATTCCGAGAGATCGGCAGAGACCGTCAGTGGCGGCGCGCCCTGGTAGGCCAGCAGAATCTGTGTGCGAATGGGCCAGCGATGGCCCTCGCCCAGAACGTCGGTTTGACGGAGTGTAAACCGATCGACCAGTCCTTCTTTGCACGACCAGTCGGCATCCACCTGCGGCATGCCGCGCTGCTTGATCCAGGCGTCCGCCCAGCTTGTAAGCGGCTTCCCGGAAGAGCGCTCGTAGGCGTGAATCAGGTCGCTCCATTCCGCATTGCCGTATTCGTGCTCGCGCAGAAACAGGCGCACGCCGTCGCGGAAAGCCGTCTCGCCGATGACGAACGAGAGTTGGCGTAGAATGCCGGGCGTTTTGGAATACACGATGGCGCCGTAGGCGGACTTGGCATCCTTCAGATTGGCGATCGTCTGATGAATCGGAGTAGTTCCCTGTGTGGCATCAATGGCATAGGCGGGAGGTTTAAAGGATTGGTAGAAGCGCTTCCAGATCTCGTCGGGCGGGTAGAGCGTGGCCAAGGTTTCGTAGGCCATGTATTGGGCAAACCCTTCCTTCAGCCACAGGTCGTCGAACCAGCGCATGGTGACCAGATCGCCGAACCATTGGTGGGCGGTTTCATGCAGCACGAGCGCGGCGCGCTGGATCTTGTCGCCGGCGGTGGGGACGGATCGAAACAGGACGGATTCCTCGCGCAGGAAGGTGGCGCCGGCGTGCTCCATGCCGCCGAATGGAAAGCCGGGAATCAAGACGAAGTCGTATTTGCTGAAAGGGTACGTGCGATGGAAGTACTCGGCCATGTGCCGCACGCCAGCGCGCGCGATTCCCAGGACTTCGGGCGCCTCCTGGGTGGCGCGGTCGAATTTCGACTGGCGCACAAAGAGGCGAAAGCCCTCGCCGGGCACGACGCGGAAGGGTCCGGCAGCGAAGGCGAACAAGTAGGTGGGAAGGGGTTGCGTTTCGGCGAAATCGGTCAGGCGGAAGCCGGGTCTGGCGGGTTTGGCGCCTTCGACGCGCGTGTTGGAAACGACGGTCCAGGTATCGGGCGCGGTGATGTCGAGATCGAAACGGGCTTTCAGATCGGGCTGGTCGAAGCAGGGGAAAGCCTGGCTGGCGTCCATGGGGACGAAAAGGGAATAGATGTATTGTGCGCCATCGTCGTGGTCGACGTAGCGGGTGATGGCGCGGCCGGCGGTAGCGATGCCAGAGGTGAAGTCGAGCGCGATGCGGTTTTTGCCTGGGACGAAATAGCGGGCGGGGATGACGAGGTGGCCGTTGGCGGACTGCGACTCGGCGGGGTTGCCGTTGACGGTGAGGTTGGCAATGGTGCCATCGCGATAGTCGAGGATGATGGGGCCGGATACGGCGGTGGTGAAGGTGAGTGTGATTTCTACTTGGCCTGGGAGTCGATCGGCGTCGGGGGATAGTTCCAGGGATAGGCGATAGTGTACGTCGGAGATCTGTTTGGCTCGGGATTGGGCCAACTCGCGGGTGATTCCTTCGGTCGGGGATTGGGCGGCGAGCATGGGCATAAAGAGCAACAGTACCGCACGCCGGCTAAAGCCTGCGCTACCCCGCGTACACCTTTGTGCCTGATACATAGGTTGATTTGATAGTTATAGATAGATCTTGTTTATTGAAGATATACTCGATTAAGTCTCCGCGGTCGCCAGCGACCAGACCACGGGTGCGTCCCGGAACGCGGCCCGCGCGCGCGGCGTTGGTGGTGGCCATGCTCACGGCGTCCGCCAAGCTAAGCCCGGCGATGCGCATGAGATTTTCGACGCCGCGGTCCATGCGCAGGGCGGACCCGGCCAGGCGCTCCTGGCCGACCAGCATAACGCGGTTATCCGCAGTCAGTTCGACGGGCTGCTCGCCCAAATAGTATCGCCCGGGAGGACAACCGGCGGGGGCGGCGGCGTCGGTCACCAGCACGGAGCGCGCGACGGTCTTGGCGCGCAGCGCGACCTTAAGGAAGGAGGGCGGCAAATGGATGCCGTCCACGATGAAATCGGCCATTAGGCGATCTTCGGCCAACTGCTCCCAGATGTAATTGGGATGCCGGCGCATCACGGCGTGCGCGCCGTTGCCCAGGTGCGTGGAAAGCGTCGCGCCCGCGCTGACGGCATCGGCGAGCTGTTGCGCGGTGGCGTTGGTATGGCCGATGCTGGCGACCACCCCTTCGGCGGCGATGGCTTCGATGTAACGGCAGGACTGCGGCCAATCCGGCGCCAGGGTGACGATACGGACCTGGTTGCCGGTAGCCTCCTGCCAACGGCGGAATTCGTCCAGATCCGGCGGGCGCACCCAGCGGCGCGGATGTGCGCCGCGCGGGCCGTCGTCCGGCGAGATATGCGGGCCTTCCACATGGAAGCCGTCGATGGCTGCGCCTTCGCGCAGCCTTTCCTGGGCGCAGTGGAGGTTGCGCAGGGCGCCCAGCATATCGGCCGGCGAGCCGGTGATGACGGTGGGATAAAAGCGCGTGACGCCGGTGGCGAAGAGGCCGCGGATGGAGTGCGCGATCTGCTCCGGAGTGCATTTGGGATCGTTAAAATCCACTCCCAGAAAGCCGTTCACCTGCAGATCGATGAAGCCTGGAGCGAGATGGAGTCCGCCGGAATCGCCGGCGGGCGCGACGGCGGAGATGGCGCTGTCGAAGGTCGCCTGCACCGGCATTCCGCCGAAAGTTTCAATTCCAATACAATTCATGCGGGCTCTGCTTTATGCACAGGATAGCCACAGTCGGAAGCTGGCAAGCGCAAGATTTTGCAACCCCATAAAGCTGTTGAAAAGGGCCGCAAAACTAATATTCGCTCTGGCAATCGACGGCCTGCATAGGCTAAAAAGAAATAGTCCATCGGCTGCGGCGCATCCTGGAAAGCAAATCTCGGGGGAGGTGGCTTTCCGGGGTGTGCGCGCAGCTACCTTACTTGTCAACGCCCACCGGCTGTCGCGCGAGTACCGGCGACAGCCATCCATAACGATCGTGGGCCGTGCCGTTGATCAGAGCAAAAAACTCCTTCTGCAACTTCTCGGTGATGGGGCCGCGATGACCCTGGCCGACCGGAATGCGGTCGATGGAGCGAATGGGCGTGATCTCGGCGGCGGTTCCGGTAAAGAAAACTTCGTCGGCGATATAGAGCATCTCGCGCGGCACGATGGTTTCGACCACCGGGATATCCAGGTCCTGCGCCAGGCGAATCACGGTGTCGCGCGTGACGCCGGGCAGCACCGAGGCGCCCAGAGGCGGCGTATGCAGGCGGCCGTCGCGCACCAGAAAGATGTTCTCGCCGGATCCCTCGCTGACGTAGCCGGCTTCGTCGAGCGCGATTCCTTCCGCGTACCCGTTGGTGATGGCTTCCATCTTGATGAGCTGCGAATTCATGTAATTCGCGCCCGCCTTGGCTAGCGCGGGCAGGGTATTGGGGGCGATGCGTTTCCAGCTCGAGACGCAGACATCGACGCCCGAGGCCAAGGCTTCTTCGCCCAGATACTTGCCCCAGACCCAGCAGGCCAGGTAGACATCCACCGGGTTATTGAGCGGGTTCACGCCGACGTCGCCATACGCGCGGATGGCGATGGGGCGGATGTAGCAGGACTCCATGTCGTTCACGCGGACGAGTTCCTGCATGGCCTCGGCGAGTTCTTCGCGGGTGTAGCCGAGATCCATGCGATAGATTTTGGCGGAATCCGCCAGGCGCCGCACATGGTCGCGCAGGCGAAAAATAGCGGGACCGGCGGGCGTGGCATAGCAGCGTATGCCTTCGAACACGCTGGTTCCGTAGCTCACCACGTGGGACAGGACATGGATGGTGGCCTGTTCCCAGGGTATGAAACGTCCGTTGTGCCAGATTCGTTGGGTGGGCGTCAGCATGGCTTAATTATAACGTAGACGATCGGAATCGACGGGTGGACTTGCACTGCGTTTTGAGTTTGAGCTGTCCGCGCCTGTGACGAAAACGAAAATCGGCCAAACGAACCGGCAGGGCCATCTTGGCCGTTCAAGAGCCAACCGTTTTGTTGGCCGACTTGCGTGAGTTGGTCCTGCACGCGCGCGATAGCGTGGCGCGGGCGGTGGATTCGGGCTTACGACGCGGTACTGGCACGGGCGGCAATTGGAAATCGAGTTTGGGCGCGGCTTCTCGCGGCGCAACCTCTTCGACATGGTTCGCTTTGCGGAGGTCTTTCCGGATCCCCGAATTGTGCAGCCACTGTCTGCACAATTGAGTTGGACCCACTTCTCGGCTGACTCGGCAGAGTCGCGCCGGGCATGGCCCTGGGCGCTCAGGGCGGCGTAGAATGGCCCTATGCGCGTTGCGGTGATTTCAGATATCCACGACCATCTTTGGAACCTGGCGGCGGCCATCGAACACGTGAGCGCGGCGGCGGAAAGCTTGATCTGCTGTGGCGACTTATGCTCGCCGTTCGTGATGGATGCGCTGGCGCGGTTTCCGGGGCGCGTCGATATTGTATTCGGGAATAACGATGCGGACCTGTACCGCATCACGCGCAAGTCGTCGGACCGCGTGCGCGTGCATGGCGAACTGTTCGAGACGGAGCTGGATGGGAAGAAGGTCGCCGTGAACCACTTCAACTATCTGGCGCGGCCGATGGCCGCCGCGGGGCTGTACGATTTCGTCTGCTACGGTCATAATCACAACTTCGGCGTGGCGCGGGTGGGCCGGACCGTGGCCATCAACCCAGGGCCAATCATGGGGGCGCGGTTTCCGGACGGGAAATGGGAGGATGTGCTGCCAACCTTCGCGATTATGGACACGCGGACCGGTGCAGTGGATGCCTTTGGCATCCACGCGGATGCCGGCGCAGCGCGGAGAATCGCGCCTTACGTGTTCGAGGTGGCGGACGGCTGGCCGGGAAACAGTTAGCTGTTGGTTGGCCGCAGCGGTCTGGCCGGCTGTCTGCGGAGTGCGAGCCGGGTGGGTCGACTGGCCTAGCTGCTCCGAGCTGTGCCGATCGCGACGCCAGCCGCCGCGGCCGTGACGCCTCTTGAAACGACGCCCGCTTGTGGACCTACTGGGAGAATTTGGGGGTATTCCTTTCGGGGTATATTCTATGCGGCGGTTGGTGGCAGGTGGGTGAGGAGTACGCCGATGGAGGACGTGAAGTACTCGATGCGGTCGGCGAGGCGCGCGTCCCTTTCGCGGGATTGCCGGTCCGCTTCTTCCATGCGCGCGGCCAGGCGCTGGTCGGCGGCGCGGGATTCTTTGGCGATCTGTGTCTGTCATGGTGTGCGCCTGGCGGTCTGTTCGAAGGATGGCGGGCGCGGGGCGGCTGTGCCTATTGTCGCGCGGCGCGGTCGCGTTGTCTCATTGCTCTTGCTGGTCTTTGGGGGGCTCGTCTTCGCGCTCTTCGATGGTGCGCACCATGCGCAGCCAGGTGCCGCACCATTTGCATTTCCGCCAGCCTAGGGAGAGGACGTGTATGCCGGCGTCGTGGCCGCGCCGTTTACAGGTGGCGAGTTCGTTTTGGTCGATCATCGGGTTATTTGTCCTCCAGCTTGGAGAGGCGCGCCTCCTGGAACAACGCCCGCCGCAGGCGCACCTTGTGAGCCACTCGAGAGGGAGGTATGCCTTTCGGGGTATGGGGGTATGGCCGCCTTCGCGCGGCTTGCCGTCTGTTCGATGGATGGCGGGCCGCGCGGGGCGGCTGATTCGATTTTATGCGGCTTTGATCACTGGCGCTCGATGCGCTCTTCGAGGTGCTTTAGCCTGGCGTCGAGGACTTCCTCCACGCGTCGCAATTCGGCGCGGAGCAGGTCGCGGGTGCTCTGGATGTAGAGGATGAGAAGGGTGAATCCGAGGGCGTTGAAGAGGATCGGTACGCCGATGGCGAGGTAGAGTTGCGTTTCGGTCATTGGTCGTTTTCTCCAGTGTAACTCAACCCATGCGGGGCGCATGGGGCTGAGTCGCTGGGCTACGGCCGCACCACGCCGCCGTACTCCGCTTCGCAGTTTTGCCAGTATGCGCAATGCCGGCGGCTGCACAGGTTGCTCGATCGCCTGGGCAGATACAAGCCGTCGGAGATCGCTTCCGCCACCATGGGATAGATCGACTCCGCGTAGCGCGGCCTGGTCGTCCACCGTCACTGAGTTGGAATAGTAGCCTGGCGGCGGCCGCCATGGCTGCGGGGCAGGTCGCCGCGTTGCCTGCGCCATCCCACAGGTGCAGGACAGTATCCAGGAGCCGGCGGCGCTGAATCGCGGAATGGACACCACGCACGTGTCGGCCGTCAACGTGTTACTGGGCGGCGACACGAGGCACGTCTGATCCACCGATGCCACGGCCCCCAGCGTGCCAGCAGCGTGTAGGTGAACCGCACGGCGGCGACCCCGCTTAGATCGTCGGTGGCCGTCCAGGCCAAGGTGGTCGCACAGGGCGCGGATCCACATGGCGCCGGCGCCGTAGGGCTCGCCGATACGGAGGTCATCACGGGCGGCGTGGTGTCATGGATCGCCGCGTGGCACGTGGCCGCCAAGAGGGCCGCGAGCGCTGCATGTTTGAGTCTCATGTGCATTGAGTGCGCGCCGCGGGGCGAAGATCTCACGCGGGGGGATGGGTGGCGCGGGGGTTTGGGGGCGGAGCCTCCATTACAGGAGCGCGCCTTCCTTACTGCCGGTAGGCCCGTTGCCGGAGTGGGGCGCGCGGCCGTAGGCGGCTGCTGTGGTGGCCGTGCCTTTTCGCGTGGTGATCAGGTTGCGCTTGGTGAGTGAGGCCAAGGCCTTTTGTACGTTTGGCCTGCCGCATTTGCATCCGTTTGCGAGGTCTCGCGTGCTGGCGCGGACGCATTCCGGGCTTGCTAGTTCGCGCCTGGAGAGTTCCAAAATCAGCCGTAATTCCGCCTCTCCGAGCTTGGGCGCGAGGTGCGCCAGGCCGTCCATTCGACTTCCCATAACGAATATTATGTAAACTTTGTAACCCGCCGATAACCGCCGCCGGGAAAATGCGCCGCGGGAAAAAAGCGGGCCCGTATCACCGAATGCCGGTACGGGCCCGAGGGAAGAAACCTTGATCTTCTCAGCGATGTCCGCCGCCACCACCGTGGGAGCCGCCGCCGCCGCCGCGCGACGATCCGCCGGAACTGCGTGTCCCGCCGCTGCCCGAAGATTTCTCGCGGACCACGGGAGGCGCCACACGGATGGGCTGCGGACGGCCGCCGTTCGCCGGAGCGGAAGTGGCGTACGGACGGTATCCCGGACCGGAAGGCGACGTGTAAGCCGGACGTGCCGTACTCGAACCGCTGGGACGAGGCTCACCGAAGCGCTGCCATCCGCTGCCGCGCTCCGATGAATCGCTAGCCGTACCGCGACTGGCGGAGGCCGCTGGGGACGGTTGATTGGCCGGACGCCAAGCGCCGCCACTGTTCGGCGTCGAGCCAGGCGCAGCCGCGCTACGAGCCTGCCCCGCCCCAGACGCGGGGCTGGCCGTACTCCGCCAACTGCCACTTGCGGCGCCAGCGGCGGTGCTGTGCGCCATGGTCGAAACCGCCGCCTGCCGGCTAAACTGCTGCATGGCCCGCTGCTGGTCGGCAAAAGGCACCCGTTGCACCGCGGCCGGAGTGCTGCGGCTGAAGAAATGCACGTTTTCCGAGCTATGCGGGACATTGGTCACCGCACGATTGGAATAACGCAAGCTGGCGGCGGTGGGGGCCAACGGCAACTGGCCATGCACCAAGCCGGCCTCGCGAATCTGCCCGCCCGTCGCACGCGAGATGTTCCCGAACCTTCCCTGCCGGAAGTCCGCCGCGGTCACCGACGAAACTCCATTCGCCACCCGCGCGTTACGGTAAACGTTCGCTACATTTCCGTTCGTAACATTCACGCCACGGTTGAAATAACCCGGACTGCGGAAGCCGGCGTAGAATCCGTGGCCCCACCACGCATACATCGGCTCGAAGGGCGCCAACGCCACCCATCCAACATTTCCGAACCCGAAACCCACGCCGAGGCCCGGCCCGAATCCAAAGAAACCCACCATCGCAGGCGACCAATAATGACGTCCGAAACCGCCCGGATACCAGCACCAGCCATACGGCGCGGCATAAAACCAGCGGCCGTAGTGAAACGGCGCCCAACCCCAGGGGTCGGAACTCACCCAGGTCCAGCCATAATAGTCTTCCCAGACCCAGCGGCCATTCTGATACGGCGCCCAATCCGGATCCACGGACGGGCTCCAGACTTGGCCATATGACGGCACGTCAACCCACTGGCCATGGTCGTCCAGATCTTCGGCGCCGTACATGTCCTGCGGTACATTGCTATAGCTGGAAGAACTCAGCATCTCCCGGTCGCGCTGTTCGTTCCAGCGATCCCAGTCGTCTTGGGCGATGGCGGGTACGATGCGGAATTCAGGGTCGTCGGGATTGCCCCGCGCCAGCATGGTTTGACCGGCCTGCAGTTGCTCGGCGCCTTTCGGCGTGGTCACCTCCGCTGCGCCCAGCCGTACCGTGATTTCGGTCTGACCGTCACCTTGAACATAGATGCGGTAAACACCGATATGGGAAGGTCTTACGGAAACAGTGGGAGTATCCAGTTCGACCCGTGCTTGAGATTCGCGCAAAACGCGAAAGGTGACTGTCCCGTGGCCGACTTGCAGATGGTAGTGGTTGGATCCCAATTCCGCCACGCGAATCTCGGCATTGGCGCCCACGCGGATCAGGTTGGCGGAATCGAATTGCACTTCGGCGCGGGAGCCGGTGCCTGTCGAAACCCGATCGTCCACCATTACGGGCGCATTGATCGCTGCCGCTACCCAGTCGCCGGAATCGCCGCGGCGAACCGATACCTCGCCGTTGACGATACTGACGCGCGCCACGCCACGCTCCGGTGTTCCAGGATCCTGCGCCGGAGCGGCATCCTGCGCGCTGAGCATGGCGGCCGCCACACATAAGAGGGCGACAGGTGCGAAGTACCTGTGACAGCGGAAGTGGCGTTGCATAATCTTCACCGGCTGATACGTGCATGGCAATTGACGGTCCATAACCCAACTCATCGTGCCACAAGCATTTACGTCGTGTATCGCGGAAGCGCCTATGGTTGAAAACCACCACTGTGATTGGAAAGCAGCAACTATGGTGGCCGACAGCGCGGAGGGGTTATAATGTGTGCGGTCGATGGATTCAACAGTCTTACCAGATCATTCCCCGCCCCAGCCCCAGATTCTGGTGGCGGACGACAGCCCGCTGTTCCAGGACATGCTGCAAAAGCTGCTCCTGGAATGGGGCTACGAAGTGATCGTGGTTTCCGATGGCCAACAAGCCTGGGACCTGCTGCGGCAGGAGAATGGGCCGCGCCTGGCGCTACTCGATTGGATGATGCCCGGCATGGAAGGCGCGGAGATCTGCCGGCAGGTGCGCGCCGGCATCCGCGACCGGTATGTCTACATGCTGCTCATGAGCGTCCGCGCGGATTTGGAAGACGTCGTGACAGGCATGGAATCCGGCGCCGACGACTACATCGTGAAGCCTTTCCAGGTGGATGAACTGCGCGCCCGCGTGCGCGCCGGGCGGCGGGTGCTGGCCTTACAGGAAGAACTGGTGGAGGCGCGCGAAGCGTTGCGCGAGCAGGCCACGCGCGACGGGCTCACCGGACTGTGGAACCGCACCGCCATCTTCGACATTCTGCAGAATGAACTGGCGCGCTCCAGCCGTAGCGGCCAACCTCTGATCGTGCTGATGGCCGACCTGGACGGGTTTAAGCCAGTCAACGACCATTTTGGCCACATGGCGGGAGATGCGGTGTTGCGTCAGGTGGCGGCGCGCATGCGCGCGTCGGTGCGGCGCTACGATGCGGTGGGCAGGTACGGTGGCGAGGAGTTTCTGATCGTGCTGCCAGGATGCGAACTCCCGGGAGGCTTGGCACAGGCGGAACGCATACGTCACGCCATCGGCGCCGAGTGTTTCCGGGCCGGAGACTTGGAAATCAACTTGACGTGCAGTTTGGGCGCGGCTTGCGCCGTGCCGTCGGCGATGGCGCACGCCGACGACTTGGTGCGCGAGGCCGACGCCGCTTTGTACCGCGCCAAGCACCACGGCCGGGACCGCGTGGAAGCGGCGGCATCCTTGGGGCCGGTGGTCGATCTGCGGGCCGACTGATAAAATAATCGACCCGGAGGCGAGCTGGCTCGCCTGGCCGGCTGAAAGCCGGCTGCGGGCAGCATTGCCCGCCCTACTTGTGTGAGTTGAACCGCGCTTCCACCGCCGGCCAGTTCACCACGTTCCACCACGCGCCCAGGTAATCCGCGCGCCGGTTCTGATACTTCAGGTAATAGGCGTGCTCCCAGACATCCACGCCCAGTATAGGAGACTTGCCTTCCATCACCGGGCTGTCCTGATTCGCCGTGGAAGTGATTTCCAGCTTGCCGCCGCTCGAAATCAGCCAGGCCCAGCCGGAGCCGAACCGGCCCATTCCCGCCGTTTGCAGCTTGGTCTTGAAGTCGTCGAAGCTGCCGAACGTACCGGTAATGGCCTCGGCCACGTGGCCCACCGGCGCGCCGCCCGCGCCCGGTCCCATGATGGTCCAGAACATCGAGTGGTTGATGTGGCCGCCGCCATTGTTGCGCACCGCCGTGCGGATACTCTCCGGCACGATGGCGCAGTTGTTCGCCAGCAGCTCTTCGATGCTCTTTCCGGCCAGGTCGGGCGCAGATTCCAGTGCCTTGTTCAGGTTGGTCACGTAAGCCCCGTGATGCTTGCCGTGATGGATCTCCATGGTGGTCTTATCGATGGAAACCTCCAGGGCGTCGGGTGCGTAGGGCAGTGCGGGTAACGTAAAAGACATATCAATCTCCATTCTCTCCAAAAGCGTTCACAGGCTGAAGCCCGTGCTACCAGTCTGTGTCAATTCGCACTGGCGCGCTCGAACGCGTCAGCCAGGCGGAACATCGTGGGCTCGTCAAAATGATTGGCCAGAATCTGCATTCCCACCGGCAACCCCTCGGCCGTATTGCCGCAGGGCACGCTCATACAGGGAATGCCGGCCAGCGAGCCGGTAATCGTGTAGATATCCGATAAATACATGGCCAGCGGATCGTCGATCTTCTCCCCCAGCTTGAATGCCGGAAAGGGCGACACCGGCGCCACGATCGCATCCACTTCCGAAAACGCGCGCGCGAAATCCCGGGCGATCAGCGCGCGCACCTTTTGCGCCTTTAAATAATAGGCGTCGTAATAACCCGCGCTCAGCACGTAAGTCCCCAGCATGATGCGCCGTTTGCATTCCGCACCGAAGCCTTCGCCGCGCGTGTGCCGGTACATATCGCTCAACGTGCCGGACGCCTCCGACCGGAAAGTGTACCGCACGCCATCATAGCGCGCCAGGTTCGAGCTGGCTTCCGCGGTGGCGACGATGTAATAGCATGCGATGGCATAGTCGGTCGCCGGCATGCCGATCTCGCGTACTTCGCACCCCAGCTTCCGCAACGTGGCAACGCCGGCTTCGATCAAATCCCCGGTTTCGCTCGTCAAACCTTTTAGATACTCGCGGGGCAGGCCAAGCTTCAGTCCTTTGACGTTGCCATCCATCGATTGTGTGTAATCCGGCACAGGCGCGGCGGCGGATGTGGCGTCCCGCGGGTCTCGGCCGGCGATCGCTTGCAGCAGCGTGGCGGCATCGCGCACGTTGCGCGCCAGAGGTCCGATGTGGTCGAGGGAACTGGCGAAAGCGGTCAGCCCGTAGCGCGAGACGCGTCCATAGGTTGGGGTGACGCCCACCACGCCGCAGAACGAAGCGGGTTGCCGGATGGAGCCGCCGGTATCCGAGCCCAGCGCGAGTGTGGCAGTCCCCTGCGCCACCGCGGCCGCCGAGCCGCCGCTCGAACCGCCGGGCACGCGGTCGGGCGCCAGGGGATTACGCACGGGCCCAAAGGCGGAATTCTCGTTCGACGATCCCATGGCGAATTCATCGCAGTTGGTCTTGCCCAGGATCACGCCGCCAGCCTCTTCCAGCCGCGTGATGGCGGTGGCATCGTACGGAGGAATGTATTCGGCCAGCAGCTTCGATCCGCAAGTGGTGCGCAGTCCCTTGGTAAGGATCACGTCCTTCACCGCGACGGGAACACCTGCCAGCAGCCCCGGCTCCTCGCCGCGCGCGATCTTTTCGTCCACGCGGGCGGCGGCGTTGAGGGCGCGTTCGGGCGAGAATCGCAGGTAAGCGTTGGTCGCGGGATTTTGCGCCTCGGCGAAGCGTAGCGTTTCCTGCGTGAACTCCGCGGCGCTGAAGCGATGCGCCAGCAGCCCGTCCCTAATTTGGCGAATGGTGAGCGACCGTGTGTCCATGGCTCAACGCTCGATGACCTTCGGCACTTTGAAATATCCCGCGCCGGATTGCGGCGCATTCACGAGCGCTAGATCCGTGCCCAGCGGAGGACGTTCACGGTCCTCCCGCAACTTAGCATTATCGCCGCCAGCGTAGAGCACCTGGGCCATCGGCTCGACGCCAGCGGTATCGATCTCGTCGAGCCGTTCCACATGGCCGAGAATTTCGTCCAGATCGGCTTGAAATTTGTGAATCTCGGCTTCGCTCAGGTCCAGGTTGGCCAGCTCCGCCACGTAGCGGACTTCTTTTTCTGTAATCTTCACGCCAGAGCCTTCTTGCGCGCCACCTTATACATGTTGCGCATCACCGGGTCCGCGATCTCGTCGGCGTCGTCGAAAGCCAGGGACGGCTGCGCCACCGCGGCCCGCTGCGCATCGCGCCGCGCCGGCGTAACGCGGAACTCCAGATCTTCCACGATTCCCTGCCCCAGGTGCCGCTCCAGGTTGGTCAGGATCTGGCGCGAAAGTGTGAGCAATTGCTTTTTCCAAATGAGGTCTTCGACTTCCACGATCAGCCGGGTGCGCACCATGCGCGCGGGACGGGTGCGGGCCGCGACTTTTTTACCCACTGCCAGCGGCCACGCGGCGCGCGCCAAATCGTCGATGTCGATCGCACCGCTGAGCTTGCCGAGAAATCTGCTGGCGCGTTCCATGTGGAGGGGACGGTGATGTGACCCGATTATTGTAGCGCAAGAAGCTCTCAGCTATCAGCTTTCAGCTATCAGCTTTCAGCCTGTCAGCTTTCAGCATTCAGTTTCGGTCCGACTTCCAGCGCGAGCGAAGGCCGACCGCTGAAAGCTGATAGCCGAAAGCTGATAGCTGAGTGCTGAAAGCTGATACCTGAAAGCTGAAAGCTGAGTGCTGAAAGCTCTTCCGTGCTATTATGGCCACAGCCGCATCCGCTTGAAATGAAAAGCCTCACCGTTCTCGGATCGACCGGCTCCATCGGCGCCAATACGTTGGACGTAGTGCGCCACAACCGCGATCTGTACCGCGTCCACGCCCTGGCCGCGGGGCACAACGTCGAGGCTATCCTTCGACAAATCATAGAGTTCCGCCCCGACGTCGCGGTGGTCGCCACTTCCCAGGGAATGGATCGCCTGGGCGCGGCGCTATCCGATTCCGGTCTGCCGCGTCCAAATTGGCCAGAGATCGCTTTCGGATCCGCCGCACTCATTGAAGCGGCCACGGCTCCCGCGGTCGATATGGTTATTTCGGCGATCGTCGGCGTCGCGGGATTGGAAGCGACCTACGAAGCGGTGCGGCTGGGGAAACGGGTGGGCTTGGCGAACAAGGAGGTGCTGGTATCCGGCGGGCGTTTGGTAATGGACGCAGTCAAGGAGAGCGGCGCGGAGCTTCTGCCCATCGACAGCGAGCACAACGGCGTGCACCAATGCCTGCGCGCGGGCAACCGCGACCAGGTTTCCAAGTTGATCCTGACTGCGTCAGGCGGCCCGTTCCGCAACACGCCGAAACACGCGCTGGATTCCGTGACACCCGCGCAGGCCCTGAATCATCCCACATGGCGGATGGGGCAGCGCATCACCATCGACTGCGCCACGCTCATGAACAAAGGATTCGAAGTGATTGAAGCCTGCTGGTTGTTCGGCTTCGCACCCTCGCAGGTGGATGTGGTGATTCACCCGCAATCCACGGTGCATGCCATGATCGAATACTCCGATGGCAGCGTGCTTGCTCAGATTTCGGCGACTGACATGCGCATGCCCATACAATACGCGCTCACCTGGCCCGAGCGGTGGCAGGCGCCGGTACCCAAGATCGATTGGACGGAAGCGCGCCACTGGGATTTCGCGCCGCCGGATTTCGACCGCTTCCCGTTGCTCAAACTGGCGTACCGGTGCCAGGAGGCCGGCGGGTCCGCGACATGTACCTTGAACGCAGCGGATGAAATCGCTGTCGCAGCTTTCTTGCGGGGTGAAATCGGATTCGCAAGCATCGCCGCCGTAGTGGAAGAGACGCTCGGCCGCGTGCCGAACCGCCAACCGCGCACGGTGGCCGAAATTCTCGAAATCGACCGGGAATCGCGCTCCACGGCCGGCGCCATCGCCCGCCAACTCGCGGCCCGGCAGACCGCCGCCGCACAACCGGTTCCGGTAAGGGTTTAAAAATCATATGGCATTTTTTCAAAGCGCATTCTGGTTCCTGATCCTGATCGGCGTGATGATTCTCATCCACGAGTTGGGGCACTTCTGGGCGGCGCGCTTCTTCGACGTGCACGTGGAGACTTTCAGCTTCGGCTTTGGGCCGCGCCTGTTCGGCTTCCGCAGGGGAGAGACCGACTACCGTGTCTCGGCGGTCTTCTTCCTGGGAGGCTTCGTGAAAATGGCGGGCGAACTGCCTGGCGACGACAGCGCGGCCGACCCCCGCGGATTTCAGGCCAAGCCCCGCTGGCAGCGCCTGATCATCGTGCTGGGCGGTCCCCTGATGAATGTGGTGCTGGCCGTCGCGCTGCTCACGGGCCTGTATATGGTCAAGTACCAAAAGGTGGTGGACGCCGATAGCGGAGCGGTGATCGGCAGCGTCTCCCCCAATACGCCGGCGGCCAAGGCCGGCATTCAGGAAGGCGACCGCATCGTCAAGCTGGGCAGCCAGCGCAATCCTACCTGGGACGACGTGATCATGAAAGAGATCGAGAGCGCCGCGCACCCCATGCGCTTGACGATTCTGCGTCAAAATGGCGGCCAGTTCGATACCACCGTGACGCCCACGCTCGACGAGCGCTCCGGCGCAGGCACGGCGGGCTGGTCCGAAAAAGGCGAAGTACAGTTAGGGCCCGTGCAGGCCGGCATGCCCGCGCAGAAAGTAGGGCTGCAGCAGGGCGATCTGATCCTGAGCGCCGCCGGCCATCCGATCCACGCCACCGTGCGCTTCCATGAAGTCATCCGGGGCAGCGGCGGCAAGCCGGTCCCGATCGAGTTCACACGCAACGGCAAACCCATGCAAGTGACGGTGCAGCCGGTTTGGAGCGGCGCCGATGGCCAGCCGCGCTGGGTGATCGGAGCCTTCGTCGAGCCGAAGTTGAACATCTTGACGTCGCGCCTCTCGCTGCCGGACGCCCTGCGCGAATCGGTCCAGGAAAACACGCGCAGCGCGGGCCTGATTTTCCATGTGCTGGAGGGCGTCATTCAGCGCCAGATCTCGGCGAAATTGCTGGCGGGGCCGGTGGGCATCGCGCAGATGTCCGGCCAGGCCGCCAAACAGGGCCCCTCGGCATTCATCATGTTCATGTCGATGGTCAGCCTGAATTTGGCCGTGATTAACCTGATGCCGCTCCCCATTCTGGATGGCGGGGGCGTGGTGATGCTGCTGATCGAGATGGTGATGCGCCGCGATCTGAGCATGTCCGTGAAGGAAGCCGTGTTCAAGGTCGGATTCGTCTTCATCATGATGTTGGTGGCCTTCGTGCTGTACAACGACATTACGAAGATTCTGCCCGCCGGGTAGGACAGGCTTTAGCCGGTCAAGGCGAGCGAGGCTCGCCGGCAGTTTGCATCTTTGAGGATCTGACAGTCATCTCTAAATTTCGGCCATGAACTGTACCTGCGTCCGCTACACGGACTTGCCGCACACCAGCAATCTGTTCGCGGACTTCACCTACCATCCCGACCGCGTTCGTGCCTTCTATCCCCACATATCCTCCGACCCCGGTGTTTTCGAAGCTACTGCCCGTGAAATGCGCTTCGCTCCGGAGCGGCGCGCCGCTCTGGTGGCGGCCCTGCGGCAACAGAACGGCGATAGCCCGGCTCTGGAACAACTCGCCCGCGAAGGCACGGTGGCGGTAGTTACCGGCCAGCAAGTCGGGCTGTTTTCCGGTCCGGCTTACACAATTTACAAGGCGCTGACGGCGGTGAAACTGGCGCGCAATTTGACGGCGCAGGGCGTGGCCGCGGTGCCGATCTTCTGGCTGGCCACCGAAGACCACGATTTCGCCGAGGTGAATCATTGCTGGGTGTTCGACGCCGAGCACCATCCCATCAAGCTGCAGAAGCCCCATTCCCCCACCACCAGCCAGCCCGTGGGACAGTTTGTCTTGAGCGCGCCGCCCGTCTCGGAATTGCGCGCCGCGCTGGCCGGCTTGCCATACGGCGACGAAATTTCCACGCTGGTCGAAGAAATGTATCAACCCGGCCGGACCATGGGTGAGGCGTTCAGCGCGCTGCTGAAGCGCCTGCTGGCGGCCTACGGTCTACTGCACGTGGATCCTATGTCGCCCGCCATGCGCGAATTGGCCGCGCCGGCAATTCGATCCGCGCTGGCCGCCGCGCCGGATCTGACGGCCGCGGTGCTGGAGCGCAACCGCGCGCTGGAAGCCGCGGGCTACCATGCGCAGGTCCACTTGGAGGGCCAGACTTCCTTTGTCTTCCTGCTGGAGAACGACCGCCGTTACACGCTGCGCCGTTTTGGCCGCGACTATCTGCAAAACGGCCGGCGCTTCTCCACCGAAGAGTTGGTGGATCGCGCCGCGCAGCTTTCACCGAACGCGCTGCTGCGTCCCGTGGTGCAGGATTCCATGCTGCCGACGGTGGCGTATATTGGCGGCCCGGCCGAGCTCGCTTACCTGGCGCAATCCGAAGTAATCTATCGCGCCATTTTGGGCCGCATGCCCGTGCCGTTGCATCGCGCCGGCTTCACGCTGCTTGACGAGCGCAGCCGCAAGCTGATGCAGCGCTACTCGTTGTCGCTGGCCGATTGCACGCACGGCGACGACGCCGTCCGCGACCGGATCGCCGCGCGCCTGATTCCCCCGGCCCTGGCCGGTACCGTGGCGCAAACCAAGGCGGCCGTGGAGCAGGCCGTCGATCGTCTGACCCGCGACTTGGCCGGCTTCGACGCCTCACTGGCCGCGGCGCTAGGCAAGAACCGCCAGAAGATGGTTTACCAGATCGCCAAAATGGAGCGCAAGATCGGCCGCGAAACCATGGCCCGCGATGCCCGCGTGGGCCGCGACGCCGCCTATCTTTCGGGGTTGGTGTATCCGCAGCGCCACTTGCAGGAGCGGCTGTATTCCATCCTGCCATTCCTGGCCAAGCACGGCACGGGTCTGATCGACGATTTGTACGAGTGCCTGAACCTGGACTGCCCCGACCATCAGTTAGCCGTGGTCTAATCGGTTCTGTAAATGCCTAAGACCTCCGCCTTCCTGCTGCTTTTGGCGGCGCTGCCGGCCGCGGCCCAACTCTCCCAAAATACGCCAGAGCTTATCCGCGTCAACCCGCACGTCTATTGCGCCACCGGTTATGCGCTGGGCAACGTCATCTTCGTGTTGACGGACCGCAGCGTGGTGGTGGTCGATACGACCGAGGGTCAAGCGCCGGCGCAAGCCGCATTCGACGATTTCCGCAAAGTTTCCACGCTGCCTGTCAGCTACATCGTCTATACCCACCACCATGGCGATCACATACACGGCGCGAAGGTCTTCGCCGGACCCGATACGAAAGTTATTGCGCAGAAGAACCACATCGAGGAGATGCGCAAATATCGCCTGATGGCGGGTTATAACCGCGCGCTGAACCAGGTGCAGTGGGCCGCCCACGTGGCGCGCGAGGCACGCGGCGCCACGCTGGGCGTCGACCTGCTGCACCCCGGAGAAAGCGGCTACATACCGCCGCAAATCACGTTCGACGAGGAGTACAAGTTCACCGAAGGCGGTGTGCGGTTCGAGTTGTATCACACGCTGGGCGAAACTGTGGATCACCTGATGGTATGGCTCCCGGATTTTGAAACGCTGCTTCCCGGCGACCTGTTTTACTGGAGCTTCCCGATGCTGGCCAGTCCGGGCAAACCGGACCGTCCGGTGCTGGAGTGGGCGGCGTCGCTCGATCGCATGCGGCAACTGCATCCGGCCTGGTTGGTGGGCTCGCACAGCCGGCCGCTTACGGGACGCGAAGCTATCGACGAGGCGTTGGGAAACTACGCGCGCGCCATCCGCTTCGTGCATGACGAAACGGTGAAGCGGATCAACGGGGGCGAGCCGCTGTACCAGATTCGCCAGGAGGTGCGGCTGCCGCCGGACCTGGCGTCGCAGCCTTATCTGCAGCCGGTTTATGGGACCGTGGAGTGGGCCGTGAACGGCGTGTTCCGCCAATATACGGGCTGGTACGATTTCGATCCGGCGCATCTGAACGGCGGCGATCCCGCGCGGCTGGAGCGCGCGCTGGTGGAGGCAGCGGGTGGCGCGGATGCGATCGTGCAGCGGGCACGAAAGGCGGCGGCCGAAGGACGGCTGCAACTGGCGCTGGAACTGGCGGAAGTGGCCGGGGGCGGCGATAACAGCAATGCGGCCGCACGGCGCTTGCGTGCGGAGGTGCTGGAGCGGATGGCCGCGCAGTCGGGCAACGGGGTGGCGCGCAATATCTATCGCGAGGCCGCCGCGGAAGGGCGGCAGTAGAAGGCAGCGCATGGCGCTGCCCCACCTAGAAATGGACTTTTAGGGCGAACTCCAAGATGCGCGGATCGAACGCCGATTGCACCTGCCCGAACGACGACGAGCTCAGATTCGTGTTCATGGTGGTGAAGGCCGCCACCAAGCCGGCCGGCGAAATGCCGCCGACGAAGTTGGCGTGATTGATGACATTGAACGCGTCGGCGCGCGCCTCGAGCCGGAATCGCTCCGTAATGGCGAAGATACGGCTCAGGGCGGCATCCACGTTCACCGTGCCGGGTCCGCGCAACGAATTGCGGCCCACGTCGCCGAACGTGCCCGTGGGATTGGGAACGAATGCCGCGGGATTGATCCATTGCACGCATGGCGACGACTTGCAACCCTGGCTGACCGGATAGACATCCGCCATCACTTGATCGGGCCGGTCGTTATTGAGGTCGGTGAGCGAATCGTCATGGCCCGTAGTCACCGTCAGAGGCTGGCCGCTCGACGCGTGAAATAGCGGCGCGAGCTGCCAGTCGCTCAGCAGGCGGCTCAGCAGCGAGTTATCGCTTTTCCAGGAACTCAGCCCCACCATGGAAGCGTTGAAATTGCTGCGCGTATCGAAGATACACGGACCCCAGTCGGCATGCCGGTTGAACGGCTGCGAGTTCGCGGGGGTGGCCAACGCCGCGCCAAAATCGTAGTCGGATAGGCAGTACGAATCGGTGAAGTTGGCGTTGAAAGTGAAGTTATGCGCGAGGCGATGCTGTATCGACAGCAGCATTCCTTCATAGTGGGACACAGCGCCGTCGTCCATGGTGTCGATACTCGAGTAAGCCTTGCCCAAGGCAGGGTTCGCCAGATAGAAAAGGCGGCGCTGGTTGGTATTGCCGGTGGTGGAACAGGTCTTGTAGGAGACGCCGGCGATGGTGCAGGCGCCCGTCCCCATGTACCGAGCGGGATCCACTTCCTCGGTGATCCAGAGGTGCGCGGTGCGGTTGCCCAAGTAACTGGCGGATGCCAGCCAGCCGCCTTTCAACTGCCTTTGATAGGTGACGTTCCACTGCGCTACGTTAGTAGGTTTCGGATTGATGGGCATGTTCACATAGACGCCCTCGGCCGGGAAAAACAGTTTCCCGGGCGCTTGGGGAAATGGATTGCCGCCCGCGTAGCCCGCCCATGGATTGGAGAGCGTCCCGGTGGAGCCGACGTCGATATCGTTGCCGAATGGGGGATTGGTGGTTTCGCGCTCGTTGAACCAGGTTTCGGTGGAATCGTAGAGCAGCGCTCCGCCGATGCGCAGGGTGTCCCGGCCGTCGGCGTGGGGGCTCCACACCAGGCCCACGCGCGGCGCAAAGTTCGCCAGGTGTCCGTTCCACATGGCGGCGGGAACGCCCGGGTCGCCCTTGAAGAACAGCCCGGCCGGGGCCGTGGGATGCACGGTGCTGAACTGGCCCGCGAAGAAGGCCGACTCATTGAACGAGTCGCCGCGCCCGTATTTATCGGGGTCCGGAAAGGTCGGTTCCCAGCGCAGGCCATAGTTGAAGGTGAAGCGGGGAGAGACTTTGAAGCTGTCCTGCGCGTAGAAGCTCATCACCCACTGACGCAGGTCGTCGGGAGTAGGGTTAGTCTGCTGGAAGTCACTCACCGTTCCAATCATGAAGTCCGCCAGGGGGCTGCCGGTGAAAGAGCCATTGAAAGTGAAGGTGCCATTCTCGTCGAAGCCGGATATGGTGTTGTTCTGAATGCGGATGAGGTTGAACCCGAAGGCTATCTGATGCCGCCCGCGAATCAGGTCCACGTCGTCGGCCGCCTGGTAGCTGTTCACGTCGAAGTGTCCTGGCGCGCACGTGCCGCAATAGGTGCTGAACGCGTTGCTGATGGACATCAACAGGAAGTTAGGCACGGCGCTGTACATGTCCACCCCCAGCATGGTCGGGTTGATCGGAATATCGGTCGGCCCGCGATTGTCGCGCACCCGGTTGAAACTCACATGGAACGAATTCAAGGTGGTGGGTCCGAACGTGTAAGTGTCGCCGATGGTGGCCGACTGCGCGCGCTCGAAGTTGCCCGGCGCCGTAGTGGTGAGCAGGTTAGTGCCATTGAAAGTCGGCGGATTGCTGTAATCGTCGAACAGGTACCGGCCGTATAGCGTGTGCTTCGCGTTTTGCACCCAATCGACGCGCCCGACCAACTGGTCTTCGTCGCCAGTTACTGGAATTCCGTAAGTGACTTGGCCGCAGGAGGTGGCCGAACTTAAGGGAAGATACTTAGACGCTATGGCCGCGGCGATGGGGTTGATGTCCGTCTGGGGAATTATGTTGCCAGGGTACGGCACGCCGGTGCTGGGGTCTTTCAGCGTCAGAGCCTTGCCACTCGATTGGCAGCCGGCGCCGGCCAGGGTGCTGAAATCGCCGGTAAGGGACGCCTCGGTGGGGATATGCGCGATCGACTGGGGCGGGTTGGAGCGGTTGCGGGTGCCCTGGTAGCCGCCGAAGAAAAACAGCTTGTCGGTGACGGCCTTGCCGCCCGCGGTTCCGCCAAACTGGTTGCGCTTCAGGCTGTCGTGCACCGGCGCGAAGAAGTTGCGCGCGTCCATGTCGCCGTTGCGCAGGTAGTCGAAAAGATCCCCGTGAAATTGATTCGACCCCGATTTGGTAACCGCATTGACAGTGGCCCCGGGATGCGTGCCGAATCGCGACGATACCGCGCTGGTATCCACGCTGAATTCCTGCAGCGCGTCGGGAAACGGGAAGGGCATGTTCACGTTCGACATGGCGTCGGTGTTGTCGCCGCCATCCAGCAGATAGGCTGTGCCGTTGCCTTGCCCGCCGGCCACTGAAATCCGGGTAGAGCTCCAGAAAGTCTTGCTGCCGGTGTCGCCCGAGTCGCCGTAGGACGCCGCGCCCAGGGTGAGAATCAACTGGGTGGCCTGCCGGCCGTCGAGCGGCAAATCGACGATGCGCTGCTGGTCGACCACGGACGAGACCGAATTCTCTTTGGTTTCGACCAGGCTGGCGTTGGCCTTTACTTCCACCGTCTCGTTGACCGAGCCCACTTCCATGGTCACATTGACCTGAATGTTGTTGCCCACCTCCAGGACCAACCCGGATTCGATGTGATTGCGGAAGCCGTTGGCGCGCACGTCCAGCCGGTAGGGACCGACTGGAAGCTCGGGCAGCGTGTAATTGCCCAGAGAGTCCGTGAGCGTTGACCGCACGACCTGTTTGTCGGTTTCCGTCATGGAGACGTTGGCGCCGGCGATGGCGCTGCCGGTGGAATCCGTGACGGTGCCGGTGACTTCCGCGACGGCCACGGTTTGCGTGCGTGCGGGCGGCGCCCACAGCAGGAAAAGTATGGACAGAGATGAAACTACGATTGTCGACCTGGACATCCCGATGCCTCCCTCTCAAAGCCACTTGGTTTGCCGGGCAGAGTACACCCCCAAAAGCCCGGTGCGTGCCTGGGAAATAAGATACTGGAGATCGCTGAGTTCTGTCAAATAGATTAATTCGCTGAGATGGATCGGCAAAACCGATGTATAAAGGCGGGCCTGCGAGGCCCGCCGCAGGCGTGGACGCCTGCCCCACTCAGCCGCGCAGACGGGCGCCCTTCCGCCCGCCCAGCGCGGTCACCAGGGCGGCGGCCAGCTCGCGGATGGCTTTAGGCAGGATGGAGGCTCCGGCCGATACCAGGCTTAGTTCGCGCGTCAATGGTTTGCCTTTCACGCGCAGCACGCGCAGCGGACCGTCGGGCGGCTCCTGCGAAACCGCGCACAATGGCATGATGGAAGCGCCCAAGCCGGCGCGCACCAGGCTCTTGATGGCCTCGTTGTTCTCCACCTCCATGGCGATGCGCGGGGTTACCCCGAGCGACTCGAAATACCGGTCGATCACGTTTTGCATGGCCGTGTTTTTCTCATAAAGGATGAAGCGCAGCGACGCGAGATCGGCCGGCTCCACGGTCTTCTGGCGCGCCAGCGGATGTTCCCGGTTCACGACGACGATCATCTCCTCCCGCCCCAGCGGGGTGACGCTGAGGCCGGGTTGCGGGGCGGTGCGCATGGTCACGGCCAGATCCAGGTGCTGGGAGCGCAGGGCATCCAGCAAGAACTCCGTGGTGCCCGCCAGCACGATCAGCTCGATATCTGGAAACCGGCGCGAGTAATCCCCCAGCACGTGCGGCAGCCGGTAGGTGAGCGTGGTGGGACCCACGCCCAACCGCACCGTGCCGCGCTGCATGGCGTTCATCTCCCGCACGGCCATCTCGGCGTTTTTCAAATCGCGGAAGATCGTCTCGGCATAGTGCAGCAGCACGCGACCGGCTTCGGTGACCAGGACCCGCTTGCCGACGCGCAGAAAGAGCGGGCAGCCGAGTTCCTCCTCCAGCAGCTTGATGTGCTGGCTGACGGTGGATTGCGAGAGGTGCAGTTGTTCGCTGGCGCGCGTGAAGCCGCCGCTGTTGACCGCCGCCTGGAATACGCGAAGCTGATGGAGGTCCATGGTGTTCGGTGGTGTTCCGCCTATTTTAGCTATCGCGGAGGGCGCCGGAAATCGGTGGACGCAAAAAACTGAACAAACGAACTACCCGCGGCAAATGGTGGAAAAGGTGCGTTCTTTATGTTGGCATTACAGAGATTAGCTAAAGTTTCAATTTCGATCTAATTTGATTGGAAACGGACCGCCGAAGTTCGGTCGGAATATTTGCAGCCTCCAGGATCAGGGTAGCACGGTAACCGGGCGCGGAGCCGGGAACGATTTGGCTTGAAGCTTTGTTTTGAATAGCTTAGATGTCTCTGACGACGCGCAAGCCGATGTGACCGGTGGAGGTGTCCGCCGCGGTGCCGGTGCGGGCGGCGTTGCGGAAGCGCCAGCAGTAAGATTCGTGGCATAGATACGAGCCGCCTTTCATCACTCGCGTCGTTCCCGAGGGCGGGCCGGCCGGATCGACGCGGGTGGCCGGGACGTGCCAGAA